>Ga0307982_1002151_pt1 | contig 16005 bp, 12 predicted proteins | sample OrgLakmetagen989_FD_201847 | JGI IMG/M metagenome (GOLD analysis project Ga0307982, IMG submission 201847) | Saline water microbial communities from Organic Lake, Antarctica - #989 | ecosystem: Environmental > Aquatic > Non-marine Saline and Alkaline > Saline | place: Antarctica: Organic Lake...
CCCCTGCGTAACAGAGCCCCCTTCCGTACCTGTGTGAGACACGCATTCGGACAGTAATGGCAATAAATCGTCGGGTGCCCCTACAGCACCCGTAATTGCTAAACTAATACATGGCGATAGGAAGGAGTGGGTCACGAGGCACTCCCAATGGAAAGTACTGCCTCATGACGATGCCTCGAGCACAGGGCTCTCGGCACTCTTCCAGTTGTGTTGGGGCCTCTCGACGCTGGGCCCCTACGGGCCCCTGCGTAACGGGGGGTGAAACGCCGGGTTGGCTTCACGGTACATTCAGAAAAACACACAAGGCCGCAACCACGGGGCGCTGGATCTAGAGCCAACAATAACAAGACAGCCGCCATCACTGCTTCTGCTGCCTCTGCTTCTTGCGGCGCCGGCGTTTCTTGGCCCCTGCGGAGGCTGCTGCGGCGGCATTGGCAGCCTGCATCTTTGCAGCCCCCCCCACCACGTTCACGTGCCCCTCCTCGTGAACAAAGAAGTACTGACCAGACAGCGGCAGGTGCTTGCCCTGCGTCGTGGAAGCATATGTGCCAACAGCGATGTCGTGGGGCTGGGACTCGGCGGGGTCACTCACGGAGCGGAACTGCCGGGGCTTGGTGCGGCCCCACTTGGCCAGCTGCGCCAACTGCAGCTCCCGCTCCCCCGGCGCCGCCACTACCCGGCCAGCCTTGTCGTCACTCTTGTCCACGGCGGTTACACGTGGCGCCACCGCATACAGCGCCTCCGCAAGGGCATCCTGCAGCACCCAGGCGTAGTTGTCGCCGTGGTGCGGGTTGGGGCCAGTGGTGTTTGCAGAAGACGGCAAGTCCATCCAGGCGGAACACGCATCCAGGCTGCCCGCGCGCACCACGGCCTCCCCGCCCACCCCGAAGAGGGGTCGCAGGACTGCCCGCAGAGTGCGCAGGCAGCCCCGGTCGTTTTCATCGTCCTCCTCAGAGGGCCCAGTGATGTATGCGCGGGGTAGTAGGATGCCTGCGTTCACAGCGTCCTTCCATGCCTCCACGCGGCCGTCCACATCCAGCTTCAAGGCGCGCCCTGCCGGCCCCCGGTAGTGCTTGTCGGTGAAGGCCTGGCCCCCGGAGGCCTTCAAGATGGCTTCCTCGTCCTGCCCCAGGTGTCCCCGGGCCAGCGACTTCATGCCCAGGCGTGCAAGGATGTCCTTGTCCTCCCCGCTGTGCTCATTCAGCAGCACGATGGCGCCTGGGCCCGAGGCACCGGCGAACCATTTGAGGTCGTGCGCCACAGTGGCGCGGGAGGAGGAGGCATCCAGGAACACAATGTCGCAGGGGCTCAGGTGGGGCGGAACAGGGGTGCCGAATTGGCTGGCGTTTTGCGCTGCGGCGTGCGCTCGCGCCACGTACTGGGGAAGGGTCTGTCGTGTGTGTCCCGGCACAGTCGCGTGGCGCCCGTCGAACCACTGGTCCAGCAGCCCCGAAGCTTGGCGCACGGATCCAGATGCCGCCGAGTCGAAGGAGGTCACGAACACTTTCGGATTGTTCAACAAGAACGCGATGGCTGAGTGCCCGGAGCCCAGGCCAGTTTGGCACACGTGGATGTTGGAACGCTTGGGCAGACGGGGGCCGTTGGGTAGCAACAAGGCGCTGCTGGTGACAGCATGCATGAAGCGAAGGATGAAGTCCACCTTGTGCGGAAATAGGGCCACGTGGGTGTCGCCCCCTGACGCCAAGTTGGCCTCTAGCCACGCATCCATTTTCCGGGCGAGGTATGCGTACTGGCGCACTGCTGGTGCCCAGCCCACGCCAAACTCATCGTGAACACCGCCGTTGTTCCGCAGTGCCTCCGCCCGCTTTCCGTGTGTCTGTCGGCGCATAGCTTCCATGCAGCGGCCTTTGCCGACATTGTCCGCCAGGCTGCGCCCCCCTGACCCTGGCACAGGCAGCATGCACAGCTGCTGGGCGACTTGAGTGGAGGTGAGGCCCCCCGAGAACTTCACTTCGGCGTGCGCCTGCCCCGCTACGAACTCCTGGTCGATGGGGCTGTCTTCAGGCATGCCCGCGGCGTTGAGGGTGGCTTGGTCCGCGGCCAGCACAGCAGTTGCACCTGGGTGTGTTCGGTTGAAGAGGTACCCCGCAAGGCCCTTGGTGCACTCGGAGACAGGGGTGGGGGTGTCATCAACCACCACCGCGTTTTCAGGGGGGGGTGGGCGGGAATCCTCAGGCCATGCGCTCTCCATCTTGCGGCGCGCCTCCTTGGGCATATCAGCTGAGAACAGTCGCGCCATGTGCAAGCAGGTGGCGGTACAGGTGAAGTTATACCCTGTCTGCTGCTGCTCCATGCTGAGGGGGGGAGCGGTCTCATCGGCCGAGTGTGCCTCCTTTGCAATGGCCACCTTGGCGCAGGCATCCTGCATGCGGGTGCACACGAAGTCCGCCTCTTGCATGGCGTCCATGCGCAGGTCAGCCAAGGCTTCCCCTTCGGTCTTGCGGGAGCCCCCCGACACCATCAGCGCGTGCGTGGCAGCGGCGCGTTGCAGGAACAGCTTCCGGAACAAGAAAGGACACTGCTGGTCGAATCCAATCACATAGGGGCTATCCGGGTGGCTCAAGCTCACGTACTGCGTGGCGTTTTGGAACGGGTCTCCATCTTGTGACGGGGCGGGCAGCGGCGGCCAATCGTCGGGATTGATTGAAGGTTCCTTTCGGGGCGGCTCTGGCTCAGACGGCATGCCTTCTCCAGTAATTTCCATGACTTCCTCCATGGTCAGACTTTTGCGCATCTTCCCTGTGGCCTTCTTTGGCTCCTCGTGGGCTGCAACGGCGTTGGCCGCGGCGACCAAGGCCACCACGCCAAGCAAGGAAAAAATGCGCTTTCCACGACTCAGCATCATGGGCGGATGAAGAAGACGCATTGAAGGCGATCGAGAGTTATTGTAGCACCGAATCTAGTTCCCAAGAAAAGGAGTTGAGCAACCCGTTGCTGATTGACAGAGTTGCGAAGCACGTGTCACAACAGTCGACCTTGTTGACCGACACTCTCAAGGGAAAGGATAGATAGGTAGCACCTCCTATAGAAAAGGCATAACTTTCCTTCCAAAAAAAAAGGTTTAAACTCCTACAAAACCGGACAGGCAGTGCACAAAGGGCATCTGTTTTGTGTCCGGGTGCAGGGGTGTCTAGGAAAGCAGCGTGTTTTGTTAGAGTTGTGCTCATCACTTGGCCGCAGGGTTCCTCGGTTCTTTAAAGGTACATTTTATCCACGCAAGCATACACATACTTTCATGAAGGGCACGAAGTCGCCTGGCTTCACTGCGGGTGAATCTTCAAGCAGCTTGCCCCCAGCCGCCAGGTGGATCCAATTTCCGCTGAGCTATTTGTAAGCACACGGCCAACATGTCAGGGATGAAACCAGACCCGCAGTTGGCGGAACATGTGGATGTTTCTGCATTGTCTGCTCATGATATGCCCATCCTGCCAATCACTTTAGCTGCTATGGTCGTCGCTTTCGCCATGTCTGTTGCGATTGGGGCGCAGGATGTGTCCAACGCTCTAGGCACTAGCGTGGGTAGTAAAGCCATTACTGTGAAGCAAGCAGTCTACATTGGAGCCATTTGCGAATTTCTTGGTAGCTTGGCTGGTGGGGGTGTTGCCCATACCATTTCCCATGGCATTTTCGACTCTTCAGGAGTGTCTGCCGCAACTTTTCGAGGAGTTATGGCCAGCACGATGGCAGGGGCTGTTGTGTGGCTTTTTGCAGCAACATGGCTCGGCTTACCAGTTTCCACAACACATTCATTGATTGGTTCTTTGGTGGGCATTGCTGTCGTGTACCATGGGTCCAGTAGTGTGAAGTGGGCCACGATCGTGAAAACAGGTACGGCAGGCGAAAGTTCGGTGAAGCTGAAATGCCACGATTTGCTGCATGCACTCCAACAACTTCTCTGAATCCCCTTGTCTCTTTGCAGTGCTCTCATGGGTGATTTCTCCAGGGATGGGTTGCTTGATTGCATTCTGTTTGTTTTACACAATCCGGAAGTTTGTATTGACCGCGAAAGCTCCCGAGAAGGCTGTGAAGCAGCTGATGCCGTGGTACCAAGGCGGTACCATTGGCCTGCTGGTGGCATTTCTGGTGCTGCTAGGCCCTGAAGCATACCGTGGCACGCCTATGTTTGCCGTTGGAGCAGGCTTGGGAGTCACCCTCATTGTGGCCGGCATCGCCACTGGGCGCAGCGTGGGCATGCCGGCCCTCCTCCCCGCCCCAGGCAGCAGCGCCGGCGCCCCCTCCGGCGCCACCAGCCCCCACTCCCCTGAAGAAACCGAGCGCCTGGTGCCTGACGCAGTGGAGGCCAGCAAGCCGCTGCCCTCGTCAGGGGGGGGGTCTGCTGACGCCGAGGGGGCCTTTCTCCCCCTCATGGTGCTCACGGCGTGTGTAGTGAGCTTTGCCCACGGCAGCAACGACATCTCCAACGCGGTGGGGCCAATGCTGGCCATCCTGCTGTCGGACCCCGGAGCATCTGCGGCCATTGGGTACCAAGAGGGCGACGGCGTGCCCGTGGCGGTGCTGGCCCTGGGAGGGGTGGGCATTGTCGTGGGCCTCGCCGTGTGGGGGCACAAGGTCATGGCCACAGTGGGGGAGAACATCACCAAGCTCACCTTCAGCCGGGGGTACGCCGCACAGGTGGGCACCGCCCTCACTGTGCTGGTGGCATCTGTGTCTGGCATCTCCGTGTCCACCACGCACTGCCTCATCGGCGCCATCACGGGGGTGGCCCTGGCAGACGGGGGGGGCGTGCAGAGCATCAACAAGGCCACCCTGAAGAAGATCGCGCTGTCCTGGGTCATCACCATCCCAGCTGCCGCCTGCGCCGCCATCGTGTGCCACTCTGTGCTCACCGCCATCGTGTGAGAAGGGGGGGGCCTTGCAAGTGCCACCAAAATTACACGGGTATTGTGTGTGTGTGTTGACGCCGTGTCCTTTCGTAGAATGCATTCGCTGCGGCCTCCCACTGCCACCACAAAGCCGCGCTCACTGGGTGCACTGGTCACTGCGGCCTCCCACTGCCACCACAAAGCCGCGCTCACTGGGTGCACTGCTCACTGCTCCTCAGCGTCACGCATGCTGGCTTCCATAGCAGCGACAAGGGCTGCATCTTCGTCGTATGCTTCTTCGCCATGGGCTTGTTCGTGTGGGGGGGCCCCTTGCCCCCCCCCCTGCACCCTTGCCCAGGGCAGCATTGAGTTCAGGAACAGCGCGATGGGGTTCTGGTTCATGTCCAGGGCAGTCTGCATGCCTTCGCCGAGGATTGGGCCAATGGGCCCACCCAGCCCTGCTGCCTGCGCGTGCAGGGCTGCAAAGTCCAGTTCCTCCCCCCCTGCATGGGGATCACCCCCCCCTCCCCCTGCCGCCGCCAACATCTCAGCCGCCATCGTGGCATCGTCGTCTGAAAAGTCGCTGGCCACTGCCGAGGCGTAGTGTCGCCACACATCGCCCACGGCTGGGTAGGACAGCTGCGTGGCAGGCAGCAGGTCGAACTCGTCAGTGGGAGACAGCACATCCACAGCTGCAGCGGCGCACATGCAGGCGTGGCGAATGCCCCGGGCTTGCTGGAACACAGAAGCTGCCTGCGCCTGCCCCCCTGGAAAGACGCGCCGGAACAGGGCGGGGTGCAGCACGAACGCGCCAGGCACATCGCCGGGCGCCGCAGCGGCGGAACTGTCTGAGGCAGCCGCAGCCAGCGCCATGGCGTGGTACAGGAACAGTGCAGCCGCGGAGTCCTTCCATGCCCCGGCATCCCTGGCTACTGCAATGTCCATCAGCTTGCTGTACACAGCTGCACCGTTGTCGCCTGCACCACTGTCCTCAGCATCCTCCTCGGGTGTAACCTGGAACAACGGGTGGTCGAGAACACCGGCCCACACCGCCATGCTAGGATCTGTCCAGTCCTGCACTGCCGCAGTGGGCCAGCCAGCTGCACCAGCCTGGGCCCCGCTGCCCCCCCCCCCCATGCCTGCCCGTAGCCCCCCCAGCTTGCCGCAGCCCATGTCAGCACTGCTTACGCCAGCAGCCGTTAAAAAGCGCACTGCAAGCTGTGGGAACAGAAGCACCGCATTAACCCCCGAAAGCAGTGCTTGGGGGGCAAAAGTGACCCCCCCTGCAGTGTCGGCGCCCCCCTTGGACAAAGATACCCACACTGGGGCATCGTCGCCAGCTTCAGGGAGCAGAACACCAAATGCAGGAAACTCTTGAGCCGGAACAGCAACAGCAGCACCCTCTTGTTCTTCCTTTTGGGACCAGGATGTGCTGCTCGTGTGTGCTGCAGGGTCAGCCAGGCAAGTCGCCATGCGACCATGCCCGGCCAAGGCTCGTTGGTAGGCGATGCTTGGGATGAGCACGATGGAGGCATCTTGTCCACTGTGCCCACATGCGCCCAGTGGGAGGGATTGCAGTACTGATGCACCCGATGTGGCTGGCAGCGGCACCGGGGGCTGTGTAGCAGAGCGCAGCCACTGAAACGCTTGGGCTTTGTTGGCGAAGTACCCCATTCCCAGGAGGGCCTTCAGGGGGTCCCTGGCCGGATCCAACTGCAACAGCAACTTGCACAACTGCAACGCTGTTCGGGGTGCACCGCCCTTGGCACAGCTGTGGGCATGCCGGAACAGGGCTGTGAACAGGGACCTGTTCTGAGTGTCCTTCCACGGGAGGCGCACCCGCACCGCCCCCCACCCTGCGAACTGCGGGTGCCAAGCGGCCTCCAGGGAGTACAGCGCCCGCTTCAGCAGCTCAGCTGCTTCGTCCGTCTGCCGCGTGGCACGCTGGATCTCGGCCACTTGCAGGTTGGTGTCTACATGCCAGGGGGCAGAGTGAAGGAGGCCTACTACAGCTTGGGGGTCATACGTGGACACTCGCGACGTGTAGTCCGCTTGCGCAGCTGCGTACAGTGTTCCGTGTTCGTACTTGAATTCCCGCCGTATGACCTCGCTTGTGGAGGGGTCTGTGCGCAGCAGCACCACAGGGGTGACAGGATTACCCCCCCTGCCCCCACTTAGGCGGGTGCTGCTGGCGGCCAAGCCCTGGGATGGGCCCACCATGTTGACCGTTTTTGCACTGGTCTGCGTCATGAACATCCCACCTGCCATCTTGGTGGGGGGCGGCGGCCAGGATTCCCCTGGAGTGGTCAGCTTCAGGCCACCTCTGCGGGATTTGGAGGTGGCATCACGGGTGGCGTCTGCGCGCTTGGCGGCGCGCACAGCCGCCTTGGCGCGACGCTGGGCGCGCTTGCCAGCTGCCCCAGCTGCTGCAGCGGCAGCTTGGTCAAACTGCGGAGGGCCGTCTTCGGCATCTGCACCCACCGCTGCGATGACGTCGGCGCCGAAGAGCGCTTTGAATTCCGCAGACGCCTGCAGTGCGGAGGCATCCACGCCCAAGTGGCGATCCCAGGAGCCACTGGGGGTGCTGTCCAGGAGGGAGGCAGCCAGAGACTCAAGCAGGGCTGCATCAGACACGGCGGCTGTGGCTGCTTTGCTGCGTGCACTGTGCTTCCTGTCCCCGCCAGCTGCCGCGGCGGCTGCCGGGGGGGTGGGGCTGGCAGGTGTGTGCTGCAGTGCGTGCGCAGGAACTTGAAACGCTTCACCGTCGCCACCATCAGAATCACTATCTGATGTGTCTGACATCATCTGCATAATTGCGCGGGGTGTGGCGGGTGGCAAAGTCTGGAGCACTTGCTGCATTCTGAGCATGATGAGGTAATTAGGCCACGCCGTGACGTACAGCAAACACAGTGGCTGGGCCATCATCGACCGAGGCGGCTTCTCCAGAGTGACTAGCAGAATCTGAGGACAAATCTTCAACAGTTTCCTGCAGCTGGAGCTGCTCTTGGCGCAGGCGGCGCAGATGCCGGGCAGACATGGAGACGTGACGTGCTGCTCTGAGTTTCGCTGTGTGCTCTCAGCTGAGAAACTATTGATATTGATATGCAAACAGGCACAACAGTGCTGTTCAAAAACACAAGGACCCGAGCTGCAGTTCAATATTTTAAATTGGACTGCAGACTGCTGCACGAAGATTGTTGTGTGAACGGCAAATTCCGCACTATCCCCCCCTCGTCAAGCGCCCTACATTGCTGTGCGATACGAGTTGTCATGCCCGGTCGACGTAACTTTCACTCTTTTCTTTGCAACATTTCAACCGCGCACAATCTATGTCCACACGGACTTCCGGTGTATTGTGTTATCACTCAATTCTCTCAGAATGTTTGCCAAGCGTGCAGCTTCTCTGGCCGCCAAGGCCCAGGCACGTACCATGGCTTCCGGCAAGGACGTCAAGTTCGGCGCTGAGGCGCGCGCCCTGATGCTGGCTGGTGTGGACAAGCTTGCCGATGCTGTTCAGGTACGTCTGCCGCCTACAATACTCGTATTGAAGCCAGCTTCGGCGCAAAATGTGCCTAGGCGTGTCAGCACGCGAACGCGCCAAGTGACCCGAATTAGCATGCATGCTTCGTTTACAGACCACCCTTGGCCCTAAGGGACGCAATGCCATCCTGGACCAGCCCTATGGTGCCCCTAAGATCACCAAGGTACGTTTGTCTCCTTTGGTGTGGAAGATGCAGTGCAAAAGTCTGTGCTTGCGGAAGTTGGTGCACGTGGAATTTGGTCCACACGTCACACTCCCATGCGGCTGATGCTGGGTTTGGCGACACGTCTCATTATGCACAATGTTATCCAGTGCATTACTTAGTTTATGGTGCCTTTTTTGTCGTTCTTCTTCCAACTGGGTAGTGTGTATAGCTTTTTCTTCCACGCTCGTCGCGGTATTACGGGCCAGCCTGCTTTGAGTGCTGCGCGTATTTCCCTTCTCACCCGGCACTGCCGCTTTGCAGGATGGTGTCACCGTTGCCAAGCACATTGAGTTCAAGGACCGCATGCAGAACATGGGTGCCCAGCTGGTTCGCCAGGTGGCTTCCAAGACCAACGACGTTGCTGGAGACGGCACCACCACTGCCACCGTGCTCGCCCGCGCCATCTTCGCTGAGGGCGTCAAGGCTGTGGCCGCTGGCCTGAACCCCATGGACCTGCGCCGTGGCATGCAGCAGGCTGTGGAGGTGGTTGTGCAGTTCCTTCAGGAGCGCGCCATCAAGGTGACCACCTCCGAGCAAATCGGCGCCGTGGCCACCATCTCCGCAAACAACGACAAGGAGATTGGCAACCTCATCGCCACCGCCATGGACCGCGTGGGCAAGGAGGGCGTCATCACCTGCCAGGATGGCCGCACCCTGCAGGACGAGCTGGAGGTGGTTGAGGGTATGAAGTTCGACCGCGGATACATCTCCCCCTACTTCGCCACTGATGCCAAGACACAGAAGGCCGAGTTCGAAGACGCATATGTGCTGCTGGTGCAGAAGAAGGTGTCCACACTGCAGAGCATTCTGCACATCCTGGAGGCTGTCATGCGCGAGCAGAAGCCCCTGGTCATCATCGCGGAGGACGTGGAGTCCGAGGCACTGGCGTCCCTGGTGGTGAACCGCCTGCGCGCCTCCATGAAGGTGGCAGCTGTGAAGGCACCCGGCTTTGGCGACAACCGCAAGGCCAACCTGCAGGACATCGCTGTGCTGACTGGCGGCACTGTGGTCTCTGAGGAAATCGGCATGAAGCTGGACACGACCACTCTTGAGCACCTGGGCCGCGCCTCCAAGATCACCATCTCCAAGGACGACACCCTCATCCTGGGCGGAAGCGGCACTACTGAGTCCATCGCCGAGCGCGCCGAGATGATCCGCGAGCAGGCAGATGCCACCGCCTCGGAGTACGAGAAGGAGAAGCTGCAGGAGCGCCTGGCTCGGCTCTCCGGCGGCGTGGCCGTCATCAAGATCGGCGGCGCATCCGAGGTAGAGGTGGGCGAGAAGCGCGACCGCGTCGTCGACGCCCTGAACGCCACCCGCGCTGCAGTGGAGGAGGGCATCGTGCCCGGCGGCGGCACCGCCCTGCTGTACGCCAGCAAGCAGCTGGAGGCCCTCAAGGCCGGCGCCGTGAACCAGGACGTGCGCGTGGGCATGGAGATTATCCAGCGCGCCATCCGCCGCCCCGCACAGACCATCGCACAGAACGCTGGCGTGCCCGGTGAGGTGGTCGTGGGCAAGCTGCTGGAGAGCGATGACTTCCAGTTTGGCTACAACGCCTTCACTGGGGTGTACGAGAACCTGGTGGATGCTGGCGTGATTGACCCCGCCAAGGTGGTGCGCACTGCCCTGGTGGACGCCGCATCCGTGGCTGGCCTGATGACCACCACTGAGGCTGCTGTGTTCGACCTCCCCGAGGAGAAGGGTGAGGGTGGAGGCATGGGTGGTATGGGTGGTATGGGAGGCATGGGCGGCATGGGCGGCGGCATGTTCTAAATTGAGCATGCAGCGCATTAGTAGTGATATGTACATGCCTCACCAGGTATTTGCAAAATGCAGCGAAGACGTATTTCTTCACGAGCTCGCTGTCTTCACCGAGTGATTTGAGCGCCCCCCAATCAAACGCGTTTCATGTCACGTGGCACGGAACTCAGCAAAGGGCCGATCCTTGCATTTTGCGACGATTATACTTACAATCAACACCTTTGTCTGGTTGTCGTGTGGGTGCATTTTTGTCCGGCTTCCCTCTGCTTGCCCAAGATGATGAATGCTGGCGGCGACGACTTTTACGGCCATGGCTCCCGCAAGGGAAAGTGGCACATGCTGGACAAACACAAATTTAGTATAATCTCATGGATTGCAGTGTGCATCCTCATGCTGTTCGTGTGGCACTTCATCAGCGACAAGGACTTCAGCTTCCTCATGGTACGGATCTGCGGGATTTGATAACGAATTGACCTGTGTGACACACCATGCATTTGATGCAGACACTTGGCAGCGTTCTGCGCATGTTCAGCTTTATGCTATTGCTGACACATGTATGGACCACACGCAGCAACGCAGGTATGTCATTCTGAATCAAGTTTTGATCCAGCTGTGGCTGCTGCACTGCCGCATTGCTTGGCGCCCAAGGCAATCCATTGGTGTGCACCGTTCAAGCCACAACTTCTACCGTGCACAGGACTTTCTTTGAAAACACTGCAGGCCTATGCCTGCGTCTTTGCTTTTCGCCTTTGCTCCATCCTCTTCTACGAGGGCTACCTGCCATACGATAGGTGCGTCAGCAGATCCTCTCTCTAACACTCAGCACCACGCGCCCATGAGATGACATGTATGTCATAGTGAGCTGCTACTCGCAGAAGTGGTGACTGGTTCTACCAAGTCGTCGAGATCATGGCCCTGGCGGTTGTGTGCGTGTTGATTTTCGTGGTGACTAATAAGTTCCCTGGCAGCTACAACGAGGCAGTCGACTGCTTCGGCAAGATGCCCCCCCACGTGCCCAACAAGCTGGGCGTGGTGTGGCTGCTGGTGCCCGCCTTCCTGCTGGCCCTGCTTCTGCACCCCTCCCTGAACGGCAACTTCATCACTGACACTGCTTGGACGTTTGCGCTGTACGTGGAGGCGGTGGCGGTGCTGCCGCAGCTGTACCTCTTTCACCGCCGCCGGGGCCTCATTGACGGCATGCTGTCCAACTACGTTTTCGCCCTGGGCGTCTCTCGTCTCCTGCAGCTGATCTTCTGGGTGTCCTCTTTCCAGGAGCTGAACGATGCCCGGGCCAGCAGCATCGCCGCGCAGTACCCAGGGTACCTTGTGGTGTTCTCCCAGATTGTGCACATTCTGCTCATGGGGAACTTCTTCTGGCTGTACCTGGAGAGCGCGCGACAGGGGAAGCCCATGTACCTGCCAGTCAGCGTGTGATATGCACCAGCGCAGGGCTGGATGAGCACGCTTGACAGCATGTACTGCATACACTGCACGCATGAACGCATAAACCAGTTGGGAGTTGACACAGCGGGAGCTTTGTCCACTGCCACATTGAGTTTGAGCTGTCAAGGGGGGCTGAATTCTGTCATGTATGGGCACTGGTTGTTTGATACAGTGTGATAGTGAATGGTCTTTCGTTCATTGCACCTCAAAAATCTAAGAAATCTACCACGACCTTAGTTTATGTGATCTCCTGTCTTACCGTCATTCTTTCCCTCTGGGCGAGGAAGTGCTTCGTGCAAGAAGTTGGCACCAGAGTCCGGCTTCGTTTTCTCACTGCAGCCCGTGCAGGGTGTTCACTATGGCACTCAAAGAGTACACAGATAAATATGTCCACGCAGTCAAGCACCAGCCACACACCTTGCAGCGGGTTCTGGATGTGTTTCATATGCTTGCCTACCTTGCTCCAGTACGCGGAATTTGCAAAACTTGCCTTGGGTGCCCTTGCATGGATCCTTTCTCAATTCGCAGCCTGGAATGGGAAACCTTGGAGAAATTGCAACAGAGTTGACATCAGCTGTGACGTCTGTTCTAGGCGACGTGAATCAGCACATCCTGGCTGCTCCCTCGTCTGCAGCCCCCCACTATCCAAAGCGGCCTCACGGCAGCGGTTTGCTTCCTGGTGTGCCAGTGGACGCATGCCGGTGGGCACTCACTGCACTGGGCCACTTTGATGTTGTCCTTGAATTGTCTTTTGCTGGTGCAGTAGGTGAAAACGCCCGATTGAATCTGGTAAGTGCTGGCCAATTTCAACAGATATATTGTGCCAACTGGAAATGGCCCTCAGCAGTAGCAGGCCCAGAAGCTTGAAACGCATCTTGCACGGAGCACTTTGTTTGCTGCACAGATCACTATCTTAGAGTTGCTTCGCTCTGCTTTGAAACTGGCTGTGTTGCTCGGCAGTGGTGATCGTATGCTTGTGCTTGGTGGCCGAGCTCACATGGACACCGTCACGTCTGCAATCGCTGCTAGCCGCGCAAAAGCAGCCGCACTGGCAGCTACTGCCCGTTCAAAAACGCCTGCCCCAGCAAGTGCCACGGAGTCCCACGAGGGAGACGCAGACCCAACGTGTGCCCTCCCGTCAAGCGAGGATGAGCCCCCCCCCGCAGACGGATTGCCCCCCGCTGCTGCAGCACCCTCACCCCCAAATCTAACTCCAACAACTACTGCGGGTGCAGACGGCTCAGAGACTGCCCCCCCCTCCACCCCAGAGGCGCCCCCGCTCCCCCCCTCCTTTGACCCGACCCCCGTTGGCACATTTGTGCCTCCCGTGTGGTGGAAGGGCCAGCGCACAGGCTTGCGGGGCATGGTGGCTCCAGTGCTTGCCAAGGTAAGTTCAGAGGCCACTGCCGCCGCGGTTGCTGAGGGGCTTGCCAGTGGCAGGGGCGCCACGGCAGTGCAGTCCCCCCCCGGCTTTGCCTCCATGGCGTACACACAGCGGGTGGAGACGACGGCGCTGCTGGGGGAATTGCTACACATTATGCGGCCACTTGTTGCCGCGTTGACCATGCGGCTGCAGGGGCGCCGGGGGGGCTGGGCGCCATTGCTGCTGTCCGCTGCAATGGATGCCGCCTCATGGCAACTGAGCGAGTGCGCCGCCATTGAGGGGGGGGCAGCGGATAACCAGCCCGCAGCACCGTCCCTGCTGGATGCTCTCACGGGGCGTGGCGCATTCAAACACATCTCCCTGCGGTCAGCTACAGCAGGGGGTGCTGCCGCGGGCACCGAAGCCGGTAGTGCCGCACCTACCGAGGATGGGCCCATGAGCAAGGTGTTTGACTCTGGCATGGCCGCGCTGGCACTGCGCTTGGTGTGGTGGGCCAGCTCCGCAGCCATGGGCGCATCTGCCGCTGCCGGCACTGGGCGCTGCCTCACACCCGAGGAAGAGGATGAGCTCGTCAGGCGAAAGCGTGCTTGGGCGCTGTACCTGCTGCACAGCCCCGTGTTTGAACGGGCCACCATGCCAGCTGCATCACGGGTCGTGGATGCTGCCAGCTTTGTGCCTATTATGGGTTGGGTGGTGCAATTTGCAGTGGGCATGCTTGGGTATTACAACAAGGTGCACTTTTACAGCTCAGGCAGCAGCTAGAGCAGACGAGTGGCGATGTGCAAATGAATTGTACACTGATTTAGTGCTGTACATAATGTTTACACTAACCCCAAGAACCGCTCCAGCTCCTTGCGCAGAAGCAGCCAGTCGGGGCGGGGCAGGGCGGTTGGGTGGCGGTGTGCTTGCAGGATGCACTCCCGCTGACAGGCAAACACCAGTTGGGCCAGGGCCCGCTGCAGTGTGTTGAGCATGCCATCAGTACCGTAGTCTACGGGCTGCAAGTTGCTCCTCCCAAATGCGGGCTGGGGCACGGGCAGGTACGGCAGCACAATGCTGGTGTGGCGTGAGTGTCCTTGCCCTGTGGAGGGGGGCAAGTGCCACGACCTGGGCACGAACGCAAACAAGCGCGCCCACTGATGGTATGTGCGGTGTATGGTGTAGGATGGCGCCACTGCGCTTTGCTCCGCGGATGCAACGTCGGGATTCACGGGGGACTGCGGGGGACGCGCTCCCACTCTTGAGGACATACCGGCCTTGTCTGCCGGCGAGGTGTCATTCTGCACAGCAATAGGCACATGTCGGACACGGATCCGGTACGCGCTTGTACCGCGCTGGATGCTGCTGCCTGCTGCGTACACACTGGCCAGGTTTTTGTCGTCGGGAGCGCCCCGCACAATGCCTGACCGCACAAAGCCCGACAGTGGGGCGCCTTGCACCAGCAGCAGATCGCGCAGATGACCCAGATTGCCGTAGTGCGTGTTCACCTCTGCCACTGCTGGTGACCACGAGTGCACGAGAACTGTGTCCACGTGCAACAGTAAAGTTCGTCGTCGGAAAGTGAGGAGCCTTCGCTGCAGCAGCAGTTTGGAGCGGCTCAAAATAGAAGGTAGTGACTCGCTTGCACCACCCTGCTTCTTGTTCATGCGGTATGCCACAGTTTCCAGTTTCCGTAGGGAGATGCGGTCAGGTGAGTTGTCCAGTGCGTCGCTGAGCGCCTTGTATGCGATGGCTGCCCGTTGCACGTTGCCCAGCAGGAGTGCCCAGCCCCGGCGAGATTTGTCCACAGAAATGCTCAATACATGCTTGTCTAGCTGCCCGGTGACTTGGGTCTGTTTTTGTTGCCGCCGCTGCAGCATGCCGTGTGCGGGGTCCTCCATGGCAGCAAAGTTGGCGGAGTGGCTGTTTGGCTTGATCACGTTCACATCCTGCAGTCGGGTGGCCTTCTCGCCCGTCTCTGTAAACAGCAGGCAGCTCCAATGCACTTTGTTGGAGGCGGTGTGCAGGACACGGATGCGCTTGTCGGTGACTAGCAGCACATACGGGGCCAGGGCTGCGTGCATGTTGGCATGCATCTCGTCCCCCGACTTGTTGCTCACTGCAGCCTGGGACTGCATGGCATCTGTGTGATTCTCCTCGGCGTCGAGCAGCTCATCCACTGACGTCAGGTGTGCTGACGTCAGCATCACCTCTCCCCTGTGCCGCAGGAGCCGTTCGGTGCCGCCATCGGCCACACCAGGTGACGCAGGCCCTACGAGGATGTCGCTCTGCGCCCGAGAGTGTGTCCCAGCAGCAGCACCCCCCCCTTCCTCCCCGTCACCCCCCTGCTGTCGAATGGGGAATCGCAGTCCCCCAAAGGCCGGGGACACCACAAACCCCCTGCTGAGTAGTGCACTGATGGAGCTGCCGTCCACGGGGCCAGTGCCGCTGGGGGAGTCAACGGAGTACTCATCATCTGATGCGTCTCCTTCGTTTGCAGCCGTATCCAGACCCGCCTCCTCTGCGGCCTTGTCGTCGCCATCCCCGTCACCATCGCCACCTGCCCGGGCACTGCTGTGGGCACTGCGCGACGAATCCTTCAAGGCTTTTGAATCACCCACGCCTGACTCTTGCGTCTCCCATTTCGAATTCAAACGGGCATACGCTGACTCGTGCTCCCCTGGGACCGCTTCGTCATATAGCGCCAGGTCAAACACGGGCGAGTGGTAGCGGTAGCTCTCCCCTGACGCCTTCCCGTGGAAATGCAGGTGGTGCAGCCGAGCTTCCCCCTCCGCCTCCCGCCGGCTGTAGGAAGTGAGCAAGGCCCGCCCCCCGGCACCAGGCCCCC
>Ga0307982_1002154_pt1 | contig 15998 bp, 16 predicted proteins | sample OrgLakmetagen989_FD_201847 | JGI IMG/M metagenome (GOLD analysis project Ga0307982, IMG submission 201847) | Saline water microbial communities from Organic Lake, Antarctica - #989 | ecosystem: Environmental > Aquatic > Non-marine Saline and Alkaline > Saline | place: Antarctica: Organic Lake...
TACGAGATCACGAATAGTATCGTTTAGTTTAATCAAGGCAGTTAGGTTATCATCACCGACAACTGCTGGTTGTTGACTTTCTGTTTCTGATCCAATGCTAATACCACTGTCACTAATGTGTACCCAACGCCCAGTCTTTGCGTTGTTGAGCAGGACAGTATTGTCGTTTCTAATAATAATGTTAGATCGATTGCCATTTCTTGTTAACTCTAATAATAAACCTTCTGATTTCGTATACCGAACAGAAAGTTGACCGTCTAGGTCATACTTAGACAGGTCTTTTTCTATAATTACAGATGCACTGGCATAGTCATCTTCGGTCAGCTTAGAGTCTTCATTTCTAATCATGTACCAAGTTGGAAAGTATATGTCGTCGTTTAAAAACTTAACTTGCACAACGTCACCAATTGCAGGTAGGTCATGAGCCCGACCGTCAATGTATCGTGCCAATGCCCAAGGTATATACTCATCAGGTATTTCATCATATACACTAACAACTCTAACTCGAACTCGGCTTGATTTTTTTGGATCGTCTACTGAAACGACCTCACCCCAATACGACTCTTTATCTGATATTTGATCGAACATATTTTGTTACATGTTAATGTTACCTAACTCGTCAGCTTGTGTATTGCCAAGAGCTAATGACTGTGTGCCTTTTTGTTGAGCGTAAATTTGATTAAATGCAGTTCTAAAGCCGCCGTCTTGGTTTAACCTTAGCAAGTCATCGATGCCAAACCCGTTTACATTACCAAAATAAAGTCTTGTCAATTCTGCCTCTATGCGCTCTGCTGCTCTTTGTTCTACTTCACTTTTAGTATCTGTTAACTTTCTTCGCCAAGTATCTCGTTCTAGCAGTTCTGCGTATTCATTTTTTCGCGTTTGAATGTCTTCAAACAGTCTTGAATTTCGAAGTCTATCAATAAACGATGGGTCTTCGTTTTCAGAAACACCAGTTGTTACACTGTTGACTCGTTTAACCACGTCAAGACTTGCTGCATTAAGCTGCTGACCGCCAGTAATAGACTTAAACATTGAATTCCTCGTAAAGTCTTTACCTGAAATCACAAAGTTGTTATCTACCTGCACTGGGCTTGCGTTGTTAACAGAAGTAAAAAAATCACCACCTGACGCCTCGGTAAACTCACAACCACCAAGATCAAACATAACGTGGTTTAACTTTTTGACATCCTGATTTTTAATTGTTTGAAAAAAATCTATCGCAGTTTGTGAGCCAACATCAAATTGTCTAAAATCGTAGACATAAATAGACATGCTAAATTCACGAAGGTTTTCGGGTAGTACATAGCAGTAACGATCGTCATCAAATATGATATGACGATACATTTCATTCAGTGACTGTATTTTATAGTCAATTGTCTCTAGCGTCCTAATTCTAATTTCATAGTCGTGTCTAGGTTCACTTCTTTTCATTTCATGCAATTCCTTTAGACCTTCAATTTCTTGAAATATCCAAGGGCATATAGAGTTTACTTTAGACAGCGTGGTAATAAAACGCTTAAGTAAGTCGTATCTTTCGGTGCTGCCAATTCTTTTTAGGTAAGCCAGACCGCTATTAACATGACGTTCATCAGCAAGAATACCTTTGCTTGTATCAAAATGGAAAAACAGCTTAAACCCATTATATGTCGGGTCATTTAATACTTTAAACGGATCACCACGTTTTTTGTCACTATATACTTGCACAAAGTTTTCTATTTCATATGCACTGTTGTAGTATAGACCATTTTTCCAATTGTCTTCAACCTGAATTAAAGTATTTGCATGAACACTGCTAGGTGTTTGGTCATTAAGTGTTGTGATCATGAATTAATGTATTTATGTATGTATACCTAAAACGAAATTAGTAATTCTATTGCAAATTTAAGTAGTATAGTTTAATTTAACATCTTACAAAACTAAACAATATGAAAAATCGTTACATAAGTTGTTAGTCTCAAAAAGACAAGCAATAAGCACGGCATACGAAGTTACCTATCGTGGTAAAGTTTTTAGACTAGTAGTGCTTAAGTTACACACATCTGCCATTGACATGTTCGTATTAAACATTAATTTAGGACACGATTGGCACACTTCGATGTTGAAATCAGCAGTTATAGCTATGCAAGCCGAACGTCCAACCTTGACCACGTCGACTATTAAGCTTAGACTATTACGTGGTCATAAGTGCATGTTCCATTATACAACTCAGCCACTACTTGAAAAAACATTTTTGCCTACATGTATAGCCAGCTAATTGTTCAATTATAAAAAATTATATATGCTTATAGACACATCACAACACGGTAATAACTTATCTGTTTCTTACATTGCAGAAGACGGCCATATTAAGCTTCAAGAATTTGACATTAGAGATGTTAATGGTTTTGGTAGCTATGACTATGCAATTTGTGATGCTTCAGACCCTGATGTAGAACCAGTCCTGCGTCATTTTAAAGATGATCTGCCAATTAAACGCATTTCTAGTTGGCGCCTAGACTTTGATGAAAAACGTGAATTCTTAACACAATCAATACCGGAACCCTTAAGGGATCAAATATTTGCATTTCGACAGCCTGAGCTGTATATGGTCGATGTTGAAATTGACATTAAAGACGGCGAAATCTTCCCAAGTCCACAGCAGGCAGCATTTCCAATTGACAGCATTCAAATAACAGCACCAAATCTTAGAACTGTTACGTTAACAACTAACAGTAGGGCAATGCAAGATGATCAACAAATTGCACACATTGAAAACCTTGTTAACGAACACTATAAGGATGCAGATTGGGTTTGGGCGCAAGTTGAAAGACTTGCATATAGTCATATTAAGTTTGATACAGAAGCCGAAATGCTTAATTATTTTTGGTCACTTGTTAACAAGAAATTGCATTGTATTGCTTTTTGGAATGGTGCACGATTTGATGTTCCATATCTTAACAACAGATGTCCAAAAATTGGCGTTGATATGGCACAAGGTTCACCTACAGGTGAAATGTCTGACTTTAACAAATGGCCAAAGCATAGATATGTTATGGATTACATGCAACTGGTAGAAAAATGGGGTTGGGACTTGGCGCCGTTATTATCTGTCGGTCTAGACTATGTTACAAAGAAAATATTTCCAGTTGGTAAGGTTGACTATGAAGGCAGTTACAAAGACCTTTACGATGGACCAATAGATAGATTTTTATTGTATGGTGCAGTTGATACAATTAACATGCAAATTATACACAAAAAGAAAAATTACACTGCTGCCATTGACTCTTTAGTTTTCAGAACTAAAACATCATTGTGGGATAGCACAAAAGTAACAGCACAAGTTCATGCACTATGCTGGGATGAACTATATGAAGACAATAAAATTAACGGTGAACCTTTCGTTAAAAAAGAAAAAACATCATTTGAAGGTGGCTATGTTAAGTCTCCAACTAGAAAGTTTGTTATGTTTGGTGTCTGTTCTGACTTTTCAGCACTGTACCCAAGGTTAATGCAGTCATACAATATGTCCTTTGAAAACTTTATTGGTAAAGTAGAAAGCAAAGAACACAAGGAAGAACTTATTAAGACAGGTTTTTATGTTAGCGTATTAGGTAACTACTACAAAAACGATAAAGACTACACCTTAAAACGTATTGAGAATAAAATGCTATCTGCAAGATATGCATACAAAGACTTAATGCTAAACATTTATAGGGATGCACTAGGGCCAATAGAACAAGAGCTTAGCAAGCGTTCACTAAGAATACCTAAAGACTAAACTTATGAGACTAAAAACTAAAAAGAAACCAAAAGAAAATGACATTAGAGATCGTACATTCTTTGCCTGGCTGCCTGTGATTGTACCGCTTGAGATTAGATGGCTAGAACGTGTAACAGTTAGACAACGGTACTGGGTTTCATGTTCAGACTCAGGTTGGGAAAACATGTCTTTTCTTAATAACAAAAATCGTAGTCATGATACAATATAAAAGAGTAAGAGATGTTAAGCAGCCAACTAGAGGCAATGCCCACAAAGACGAAATGTTTGGTCTAGTTGATCGTAGTGCTGGTATTGATTTCTATGTGCCAAACAATGACATTGTTAGCGAATTTAGGACAAAGTTAGAATGGTCCAATCCGGCTTCTGTCGAATTTCATGATTACGATAATGACTATTTTTTGCTGAAGGGTCATAGTCATGTAATGATACCGTCAGGCATTACATGCAATCTACAAGATCACGATGGCTTTTTGTATTCAGATGAACTTGCGCTCGCCTTAATTGCATTCAACAAAAGTGGTGTAGCATCTAAAAGACAACTTGATGTTGCTGCAACTGTTATAGATGAAGATTTCCAAGGCGAATTGCACATTTCACTAACCAATACTTCACCAGACAGTCAACTAATATTTTATGGTGAAAAAATCGTACAATTTGTGCTTGTACCTGTAATGCTAACTGAATGGCAAGAAGTCAAAAATGATGAAAATCTATTTAAGTCAACTTCTAGTAGAGGGCAAGGCTCATTTGGTAGCACAGGACAATTCTAAATTGCTTATCACTACGCAAATTTAAGACAAGTTATACATAATCAAAATATAAAATAAACTAACAATAATTAACATAAATTAAGCAAGATGGGCAAAGTAAAAGGTAAAGACGTTACACTAAAACAGTTTTCTGAACTAATACAAAACAGACTAGTTAGACTTTCTGGTGCAGGTGCATTACTAAAAGTGAAAGAAGCATTTGTGTCCGCCGTTGCAGAAAAAAACGAAGCAAAAATGTTAACAGCAATTGCTGGACTAGATAAAATTAGCCAACCAACTATGGGTAGACAACAAATTGTCATAGACATTAAGTCACTACTTAAAAGTTTTGTTGGACACAAAAAGAGTGAGCCTAAAAAGAAAAAAACAACAAAGGCAAAGGCAAAGGTTAACGCACCAACTGTCGATGTAACAGCAACTGATGCAATTGAGATTAAGTCAACTAAACTGTTTAGTGGTGAAGAAACAAAAGTAACTGAAGAAATATTAGGCAATATGCCTGAACTTACTAAATTTGTTAATGTTGGTGGTTCAATATGGGTTACCGAAGACGGTACTGTTACGGCGGCGAAATTAGACATTGATGCAGTAGAAATAGGACTTTATATTGGTGATATTTATACTTTTCAAAGAGAAAAATAAAAAGTTGTTAGCACAAGATTGACTCTACAATAGCTGACCTATGCGGTCAGCTATTTTACTTAAATAGTTAAATTTACTAAATACAAAATTATGGAATTACAAAAGGTTACACTATGTAACGTAAATACTGAAACCTTACGCAAATACCTAGCAATTTCAATGTCAGTTAAAAAATCTGAGATTTTAAACTTTTCTATTGAAAACAGCGTACTGTCTGGAATTAACAACAACGAAGCAGATTCAATATATAAAATGTGGCAGCTACCACTAGCAAAGTTAACAGGTCTTGCTGATAATGATCCAACTTACAACACAATACCTAAGCTAAAATGTTCACTATATAAAGGTGATAGTTTTAGTAAACAGGTACTAGGTCATTTTGGTCAACTAGTAGACATGGAAATCGAACACGTACTGGGTACTGTTAAGAAAATAAACCTTTCTAAAAAAGATGCAAACGGCCGAACTATACTTGCAATTACAGTACTTTGTGCACGGGCAGAAACAACATTTATTGAATATGAACCTGAACTAATCAGTCAAATATTCAAGCCTAAACCAGAAACAAAGCTTGTTAGTTTTAAACTTGAAACTGCTGAATTGTCTGCTGTTACTAAATTGTCAAAACTATCAACAAATCCAGATACACAGTCTGACTATATAAGTCTTTATACAAAAGACGGTTCAATTTTTGCAACAGATAAGGCATTTGATGTATTCCTACATGAAACAGATATTGTGCTTAACGAACCGGTTGAGATCGATAAGTCACTATGGAGAATGATTGACAATGATGACTACACAGCAACAGTGTATCAGGCCCAAGATGACAATAAAATATTAGTTTGTGAATCAAAAACAAAAAGCGTTTCTATTACTCTAGTTCTTCTTTCTTCGGTTGACACTGATATTGATTTTGATGATTTCGATGATATGAGTGACACTTGGGAATAGCAAAAAGTTAACAATAGCAATATTATAAAAGCATGCAATCTTTTGCATGCTTTTTTATCTAAATAAATTTAAACTATGCTCATACGAGAAGATATACACGATGATGTACTTGCTAAAGCAAAAGACCCTGCATACCTATCATCTTTAAGCGATAATGAACTAAAAAAGTTTTGGCAGGACACTAATGAGCTAAGATATTTCTTTGGTCTTATGGAACAAACATCAAAGGAACTTGCAAATTCATGCTACGGTGGTTTTGGTACAGCAAGCCTTCGATACTTTAATCAAGCTGTTGCGGAAGATATCACAGCAGAAGGCCGCCATGCCTGTCAATATATGGAAACTGTATCAAGAGGCTACTTTAAAAAGATTTGGCCTACCGATACGGAATGGCACAATGAGTTACGTACTAAGTTTCCTGACATTATGCGAGATGTCACACCACTGTCAATTTTTAAAGATGATGTTATTGTTTATTGTGACACTGATAGTAACTATCTGACTTTTGACCTTATATTTGAATCACTAGGTCTAAACCCTAAGACCGTACCTACAAAGCTGGCTACTGATTTTATTGTATACTTTATGCAAAAGAAATTGGATCCGATTTATGACACAGTTCTTACTAATATGATCGCTAAACGTAACGGTAAAAGTACAATGAAGTTTGAGCTTGAATCAGTTGGCGGTTTTGGTATTTTTGCAGCAAAGAAAAAGTATGTGTACGCTAAATTGTGGCATAATGGTAAGTACATAGCAGACCAAAAAGGTCTTAACTCTACTGGTATTGAATTGGCACAAAATAGTACGCCAATGATTGCCAGAAAGGCAATTAAAACGTTTATCAATAAGATATTTGCACAAAAAGGCGCTATTTCTTCTCGTGAATTCTTTAGTATGTGTAACGCACTTAAGACTAAAATAGCTACTGTTGAACCGGCACTCTTTTCTAAAAATACTAGGATAAACAAGTACGAAAAATACGTAGTTAGTCACGAAGAAAAGATAGAATTGCGGTCTAGATGTCCATTTACTGTTAGAGGTGCAGCTAATTACAATCACTTAATTTGGAAAAGTGGTCTACAAGCAAAATACCCATACTTAAAAAATGGCAGTAGAGCAAAGACATACTATGACATCAGCGGCAAACCTTTTAGTTTTCCAAATGATTCTGAGTTTCCACATGAAATAGCACCTGAAATGTCAATAGACATTCAATTAGAAAAGCTTATATTCAACCCAGTAAAAAGGCTAATTAGCGGTGGTATGATTGATGGTGATATTTCTAAACTAGGCAGTGATAAAGTAACACAAGGCTTTGGCTCAATGTTTAAGAAACACTAATGCGGTCACTATACGAAAAACAAACTTACATGTTACGTAGTGGCGCCAGTATCACAGATTGGTACCTTTTTGGTGCAAAGCTATTAGTCACATACAAAAACAAGAAAGACATGGGCTGGCTTAAGTACTGTAAAGTTTGCGTTAGTTGGATTAGCACACAAGTAAAAGAAAAAAGACAATGCGCAAGGGTATCAAATTCTATGCTTTCGTTTAAGGCTAACGGTTTCAACATTAACATACTAGTTAACAAAAAACGCGTTAGTTAGTCTGGCTCGTTTTTTGCTCTAATTTTCGTTATTAGTATACATATCTAAAATTAAAACAAATACACTTTGACTATGCAAAATATAGAACAAGCTCGCCTTCAAATCATGGAGGATATAGATATGGGGTCACTTATTACAAACTTTAAGCCTGCATCTATGCAAGGTAGCGAACTAAAGCGCAACCTAACAGAATCGTTAAATCGTGATCAATTACAAAAAATTACGACAATCGCAGGTGTTGTTTGGGAATCAAATAAGCTTAGACACATGGATGCTGGTGCATATGCACTTTCTGAATCAATAGTAGAAACGCTTCAGTCTTCTATTAAAGGTACAATAGTCTATGCATTCGAAAAACTTGTAGAAAGAAGACAAAACACAATGACAGAGCGTGCAATGAAAACGCTAAACGATCTTGTGATTCTTGAAGAGGCACAAATTAAAACTAAAATTCGTGCTGGTCTTTTAAATCAGTTTAAGTCAATTAACGAAGTCTTAACTGTTATTGAAGCAGCAAGGTTAGCAACCGATAGCAAAGAAGATACGGCAATGCATGAGGCATATGTCCCTGTTAGTTACGTAGAACAAGTTAATGAAAATACATTTGTCAGATTAGGCAACAACGTACTGGCAATTGGTCGTAATGGTATACAACTTGCAAGTTCACCAAACACTAAATTTTCTTTTCTATCATCTGTGGTAGAGGCAATGGAATATGACAATGTTAATGAGTCATTTGGTGTTACTCATCGTGAACTAGGTACATTTACGATCAACGAACATTCTATTACAAGAAAGACAGCAAATGCTGAAGACAAAGAAACAGTATATGAATCTGCTGAAGCTATGGTGACAAGTCTTAATATGATTGTTGAAACTAAAGCAAACAACACATTTAATAGAAAGAAAATAAACGAGCAAAAGCAGTTTATCGATTCTATGTTGGCGCTAAAGGAAAACTTATCAAGTGTCTTTGAACTTGACAACTCAGTAGTTGTTGAAAACAAAAACACAAGAGAACGATTTGCTATGATCATTCACGAAGGAAAAACATTTGTTGGTGTTCTTCAGTCAAACAGACTACCTAATATCTTCGAAAGATGTCAAAACATAAACGAAGGTCTAACGCTTTTACATAAGCGATCAGGTTACAATGCAATGAAGTTCTTTAGTGATCAAGTTGAAATTCATGAAACGTTAAGCAAAAAGCAACAAAAAGAAGCCACTGCACTAAGAAATGTTATTGAAACATTATCTAACAAAGAAGATGAAATTAAAGAAGCATTGACAGAGGCTAAATCAGCAAAGTTCCCTAGAAAAGAAAAAATAGATATGTTAAATGGTGCACTAGCCAAAACAAAGTCTATCATACTTGAACAAAGGACTAACTTACAAAGTTACATAGAAAGTGTTGGCGTAAAGTAAACACAAAAGCTTGACCTATGGGAACAATCCAGTTGCAATTGCAACTGGATTGTTCTATTTTTAAACATGATTCTTTAACATGTATACATACTATAGGTACAAAGTATATTGTACATGACTAACAGTTCAACAAATTATATAAAAATATGGGTAAGCATTATGTAGACAAAGACAGTTTGCGATTGGAAATGATCGCTAGTAACATAGACGGTAAACTAACAGCAAAAGCACTGGCAATGCTGGTCTTAATGGTTGACCGAAGACAGTCAAGTTTTAAATACGTAAGAAGTCAAGACAAAGAAGATTGTAGGTCTCATGCAATTGAAATAGTACTTAAAAAATGGGATCGTTACGATGCAAGTAGACACAATCCATTTTCGTATTTTACTTCTGTGATTACTAATGGTTTATATGCTGGCTGGAAAGAAATAAATAAACACAGAGAAGACTTTTCTACTTCTAATATTTTCACAGAATCAGTATAAAATAACATACAATGTTTAGCAACAATCCAAGAAAAGACCTGTTTCGTGTAGTTATGCCTGACACGTTTTTCATAAAAGAAATAACAAATAAATATGACAACTTCTTAAAGCAAAAGCATTTGCCGCTAGACACTATACAAGAAGTACTGTTAGAATCAATAAAAGGTTTTGATACACCAGATTTTGGTGTGACACCATCACAGCAGCAACTTGCTAATGATGGTTTACGTTTTGATCAACCATCTTTGCCTAAGGAGTCAATACAAAGGGCAACAGAAAAAACATTCCAGCTTAGATTTAGACATAGTGATGCATACCTTACTTATTTTTTAATGTTAGAGCATTTCTTCGCAAGATTAAAGTTTGGCGAAAAGGCAGCCAGAAAACATTTTGGTACAATAATATTAGAACTCCAATCACCAGTTGGCAACTCTATTAATAGAATACGATATGAAAAGTGCCATCTTATCGGTGTACCACCATTGTCTCTTGACTATGCCTTACCGAATCAAGACACTTCTGAATTTGCTTGTAACATTGCATATACTAAGTTTTCAACTTCATTTGATGTACCAGAATTAAAACTTAACGATCAAGACGTAACAATCAAGACTTAACAATCAAGACTTCATTTTCACATTGAGCATATCAGTAGCCTATTTTTATCTAAGTATACATATTACATAAAGGCAAGCTATGGAATTCGCTACACTAAATGACAAAAAGCAAGTAAATGGTAAAATTGACTTACTAAGCAATATTTTACAAATTGATTACGAAAGAGTAATTATAGAAGACTGGATTCGAATTGATGACAGTTCTACCATGGGCCTTGACTATATTTCTAAACTAAAATATGGTACAGAAGATCACATGGACATTCTGATGAAATTTAACAGAATAACGACAAACCCACTAGCAATACCAGTAGGTCAAGTTATTGCTGTCCCTAACCTAGACTCATTTTTTAAGTGGTCTAAAACGGTAAACATAAAACCAATACAGCTACAAAAACAAAAAACTGTAATTGGTACTGCTGCAATAGAAACTGCTACTTCAATACCTTCTAGAAAACAAGTTAGTGGTCAAAATTTCACAAAAGATGCCAACGGCATTTTCGTATTTTAACTTAAAACAAACAATATGCAGCAGCAATTTGAGCACAACCTACCAACGCAAGATATTGTTGTGCGACAGGATGATGGCTCTGATGATGAGTTTTTCCAGCTTAATATTGGTCAGTGGTACCCGTTAATACGAATCAAGGAACAAACTATTGAGTTTCCAAATATTGTGTCTTTTAGTCTAAAATGTGGCTTTAATCATGGACTACTACCGACATGCCAGCTTACGATTGATGACACTGAAATGGTATTCAGAGAGTCTAATTTTATCAACAAATACGATGTTATGACAATTTGGCTAGGTAACCCAAATGATGAAGAGCATAGACCAATTAAAAATGACTATTATATAGTAGAAACATCAAGCTCACCAGGTTCGGGTTTTGTTTCTATAACTGCTATCTTATATGTTCCGCTGCTATGGCAATCACATAGTAGACCCTTTGGCAACATGACTTCACTAAGTGTACTAACAGAATTGGCTAGAGAAGTAGGACTAGGCGTAACAACAAATATTACAGAAACTAGCGATCAAATGACTTGGTTACAGTCATTTAATAATTTAGACATGCTACATCATGTAACAAAAAGAAGTTGGATATCGGAAGGCACATATCTTAAGATTTTTGTTGACCAGTTTGCAAACCTGAACATTATTGATGTTGGTAAATTGTTAAACACTAACACTGAAACACTGCTGACTACTATGCCAATTAGTGGTGATCCGCTATTGCCACCCGTGCCACTGTATGCAACTAATGATGTTAGAGGAACAGAAGCACCAAAGGCTCAAATAGTTAGCTGGGCACCTGTTACAGACTATGGTGTAAAATCTACTATGTTTGTTGACCTAGTCACAGCAAAAGGTTTAAATACAGTTAACAATCAACAAACCGATACAACATCTGCTGGCAGTACTAAACAATTACGTAAGACTACAACACACACGGGTTTTACTAATGACTGGATTCATAGTAACTACCATTTAGGTCGAGCAACATGTTTAAACATGCAGCAGTTACTGCAAGGTCGAAGCATCATAGCTACGATTGAATACTTAATACCCGTTTTCTATCTAGGCATGGCTTTACCTATAGAAATTTTTAACCTACAAAAAAGAGAAGAAAGATGGTCACAAGACAGGACGGCAACAAATCAAGACTTAGATGATGTACAGCCAACTGGCGAACCTGATATGGGTGGCACATTTCATCGTAACGAAGAATGGTCAGGTCAAACAATGTTAGTTGACTTGTCTATTAGTTATTTACGTAGAAGTTCAAAATCTACGAATACTAGACATTTGCAGCAAACAGTCACACTTTTTTACAAGGAAACAGAACAACAATAAAAAAACATAAATGTCAGATAAAATTAACAGGTCGGCCGGCAATTTAAAGCTTAAATATTTTAAGACTAGAAAGTTGACAACAGAAACGTTTGGTCAACTAATAGACTTAATTTTAGCAACGAGAGTTGCACCTGCAGTAAACACACAAACAACCGGAAATATACCTGTTGCTGGCGCGCCTGACATAACTGCACAAAATGTTAGAGACCTGTTAGAAACACTTGTAGGTCCAGCAAGATTAAGAGCATCAGCAATTAAAGACTTAGACTTTGATGCTGGCATGGCACAAATGACAGCATTAGAAATTAGAGACAGTTTGCAAACACTGTTAGGCCCAGCCAGACTATCAGCATATGCAATTCGTGACTTAAGCGCCCGTAATGTAACCGTAACTGTAGACCCTAGCTTGGCTTTGCCAACTGTACAAGACGTTGTTGTTTACCTATTAGATGCACTATCGCAGCACGAGCTAAACCTTGGTTTACCAGAAACAGATGGCTATGTATTAGCTAGTACGGTACTTGGTGCAAGGTCTTGGGTTAAAATGGAATCGGATGCTAATTTTATACATGTTCAAGACACGACCAGTCTAGTTTGGGAATTTACACATACGCTGGGTAAAATACCTTCTGTAATAACACTAAACGCCAACGGACACGAAGTCAAAGGTCAAGTTGAACAGGTTAATCACAGCAACGTTAAGATTAAGTGGAACATAGCACAATCAGGTCTTGCTATACTTAACTAAAGACAAAATGTGCTGGTTTAATCACTAATTAATATATAATAAAATACTAACATTTACATTATGGCAAACAATGCAATAATTGAATATAACGCCTCAATAAACCTAAACAACGGTGAGCTAATCAGTGTGTTGTTTGAAAACTTGGCTGATCATCCATCAATTGGATTATTTGCCGGTCGAGTATATTGGAATACTGGTGCTGGCTCACAAAGCGAAGACTTATACATTTACTCTGGTTCTGCATGGATTGGCCTAGGTGACATGTACAACCATCCAACATATCATGCATCTGGTGGCCTAGACATTAACTTTGATGACAATGGCGCAAGAGTACTTGCTGCAGTTAGTATAACAGAAGAAGGTCATGTTGATGCAATGAGCACTAGACTTATGACACTAGCCGATCTTGGCTATACTGGTGCAGCAGACGCAAACAATTATGTTCACTGGAAAAGAACAGACGCAGCAGGTACAATTGACTTAAATTCAAACCTGTCTGGCAATAAAGTTATAGCAAGTTTACAAGTAAACGACGAAGGTCATGTTGTTACATATACAACTAGATCAATGACAGCAGCAGATGTTGGTGCTGCTGTAATAAACGACAGTACAATTAGTAGTACAGAGGCTTGGAGTTCAACAAAAATTAGTTCTGAAATCGCAGGGGCCTTAACAGGGGCCCTGGTTCACAAAGGTGGCTATAATGCTGCTACTAACTCTCCAGCTCTTGCAGGTTCACCGTCAGGCATAAAACAAGGATTTACGTATGTTGTTACTAATAGTGGAACATTTAACTCTATCCCTGTTCAAGTAGGCGACATGATTGTTGCAGACACAGATAACCCTACAAATTCTGTAGACTCTAGTGACAGTACGTTGCTAGATGACTGGACGATAGTTAACAAAAACATACCTGACATTGTAGATGCTAGTAATTCAGCTTCAGGTATTATTAGATTAGCAACTAATGCACAAGCTATTGCTGGTACAAGCATAACATTAGGTATTACACCTGCTACTTTGGTCGCTTTTGCTGATGCACAAGAATCTGCACTAGGGCATGTAGCAGAAATTGGCAATGGTACAGCAACAGCTTTCAATATTTCACACTCTTTAGCTACTACACTACTAATTGTTGATGTATTCGATAAAGCAACAGGAGACAATATTGGTGTGCAGGTAACAAGAACAGCAAACAATAATGTTAGAATACAAACTAACACAGCAATACCTACTGTTAGTGCATCAGACGGTTATGTAGTATTAATACGCAAGGTAACAAACTAATTATTTACATTTAATCTTGTATTTTTTGTGAATGATATATATTACATAAGAACAACATACAATATATGAGTGCTACATATAATTTTAATTCTAATATTTACGTGCCCGGCAGTGCTACCTGTCAGTCTTTTGTTCGTGTAAATGGTACTAGCTTACAATTTTTAAAAGGTGACGGCAGCATAGACACTACGGTTTATGCTGCAATATCAGGTGCAACATTTTCAGGTGCTGTCCTTGCACCAAACCTAAACATATCTAACTGGAACACTGCTTACGGCTGGGGTGACCATGCTGGCGAGTATATGCTGCAAGGCCCTGACGCATCAGGTGATCTTAACAACATAAAAGAAAGAGGCAGTTACAAAGTAGACAACTCAGCAACTAATGTGCCAACTTCAGGTGCATTTTGGACACTATTGGTTTCCGGAAATAACTCTAATGCAGTTTCACAAACTGCAATACATTTTCAAACTGGAGTTTCGTATATACGAGCATACAACACATCATGGTCAAATTGGCGGCAATCATGGGATAGTGTAAATCTTAGTAAATCTGAATTTGCAACTGCCGCACAAGGTCTCTTAGCAGTTTCAGCATCTCAAGCAACTGGCGTTGAGAATAACGCTGATGTAACTGACACGTCAAATGTTACAGCTGCTGGTGCCTTAATGGATTCAGAAGTAACTAATCTACAACAAGTTAAGGACTTCGACTCTAGTGACTATGCGGTCGCATCACATCAACATAGCGCCAGTGAAATTACTTCTGGTACTATAGCGGCCGCTAGACTATCTGGTAATTATTCAATTAACGCAGCTACTGCAACCGCTTTACGAACTGCAAGAACTATAAATGGTGTTAGTTTTAATGGTACAGCAAACATAACCATACAAGACAACACTAAAGAAGTTGCATTTAGCAAAAATACAGCATTTAATAAAGATTTTGGTGCAACATCTGGTACTGTAGCAGAAGGTAATGATAGTAGGGTGCTTAACGGTCAAACTGCCTACGAAGCAAAAATAAATACAGTTGCTATCACAGGTTCAGCAGTTAAAACTGTAACACTAACTAGACAAGATGGCAGCACAATAAGTGATACATTTAATGATAATAACACTGAAACTGACATATTCTTAAATGGTCTTGTTTTTAATAGCACAAACGGTGTCTTTACTGCTACACTAAACGATTCAACCTCAGATACAGTTAGTCTTGACGGTCGATGGTCTTTGCTCAATCACACACATGAATTTTCAGAAATAAATGCTACGCCAACAACATTAAGTGGTTATGGCATTACCGACTCAGCAACAGCAGCTCAAGGCGTATTGGCTGATAATTCAGTGCAAAAAACTGGACAGACAACTCAAACAGTTAATGGAACATTGATTGCATCCACTATGCTTGGCGGTATTGGCAATGATTACACTTCAGTTAGTTTTTTAGGCATTGAAATGAGTAGAGTGGAATCATATATAAGACCCGTTACTGACTTGGGTGGACGATTATTTATAGGTAAGGAGCTTAGAAGATTTACCAACATAGATATTTATAGCAACGGTGTTTTCAGTATTAATGAAAATTTAATATGGCATGCAGGTAATGATGGGGTTGGTTCTGATTTGGATGCTGGATTATTAGGTGGTCAATTGCCAGCTTTTTATGCAGCGGATAGTAATGTAGTTAAGAAAACCGGGGAGACAAGTCAGAGTATCGACGGTAACTTAAGAACTGGTAGTATATATATTAATGAAGGTAACGTAGCTCTTGGTGACGGTTTATTGTTAGAAAATGTAGCAGGTAAACTAAACTGGGATGGCGGTCAATTAGTAAATA
>Ga0307982_1002157_pt1 | contig 15989 bp, 14 predicted proteins | sample OrgLakmetagen989_FD_201847 | JGI IMG/M metagenome (GOLD analysis project Ga0307982, IMG submission 201847) | Saline water microbial communities from Organic Lake, Antarctica - #989 | ecosystem: Environmental > Aquatic > Non-marine Saline and Alkaline > Saline | place: Antarctica: Organic Lake...
GCTCCAGCTGCTAGCAGCTCACGCACCACTCTCTCATCAAAGTGCTCGCAGGCAAGCTTCAGGGCGGGGCCGTCACGTACGCTAGGCTGGATGCGCCGGTCGCCCTCCAGGGCTAGCAGCTCTCGCACCACATCGTCCTGCCAGCCACCACAGGCAGCCATCAGGCCTGCATCAGCTTGAGCATGGACATCAATTCCCCAGTCGCCCTCCAGGGCAAGCAGTGGATGCAGCGCAGCCAGATTGCCCGAGCGACATGCACCAATGAGCGCAGCGTTATCCTGCCCCGTTGCATCCACAGCTCGTGCTCCCGTCAAGTGCAGCATGGCCTGTGCAATGCCAATGCCAACCTGGTGCTTGGGACTGGTGTACCGGGAGCAGGCCGCCACAAGCAGGGGGGTGCACTGGGCCCCCGTTAGCCCCCCCCACGGGTCTTCAGGCAGCCCAAGCAGGAACTCAAACACGGACAGGCTGCCCCGGGAGCACGCAGAATGAAGCATGTCTGGGGAAGCTGCGGAGATGTTAACGGCGTGGTGTCCCTGCAGCGCCAGCAACCGCTGCAGCACGCCCAGGTGACTGCCCCCGGCAGCTGCTAGGAGCGCCCGCCTCCCCAACCGCTGCATGTCCAGCTGTTGCGAGCCCGACAATGCCAGACGAGTATATACAGCCTCAATATTGCCAGCTGAAAAGGTCGAATGGAGGCTTCTCCTGCATCTTCGCTGGGAGCGGTGCTGGCCATTGCGCACGCGCGCTGCAAGCTGGAATTCCCCGGTAGTCGAGCGGGAAAAAGCGACTTGACACTTGAGGGCACAGTAACGGTACCACTTCGTACTTGTGTTATTTACACAAAGCAATAATGGGCCAGGTGTTTGGAATCTGTGAACATTGCAAGCATTGTGTGAACTGTAGTTAGTACCCATGAAGCTAGAAGTGGCTGATACTGGACTACTTCACACAAATGCTTATTATGGGCTTGGCATGGCAATGATCCGACAAAATCACACACCAAATACTACAAGGATTATAACTCTGCATGCTTCAGCCAATGTAATTTGTGCTGGTCGCATATTGGTGGCAAGGATGGAAACAAATAGCACTACTCAAGCTGGCAGATTTTTCTGCTCTCCATTATGAACCGGGATTGACAGTGATTTGACTCAAGCAACTCATTTACCGCCCATGCATATCACCTTTGAGGATTTTGTTTCAGGTTGATTTATTTGAACAATGATTTAGCAATGCAAGGTCAACCAGGCTGGTCAAACAATCGTGGTGGCCCCCTCGGAAAATCGAGCCGGGGGGGATCCGGAGGGGCGGCTTGACTGCCACCCCCCCCGTCGGTGGCTTGTGTACCCAAAGCGCTACAATGGAGGCGGATCTGAGGACAGGGAGGGCTGCACGGATCAGGAGCGTACATGTGGGGGGCTTCGACATAACCCGGACAAGATCACGCCAGGCGCGCTCCGCATCGCACTTCCGCGACCGTGCTCAAGAGGCATGCCTAGGGGGGCCAGGAGTATGGTAAACGGGGGATCCAACCCCTTCACCAAGGGGTGTCGTGTTTTGTGGCGGGACCACTGCAGTACTGTCGTGTCTGGCCACGGCACGTGAGGGTGCACTGCCAGTGTGTGTCTTTCGTGTGGCCACAGCACATGTGCTGCATCCCACCACCAGCTGTTGGTTGGCCTTGCTGAAAGCCGATGTTAACACACAGGCGGCCTTGATGGGATGAAACAGCTGTTGGAATTGGTACAACGAGAAAAGGCCAGGAGTGGGCCGGAGCAGCATCAACGGGGCACTGATAAGCAGTGGCGCCCCGAATCAGCGTGGGACCCTAGGATCTAGACAAACAAAAGGCAGGGTTGGGCAGCAACCGAGGTCATGTGCACCACGGTGCTTAGCTTTCTTAGAGACCGCATGCGCTGCCCTGCCAGCACTTCCCCAGCTCGCACGCCCCCCCCTGCCCCCCCTGCACAGTGCTTGGAGTCATGATCACGAGCATTGCAGATTGAAATGGGCCATCAATCATAAGGATTAGGTGTTCAATGCAACACCACAACAGGCCATCCTGCGGAGAGCCATTTGGCAGCCCCGATACGGTTTTCGCACATCTGGTGTCGCTGCGCGACCTGGCTCCCTGCTTCTCGCCGCTGACATCCCCAGCCCACAGCCTGCCCATCTACTGCGACAAAATCCAGTCGAAAATATATTTAGCTGGCTTGTCGAACTTCAGATCACGTTTCTCAGCACGCTATCGCCCGGCAGCAGTTTTTGCCATCCGCGAAGCTTTCATCTCGGTCGAATCTTGTCCAAAAGCACTTGGACCACCGACCTCCAGAAACGCAACTGAAGCCGCCATGAGAAACCTTGAAGGCCTATGGCTTGGATTGGGTATTGGTGTCGCGCTGCTTTTGATTGTTGCTTGCATCGTGTGTGCTACGACTGGCTCACCCTGCAGCAGCTTTTTCTCGGCCAAGCGCGATCACGATGACGACCTGCACAGTGCCGGCAGCTTACAGGCACATACATATATGCCCCCTTCGTTATCTGCCCCAGAAATGGCAGAGGATGCTGAATCTTCTTATGTGTCTGAGTCGGTGGCTCGGAGTGGCAAGCACGACACTCCCGCTGGGTACAGGTACGAAACCGCACAGCACGCCACCCAGGCGACCCAGACTGATACAGATGGGTCTCAGTATGCATCCGCATGTGCACCATCTTCTGAAGAAACTGCTCTCCTTGGGGGGGGTCAGCCAAACGAACGGGGGGCTTCCCCAGACCCAAGGGAGCTCATGCGGGCTGAAACTGCAGACCCTGAGATGGGGGAAGCCTCCACAAAGGCCAATAATCAGATCTCAGAACAGGTAGTCCCCAGCCAGGAGGTCCCTGCTGATTGGACGGCGTCCACCACAGCCCCCGAGGGGGGGGGGGCCTCAGGAGATGCACCCGTGGCCGCTGAAACCAAATCTACAGTGAAGGAAGCAGACGATGCTGCTGCGGATACAGTCACGGGACTGCCTGGGCGCCTTCGTCCCAAAGGGGGTGAAGGGGGGTTGGATGAGGACGAAGACACGTGGTACCTCCACCGGCGCCGTGGCACCACCTACGAAGGAAGCAAGCAAGGGGATGCCCCTCCAGGTGGCGAGCACAGCACTGCTCGCGCAGCGCAAGAAGCTGCCTCTAAAGAGCTTGTCGGGCAGCCCCCTGTCTTCGGGGCAAACCCTGAGCCCCAGGGGGCAGCTGCCGCAGGGGGGGCGGCAGCGCAGGGCAAGAAGCGCAACGTGAGTGTGACTCCCCGCCGAGCAAGTCGCAGTGCGACAGAGGGCGCTGCACTGGCAGATTCGGCTGCGGCCACGGCTGATGCTAAAGTTGCCACCAAGCATGCCAGTGTTGCTCGGGAAGCGGCTGTCACAGCGCAACAAATGGCCAAGAAGGGGTGATAGCGCATGGCGGGGGGGTACAATATTGGTTACACGTATTCAGTGTGGATGTTGTGTGGTAATTTGCTCTCTGCTGCCTGTCGCCATGTCCAGCGCTCGTGCATGCAAGGGGGCTCGATTAGTATGAACCTTCAGCCTGCATGACGAATCAAACCGGATCCAACTTCTACAAATTTCACAAAACCAACGACTTAAACCCTGTGCATACGATTTCCCAGCTTGCATTAGCTTCAGCAGCATTGTGCCTGCAGTAACGTGTAAGCTTCACAAGATAATTGCCCGGCAAATTCGCGGAAGTTTGCGGCTTTGCTGAGGACGATTGTACCAAGCCTTGTTCAGTGTCATGGCTAGCAGCGCCCACAAAGCACAAGCAGCTGTAAATGTAGCAATAACAAAAGAAGGTGAACGTGCAGCTGCTGCGTTGGCTCTGGTGTTTCAGAATCGCTTTATTGAAGCAACACCCGCACTCGCTGAGGTTGCTGAGCACAGCATTCAAGGGGCTTTTGCCCAAGCATTCTTTGCATTCATTCAGGGTTTCTTGACACAAGAGCCAGACGAGTTGCAGCAAGCCCGCACGTTGCTGGATGTACGTGCTACGCCGTAGAAATTCGTTCGTCACGACACGGTCGCTAAACCCAACCACCACGCCAACCCTTCCCTGCTGCAGTCTCTGCGGAAACGCGCTGAGAACTTCGACAAACGCAAGGAAATAGCCAATGCTCCTTCAAACGATAACCGCAAATTACTGTATCAGCTGGTGGACGCACAGGCTGCACTACTCTCCGCCATCCTCATGTTTACGGAAAGCTCTTGGTCAGATGCCCTCCGGGGCGCCATGCTGCTGCGCTCGGCATACAACGCGTTCGACACCCTGGCAAAGACAGCCGGTGTCACTCAAGGCAACGTCGCGCAGTTGGGACAGCCGCTGCCCGGCATGAGCGCCACGGAGGTGAAAGCCTTCTTGGCCGCGGCAGGAGCCTCCCCTGCCGCCCACCCCCCAGGCAGCGCAGCGGCAACACCGCCGCCTGCACCAGCTGCAGAGGGCGCTTCTGAGGCGGCGCCAGCCGTGCCAGGCCCGTCCCAGGCGGGGGCACATCCACCCATCCTCCCGGCCACGCTGGCGGGGGAGCTGCACACCCTGCTTCCGCAGGTGCACCCTACGGTGTTCGGCGGCATTGCATTTGGCGCCGGCCTGTTCAACCTCCTGCTGTCGCTGCTGCCGCCCTCCCGCCGCTCTGTGGCGGAGTGGCTTGGCTTCTCGGGGGACAAAGCGTACGGGTTGGCGGCTCTCAGCGCGGCAGCACAAGCGGGCGGCATTGCCAGTGTGTTTGCGACTCTGACTCTGGTGACGTTCCACACCAGCATTTCGATGTTTCACTCTCGTGGGGATGGCAGCGGCCTTGTGCAAGCTGGCCGCCTGCTGCAGCGCTGCCTGGTGCTGTATCCCAATTCTGCGGTGTTTTTGTGGTACCTGGGAAGGTGGCTGCGGGCTGCGGGGTCAGTGCATGCCGCCACTGCAGCGTACACACGTGCCTTCCATGCTCAAAATGCCTGGACGTCACTGCAAGCCATTTGCCGCTACGAGCTCGCCTGGTGCTGTATGCTCACTCTGCGGTTTTCGGAAGCCCACGGGCACTTCCGCGTACTGGCGGAGAAGTCTTCCTGGTCCAAAGCATTTTGTGAATATGCTGCTGGCGTGAATGCACAGGCCTGCCGGTGCTACAGCGTGGCGGCGCTGCATTTCGCGCGGGTGCCGCAGATGGTGCAGCTCAAAGGAGGCAGGGTTCCGCCTTTCGAGCTGTGGGCGCAACAGCGCGCCCAGCAATTCACAGAAGCACACAGCTCATTAAAAGGTGGACTGCCTGCTGCGCCTGCGCCTCTTGGGAGGGTGGATGTCCCCGCGAGCCAGGCCCCTAGTACTGGTGGGGGCAGCAGTGCTCCTGCCGGTGCCGCTGCAGCAGCTGGTTCCGCTGCAAGCAGTGCTGGAGACGCACCGGAGGCGCTGCCCTTAACAGCTGAAGTACACTCTTCTCTTGTTGACGCTGTCGTTGTGTGCATCGAGGCCGGCACTGATGCTGACACGGTCGACGCCTCAGCCCTGGCCACCCACCCCCAATCAACAGACGCCGCAGTGACCAAGTCGTCCCAGGAGGAGCAACTGGATGCAACAGCTGCAGGAACGGTGTCTCACTGGGATGTGCTCTTAGCAGAGCCTGTTCTTGAGATGGCATACCTTTGGAACACCTTCTCCCAGAGCAGCGGCTTATCGCGTTTTGCCGTGCAGCGGGCTCGCGCTGTGCGGGCATTTCAGGCAGCCAACAAGCAAACAGACCTGTTCTGCAAAGAACACCTGGAAACCAGTGATGGTTCCGGCGGTTTCTTGGGCATTGGCAAGAAAGCCAAGCAGTGCAGTGTAGCGCAGGAGGGGCGGGCACTGCTTCGCCTAGTGGAGGCAGCGGCTACACGGGCACTGGGCGACACAGCTGCCGCCCACGAAGCTGTGCAGGCCGTACAAGCCATGGTGGAGAGTGGTCACATTGCAGCCGAAAGCAGGAACAACTTTGTGCACCCCAGTGTGTTCTTTGAAGCTGCAATGCTGGCAGAGGCTGGCGGTGACGCCGCCGCCGCACTTCAACACCTCACAGTGGTGCAAGATGTCATCGCAGCTCACGATGTGCACTTTGGGAACAGGCTCAGCTTCCGAGCTAAGCAGAGCGCCTCTGATTTGCAGGCGTAGATCGTTTGCAGGCGTAGATCGCGCGGCTGCATCACTGTTTGTGTACACTAGCGGTTAGGGGCTAAGTCAATGCATTTCGTGTTTACCAATGAGTAGCTGCTGCCCAGTTGCACACACCACCACTAAAAGTACATGCTAGAGTATGTGCCTTTATGCGTTTTGAGAGCCGGTAAATCACAGCCAAGCTACGGTCAAGTCACAAGCTGTGTGCAAGAAGAGCCATGCCACCACAGAGCACACTGGGGTATCAACGGCGTCCACCTGGGCCACCCATTGCTGCGAATCTTGAGTCTCGGTCTGAGAACCCCCCCCCCATGTCCCCCCCCCGGTGGCGTCCACGCCCCCCCCCGGCAGCAGACAGCGCCTTCTCCGCAGCAGCCTTGCGTTTGGTGGCTAGGTCGCCTGACTCGATGTCCTGCACGACCTCTTCACTGCGCTGCAAGCTAAGTGCAACGTGCGTGTCCTGCTGAAGCGAAGCTGCGGCCACGGCGCCGCGGGCTTCTGCAGCCTGTGTGTCTTGCTGAGCAAGCAAAGCATTGCAGGCGCCCAACCAGCTGTCGAGCTTTTCAAGCAAAACTGGTAATTTTGATGGGTGGACATCGCGCCCCATGACTCTCTGTGGATTCGGAAAAGCGTGACACGAGCAGCTCGCCGAGGACTTTTCCCTTCATACCTGAACTTCCACTTGCTGTCGTTTTTGATCCAAGGCAGCGAGAATCAACTCGCTGTAAATACACGAAACAACAAGTTCTTCCAAGTCGCCGGCATTGGCAATGTCTAAATCCGTCAAGAGCTTCGCGTAGGGCAAAGTACGAGCGGACTCGGCGAGAGAGACCAACGAAAGCTGTTTGAGTTTCCGCAAGCGTGCCTCATTCAAATCTCCAAGGGCCGATGGGTTTGCTTTCCAGTCCGCAAAAGTTCCGTATGCAAGCAACTCAAGTTGCTTGAATGTCTTTTCGTGCTCCCCGTCAGCAAGCTGCACGCCGGCAATTTCTAGTGAACTGCCAACACGCCAACGCCCAAACACACTCACGGCTTTAACTGTTTCCAGTTGCAGAAGCTCGCCAAACACAAAGAGCTCAGCATCATCTAAGGCCTGCTCAACTGCTCGCGCAGCGGCATCAACTGATCCCTTTGCCCTGTGCAGAAACACTGCGAGCTTTTCATTGTTGCCGGTTGCCATGATCCCCACCGTATTTATGCAAGCACAGCTGACAATTGCAGTGCAGATTATGTGTCAGCATATATATTTTTGATCGGTGGTCGGCGCTTCAGTATCGGTCTGTGCATTACGTTGATGCTACCTTTGCTTCAGCAGGGGGGCAGCGTGTCTAGCAAAACTCTTCTTCCAGTGTTTGCCAACCGAAATAGCTCCGCGAGTTTGTGACACCCACCACGAAGCATAGTGCTGTGGCAGCATGCTACAATCATATGCGGTCAGGCATTTGTCCTTTTTCGTTTTGCCAGCCGCTTCACCTCGGGGCGCCGCGCTGCAATGGTGCTTGGGATTGGAGGAAGCGTAGGTAGGGCATGACGCGAGGAGGCTCGGCATGAACCCCTCCAGCAAAGCGCACATCGAGCACACACTTGAGCAGCATGTGGACAGCTTGCTTGGGAACAATGTCCTGTGCATCATGTATACGTGGATTTATGAGGCGGGGGTGCCTTGGCTTGGCAGGCGCCCTACAGGAAGACAAGGGCGGGACGGGTCCGCTACTTCTTTTCCAAGCCCCCTTTTTTTACATTCACAGTGCATCAACGCATCATGGTCGGTGCACAGATGGTGGTGCGTGGTACAGAGGCTTGGAGGCCGGCGGCTGTGGCATGTATGCAGCCTGTTGATGTACAGTATTGTGCGCCGCGCCGTATGCAGCCCCAGCATGGTGCCACTGCCCTTGCGGCATACTTGCGTGCTGGCCACCGCTGTACATTTGTTGTGCATACGCTGCAGGATACCTTCCGCTGCCAAGGCCGTGTTGGTGCGGCTCCGGCAACGAATGAAGTTGCACAGATGGCAGGCCATCTCCAGGGCGGGCATAGTGTACAATGTGCTGCTGCAAGAAGGCTGCATCATTCACGGTTGCGCCCCCTCGGGAGTATGCTGCGCGCACTGCATACGCGGCACTAACAGGCCCTGGGACTCCAATTGGCCCCTGATTGCCGTACACAGAAGTGTATTCCGTGTTGGGGGCTGGCACCAGCTGGTAGGGCTGATGGGCGTTTGGCGGCGATGCGCTGCTGTGCAGGTGTTGCCACCCACTCATCTGCTGCATGTCGGTGCCCGCTGCTGCAGGCAAACCAGTTCGTGCCCTCTTCCTGCCGGGAATGTGTGCCACTTGATGGGATGCATACTGTGGTAATGCTTGTGGCTGCTGCACCGCCGCAGGAGCGGGCAGCCAGGCTTGAGGGGGGGTGAGCGCAAGCGCAAGCCTTCCATCCAACCTGACGTCAGGTGCAGGCACGAAGTTGGGGCGCACGTGCACTGCACCAGAGTCAGCCACCGTCGAAGCAGCCGATGCAGAGTCAGCAGTACGTGAGGCTGTGTGACTAAGGGGCAGCTCGCTGTCGAAGCTGTCTCCTCGGGCAGCTTTGCGTGGGCGCGAAGCTCGAGCGTGCTGCACATTGGCAACATCCTGCCCCTCAGTACTGCCGTTTGCCTGAACTGCAAGGTCACAGGCCACTGCATACACAGAATTCCAAGTTCCCATGGCAATGATGACCCCGCCAGGAGCCAGTGAGTCTGCTGCAGCCTCCAGCTGCTCTGGAGTTGGCCCAGACCAGACAAAATCCTGCAGAAATAGCTCTGGTGCAGGCAAAGAAGTGCACCGGCCGGCAAAGAACGCACCTTGTATTTCAAAGTGCCGTTTCCTTTTACAATCCCGTTGCCATTTACGGAGCATAACTGGTCAAATAGTGCAGGAAGCGCAAGAATGAGCCAGCTGCAGGTTTCGGTGTTGCTTCCTGTCCGCGGCTTGATTCCATCTTGCAAGCGGGCCCAGTCCCGCCGAATGGCAGTGATCAGGGCACTTTTACCATAAACACGAACCTGGCGTTTAGTTTGTACAGATGTGAATGTAGAAACCTGCAAAGTAACCCGACAAGCTTGTGAGTCAACGACACTGGGCACCTAGCCGTAAACGCCCTCCGCCACTCATTCGGGCCTAGCATCGACAGCAGAAGGAAACACCTTCACTTACCCATCTGTGTTCTTTTGGTTGGTATGTGACAACCCTTGCGCTCTGCACGAAAATATATGAATCTTCACGAGCTGAAAGCCGCTGCCCGGGAGATTCCGCCAGCAGCACAGGGGTTCAAGGCAACGAAATAGCAAACACCAAGGTGGTGACGAATGAATCACGCTGTCCAATTGAAGTTCCATCGCATATTTGAGTGCCTTGAATTCGACTTCCGGATGCGTGCGCGGTATTTGAAACTTACTCGAAATTGCTGAGGAAGCTGGTCACGCTGTCGCTGCTCTTCATTTCTGACAAGTGCCATGTGATGAAGTCTTGGATTTGATCCCTCTTTCATGGTTCCATTTGTAAGCTGAACCTGTGCCATTACTTGAGGATTCTGGCTGAAGGTATGCCCGGAGCTTGTCAAAAAAGGCGCTCCAGCTGATGCACTGTGAGTGGCTGAGAGTATGCTAGCCTCTGACGAGAACTGATGCAAACTGGGGGCACCACCGGCAATACACCCTTGGACGGGCGGGAAATCGCTTTGAGACGAAGGGCCCTTTGCAGGCGCTCCAAGCGAAAAATCAGGCCCGGGGCGAATCTTCCCAGCCTGAGCGATTGCGGGAACCGAATGATGTGGAACCCCGAAGGAGTCCTGGCTGGAGTTCCACGCATGCTGAGTAGAGAGAGGTCGACTTATTCCACTTGTGGCATGCCCTTCGGCTGGTTGCATGTTTGCTGCCTCCGCTCGCTGTGTAGGCTGCGGTAATCGCGAAGCATATGAATGCTGCCAGCTAGCCTCTTCGGGCCGAATACCCACATGTTTTAGTTGCACCTGCAATGAATGATTTTTAATTTAGTGTAGCTGGAAGTACTCTACGGTAAATCATTCAGAATTCTGCATCGCACCAGCCCATGAGTTGAGCAGCGCATATGACATGGAGGCTGGTAATGTGTGGGCCCACAGAATGTCAACCAGCAGACAACAAATAGTAGCTGTGAGCCAAGCATGTGTAACACCGGCAACGTGTGCACGCCAGTGCTGCACGGAGCGATTTCTTGACCATGGATGAATCGTGGCATACACCATGACAACGCAACAATCACGTGAGCTACCGCTTGCGAATGTGAAACCTTCACGAGGTATACTGCTTGCCCGCAACTTCCTAATCGCCCCTTACCTGTTGGAGACTGAACTGCTGAAACAATTCGGGCTTTGGTGGTGCAGGTTTTGTCACTTGGAGCTCTGACGAGAATTGCGGGCTCCACGCTTTGCAAGCAGCCGGTGCAGCTGCTGCGGAACTACGTGCCCCAGCCACTTGGTGGCTACTTGCGTGGGCCATGAGCTCGCTAGAGAAGGGGTGATGGAAGGCAAAGTAGTGCACAGTCAGTTATTTCGACCCTGGCCACCTTCGATTTGTGTTGAAGCTTGCCTTGCCACAGGACCGTTCAGCAGGCGCAGTCTCAAAACGCGAGACGCGTGTGTGTCGGCTGTCAAATCGATTCCTAGGTTGAAGGAAAGATGCCCACTGTGCAGGCTGCCTCCTGGCTCAAGGAAAGATACAAATGATTCGAACGTGTGCCTGCCCGACAAGAGTGAATCGTAGTATGGAGCTGACAATGAAGGAGACGCCAAAGCTCCCCTCCTCTCTTTTTCGTGGCACCCTCCTCCTCCTCCTCGCGGGCGTGCACACAACACAATCGCATTTTGAGCCAGCATCAGTGCAAATATGAAGTGAACTCCCAAGAGAAAGGAATTGCAACAGTTTTCGTCTCGCGAGGGTGGTCTTTGAAGCCACGTCGGGTTGGGTGACCAGGTGCTTGGGTTGAAATATTTGCTCTCGAGACGGAATCAGCTCTCTTGTACACGTGAAATTGCTGACAGGCAGGTACCGTGCGAAAGGGAAGTGAAGTGCAGGCTGACGGCACACGCTCTGCTACTCAACCCAGATCGGGCTCTCACCATCAATGCCCATTGAATGATAAAGTAAACGTTGCAATCGTAGCCTGGGCGCTGTATAGTGGCCACCTGCCCAGGTGGTATCCAGCCTCCTCCGCTGTCGGTTCGGCGCCCATTCCCTCCGCCGCCGCGGCAGGCAGGTGCTGAGAGACCTCCTCCCGCTGCTCAGGTTTTACGGTCGCACGTTCAAAGTTTGCATTGGGAGTTTCACACGAAATATATTTGCACTTATGCACAACAAGAGTGTGCCGAGGCCGGTTGGGCAGCTGGCAGCGCAGCCTGCCCAGGCAGGCAGGTGCTGCCAGGCCCCCCCGTATCGCGCAGGCAGGGGCCCGTAGGGTAGGGGGCCCAGCGTCGAGAGGCCCAGCCAGCAGGAGAGGCTGAGAAGCAGCGCAGCGTGCCATTCTCGGCACATAGTGAATAGTGAAGACGAAATGTTCGTCTTTTGAGTGGCAATTGACCCATCCCGCCCACCCGGGTTTGGGGTGGCAAGATTGACCCCAAATTTGATTGCCAGGCCAGGAGGGGCCCCAGGTGCCAGGCCGCGCGGGTGCACACCCGTGGAAAGGCCCCAGGGTAAGCAGGAGAAACCTACGGTACGGCAGGTCCCTTCCCCGAGGGCGAAGGTTCTCACACAACCTGGCCAGGCGGTGCACGAGATGTAGTCCGGTACTGCTCTGCACTTTTGCAAACCTCCCTCCAATTCTTCATGCTCAGGCTGACGCCCATGCGGCTTGCAGCAGCATCCATCTCATCCGGGGTGGGGCCAGTCCAAAGCAAGTTGTCACTCGCCTCGCCAGCAGAAATAGTTTGGTTTGCAGCATTGAGTTGGCTGCGCCATGTGCAGAATGCAGAGAACATGTCCCTGTCAACAAGTGTCAGCCAAGTACACCTGCCCCGCCCATTTATCCGTGGTTTGATGCCTGACCTGATTCGCTCAAAATCGCGACGAAGACAAGCAGAAACGGCACTGCTTCCGTACAAACGAACTTGTCTTCGTGTTTTATACTCTGTGTACACTGTTAACCACCTGCTTTCGGTGGGTTGGAAGGACAGCACGCGCGAGCCTCGAAACTGCGGAGGCAGTGTGTCGCGCTCCGCTGCAGCTTTCTCCCGCTTTGTCAGGGACAGCGGAGAGCCACTGCGTGGGCCTGCAGGTGTTTGGCTTGCGCTTGGTATTCGCTGCTTTGCGTGCGAATCAGGAGTCTGGGCAGTGCTGGCAGTATGGGAAAATGCAGCAGCGATTGGCACTGCTCCGTGTGCGGCAGCAGCCGCAATCGGCGGCGACTGCATGCTTCGCAGTGAGTCTTGAGTGCCATAAGGCTCGTCACTGCCTAGCCCCAGGCCATAAAAAGACCGCACTGAGGTTTGATCGTAAGAATTCATGCTGCTTTGTAGTGCAGTGGGATTTGAGCGGATGCTGTGGGAGGCTACATGCTGCTCCGAGCCGCGTCCTGGGGGAGGAGGGTGTGACGTCGCATGCCCACGGGCCGCTTGTGCAAAGAATTGTCCCGCTTGCGCAGCATTCCTCCCCGCATACCCCGCTGCTGCAGCTGATATGAGTGCGCCAGGCATTTGTTGCATCACAGGGTGCTTTGTATAACGACTAAAGGCATCCGAAGCTGCTCCAGGAGCGGGATGCTGGTACTGCGCTCCGAGCTGACGGGACTGGAATTCGAAGGCTGACTGGTCAGCGCTTACAGAACCAGGCTGGTATCGGCCTCCCTGCGCACCACTTTGAGCTAAATCCCGCAAACCACTTGTATAACTACGTTGCATGTTATAATCTCCTGAATATATGCCTTGCTGCGGAAGGTGCTGCCAGTGATGACGGCCATCAACGAACTGTGCTGTGCTAGGAGGTGATCTCACAGGAGGCACTGCAGGCATTGCAGGCATTTGGGTGTGGAGACTGTAGTTGCTTGGTCTCCCGAAATGAGCCATTTGCGGTGGAATATCCAAGTTTTCTGAGCGACGTGAGGACTCAGCAGTGAAGCTGCTTGTTGAATGCACAACAGCGTCGGAGGCTCGAAAGGGATCGAAGTGTGCTCCCGCAGTAGGGAGCATTTGCACTCCAGAGGCTCCTTGTCCAGCACGGGGCAAAAATAATGGTTTCAATTCATCAAACTTCGTTGGATAGCTGTAGTTCTGATGCTGCTGCTGCCATTGTGATGCTGTTGGAACCTGATTCATTCCAGAATGTGTGGTAGCACTGCTTGGTCAGCTCACGGCTTTTTCGAAGAAAGACCAGCTGATTCAGTCCAGCCTTCAGCAGAAGTAGAAAGAACAGACAAACACAAAACCTTTTGCTTTGCTCCTTGATGTGACCAGCATTCAACCACTGGTATGTATCTGAGTGTGCTACAGCCCGCAGCGCAGAAGTCTGTCTGCACGAAAACGCTGGCAGCCCCCCCTGCTGCTGCTTGAACAATTCAGGGACAGTACATGCCTCAAACACACGACACAGCAATGCATATGACAAACCAGCATTCCAAGCCAAATATCAACTGCACGAAACTCCTGCAACAGCAAAAACAAGGAAACGCAATGTGCTGACAGCACTAGCCATGGTATGACTTTCAATTCAAAGCTTCGACTGAGGGCTGCACAGTGTCTGCTGACTAAGTCAAACATTAACTGACACAGTATTGATAGGCTGCATAGTTTTGCTTTCTCCTTGAAGACAGCAGTTGAGAGTGTGATGCCTTGAAAGGGCTTGACAATATTTCGCGAAATCTGCAGACACAGCCCAAAAGCCACAACAAGTGCCCCGACATGAGAAGCCAGACGATTTACGTTGATCAGTCGGTATCTTGTTGCCAAAAAATGGTTGGTCGGGCACTGGCCAAGCCATGGCACTTGTGAAAACCAGTTGTGTCCAAAAGCCACGTGTGCAAGCACGGGGCCTGCCAGCGGGCAATCGGATTCCCCGTGTGTTGCAGAGTCGTGAGTTCACAGTGGGAAGGTGTTGCCTTGCGCGCACAAGTTGCATTCAGTATCATGCCGATTCTACGAGGTTCTGGGCTGTTTCCAGGCACATGAGCTGCTCGGCGCATCAACTGTACATCATGTGACGGTTCAAAAGCAAAGCAACATTCATCATGTCATCGGCAGTTCAACAAATGTTGCACCCCGTTCTTCTCTATAGCTCCTGCACATATACAGCCTTATGTGGTTGCTTTTCTGCCCATCTTGTGGCGGTGCAGCCCTTCCCGGGGTGCCCCCCCACTGAAGCCCCCCTGCCTTGAATTGCTCCAATTCCAAGCTGGCCACCTGCGGAGTCATATACCGCGGGAAATCCTCAAGGAGGAAGCTAATTTGAAATGGCATCGCTGCGCAATTTGACTCCTACACACCGGTGGGGGCATTCATGCACGTCGACAATAGCCCTCCTGCGACTTGGCACCTTTTGAAGGGCCCTCTTGCTTTCTGGGGGGGCTATACCAGAGCATTCAAAGTTTGTCCAAGGACCATTTGCTCTGCGTGCATCTCTCATGGCTTCCTGCATCCCCCGAGGAACGCGCTGGCTGGAAGCCTACGACGCTCAAGCTTGGCCCTAGCCGCCTCCGGTGTCACACCTTCCCACACAAGAGGAATCCGATCAAATTGTATCTTTCCAGTGTTGGGGTCTGCATAGGTGTTGCATTGACGTCTCTGGATTGGGTCGCTGCGCTGATCAATGCTGCAGAGTACCCTGAAAGGTTCCAAAAGGAGCTGTCAGGATGCGCCCCCCTTGCGGCCCTTAGGTCTGTTTTCAGCTCCAAAGCGGCCTGACTTTCGAAACAAAATGTATAAACCGCTTAAACCAGCATATCGTGTGTATGAGTGAGTACACAGCCTGCTGCGGGATCTGACAGCTCCGCATTTCCTGCACACGGGAATAGTCAAGACAGGTGCAGGATCACAAGCACTGTGCAGTTTGCAGCGATGCTTCGGGCAGCCAAAGCAACTCAAACATGCTTTAGGGTGGCTCAGAAGCAACTGTGGCGAGTCTTACCAGAAGCCATTGACGGCTCTTTGTCGACAATTCGACAGGCAACGAGAAGCAGCGCTCTCAACGGCAGCAACACTCGTTGTTTTTCAGCCTCTTCTCAACACGACGAGCCGCATTGCTTACTTAAGGCTGGGCCCAACACACTCCTTATTGTCAATGTGCCATCTTGGGTTGACTCTGTGCTAGTGCGTTGGTTCACTGGCGTGCATTTTGTTTGCAAGAATCATCTTGACCATAGCTGTACAGATCACTCCAGTTTGGGATGACCAGGTCTCAGTAGGCATCGGCACCATGCCCAGCAACACTTTTACATGGATGGATTCGATTGATTCCCCTGTACAGCGGCCAGACAGAGATGGTGGTGGGAATGTCTTTGACGCCAAGGTGCTGCAAATTCCGCAGGGCGTCACAGCTCAAAGCGCTTGTCTGAAAATCAGCGCACCGCACATATGTAGCCTGCATGTAAATGCGCCTCACTGCACTTTAACTACAACTGACAAAATTGAAGCCTTGCATATTGAACTGAATGGGAAAGTGCTGGATGTAGCTCGCTTACGTGGTGATACACTGAATTTATCAAGTGCCTCAGACATCTCCGCAAGGCTTTTGGAAGGAAAAGTGCACGCAACAGCGTCAAATGGGAACATTGCCCTCAAAAAGCTGTTGGCAACAGATGCAGTGCTCA
>Ga0307982_1002159_pt1 | contig 15982 bp, 13 predicted proteins | sample OrgLakmetagen989_FD_201847 | JGI IMG/M metagenome (GOLD analysis project Ga0307982, IMG submission 201847) | Saline water microbial communities from Organic Lake, Antarctica - #989 | ecosystem: Environmental > Aquatic > Non-marine Saline and Alkaline > Saline | place: Antarctica: Organic Lake...
GCCCTAGTAGATGCGTGCTTACGGCAGGCCTCTCCCAGGCAGCCAGAGCGCCTGGCGCTGCCTGTCATTCTGGAGTGTACCGTGCGCTAAAGCGCTATATAGTTGACCTTAGTGGTTTCGTGTGCATGCGTAGTGTCGTGTGGGCTGCTGATATTTGAATGCTCATGATCAAAAGTGGTGATACATGTTGCTGTTTCGAATTTGGTTTTACAGCTTGTTTGTCTTCGCTGCGTGTGCCACGCTTTTTTTGTTACGCACCCAGATACTGGCTCAAATGGCACACAGGCAAGCTGCCCAAATCGTGCTGGCCCTCCTGAGAGTGTTGGAGATTTCCATCTCACTGTATCATTTGCATTCCTGTCGCTCGTCCAGTCATTTTGCTGTGCGCAACTAACTTGCACTGAGCAAGTCTCGCTGCAACGATGTGCAAGGCAAAGGCCCGCGCACAAACTGAGGCATTTCTCACAAACGATTCGTACACAGTGCGCCGCATGTGCCTCAGCAAAGCGAAAATGCTGCGGCAAGTTTCCTTGCGAAAGGTGTCAAAAGTCTGTAAGTTGAAGCAGCCATAGTACCTAGATGGCCGGCAGTTCAGCGCCCGCGGCGGTACGCTGCATCGAGCAATGTCGGCCATGCACCTGGCCAGGGAGTTTGCCCTACACGCCATGCCACCGTACGCGGCTTTTGCAGGGAGTCCAGTGCATCCCAGCTTTAACAAGACTTGAGAAGCAGGCTGTGGTGGAAGCCCAGGCGCAAGCCTCAGCAGCAAAGCAGGCACTCCATGTGCACATGCAGCACAGGCCGCCACTTGCTGAGGGCTTGTCAAACTATGGCGTCATCATCGCTGCCGCACACAACGGCTTGTTGCAACCTGAGCATACAAGTGCAGTTGCTGATTTTGCGAGCTCTTCGCGTGAGCTGGGCAACTTGCAAGGTCGAGGTGAGGCGCTGGCACGAGCCCATTCCGTTGAATGTGGTGCGGAAGCTTCACAACCACACAGCATGTTTCTGCAGGCAATGCAGGTAGCACACATGAGGGTGCCATAATGCAACACTCTACTCCTGTGTTTAGCTCTGAACCAGGCTGGCAGCAATCATTGCCGTCGGCAGCCTCGCTTCACGGGGCAGGGCCCCAAGCAGCGGACATTGCTGGAGGCGTGGGACAATCAAGCCTGCCGACCCACAGAGTGCATGTGCCTGCTGATGAGCACCCTGTGTACTCAGGTGCCCCATTCGTACAAACTCGGCCTGGTTATGGCCGGCAAACCGCCATTGCACACGGGCCGGCCGGGCAAATATCGCTTCCGGACGGCTTCTCCCCCGACAGCGCGGACGGCAAGGATGAGCGCATGCAATACCACGTATTACTGGACACAGCTACTATGGCGCCCCGAGCTGTGTCGCTTTCACAGTCCCTTCTTGGCTTCATGCAGTTGAGCACCTCAGGGCTGGAGCAGCAATTGCAGCAGCGGCAAATGTCATCCCTGCTGCACCCCCAGTACTTCACGCAGCGCCTGCAAGACACCCTGGCATGCCACTTGCGGGGCGATGACTCGTATGAACTGGCATCGGTCTTGTTACAATGCTGCAGCTCAACAGGGGGTGCAGCAGACTCTGCCACACCCCCGCACGGCGGGACGCGGTCTTACCGAGCGTATAACGTAACTGAACGCGTGAAACTCCACAAGAATAATGCTGGTGAATGTGTGGGTACCTCCCATGTCATCACGAGTTGCTCCAGCCCAGGTGGTCTAGTGCACTTTCATGCCCGTGGAGGGACCGTGCTGCCTGTGGCCACACAACTCCTGAGCAGAATCCCTCTGGCCCAAGCCCAGGCACAGGGCTTCGCTCCTTTGGACAGCATGCATATGACTTCCCTGCACGCCAGTGCATTTGGGTCGGCGTTCCTTGATTTGCACCGTGTGGCTGGGGTGCACGAGATGATAAAGGCCCATAGGGAAAAGCCTGCTGTGGTGAACAGTGCGGGCCTCACGCACATATTGTTTGAATCTGCAGCAACTGCAGACAGCTTTCTGCCGCTGTTTCGGGTAGTCAATGTTCTGACCGCATTTTCAGCGCAGTCCCTGGAGAGTGCACTGGTCGTGCAGTCGTTGTTGACAGCCTTGCCCACCCAAGTCACTGGTCACGCCCAGCGTCACGACGGCCTGGCCACACAGAATGCCCACGCAAATGCAGCAATCACCTTGGGCGGAGATAAGCGGAGTCGTGTTGAGTCTCAAGAGACCAGTGCCAGCAGCGAAAGCTCCAAGCGGGCCAGGGCCATGGGGGTGTCTCGCCACGGCAGCAGTGACTCGGGTGTCCAGGAAACGCTTTTTGCCTCCCACTTGGGCGCGTCACTCGGCTTTCCTGCCTCTGCACCCGTCACCATCGGTTTGCATGTGCCACCTCGCAGCCTGGTGAACTCCTCGGGGCCGGCACTGCAGACTGTGGCGCACACGGTCGCCTCTCAGGCACTGCACCCGGTGCAGGAGGCTCCTGCCGCCACCACCCCAGTGGCACTGAGTGAGCTACCCCGCATCCCCATGGATGCAGAGACCAAGGGCACGGGCTTGCCGGATGGTGGCGGGCTGTTCCCGGGGGGCGTTCCGTCTCTCGTGTCCACGGCCCCCCCCCCTAACATGAGCTTTGGGGGCATGCCAGCAGTGGAGTTTGCAAACAGCCTGAATGGTGCTATGTCAGCCTTGATCCGCGTCGCGTCTGAGGGTGTGGAGGAGGGCGGTGCGTGGGACATGCCGCTGTTGCGTCTGGGCAGTGCCCACAGCACCCACGCTCCGGAAGGGCAGTTCTCCTTGGATTCCCCCCGGATTGATGCTGCAGCTACCTCTGCCACAGGATGTGTTCGCGTATGAGTCTTGTTTTTATTCGTGTGTTTGAAAGTCGTTGAATTCCATGGAAACTACCCCTAAACGCCAAGTGGCCTGCGTGCCCACGCTGGGCAGCACTGCTCAGGACAGCGCCTGGGCCAGCCTCCCCTGGAGATCAGAGTCCAAGGATCGCAGCTTGCTGGCAGCATCACCTGCGCTCTGGGGCGTGTACTTGGGCAAGCTGGCCCGCCGCTCCTCTGGCGACAGCACGTCATCCCCGTACACCAGGATGCTGTCCTTCCCGGCCACGGCATGCCGCCCGAAGGTGGAAGCGGACAACGCAGGGCTGGCAGTTGCAGCGCCACCTGTCTTGGCTGTGCTGCTGTGTGTGCTTGCAGGCTGTCCTCCTGCAGAAGTTGCCGAAAGTGCCGGAGGGGCGGCAGCGGCCGCCGCCGGCAGGGGCCCCGGGGGCAACGGGGCACCCCCACCAGCAGCACTGTGTGCCGGCGTGGAATTCACTGCCGCTGCTGCATGTGCAGCTTGGGGCATGCTTGCCACGGGCAGCACAGGGGGTGTGTGGGCGGGCGCAGCTGCTGTATAGGCGGGTGCCTGGGCGGCAGCAGGCGCCGCGCCGTGAGCCGCAGCGGGGAAGCCCTGAGATGCACCCATGCCGGGTATTCCAGGCGGAAAGGGAAAACCACCTGCTTGTTGCATGCCTGGGTGGGCACCATATCCGCCTGCTTGCTGCATACCAGGCATTCCTTGGGGAGGGGCGTACCCGCCATGGTGCTGCATGCCAGGCATGCCAGGGGGGGGAGCCCCGTACCCACCGGCTTGCTGCATGCCAGGATAGTACGTGTTTGGCTGGGGGGTGTGGTACATGCCGTACGGCTGAGGTGGAAAGGCCTGCGGGAACGGCGCCGGCATGCTCGGGGGAGGGGTAGCTGCAGCTGACGCGGCCGCCTGCCTCTCAGCAACCTCGTGATCATTGCGAGCTTTTTTGGCCCGCTGCACCTGCTCGCCCATGCCATGCATTTCCATATATTCATGAATTGCTGACTCGGGAACGTGCTGCATTCCATACACGTCCACTTCAAATGTGTCATGCCCGTCAATGGCGTTTGGCACTCTGCACACGGACTGAATGAGACAAGCTGAACACACGCATGAAAATGCCTCACTTGTCCAGCTGGTTTTTGTGCACTTGATTACAATGCACGTAGAGTGCTCCTGCTGCGTTCATTTTCTTGTTGCATGCAGGGCCTGCGATGGCAGTCAGCAGTATGCGATGCGGATTTTGCTGGAGGCCAAGGCAGGTTTGCGTACAACGGAAATGCTTTGACTTTTGATGCTCAACCAAGGACTTTTCGTCTGTGAAAGTTTTCATACAATAGTAGCAGAAGATGACCTTGCGCGTTCCGCGCTTCTTGCGTCCCATGGCAGCCTACAAGTCTACGTCGAGGCGGAGCGTGCTGCAGGTAGCACTGAATCAACTTTCACGCAGATGTAACAAACGTGTCAATCCATCCGCTGCAAAACATGCTATTGTTTGCCAAGAAAAGACCTGCGGTTGGATGTCTGCCAAAACTCAGGACGGACTTGCCACAGACAGAAGGGAGGGGGGGCGGAGGCGATACTTGTGTGTTTGCATGTGGAGGACAGCTTGAATACCGTTCGCCTCTGAAAGGCCCCGAGCCCCAAACCAACGATTTTTATTCTGTAGGGCTGTTGCTAAGATTCAGCTTGACTGGGCCTACTGCCCATCGTTCCCCGTGATGTGAGAAACTCAAGTAGCCCCCCTCCTCTCGAGCCCCCAACAAAACTTTGTGTTCATTCGCATGGCCCACATGAGCGGTTGCCTAATTCTTGCCCTTCAATTCGCCGAATTCCTCATCGTCCTCGGGCATGTTTTCGCGGTAGGTGTAGTTTGGGTCCATGAACACCTGCGCATCCAGCATCTCGTCACAAAGCTTGTTTCGCAGCTCAGGGGCCGTGAGGGCCAAGTTCTTGATTGCATCTCGCCGATTGTAATTGATGGCAATGTTGTGCAGAAACTGATTCTCCGCGTCGTACTCCAGGACCATGTAGGGCGACGACCCCCCCCACGCCTCGCGGTCGGCTTCTTCCCAGGACACACGAATGATGCTGTTCTTCTCCTGGAAGTCGCGCTCCTCTAGTGCTGTCACCTTGGTTTGAATGTACGCATTGAATCTCTCAATGTCCAGCTTTTGCATGATGCGCACTCTTAGCGTCATCTTTCCCAAGGAGACAAATTTCATTTGCTGAAGCATTCTGTTTGTTCCGTACAGCACAGCCGCCCAAACTGCAAGCGAGATCCAAAACCACATGGTCGGAGCTCCCACAATCATTGCATTGATGAATGACTGCCACTCCCCCGAGACCAGATCCTTGTCCCAAACTTCTGGGTCCTGGTAGCGAGCAAAGACGTACTCTGACTCAGAAACTGACCAGCCAGGCCCAATCAAGCGGTCAATAAGGGCAAATGCGAACATTGCTGACCCCAAGTACTGCAAAATCTCTACTGTTGCTGAAGTCTTTTCGTTGGTTTCATGAAGCAGCATGAGTTGCCGAGTATTTGTTTGCAAGTTTTCCACCAGCTGTGCAGACTGATTCTCCGCGACAATGCCTGCCAATGAGCGCAGAAACATAAGCTCTGCACTTGCTCCGTCCATATTCTTCTTCAAATCCAACACTCTCATAGAAAGCTGCCCAGCCAAGTCTGCAATTTGCAGGCGATCATACAACGCCCTCCCGGCAGCGTCCAACGGCTCAGGAGGTATTTCGCAAGACTCAAGGGCCTCCGAAAGATACCCCAAAATCTCAGTCAATAATCTGACGTTGTCAGACAGTTGCTGAAGCCGTTTCCGGATTTTGGGAAGGGCTGTTGGGTCAGATGTGTACGTGTTGATCATCTTGCGCACATCTTTCATGTTGTCAAGAAGCAGGAACATGCGGTTCCAATAGTTCCTCACCAGCAGATCCATAGAGGTAAACTGCAAGTATGAGCACAGAAGAGGCTCGTGATGACGGGAGTTAGGACCCGCAATAAGCAGCCCGTTCTCTCCAAAAATCAGTGTGTCATGCTCGGACACATCGAAGGCGGCACGTGTGTCCCCTAGAACCTGCTTTAGCTCGTTCTCATACTCGCCTTTATCCATGTACTCTTCGGCCGTCAAATGAGGGGTAATTTCGTTGGCAATTATCAAGTTCATCTTGTCGCGTGACCCGGCATCTCCGTTAAAAATAAGATTCAGCAGCCTTCGCTGATAAGCAGATATGACCGAGTCAATGATTGAAGAAGAGTCTGTGTGGACATCCGCAAGAAGACGGGAAAGGTGGTCCAAAGAGATATTGTCCTTGATTCGGTCCATCACAGCTTCAACCTGCATGCCGTAGAACATGGTGCCGTCCGCATTCACGCTCACCCCGAAAGTTTCAACTTGAACAATGCCATCATCTTCTGGCAGTTTGATGTCTGCCTCAAAGTTGATGTGTTTGGTCAAGGTGTAGTCAAGAATGGATACCGAAGTCAAGCCGGGAGACACCTCAAACTTGGTACCATCAGCGTTGTCATCAATGAGGGCTGTGAAGAATCCACCTTGCACTCGCTCTGTTGATCCCAGGTTGTGGTTCATTTGCACAACTTGATTGGCTCCAAAAGGAATGAACTCAGCCACCACAATGGACACCGAGTTGAGCGTTAGGACCTCATCCAGCTCGTCCCGAATGTTTGACACGCTGATTGCACACTCGCCAGCTCTATGTGCATTGGACAGCGTAGGTCGTCCTCCAAAACGCAGGCACTGCGGAATGTACGCTGAAGACACGTAGGACACATCTTCGCAATCTGTCACTGACGATGGGCGCTCGAAGCCGCCTGGGCCAACAAGCAAGTACTCGTCGTGGCGATATACCACGCGCAGAAGCTCACGGGTTCCAGGTGCAAACACCAGCTCGTGAACAGCATCTTTGTCGGGTTTGGGCATTTTCTTGACGAGGGCTAAGCCTTTTTCAGATACCTGGTAACAAGTGACAGGGGTATACGACTTGCTTGACAATTTCAACCCATTCAGCATAGACTCTTCCCGGAGAAAGTCAATATCACTAGCACCTTCTTGCGATTTGTTGAAGTACTTCCGATGGCCATCAATGAGGGTGCTGGCCGGAGCGTAGTCATAGTCAAGAACCTGAGCAACAATTGCCTCGTAGATGAGAACAAGCAGTGCTTGTTTGCGGACCCATTCTTCTTTTTCTGTTCCTGATCGTGCTGGTCGCGTGTACAGACTGATCATGTAGAGCAATCGGCCTTGGTTTTGTGTGAGACCCTGCAACAACTGAGTGCGGTTTTTGCTTTATTGTCACACAACGGCATACTTACCGTCTCAGCCTCGTGCAGATCTTCATCAGAGTCACTACCCTCGTCAAAATCTGAGACGGAATCGTTGTCATCCTCAAGTCCCGGCACAGCGCGTTGTGCTAGTCTTTCGTCCTGCATTTGGGCATTGTGGAGGATGAAAACGCTGCATGCCAGCTGGACATCAAATACGCACAATTGCAGAGCCTGCAACGCTACTGCCTACTGCAGAGTCAGCAACACTCATTTTGCTGCTTTAACTGTATGATTTTGGCTACAGTATAGGCAGCACGTTGCTTTGGGCTGGTCAATGCTTTGAGGTGGCAGAGTCACAATGCGAGCGGGTCTTGTGAGAGACAATACGCTTGCCTTGCAAATTGTTTTGCCGCAGGATATACTTTTCTTAGATTGAGAGTACTCGCGAAGCAGCACAATCAAGGTTGGAAGCTCGTGAGCTAGAATCATGTGTTGAGGGGGCGTTGTAATTTTTTTGCGAGACCAGTGCAGCCGTTGGGATCTTAGAAAGGTGGCTTGCAGCCTCCTCTCGCACGTTAGATAACCCCCCTGACTTTTGATAAAATACCTTAAATTTGCCTCGTCTTCACTGCTTGCTTTCATTGGTTGTGTGTAAAGTCTTCGACCAGAAGGCTCGGGCGGCTCGTCTGCCCAGGCGCGTAACTCAACAGCAGACTGCGCCATACTGGACCCATAGCGACTTTTTCATATGGCAAGAGGCGTCATCCAAGAACCTGGAGCACTCGCTTGGAGTGGGCCTGCCGCACATGATCAGCTTGCTTGCAAGTAGCAGATCCCACGCCCCTTTGACTTGAGGCCGGCCCGCAGCGAAATGATGATGCAGAAAATTCAGGCTAGGCCAACAATATGTGCATATGGAAGCTGAACGCCCCACTTTTAGACTTCTAGGCAGGATAGGGCCCCTATTGGCAGACAAGTGGGTCGACGAAGAGAGGGCTTGTGTGTGAAGGGGGCTCTCAATCACACAATCGGCGTTCAGACCAAGATACCCGGAATGACACGCTTGGTACATTAAACGAAGTATTGATATCCCAGGACAGTACCTTGGCTGCTTAGCCACTTCTTGACGGCATATCATCGTCACGACCGGCCAAGGTGTGTGGCTGCCAGAATCGTACTCCGCACACGGGTGCACACGCATCTTTTTCACAGACATTTGCGAGCAAAAATGGCATCTGAGAAGCCTGCTGCAAAGAAAGCAGTGCATCCGATGGTGCATACGGTGGCTGGTGGGCTCGCTGGTGGTATTGAGCTTGCTTTGATGTACCCCACTGAGTATGGTCAGTCTGCGCGCTGTGCCTACCACGCCACCATGTCATTCACTCTTCACGAGGTGGTGTGCAGTGAAGACCCAGCTGCAGTTACAGAATAAAGCATCTGGTAACGCTCGTTTCAATAACTCTTGGCATTGTGCGGTGAGCGATCCTGCTGAAGGTGCGACGCCTGCTGGCCAAGCAATGTCTTCGATTTTCTGCAGACCACCATTGTGAAAGAGAAAGGCCCCGGGGGACTGTACAGGGGTTTCACCTCGCTTTTGATTGGAACAGTTCCTAAAACTGCTGTTCGCTTCACTGCATTCGGTGCAATCAAGCAGGCTCTCAAGGTATGTCTGACTTGTGTGGTGGTGGTTTGGTGTGCAGCAGCCAACTGATCCATATGCGCAGGACGACAAGGGAGTGCTGTCTCCCGCCCGCACACTGCTGGCAGGCATGCTCACAGGTGCAGTGGAAGCCGCCTTCGTGGTAACCCCCGTGGAAACCGTGAAGACCAAGCTGATTCACGACCAAAACCGTGCCGTCCCCCGGTACAACGGCTTGGTGCACGCCGTGAAAACCATCGTCGCGGAGGAGGGCATCTCGGGCGTGTACAAGGGACTGACAGCCACATTGCTGAAGCAGATGAGCAACCAGGGCGTGCGCTTCCTCATCTTCGACGAAGTGAAGAAGCTCTTTATCACCGACGGCAAGCCAGCCAGCTTCTCCGCTAAGGTGCTTGCTGGGGGCACCGCTGGGGCTATCAGCTGCATCGCAAACCACCCCATCGACACCCTCAAGTCCCGCATGCAGGGGCTGGAGGCTGCCCAGTACAAGAGCACGGCGGACTGCGCCCGGCGTGTGCTGACAGAGGAGGGGCCCCTCGCTTTTTACAAGGGGCTGTCAGCCCGCATGCCTCGGGTAGTGCTCGGACAAGCCATCACCCTCAGTCTGTACGACCAGATTGCACAGCTCATCATCAAGAGGTGGTGAGGTCCTTCATTCAAAGAATAATTCATTGCAGGCGTCGGTCATCTTGACGCAGGCACCTCCTCATCAGCTGGCAGCAGGATCTGCATGTAGTCGCGCCCAGCAATAGTGCGGGGCACGCCCGCCTTCAAGGCGAGCTCTGCGGCGAGCTGACCCACCATAGACGCGTCCAGCACATTTGGAAATGCGGGGAATTGCGATGTCCAGTAGCCGTTGCTGCCGCTCCACTGCATGGGCCCTTCGAAGACGCGCTGCACGGCGCTATCCAAATTGGGCAGGCGGCCGCTGCTGGGGGTGCCCACTGAAGACAGCAGTGCATCCAGTTCATATGCAGCTGAGCCAGGCCCGGCAGCCGCAGCTGCTGATGCTGGCGCCGGGGGGCGCTGCTCGGTGCCGCGCTGCCCCCCCCCTGGGGCAGATACAGGGGGGGCAGCGCTTGAGGACGGCGTATCCCACGGCATGCTGCCCCCAGCAGGCAGCGTAGGTATTTCGACTTCCACTGCTGCGGCCTGCGGTGCCGTGCCCTGCAGTGCCTGGGTCGCCAGCATGGAGCACCGCAGGGATTCGTCGCAATGAAGCAGCCAGGCCTGCAAGGCGGCTTCCCCAGCACACAGATCCAGCACAGCTTGTGTGACACGCGCTGTTTGGCTGTGCTTTGGAGCGGCCGTCTTGAGAGCGCTCAGCACTGGCCCACTCAGGCGCCGCAGCATGCTGCGAATGCGACGCAGGGCCGTGCGGGGGGGCTGTGAGCGCAGCAAATGCACTGTGACGGCCTCAGGCAGGCCCAGTGAATGCATGTCGGCACTGGGCGCGCCATGCAGGGCTGCAGACGCCCTGAAGTGGCTCAGCACTAGTGCCCGTGGCTGCACGGCGCGGGCGAATCCAATGACCGCGTCAGCTGATGAGTGCCCAATCCGCCTGGCAACCTCGTTGGAACGTGCATCACCCATGGCGTCCAAGAAGGTGCATTCATGCACGCACAGGTCGGCGTGCATGGCGTGGGGGTGCACGGCGGGGGATGCACGTGTGTCTCCCATAACCACCACTTTACGGGGTCGAGGGGGGGGGTCGGACACCTGATCAGGGTGCACTGCTGTGCCATCTGGCAGAGTGACCGTGTGCCCATCTTGCAGTTTCTTCATGAGGGGGCCCCTACGCACCCCCATGGCGGCGCAGCGAGTTGTGCTGATACGCCCTGTGGGACGCTGGCGCTCGCTGATGATGTAGGACCACGTGGGCACTGTGTGCTCTGTGGGCGCCGCCATCACTGTGTGAGTTGCAGAGGAGAACACCTCTGCACAGCCCGATGCGTCTGCCTGCACAGGCGACCGGGCTCCGAACTCAGACAGACTTACGCTGGGGGCCTGCCCGGGTCCAAGGATTTCACGCACTGTCAGCTTCACCTTGTTCCGCACGGAGCGAGGGTAGTGTTGGAAGGCCTCCCGAATGAGACGGTGGGTGCCAACTGGCCCCACCACCAGCCAGGGCTGCCTGTCCTGCTTTTGGCTGGCGAACGGGTTCAAAGCAGAAGTCACCAAGGCATTCAACCCGAGCACGTGGTCGCCATGCAAGTGTGTGATGAATATGGCGTCCAGCTTCCCAACAGCAGCGCCAGCTGTAGCCATTAAACGCTCGTATGTTCCATCTCCAGCATCCACCAGAAAGCTGCTGCCATTGCTCCACTGCACAAGCGTGCCGCTAGCGCTGCGGGTCGAGCTCGGGGCACCGGCTGATGTGCCCAAGAGCGTAACAGTACATGCCGGTGTAGGGCTGGGGAAAAAGGCAACCCCGGCAGCATAGCGATTGGCATGCAGCCACTGTAAGCCACTTGTGCTGCCGCTGGTGATCTGCCGCACGTGCCGCTGCCAAATTCCGCATCCTGTCAAACCGGCCAAGCTCGACTGCTGCACACGCTGCATTGGTGAAGAGCCAATCTGACCTGTCCCTACTTTGCCAGGAAGAGCACGAGTGTGAGGACTGATCACGCTGTACCGATCGTTTCCGCCTGCACTACCGGAGCAATCAGTTTGATTGCCTGACTTCTTGCCCCGCATAGAATGAACTGAGCTGAGGGCCCCCTGAAACACACATTGAACATATCAACCACGAAACATAGCCCCTGAGCTGCTAAACTGCACACCGGGAAGAGTTTGTGCTTGTCTCTGAGCATGGTACAGTTCTCCAGACGAATGTAGCAGCAACGAGTTGTGGGCTGAGTCCAGCATATTCCTGACAATGGCTTCTGCGCACCCAAAGAAGCGCAGAAGATCCGCAGCAGGACCCAATGTCACCCCCAGTCCACCCATCCTGGCAAAAGCGGCCAGTACAGGTGATATTGAGCTGGAGAAGAGTCTGGTATGTTCCACCGATCAGATGGCAGGCAGTTGGGAGTGAAATTCCGCACTCTCACTTTGCGCAGGGCCCTCAAGCCTTTCTCCGCTTCAAGCACCGTGCACTGTCGACTCAAGTGTCACAACTTCAGAAGAAAATGCATAAAATGGACCGCGAATGTCGTCGGGAGCGCAAGCGTGCCTCATCAGCTGAAGAGACTTTGGCCGTGTCCCACGAAATGTGGACTGTGGTGAGTGCCTGCAGCTGTGCTTCACTGCAAGCTGTTTCCACAAAGTACCCTGTGCAGCTTGAGAACCAAATGGCAGCATTCCTCCAGAGTCTCGGGCCAGCAGTGGATGTAACTGTCCTGAGCAGCATGGTGGCAGCGGCGGAGGCTGGCTGGGCAGCTGCTGGCAACAACGTGCCTGGAGACGCAGCCGACAGCAGCCCAGCTGGACAACTGCTGGCTGCCGTCTTGGGGAAAACGCAATCTGCAAGCATGTCAGAGCTAGCTCGCCAGCGTGGGCGCCTCGTGGCCCAGGCGCTGGCTGCCGTCGCCACGGCGCTCACCTCCGCTGTGCCCCTGGCTGCCCTGGCTCCCGTGACGGCCGCAGCTGCACCCAGCGCGGCCGCTGCCCAGCTGCAACTACAAGTTGAGTCCCTGAAAAGTGACGTTGCTTCCTTGCAGGAGCGTGTGGCGGAGGCTGACGACCATGCCCGCGTTGCAGTGCGCACGCTGGAGCGGGCTCGCCTGGACTACCCACACGTGGCCTTCGCCGACAGCCCCATGCCTCTGGGCGAGGAGGCCAAGGCAAAAGCGGCAGCCAGCGCTGCTGTGGCAGCTGCGGCAGCTGCAGCGCCCAGCGCGGCTGGCGGCGGCGGCGGCACCGGGGACAGCACTGCGCTGGCTGAGCTACGGGAGGCACTGGAGGAAGCCACAGCCGAAGCCGACACATACAAAAGCATCATGCAGAAGCAGAAGGAGACCCTGGGCAAACTGAACGCGACAGTGAAAAGCCTCAGCGACAACCTGGCGTCCCACACCGCCCAGCCTGTGAAGGAAACAGACGTGCAAGCGCACCCGGTGCATGTGGATGCCCTGGCGCAGCTGGCCATTGTGGTGCGGCAACGGGACCTGCTCAAGGCGGAGTTGGACCAGTGCTCAGGGGACTTGAAGACTGTGCGGCAGAAGATGCAGGCTCAGGGGGGTGCTGGGGGGGGTGCAGGGGGGTCAGATGCAGCAGCCTCAGCCTTCGCTGTTGAGACTGCTCGTCTGGGCGCTGAAGTGCGCAAGGCCAAAGCGGAAGCCGCCACTGCAGCGCAGCGGGAGGCAGTGGCACAGGTGCGGGCCCAGCGGGTGGTGGAGCTGGAGAGCACAGTGACGGAGCAGAGCAAAGCACTGGAGGCGCTGCAGGCGGACGCGTCGCGATGGCGGGCCGACTGGAAGGCACGCGCTGGAACAGAGAACACCAAGGTGAAGGAGTGTGCAGATGTGCTGGCAGCTAAAGTGGAGAAGCTATCCCGGCTGGTGGGGGAGCGGGACGGGGCCATTGACGCCCTCAAGAGTGCGGAGCGAATTGCAGTCCGAGATGACACTGTGCTTAAGGCACTTCAAGCCGCCAGCGCCGGAGGGGGCGACGGGGGGGCTGCCGCTGACACCATTGCCCGGCTTCGGTCTGAGTGCAACGAGCTGCAGGAGAAGCTTTCCGCAGCCCGTGCCGAGGCAGTGCAGCACCGGAGTGAGCGGGAGAAGGTGGCGGTACAGTGCACAGCCCTGCAAGCGCAGCTGCAGTCAGCAGTCGCGGAGCGGGAGGCCACAGAGGAGGCACTGGACGAAGTCAGCGAGGCATATGAGGCCACCCAGGCAGCAGCAGCGGAGGCCCTGGGCAAGCTGGCCAGCAAGGACAGCGTGCTGGGGGGCATGGCCAGCAGCTTGTCGGACGCCAAGGGCTCCCTGGTGCAGCTACAGGCGCAGCTGGCGGCCTTGGCGGCCCAGCTGGCGGAGCACAAGCAGGCAGCAGTGGATGCGGATGCCCTGCAGGGGGGCCTGCGGGAGGAACTGCAGCGCTGCAAGGAGGCACTGTCCACCAGCATGACCGCCTACGAAGGCCTGCGCAGTGACAAGGTGCTGGAGTGGGCGACACTGCCCCACGGGGGGGGGGCTGCAGAGCGCCTCCTCCTCAGCGCAAACAACGCTCAGCGGGACGCGCTGCAGGGGCGGGTGGACGACCTGCTGAAGCAAGTGGCAGCCAGCGGCGCCAGGGAGGCCGCTGCCGCTGCCTTCGCTGAGGAGGCTGCCACAGCCACCGAGGCGGCTCACAGCAAGCTGGCCATGCTGGCAAAGAGGGGCGGCACCGACAGCGCTGCAGCAGCAGGCAGTGGGTTAGACAAGGACAGCCGCCGGGAGCTGCGGGACCTGCGTGAGATGGTATTTTGCCCCGTGGTCAAAACCAAGCTCAAGAGCGCTGTGCTGAAGCAGTGCGGGCATGGCATGTGCAAAGAGGCCCTGGAGCAGCGCCTGAAGGATAGACTCAGGCGCTGCCCAGTCTGCAACAAGGGTTTTTCTGCGGATGACGTGGTGGAGCTGCACCTGGGTTCCATGTAAGACCCCCCTGCACAAGCTTGGCAGGTGCCAGGCACAGCGAAGCACGATGCGGTGGCATCCAACAGGTGAAAACAAAATTCATAGCATGCGCTCATCCGTTAACACTGCTGTGCTTTCAGCTGTAGACTCTTCAGTCGAATCCCATGTGTGACTGCGGTGAATCACTGCCACTGGTGCTTCCTTTCAAACTTCTCACTCACGTTTCAAACGCCACTTGAGCCTCGCATTTTTCGCGCGCTGCAATCATGTCGGCTAACTCTCGACAACTTCAAAACTTGTACGAAGTATGCAAGTGTCCAATGTGGTGCGTGCACAGCTTGATGCCTGCCAACCGAGATGAGCTATGGTCATTTTTGCGGCGCTTTTTCCTCGTCAAGGTATCATCGAGGTGCTTGCAGTTCCAAGTGGCTTGACCATGACCCACATTCATTACCTTGTGGTCACACATTTTGCAAGTACGTTTGTGCCTTTTCCCGGCCTTTTGTACGGAACCTGCACAGTATGCTTGCTGCTCGTGCAGAACTTGCGTGGAGAAGTCACTCGTGCAGCACAACGGTTGCGCCATGTGCAAAGCCCCTGCATGGCGCCAAGATGCAGCAGAGCAGCCCAGTATGACTAGTGCTGTCTCCAAGGTTCGCCACATATTGCGCACGCTCGGGCGCCTGCATGCCGTCGCAGCGGCAGGGGCACGGCAGCTTGAGACAGGCATAGCCACAGCCGGGAGCGGCAGCAGCGTGGTGCCTTCGCCCCCCCCTGCAGCACCCCTAATGCCTTTACGGGATGACGGTCTGACATTGACTCCCCAGTCCCCTGACCATCGCGCATCCCCCGCGTCACCTGCTCGCGGGCTCAGCCCCTCCAACCATCGCGCATCCCCCGCGTCACCTGCTCGCGGGCTCAGCCCCCCAAGCATGTCCACTCCACCCAGCACAAACGCGCTGCATGTCGGCGCAGCAGCCAACCGAAGCGCCAGCAGCAGTGCCACAACAGCCTCCTCTGCAGTATTGTTCCAGAGTGCCTTGCCCCGCACGTCTGGGCCCGGGGGGATGGCAACCCCTGCCCCTGCTGCCTCAGCGTGCGGCACCGGCACTAGCCCCGGGCATGCCACCAACCCCAGCCCACCCCAGCCCGCCTCGGAGGATAGCAGCCTGCTGCCTTATCCCCCGCAGACCCTGGTCATTGTTGGCTCAGCCCTCACCAAGCGCGACAAGAAGGCCTTGCAGCTGGTGAAGAGCTTGTGCCTGGCCGCAGGCTGGCAGTGCTCAATAGGCAAGGCTGTGCAGTGGGGGGTGACGACACATGTTATCGTGGGCAGCAACGCCCAGGACGTCAACAGCAGTATGCTGTCCACCAGCAGTGCCCTAGCACACACGGATCATCTAGCCAGGCGCACATTGAAGTACTGCGCAGGGGTGCTGTGCGGAACATGCATCCTCTCCGCCCGCTGGCTACACAGCAGCGTGGCTGTGGGGGCACCGGTGCCCCAGGAGGACTTTCTCATCGAGGGCGACCCCGTGGCGCGTGGCGCCCCCGCCTTGGCTAGGGCGGCTCTGTGGGGGGATGCGGA
>Ga0307982_1002161_pt1 | contig 15977 bp, 10 predicted proteins | sample OrgLakmetagen989_FD_201847 | JGI IMG/M metagenome (GOLD analysis project Ga0307982, IMG submission 201847) | Saline water microbial communities from Organic Lake, Antarctica - #989 | ecosystem: Environmental > Aquatic > Non-marine Saline and Alkaline > Saline | place: Antarctica: Organic Lake...
GACGCCCATCCACGCCTCAACGACATCGCCGTGCGCAACGGTGTGGCGGCCCTCATGAAACGCATTTTCGAAGCACAGGAAGACAGTGAAGACGAGGACGGCGACGTGGCCCCCGGCAGCGCAGCCCCCACAGAGGGCCCCTTCAGGCACGTGGACCCCGCTGTCATGGGGAAGCTGCTGTTTGAAATTGCAGCCGACCAGCGCACCGGGGACGAATTGCGGGAGTTCCTGTACAGTGCAGCAGAGGACATGCGCTCCCTGGGTGCAGAGTCCTCCATTGGGGAGGGGGAGCTGGGCCACGACACTGCTGTGCTTATGGCCATCGCGGGAGTGGTGCCCCCCCCTGCACCCCCTACAACACCTGCTGTGCCTGCAAAGCTCTCCAACAAGCAACGGAAGAAACTGAAGCGTGCAGCAGCAGTGGCAGCAACAGCAGCAGCTGCTGAAGTCGATGATGCACACAAGCCCAGCAAGGCTGCCTCCAGCAAAGCTGCAGGCAAGGCTGTGGGCAAGCCCAAGAAGCAGCAGGCCCCAGCAGCAGACGCCTCCTCCACCCCAGAGGCAGCCGCGGCGGCAGACAGCATTGCAGCGGCAGCAGCAGCCTTCAATGGCGCTGCCAAAGCCAAGTCCAAGGCCAAGGCCAAGGCCAAGGGCAAGAAGCGCTCTCGGGCGGAGGCCGAGGGGGCCGAGGAGGAGGCCAGCGGGGGGGCAGGGGGGGCAGGCAGCAGTGCCGCTGCCTCCCGCAGAGTCACCATTGCCCTGACAGAGAACAAAACCCTCACACATGAAGCCAGCGTGAAGCGGCTACGGCGCTCCGCGGGGCGGGGCTCCGGAAACGACAGTGGGGAGCCAGGAACCCCCCCCCTCAAGCCCGCCCTCAAGGCGAGGGGCTCCCAAAGTGAGCGCAAGCCCGCCAAGAAGGTGGGCATGGCTTCATGGGCAGATGCAGCTGCCAGTGTGGAAGACACCGTTGGGAACTGGGATGTCGGCAGTGACTTCAAATCCCCCAAGAGCCCCGGCAATGCCAGCAAGGGGAAGAAGAAGGGAGGCAAGGGGGGAAACAAGCGCAGACGTTCGCTTACTTAAGCTAGTTCTGGTACTTTTCCAATTCACAGCCTTTTCTCGGCCAGTCTGTTCTCAGCGGTTGCTGTAGTCATCACATAGCGAGTTTCTAGTTGCGGAAAATGAGCAGCACAGGGGGATTTTTTCAGCCAGCTGCCGGGCTACCTGCAGGGCACACAGCATTTTCATGGGCAGCACCAGTTGTAGCATCACCTGGTATCATTGCTCTCGCTGCATTGGGGAATGGTGCAGCGTCGCGGACAGCTGCAGCTGCGGGCAGTAGCGTGCCCGGTGGACACACGGCTTTCTCATGGGCCTTTGGCAGCGCTGCAGGTGCTGCGGCACCGCAGGAGCTAGAACATGCCATCGAGCACCTTGAGACTGTTGCTGCTCAAGTTCAGACTAATGCTGCTGAGAAGACCGAGAATCACTCGCGTGTGGAGGCAGCTCTTGTGCTGCAGGGTGCCGCTGGGTATGCAGCCGCAATGTCGCCACCTTCGTGAGCGCCCTTACCCGCCTCCGCCTGTGCAGAGCTGCCCTGTTTCAGGTGCCACACGAGTACTATGATTTATCACTAACTCAGCGCGCGTACGTATGCATCTGTCGGCCAAGCGCTTCTGGGCTTACCTCACCCCTGTGTGCACAGCACTCTGCTGTGTGCCCCTGTGCCCAGCCTGTGCAAGACCATCCTTCTGGAGAACACAGCCGCCGCCAGCAGCACAGCTACGGGCAGCCCCTTCACCTCCCGCTTTGTGGCGGTGGTGCTGCAGTACTGCACCAAGCTGGACCTCCCCCGGCTCTCCAAGCAGCTCAAGGGGGCAGCAGACATGGCTGCCGCAGGCAGCAAGGCCCCCGCCGCCCTGGCCATCCCAGGCGCCATCAAGCAGGCAGTGAAGCCCCACGCACTGCCACCAGGCGCGCACGTCACTGCCAAGGAAGTCTCTGCCGCCAAGTTCAACTTCGCTGTGGCCCAGCCCGCCGACAGCGACCGCCTATCCGGCTACAAGCACAACGCAGTGACGCCATTCGGCATGACCTCCCCGGTGCCGGTGCTCATCACGCGCCAGGTGGCAGAGCTGCCCAAGGTACAGCCTGCTGCGCCGTATGTGTGGCTGGGAGGCGGAGAAGTGAACTTGAAGCTGCGCCTGCCGGTGGTGCAGCTGGCCGCTGCCTTAGCAGCAACAGAGGTGCATGCAGCGGTCGCTCGGGGCAGCGAGGAGGAGGAGGAGGAGTGAAGGCTGCAGCAGCCATGTGTGAATGTATTCAAGCAGTGCCCTGTGCTGCAGCTGCTCCCGCATCTGCAGGCTTCGCCATTTGCTTGGCGCTGTACCCGTGCTTGTCAGACTGGGGCAGGGCGTTGAAGGCAGGGTTCAGCTGGATCTGCACCCGCATGAAGGTACACCGCTTGGGCAACTGCTGCAGGCGGGCGGCCCCCACGTACGTGCACGTGGAGCGCACCCCGCCCATCACATTCAGGATGGTGCCCGCTACTGGCCCCCTGTAAGGCACTTGCACTGTTTTGCCCTCCGAGCTGCGGTACTTGGCCACCCCCCCCGCGTACTTGGCCATGGCGGTGGCGCTGGACATCCCATAGAACAGCTTGAACTGCTTGCCGTCCTCGTGTCTGACCAGCTCTCCCCCCGACTCGTCGTGCCCCGCAAACATGCCCCCCAGCATGACGAAGTCCGCCCCAGCCCCAAACGCCTTGGCCACGTCGCCGGGGACACTGCAGCCGCCGTCAGCGATGACGTGGCCACCCAGGCCATGTGCAGCATCTGCGCACTCCAGCACAGCGCTGAGTTGGGGGTAGCCCACCCCAGTTTGCTTGCGGGTGGTGCACACAGACCCCGGCCCAATGCCCACTTTGATGATATCAGCGCCCGACAGGAGCAGCTCCTCAACCATCTCAGCAGTCACCACGTTGCCAGCGATGAGAATGTGCGTGGGGAATGATGCGCGGTAGTCCTTGACAGTCTGCACGAACACTTCGGAGTAGCCATTGGCGACATCCAGGCAAACGAATTTCAAAGCAGGGATGGCCTGCAGGATAGCTTGAGTCTTCTCAAAGTCTTGCTTGGACACGCCTGCAGACACCGCTACAAATGGTATTGATTCTGGGTGTGATGATGCGAATGTACTCCACTGCGAAAACAGAGAGGATCACACAGGCTTGACGCAGCTAGTGTTTGCGGAAATTGACAGCCGCACCACACACCTCTTCGATCGTGTAATGCTTGTGAATCGTGGTAAACACTTTATGCGCAGCAAGGGCATTTGCCATTTCAAATGTTCCGGTGGAATCCATGTTGCTTGCCATGATGGGCACGCCCTCCCACGTTTCTACGAAACCACAGATATAGAATCTCGCGGCGTTCAAGCGCTTCGGGTCTCAGTGCTTACGCCTGCTATTCAAGAAAGTAATGCTTCTTTCCAAAGAAACCTCTGATCTCGATTGCAATTTACTACGCTTTGGACGAATCAGCACGTCGGCAAAGCCGAGCTTCAAATCCATTTCAACTCTGGGCATGACGGATAAGCGAGAAAATTCACAAAGCTGAAGAATCTTGTCCAAAACTGTAACGAAATAAAGGTTGAACGTTTTCACGACGTGTAGAGAATATTTTGGCTATAAAACAGATGGGAGGCAGCAGCATTTTTGGTTGCTGTGTGTATTGGCACATTTCATTGAGGCCCCTCGCTGCAAGCTCCAGCAATGATACGTGCGCAGATTTGACAGGGGTAAAAACCACTAGACATTATTCAGCCTGCAAATCAAGAAGGTGGAGAGCGATTCAGGCATTCGATGCTGCGAATCCAGCCCATGCGGGTTGCTTCAAAAAGACTAATCAAATGATTCCATCAGCGACTCCTTTGGAGACTTTGGTCAAAAATAAACATATCACAAGCAAAAACATGGGCAAACAATTTCACTGGCGTACCTTATTGCAAAAGCTAGTGTCATTCAGAAGTGAACCCAACAAAGTGGCACTGAGCAATGGAACACGGACATGTTTGCTCAAAATCCGCACATCAGTCCAATGGCCTTCGAGCTCCTCTCATGAGAAACGCTCAGGGCAGTGTTCTGCAATTTGTGCCAAACAAATTGTTTTGATTGTTGGGCCCCATTTCGCATGGATTTCCAGTCGTTGATAAGGCCCCCCTTGCCCCCGGCTTGCCCAAACACAAAAACTTTTCCCTACGAAGTGTGCATGATTCTGGAAGACAAACAACTACCGGCTGTAACAGCTCAAACATAAACACCAAATTCAAATCAATGTAACCATTGAAAATTGTTTTCTATGTCGAGAATTCTACTTGCGGACAATACTTCTCGCTCTGAGTGAGATGGAGCTAGCTTTGAGAGCTTTTGAGCAGGCTGTGGACAATGTTTTCGAAGCTTGGCACGAAAACTGTGCATCATTTTCCTATTTATCTGGCCGGAAAAATGATCTTGACCTACATAGGGATGCTAAAGCCACGTTCAAGTGCGGGCCGAGCCCTCAACGCGTTGTGCAAAACTCGCAAGCTGCACTCAAGTTTGTGTCAAAGTCGCTAGAGCAGCACAAAATGCCGCATAAGTGGTCAACCCAACACCTAAATATACGTCAATTAACGCCTGCAGATGATGTGCATTCTGAAAGCTCGCAGTCACAGTCAGATGCAACGGATGAGCTGCAGAACAGAGCATTGTTTGAGCCTGACGGTGCCTTACACCAAGTGGCTGTGCTGGGCCTCACAATAAGACAAGCTCGTGTGTCTTCCACATCGACAGCTGCAGAAGGCAGTGCATTCTTAGACGCAGCTCAGCCCACAGTTCGGGCATTGCTCCGCCTTGCTGAAGTGGTGGCCTGCCTGCAATGCTGCCCCAACTCAGGACGGACAGCAAGCCAGAGCGTGCACGTGACAAGCCAAGATCTAGACTGTGGGAGTTCAACAACCGTTGTCCACGCCGTACAACTGGCACTTGCAGATGCTGCCGGCGTGAGCAATGCTGAGTTCAGCCGAGCGGCCACGCTTGTGATGGAAGTCACAGCTAGTGCAATAGAACGTAAGCACGAATTCCAATACGCCTCGATCAATAACTCCTGCATGTTTACCTGTTCTGCAGACCTTCTTCGTTTGGCCTCAGCAGTGGCACTGCTTCAAAGGGTGGACACAGCCCCTGCCGCAGCCCCTGCCGCAGCCCCTGCCGCAGCCCCTGCCGCAGCCCCAAGCAGCCCCATGCAAGTGCAGTGCCCAGCAGCCAGCGCTGAAGCACACACACAAACTTCTGCACTGAACTCATTTGCTGTTTGTGTCCTACAGGGTGCACTGTCGGAGCTCTCTCGCGGCTTTGAGGCTCTCGTGAGCGGCCGGGCTGCATTCATGGCTGCGCCCGCCCAAGGCACTCACCCAAGCATGGAAAAAGGGACTCAAAGCAGTGAACTGCATGTTGCAGTTTCACTTCAGGCCCGTGTCCTACGGGGCGCATTTCATTTCATGTGTGCCCTGCGCGATGACCCTCCCGAAGTGTTGAAGCAGCTGTGCAGTGAGCTTCGCTGCAGCAAAGATTGCTCACTCTGTCAGGGTTCTGAGACCATTTCCAGCCATTCAAACCAGCAACGTTCTGCAGCTACCATTGCTTGTGGTTTCGCAGGGTCGCGCTGGAGCGTCCGCAGGCCTGCAGCGGAGCTTGCAGGCAGCTACACAGGCTTCCTACTGCCTGCTATGGTGGCCGTGTTTCCCCCGCAGCTGGTGACTCCCCACCGCATGTATGACTTGGTGCCCGAGTCCGACGTGCAGTCAGCTATGTACTTGGCATTGGGGCTGGCCAGTGCGGGTGCAGGTGCCGGTTCTCCAGCTCAGGTCCCACACGGGTGGCCCATTCCCGGAGTTGGTGTTGATACCCGCATTCGTGGCGGCATCAGTGGACTATGCATGCTGGTTGCCCTGCGTGTGAGCTGTCGGCTGTCCTCATACGCTGACGACCCCACGCCAGCCATTTCCTGGACCCCTGCCCCGGGGTCATCCGAGGCACTGAAGCAAGACAGCAGCTTCTTGCAGGCCATGGATAAGAGTGTTCTTGAGGCAGTATTGTGGTTTCCATCGGACAAATTCGGCGAGATTGTGTCAGCGGCTACAGTGTCCGGCCAGGAGACTCCCGTTGAGCGCCAGCCCGCTGCGTCACAAAGCACAGCAGCAGCGAAGATCAACATTCCCAAGCGTGCCTTTCGGAGTCGGCGCACGATAAACCCCACTGTCGTGGCTGCAGCTGCAAATAGCGGCCAGGATGTCCAGAGTGGGCAGTGGGGACGCGCCCCTGATAGTCACCACATGGGCTTGTTCGAGGCGCTGCTTCACATCTTGACACGATTGCTTGAGGAGACATCAAGTTGCTCCACATGCAGAACAAAACAAGAGATGATTGGGCAGGGCGTGCTGCTTTGTGCTCAATGCACGCGACTGTGTGCTTGCGTAAGTGTCCAAGCTGGGAGTTCACCTTCAAGCGCACCGATCAGCTTTCTTGCAGGCCTCACAAGTATGCCGAAGCGGAGCCCTGTGGACAGTTTTTGAGGCCTCACCTGCATTGCGTGCTCAACTGATTCGAACTGGGGCCAAGGCCTTGCTTGTGCCCGGAGAGAGCATCACTGCCCAGCCTGCCATTGCAGAACAGATGCTTGACATTCTTCAATGCGTCACACGAATCGCCGACCTGAGCTGGCCAGCACTACAGCTGCTTGCGCAGGTCGATGTAAGTAAATCCCATGCTGGCAGCAAGCGCACGCTACAGACGGTGCCCTGTACGCAGGCAAACGAAGGCAGCACGTCCTCCAAGTTCCGCCTCGCGATGGCCTGCCTTGGCAACGCTGCTCGTGTTTGCCAGGGAGAGGTGACTGACGTTGTTCAAGGTAGGCAAAGCTGCAACTCATGAGCCTAGCGCAAATGTCCGCACCTCTTGTGTCAACGCTGCAGGTGTTTGCGTGGATCTACCATTGTATGAACACAGGGCCCTGCGCCAACACGCAATCACAGCCCTAGGCGTGCTGCTGGGGCCAGTGTTTGTGCGCACAGCCAAGGAACGATTGCTGACCCTGGAGAGTCATAGCCCTAATCGGATGCACATTCTGCAGACTGCCTTTGATTTGGTTTGCAGCCGAGTGGCTGTGTCTGAGGGGGGCAGTCCTTGTCAGCCAAGTGAGCGATTGGACTGCTCAGATGCCGCAAAGGGGCAAGCACAGGATGTACTTTCCTTACTGCAGACGTGTGCACTGAGTGATAGCGTCAAAAAGGTTCGCTTGTGTGCGGTGAAACTGATCTGTCTGCTCATGCAGCGAACTCCCACCAGCTTTGGGCTGCAGGGCACAGTGCTCACTCTGCTCACTGCCAAGGCCTGCGACCCCCATCCTCCTGTACGATACCATGCAGTCGAACACTTGTGTCCACTACTGCAGTCCACCATCCGTGCGCTGCAGGGGGGCATGGGGGCACAAGCCCCGGCGCAGCCCAAGCGTGTCGCTGCTGTGCTAGCGCGCCTTGTGCGTGTGATGGGGCACCCTGCCTGTGACGAGGCCGCCCCGCCGCAAGTACGACAAGCAGTGGCCGAGGCACTGCTAGAATTCCTGCGTGGCAGTGAGGCCGTCGCATTGTCTGGGCAGCAGTTCTCCGCACAACGCATTGCTGCAAAGCAGCTGTGCACCGAGCGTCTAGCTGTGCTGCTGGGTGAATTCCAGTCCTCTGAGCAGTGGCAAATGTCAGTGCTGCTGCAGCCCATACTGCAGCAGCTGTAGCGAAGCCATGGGGGCTCCGTGTCCGTTGCCTTCATGCTGCCCCCCCACAACCCGCCGGCTGGTCGGCCCCAAGCCCTGCCGCTGCCTAACTCGGTCGGTAGCACACTTGCAAATAATAGTATAAGTTAGTGACACATGCTTCACATGAAACTTTGTTGGCAGACACACCTGCCAGACTCCGCCACGCATCTCAGATTCTGATCAACCCCCCAAACACGCCGAATCGTTTCGTGCCCACGCAGTAGAAAGCAAGCATGCCCAAGCAAGTCGACTTTGTCGTTATCGGGGCAGGTGTGATCGGTGCTGCGATAGCCCGCAATTTGGTTCAGCGGGTTGGCCGCACCGCTTCAGTAGTCATTTTGGATAAGTCATCGCGCAGCAACATTCCAGAGCATGCCTCAGCTCGCAACAGTGGCGTGATTCATGCGGGCTTCTATTACTCAGCCGATAGCTTGAAAGCAAGGCTGACACGCGCAGGGAATGTGTTTCTGCACGAGTACTGCCTCGAAAAAGGAATTGCTATCAACAAGTGCGTGCCGCAATTTCTTGTGATCTCGTTGTGATTCGTATGCACTTGTTCATCACACAGTTGTGGCAAATTAGTCATACCCACAAACGATGGTGATGAAGTTACACTTGAGCTGCTGTTTCAGCGCGCATCTGCCAATGGTGTGCCCGTGGAGCGGGTTGGCCCTGCCGAAGTAGCAGAGCTTGAGCCCCTGGCTGCAAACCAGCGCGGCGGTCTGTGGAGCCCGAGCACTGCAGCTGCAGACCCCACAGCAATCAGTCGCTCTATATTGCAAGACGCTCTATCAGGTGGGGCCACCTTGCAGGCTGGATCTGCAGTTTCAAACATTCGTATCGAAGGAGGCTGCGTACGAGTGGTCACTGCGAACGGCACTGAGCTGCTCGCCAAGCACGTCATTAATGCAGCGGGCTTGTATGCTGACACACTAGCCCATCAATTGGACTTTGGTGAGGAGTACCGTGTGCTGCCCTTCAAGGGCTTGTACATGTACTGCCACGGCCTGCCCCTGCGGCGCCTGGTGTACCCTGTGCCAAATGTGGGGCAGCCGTTCCTGGGGGTGCATTTTACGGTCACTGTGGATGGGCAAGTGAAGATTGGCCCCACTGCAATGCCTGCTTTCTGGCGCGAGCAGTATGGCGGCTTGTACAATTTCTCAGCAGGAGAAGCCACCCAAATCGCGGCAACGTAAGTCTGCCCGCGCACTGACAGCGCAGCTGCCAGCCAACACGCCCATGCACACCTGCAGACACGCTCGCTTGATGGTGGGATCGAAGTTTGGCTTCCCCTCCCTGGCTGCAAAGGAGCTCAGCAAGCACATTCCCGCGATCATGCAGCGCGGCGCCACTGCACTGGTGCCGTCTGCCGCCCCCGGCAGCTTCGGGAGGTATGGCAGGGCGGGTATTCGGGCACAACTGGTGAACATGCAGTCCTTGGAGCTGGAAATGGACTTCGTTGTGCGGGGGGACGGACACAGCACGCATGTGCTGAATGCAGTCTCGCCGGGTTGGACTTGTGCCGTGCCGTTTGCACAGTACGTTGTGGACAAGCACATTGCACCCAACACGGGGCTATAGGACAACCTGCGCGGGTGAAGCCCCCATGTGCGTCAACGGCAGCTCCCATGGCTGGGCAGGCGGTGATAGGGGGGTTCCTCAAAACCAGACTCACGCACCAAATGGCTGAAGTCCTGGCTCAGCCTTGGCTGCTTGGGGACTGTGCAACCATTTTAGGCCCAAGGCATCCAATCATACCTCAATAGTCGTGTCCGGTTTCTCTGCTGGGCTTTGTACTTCTGCCATGGCCGCAGTGCTGCCTAGCGTAGCGGCGCCTGCTGCAAAGCCAGCAGTGCTGAAATCATGGCTACACAACCTGAAGCTAGAAGTGCCCCAGAAGGACAGACTGGCCGCACTGGAATCAATTTTAATGCACATTCATACACACAGCATTGTACCAGAGGCCGTGCTGATGAGTACTCTGAAGGTTCGTGCTGCTCCGCCACCACGCCTATGCAGCTGCGCTATTGCCGCAAGCGCACCGCGGCCTCTTGCTTGTACTGCCCATCATGCACACACTCATGTACATGCAGCTCATTCAAAGCAAAGAAGATATTTCGCCTGGCGAAAGACAACTGTGCTATGACGTTTTGCAGTGGGGGGCAGGGCGGCATCCGCTAGTGCGCCGGTGGCTCGCTCATGCCACGGCAGCGAAGGCTTTCTCGCCTGAAGGCGCAGTTGAGGCCCTGTGCCTCCTGCAGTACATGCAGCATGGCATGCCAGAGGAAGATATTGTGGCACTGTGGCTGGCTGCTGGCCCTGGCCTGGTGCGTGCCATGACTGCTGCGGTGCAGGATGCCCGCAGCTCCGCGGTGGCGACGGCTGCAGTGGCGGCTTACACACACGCCGCCCTGCTGGTGTGGGGCGTCACTGCAGGTCGCACTGCCTCCGACACAGGCATGGCTCGCAACTTCCCCACGCCTGGCGGCCTGCCAGCTGCCGCCCCCCCCCGCCAGGCTGCCTCCGACGCTGCGCTGGATTGGCTCAAGGCAGTGGCGGCCCTCACAGACGCAGAGCTGCCGTTCCTGGCTGCCGCTGCCCTCAAGGCACTGCTGCCGGTCTTTGACGGCTGTCTTGTCCCCGGCCAAGCGTGCACTTCTGCCCAGTGGCGCCTGCGGGAGGAACTGGCAAAGCGCCTGCTGCCGCGGCTGCACAGCGTCACACGGCGCCTGGGGCACCTGCACAGTACAGGCGCCCGACATGGATGGAAACTTGTGTCGGCGCTGCTGTCCTATGTGCTGGACAGCATCCCTGGGGCCGGCACCAGCACAAGTCTGCGTTTCTTGCACCTGGGCGACAGTCGTGGCGACATCCCTGCAGTGCACATCGCTGCAGCCTGGGTGCAGCAGTGCACACAAATAGCCACAGATCCCATGGCGCCCTCTGATACACAGTGGTCTGCGGCTGATAGTGCTGTGCGGCTGCTGCAGCAGTTCGGGGGCTGCAGCTTGCGCCAGGTGGCCCTGGAGACAGCTGCGGTGGGCTGCGGGGGAGGGCGGCAAGCCAGGGCAGGGGACGGTACCCCCCCAGCATCTGTGCGCCTGGCTCTGCGCCGCGGCGTGGATGGCTGTGCGTCGGGCACTTCAGCGGCGTACGTGTGCTGGCCAGGCGTGGCGCCGCAGCTCAGCCTGCCGCTGGCGGGCGCCCTGCCCCCCTTGACACGCCTACGCCAGAGCACAGCAGATGCACTGCTTGGGTGTCTTGTGCCGTCCCTGACAGCACATACCTCACCTGTGAATTCCACGCACTTGTCTCGCTGGCGCCTGCTGCTGGCGCTGTGCAGCTGGTGCTCCCCCGGTGTCGTGCTGGTGCACACCCCGGCACTGCTGCGGGGCACAGCCAGCATACAGCAGCCTGGGGACAGACAACCCCTCCTGCAACGCATTGCCGGCACATGGGCCCATGTAGTCGTCTGGGAGGGGGTGCATCAGCAGGCCATGCGCGATCGCACCCCCCCCTATACCCGCAGTAAAGGGGGGGGCATGCTGGCCCCTCCCTTCCAGGATATTCTGGGGGAAGCTGTACAGCACCTGTGGCCAAAGTCCCACGCAGATGTTCTCACACAAGCAGTTCTCCTGAGCCCTGAAGTGGCCGGTGTCATGCAGACTGCAGGCGCCCCGCCCCCCTCGGCAGCAGCTCAGTTCCAAAGCATCTTCACCGCAGCTGGCATGCTGCAGCAGGGTACAGCCCCCCCTGTCGCTGCACTCACTGGGCCCCTGCTGGACAGCTTGCGGCGGCCTGGGGCGACCAGCGCCGTCGGCGGCAAGCCCGCACGCCGCTTCGTAGCCGAGGCCACCCTGGCGCTGCTGGCTGCATTCAGCAGCATGCGTCCCCCCGTGCTGCCTCAAGAGGGGGGGGGGGCAGCCACCTTGGGCGATGCACGCACCGCAGCTGTGGCAGTAGGCACCAAGCCTGGGCCCCTGGTGCCGGTGCACACCCCGTCAGCTGCCCCGAGTACGCCTGGGCAGGGGGGGGCAGCTTCCGACAGTGCCCCTCTTGTCAGCGAAGAAGAGGACATTTTTGGCCTGGCCAGTCTTGCAGCCTCCTCACATACTCCTGCAGCTGCTCCCAGTGCGACAGTGGACCCCTTCGCATTGCCCCCCCTCGACCCCCCTGTGCCACCTGCAGGTGCAGGGGCCGCCCCTACCCAGCGGCAGCGAGGGGAACGTGACAATCTCAGGCGCGCCCTTGCTGTGCATGTACCACCAGCGCATGTGTGGGCGTGTGAGGTGGCATCCATGCTGCAGGCCAGCCTGTGGGCGGTGCAGCTAGCAGCCACTGCAGCCGCCTTCGCCTCAGATGCTGCTGCCCGTGGGCCCATGGCGGCGCCGGGGGGCAGTCTTGGGGGCTGGCTCAGCGCCATACTGGCAGGTGACAAGGCGACGCAGCTGCTCAGTCCTGCGGTGGTGCATCCTGGGGAAGATGCTGCAGTTGCCGGGGGCACCGGCGCTGGAGGGGGTGTAGGAGGGGGTCACGCCACAAGAAGCAGTACCGGCTCCAGTAGACGCAGCACAGACCGGCGAAGCACGCTGTTTGGGGGGGGCGCGGTGCTGTTGGACACCAGCAACCCCCCTGCTCCCCTTGGGCAGCCCCCCTATCACTCCCTACTGGGGCAGTGGCTGGACACACTGGGCATGACACTGCTGGCCGCCAGAGGGGTAATGCAAGCTGCTGCCAGCCTGGCTGCCCAAGCAACAGCCACCAAAGCTGCAGCGGGGGCTGCACTGCGACATGCAGTGGCCTCCCTGCAACCGGGGTCAGTCGCCGCCGACAGCTTGCTGCTGCTGCGCTGTCACGTGGCCCGCTGTGCCCAGGAGGTAGCTGTCGGTGGCACTGCAGCCCTTAAGGATATATGGCTGCATTTGGCGTCGGGCAGCAGCACACAAGCTCCTGGCCAGGTCGGCGCTGAGGCGTGGGGTGGGCTGCACAGTTGCCTGCAGGAGGCCGGCGCTGCCTGTGCCGCAGCAGTGGGCGCCGCATGGGTGCCCTGGCTGTCCGCTGCCGAAGATGCCTCTCAGCAGGTGGCAGCAGCAGCAGCACCCACCTGGCAAGGCACCCCCCCCTCCAGGGTGCTCTCTTTGGCCCTGCCTGCTGCCGGCAAGTGGCTCGCCGCCTCCACGGGCGGCGTCGCGTTGCTGTGCTTGGGGGCCCTGCTGCCCCCCCCCACCCCGGGGGCAGACGCCACACTCAAGAAAAGCGCGTGGGCAGACACACTGCGGACTTCGGCGCAGCTAGCAGCTGCATACGCATCGCCACGGGACGGTGCTGACACGCTTACGGCGCAGTGGAGTGCGGACAGCGCTGCCCCCCTTGACACCCTTGTGCCCAAGGGGGGGGCATCCATGCTGCACTCGGGGGAGGTGCTTACTGACAGCAGCAGCAGCAAGCTCAGGGGGGGGCATACAGACATGGGGGGCGTGAATGCCTCGGCTGTGGCCTGGCTCAAGGGCACACAGAACCGCCTAGAGAGTGCCCTAGCGCACGCAGGGCTATCTGAAGGGCCCCTCCTGTCACAATTGAGGGGAGCTGCACTTGATGCAGTGCATTTGTGGTCGGAGTTGGCTGGCACAGCAGCCGTGCCCAGCCTGCAATCCGCCTCGTCTGTGCTGGCGGTGGCTGCCGCGGGAGGGCATAAGGGCACCCTACACCTTCCGGGCTCCCTCCTATCTGTCTCGTCAGCTGCACACGGTTTGCCATTGCCCGGCTGCCCCACGCCCTCGCATTTAGCTGCCTTCTTCAGTGCAATGGGGGCACTGCAACAGCTGGTGGAGGCCTTCCGGGTGCCCTTAGCGCCTGTGTTTGCCGGCCTGACTCGGGACATGGGCTTGGGCATCCACGTCATCCCAGACACAGACAAGGGCACTTCAGGAGCGCCATCCCGCGCATCCCTAGCATCCGGCCGCCTGCACAAGCCCCACGGAAAGGTGTTTGGGCGGCAGCACGGGGCCGCTTCCTCCCGCCCCGCTGTGCAGGACGCCCCCTTGCCGCCCAGGCCAGTGCCGCATGTGTCAGAGCTGTGCTCCCTGCTGTGTGCGCTGTCAGTGTGTGATCCCCTTGTGGCTGGGCCGGTCATCTTGCGGGGCTTGGGCCCTCTGGCCGCTCTCGTCGCCGCGGCCCCCCTGAGCCGTGTGCCTTCCCTGGTGAATGTACAGCGGCATGATCACAGCCAGCGCCTGTGTGATACCCTACTGCAGTGCTTGGGCAATGTGTTGCGGGCAACAGGCGGCGCACAGGGCAAGGGGCAGCTGGCAGCAGCAACGGTCGCAATCAAAGCCGTGCGCTCTGCATCTGTGCCGGCGTGTATGGCAGAGCGGTACTGTGCAATGCTCACTGCAGAACTGGAAACTCTGTCTGCGCCAGCTGCGACCAACCAAGTGCAACCCGAACATATCCTTTTCAGTGCAAAGTCTGGCAGCTTCAAGGGGCGGGACACTCAGCCACCTCACCTTGTGCTGTCGGGAAGCTGTGACGCATTCGCCGTGCGGGGGAAGCTGGTGGTGCAGCCGCAACAAGAACAGGGTGTAGGAACAGACAAATCCTGGGCACAGGCAGCACTGGCAGCCTACGGCAGGCTCGCTGCCCCCAAGGGCACCTGGGGGTACCTGCTTGGTCCTCCTCCCACTCCCAACATGCCAAGTGCAGCTGCACCCTTGCAGTTGCACTTGACAGTCCGCAACATGATGCCCAGCACAGTTGCCGGCTTGCAGGTGCGTGTCGCACTCGGCGGTGGTTTGCACCCAGCCGGCGTGGCCAAGCTGAAGCGCTGTCGCCCCGCCGGCATAGCCCCCCTGAACCCCCTTCCCATGGGCAACGGCGCCAGTGCTGCGGCCCTGCTCGGATGGTCCCCGCCCAGCGTCACCCTGCAAAGCGCAGGCAGCGCTGCTGCACACCGCTTGCCGCTGTACAGCAGTGCAGCCGGCATGTATGGCTGGGGTAGCAGCAGCACTGGGCCGGGGGCTGGTGCAGGGGGGGTGCTGGATACCAGCGCCTCAGTGGGCAGGGCGGTGCCTTCTGCTGGACATGTGGAATTGGCTTTTGATATTGAGGTGCACGGCTACCAGCACTGCTCTGTGTCAGCACATGTGACACTGAGCAATGTGGATGTGGGGGGTGACTCACGACTCACGCTCGTGTCCCTGCAGCAAGGGGGTGCAGGGAGGGGCGACGCAGACAGCATCACTTCCAACGACCCAGCTGTAGAAGGCTCGTATGGCAGGGGTGGGTGGGCCAGCACAATGCATGTGCAGGGGGGTCATCTGGCAGGCGACAGCTCGGGCGCAAGCTGGTTGGAGTCCGTTGTGTCTGCGCCAGGGGGGGATGAGGGGGGGCTCCCAGCGCTGATGGGCAGCGACTCCCTGGTAGTTGCGGGGGGTGGGCGCTGGGCTGCCCAGCAGCAGGAGTCTGGCAGCAGCTACAGCATCAGTGATGTGTTGGCCCCCCCCTCAGCCGGGGGGGGGGAGGGGGACACTTGGGCACTGGCGGCGCACGCAGCAGAGGCGTACGCCGGCGTGGCCGCTGCAGCTATGCAGGCCACTGCAGAGTCAGTGGCTGCTGTGCGTCCTCGAGCCGTGGTGGGCCCACGTGCCGCCTTGGCAGCCGCTGTGATGGACAGGACAGCAGTGGCCCTGCAGTGCACCACACTGCCCCCCGCCGCAGGGGCAAGTGCCAGCAGCACCCCGCGCACACCAGTGGTGGCCAATTCCCGGCGGCGGTCGTTCTTCTCCCGGGGCAGCCCTGCGCCTGGCAGTGCCGGCGCGGGCACAGGGGCTGCCCCCCCTTCCACCGCCCACCAGGCATGGGCGCCACTGCACGAGGCAGCCCTGGGCGCTTTAAGGGGGCTCCTCATGGTGACGGCACGACAGTCCACCAGCATGCATCCCAAGCACCCACGCAGTCGAGGCAGTGCACGCCCCCCCCTTGCGGTGGGGGCGGGGGGGGCTGTAGATAATGCCTTCCACATGGCGTGGAGCAGTCTGGTGGGAGCGCTTGGAGTGGCGCTGCCCCCGCCTGGATCTGCTGGGCTAATTTGGGTGGGCCCATCCCTGGTGAAGGGGGGTGCAGTGCTGT
>Ga0307982_1002162_pt1 | contig 15975 bp, 13 predicted proteins | sample OrgLakmetagen989_FD_201847 | JGI IMG/M metagenome (GOLD analysis project Ga0307982, IMG submission 201847) | Saline water microbial communities from Organic Lake, Antarctica - #989 | ecosystem: Environmental > Aquatic > Non-marine Saline and Alkaline > Saline | place: Antarctica: Organic Lake...
CGTGCGGCGGCTGCAGCTGCTGCTGCTGCTGCTGCTGCTGCTGCTGCTGCTGCTGCTGCTGCTGTAGCAGCCCAAGTGGATGCTGAAACAGAAACTGAGGATACTATCGAGGGGATGCTTGACGACCCAACTCCAGCAGTTCCGGAAAGTGATACGACCAGCATACTCCACTCAAATTCGGACTTGTACAGTCGCTTTGAAAAGTAAAGCGCACTCGTTAGCACCAGCGGGCATCAGCTCAAAAATGTTGGATGTTCAGTGTTTGAGGAACATCACAGAGCTGGAATAGAACGAGAAAGAGAATGCACCAATCAAAGAGAAGGACAGAAGTATGACAACCATATGCTAGCCATTTGGTTGTCTGGCGCGGCGAATGTGACACGCGCACAGAAGATGAGGCTGAGTCAGTGGCCTAGGTGAGCCACGGCAGCCACCACAACACAATTGTCAACGCATTCATCCTTGAAGTCTATCCGGGAAAGAAGGGAGTTACTTACCTGCCCTTGACTTGCATCTAGCTCTAACACCAGGGGCCCTACGGGGCCCCCAAAAGACAACAATACCTTCTGCTAAAACAATGAGAGGCATAATAAGCACCGTGACATGTAGTATCCTCCTAAAAAAAATGTATTTGATATAGATATAGATATAACCCCAGAATTTTATGCTTGTCACGCGCGCCTTTTATACTAATTCCCGTAAGAGAACACATAGGTACAGAAGTTACTTCCATTGCAGCGCAACGGGAGGCGGTTGGCCTTTTCTAGTTATATTTGTTGTTGCGTGTTATGTGTTGTGGTGGTGTTGTTGTTGTTTATTGTTTGCCTCTTTCGTAGTTCGTAGTTGGCTTATGGCGAGTACAATTTCATGTGGTAATTGCTGCCATACCCAACCAATTTTCGAAGCCACGAACTAGCGAGAAACAGTCGCAAGCTTCCGGAGGCCTGGGTTCATTCATTCCCTTTCTGGTGATTCGAATTTATAAATTATTTGAATTTCCAACGTCAAACTTGAAACTTGAATTTCGTTGGTGAGGGTTTTAACGCGTTGACCGAGGCTAATACGAAAGCTGATATTGTGATATAAAGAAACCGAATGGAGAGCTCTTACCATGGAAATCTCATATTAGTGGCGCATGACAACAGCAGTAACAACAACCTCGCGAGCCCATAAACCCATAAACCACACCCACAAAGCTCAAAGCATAAGAAGCGGTTACTTTTATTTTGGAAATCCCCCTGTAAAGTATCATAGCCGTTGCGATTTCTTCGGTTTCTCATCGAAGGAGCACATCATCAGCACATCATCCATCATCATACAGTTGCGCTCCGTCGCGTAGTATATCGTCGGCCTTGTAGCAGGGGCGGCCTTCTACGTGGCGCATAATGAGCGCTGGAAACGTTAATAGCCTGGTGGCTCTGCTCAAATCTGGAAGTATCAGCAAGGGAGAGCTTCTAGCTAAGATGAGCTCCGGTGGCAAGCCCCCTGGGCCTCCGCCACGTCCACAGCAGAAGACGCAAGATCAGGTGCTGCATAGCCCCGTCAGGCACCCTTCCAACACAGAGCTTTATCCGCCAGAACCTACAACTCCTGAGGAAGACGAGCCTTTTGAAGAAGACGAAGAGGACGCTCAGCGACGCGACTCTTTCGACGATTTGGATGATGAGTTGCCTCTCCCACCGCTGGCTGAGGTGTCGCAAGAGTCTGATCTCAGCAGCCGCATCGGTGCCGGCGTTGGAGCAGGCGTTCACGTACAGTCTGCGGCAATTTATGCGGAAACAATTGGTACTAGCAACTACAATCACGCTCAAGGCCCTGCACACCATCATTCCATGGAAGCCTACGACCATACTCGCCCATCCGAAGCAACCCACGCTGCCACAGCAGAGGCCGCAGCACATACCGCTGCCCTGGTTGCGGACGCTGCCCTCTCAGCTCCGATGACGGGAAACGCAGGCAAGGACGCCACTGGCACGGTTTCTGGTTTCAGTGGTGCGGAAAGGCAGTCGATGATTTCGACCATCCTGCAACACAAAGCATCGCCCGAAGCGCACGGTCGACGAGCCAATGACAGCGAAGCACTTCAACCTCCGCCTACCTGGTCTTCAACCGAAGCGGAAGAGTGGAACGGGCCACCCCAAGGACTGCGGTCGGTGCCCATGGGTGACCCCTCTTCCATTTCTTCGCAGGCGCAGCCCAACCAGCATTCGACGAATGGGAAACCCGCGCATAGCTTTGCGAATGGCGGCAACAGCAGCAGCAGCAGCGGCAGCGGCGTCGGTGGCCGAGGAAGCTTCGCAGCACCAACAGCAGCCTGGTCCGCGCGAGCTATGCCTCCAGAACCAACACCGCCGCCTTTGCGACAGGCAACAGCCACAGCAGGAGTGTCGCCGCGAGCTCCTCGAGGCAGCAGCGGCGGCGGAAACAGCAACAGCTTCGATCGAGGTGGAGGCGTACCTGTAGCCAACAACAACACCAGTGCCAGCAGCAGCGGCAGCAGTGCTTTTGACCATCTCCCACCAAACAACCACCATCACGACGACAGTGGACGCGGTGGTAACCCAAATGGCTTGTCGATTGACACATCCTTAGAAGGAGGAGGTTCCGTAGGAGGGAACCCTGACTCCGCGCGGAGCTCGGCTGATGGCGCGTCTCTGCGGCGACGAGGCAGCAACCACGGCGTGCACGGCCCCGAGCGCTTGTACTCACAAGCTGGCGCGATTGCTGAAAAGAAGCGCGCGTTTGTGGAGCGCTTGAAAGCTGAAGAGGTATGCGGTGTTGGTTGGTTCTTGTTCTAGCTTGCTTGTCATACACGTGCATGATGCGAGTGTTTGTTCTTCTTCTCTCTACAGTGCCATTGAAATAGTCATCTTGGTGTTCAAGACCTGTCCCACACCTTTTTCTGTATATATTTTTTCTGGTTGATTGGCTGGAAGGAGTCGCGCTACCGGGAAGCGTGCACTTTCACGCCCAACATTCCCAAATCGTCGGTGAAACTCGCCAAGACCGTCAAGACGGTGCTCCAGGGCCCACCCGCCGCGCAGCCGCCGCCCAAGAGCGTCGTCGTGCCGGCTTCGGGACTCGGCTTTCATTTCGCGGCCCCTACTGCGGCTTGGGCGCACAGCCGGGCTCCCGCGGCTCCACCGGACGACCCCCCGATTGCTCCGCCATCAGCCTACAGGGACAAGCGCGAACAGCAGCGCGCGGCCCAGCAACAGCAGCAGCAAGCACAACAGGCGCAAGAGTCGTCGTGGCACCTGCAGCCTGCGTTGAGCCCTACTCGCGGTCGCAGTAGTGGTGGTGCTGGTGGAGCTGCTGGGTTAAATGCTGCCAGCAACGCTCCACCTCCTCCGCCTCCGAATCAGCCCAACCGGCCGTCAGCATCAGTTCCCGAACGGTTCGCTGCTGCTGACGTGTTTTCGGACGAAGCCGCGCCTTATGCGCCAGACCAATGGTCCCATCTGAATTCCGAGGGTCTTGATGCTTCCTGTAGTGGTTCTGCGTCGGGGCTACCCTCAGCTCCACTGTCACAACAACAACAGCAACAACGGAGAGGAGCGCCTGCATCTTCCTCATCATCAACAGCGGCGGCGGCGAAGGCGGCAGCGCGAGCTCACGACGACGAGCGCGACGGTTGGCTGCGCGCTGCGATGCAGCACGCGCACGGCAACGGCGACTCCTCTATGGCGTGGGCTAAAGCACAGGCCACGGAGCTCGCAGGCCACTGCACGTTCACTCCGACCACCAACAAAATCAACCCCAGCGCGATGCCCACTGCGAGCCGGTAACTCAATCATCGCCCATCATGAAGCATTTCACTCACTTTCGTTATTGCGATTTTACGCCCTTGAGTATCGCCACATCCATCTATTCTTCGCTGCTGCTTCTCTTGTTTTTATTTTCTACAGCCCTTTGAGCACTATTTTCTCTTCATCTTTCTGCTTATCTTCTTCCTTCTCTCTCTCTCTCTTATGTAGATACGTGGAGTCCCCAGTGGTCGAGCGCCTCACGCGCAACACCCAAGGCCCGCCTCCAAAAAGCCGATTGCAACGCGCACACGGAGGCAACGAAGCGCATAGTGGTAGTGGCAACGGCAGTGGTCCTGGGGAAGCCTCTGACTTGCTGCACACGCCGGCACCTACCAACCACCATGCTTCGGATAACAAGCGCGGCGGGCCTCCTCCTTCGTTCATGTTTGGGCGCACCTACCACCGCCCCGACCCAAACCAGAACGCGTCAAATTCTCAAAATACCTCGCAAGGAAGTGGTACCCAGATGCTTTCTTCGTCTAATTATGGGAGCGCACACCAAGCCCATGACAGCCGCGCCGCTGCTAATAACAACGACGGCCATGTCCCCCCTGTAGCGAGGAAGTTCGGCCCATTTGCCGCGCAGCCACCACCGCAGCTGCAGCCGCCGTCGAATCGAGGAGGCAGCAACCACCGCGAGTTGCTGAACGCTTCCGACGTCTCCACGTCACTGCTTGACGCGTACCCAGGGAGTTATCCAGGTACTCCACCGCTGCCTGAAGGCGCCTATGCTTCAAACAATGACCAACGCAATGATGACAGTGACGTTTCCCGAGATGCTTCCCACGAGGAGGAAAGCAATGACGACGAAGGCAACCTAGAAGGTCAAGCCCCTACGGCGCCAACGCAAGAGGAGGTGAACCAGGCGACCAACGCCGCAGCTGCCGCCGCCGGTGCAGCCGTGCCTTTCGCGCCCACTCGCGCGTTCCACGAAATGATGACGCGGCAAGCGCAGCACCTGGCGCGGAGCGCGGAAAACGCACGCCGGCTGGCCCAGCAAGCGACGCCGTCGTTCCAACCCAACATCAACGCCAAGTCGTCGCATTTGGTGGCCGAGTCCGGCCGAGGTTCGTTCGAGCAGCGCCTGGCGGTGGACGTGCTGGAGCGGCACGGGAGCCACAGCCGCGCGTCCCAGGAAAGAGGGCCTTCCAGCCGGAGCCGCAGCCGCAGCAACAGCCACCATAGCGCGTATGGGGCGTGGCCTGCCAATGACGTCAACAACAGTGCCTATGGCCAACCCAGCTTCGAGCAACAACAGCAAGCTTACTACTACAACGAACAGCAAAGCGAAAGCGGCTACGGGCGAGGCAGTGGGAGCAGTCTGCTTTACGATTACCCTGAGCCCCCTTCTCAGGTAAAAGACACGATAATTGCTTTCGAATTCAATTCTGTCTTCTGCTTCATTGAGGTTCATGTTTTGATCAGTATTTACCTCGCATGTAGACTTGTATAGCTGCACTTCTTCATCTTTGTGCATTCTAGGTGATGAGCATTGGCCAAGTGATGAAGCTCGCCGCTCAAAACGGCGGCACCAGCCTCTCCGGTGACCGCGGCGCCAGCAACCAACACACCCCAGCCATCACAGCCAAAGCAGCAGCTTTGCGCGCTAGATCGTTCGGAGAAATGTCCCTCGGCGACGCTCGGAAGAGGTAAACGAGTTGTGCTCGTGTGCGCCTCTCTAGATCCTGAACCCCATTATTGGACGTAACAGTGCAGTGCTTCTGTTCATATGAAACTCTAAATATGTGTCTTTCGATTTCAATGTTTCGCACGCACCTACTCTCTCTGCCTTTCGCAGAGAAGCGGCCGTCCGCAAGGCCATGGCACGAGCGGCCGAAGATGAAGAGCGGACCTTTACGGGCCGCCCACGGTTAACCACCAAAGCGGTGAAAGACGAGTCCAAACTGCGACTGGGCTCCGCCGAAGACGCCGCCACCTACGCGCAGCGCATCGCCAACGCCGCTGCCCAACGCCAAGCGAAACTCGATTTGCTGAAGGCCCAAGCGCTGGAGAAAGAAGAAGCGGGTTGCACGTTTGAGCCATTGGTACGCGCGTGCCCGTCCAAAGTGGCACGCATGGCCAACGCCCACCGCGCCCGCCAGCAAAAAGCCTCGGCACAAGGAGGAAGCCGCCAGGGAAGCGGTGGGTCGAACGGGCGACCGCGGCCCGACTGGAAGTGATGTCTGCAGCCCTATACTTTTAAGTAACTTAGTTCGCTTTGGTGGCCATGTGGTTGGACTTAATTATGCTACATAACGCTATATATCAAAAATAACGGATAATGTCAGCTCATCTTGAATCTTGGATATAAAGGGAAAGGTGGATGTGAATGAAGGTAGGGGTGATTCGAATAAAAATAAAAGATGCGGAGGATTTCTGATTTCCAGTTATCCAGGGGCCTGATTTCAAATTTTATCAGCTGCTATCTGCTATCATTCGCTTTAGAAGTCCTAGCCAGAAGGCCTTATGATAACTTATGCTCGTGGTTTTGGATTTCGAACAACTAACAACAACAGGCCCCTTCACCAATCCTTTACTTATTTCTGAGGGCGCTTTTCGGGTTGTGCTGTTATGCGGCAACTGAATACCAACACCGACGTATACAGTGCCCTTAGAGCTCATATTGCTACTGTAAGGCTTTTGCACTAATTATAGGCATACACCAACGTCGAAAGTCTCCTACCACCTCAATCAGAACACGTTCGTATTCCAGGGGTCATACAGGTCCCAAGCTTTTCGCCAATTGAGAGCAATGGGCTGATTGGGCGGCGTAGACAGAGGCAGCCACACATAACCGGCGTGGCCTATGCCTTTCTTCCCTGCGCCTACGTTCCACCTGTGCTCCAAACCAATCCAACAAGAAAGCAAAGCGATGCGTCAGGAAAAATGAAAGTCGCGAGAGAGAGAAAAGACGAAATTTGACGAGTATGGCATGCGATTCGCATTCATGAACGATTCGCATACATGAACTAGATTACAGTTCCGGTGTATTGCAGCTGCAATTAAGCAATTGACTCACCGATCTCCGACGTAAATATAATAGGGGCGCCCAAAACCGTCGCAGTGCTGAATCACTGCCATGACCTTTGGAAAACAACACCAGCACGAACAGCACTTAATTATGGAAATATGGAACCATTTTACGAATAAGACATGAAATCCGCAGAAGGCAAACAGGGAATGAATAATAAACGAAGAAGAAGAAACAATGCCATGCGTGTACATACCTGGGAATCAAAGCTTGACGTCACGCCAGGCGGAGTGATCGATTTGGCCTCTGTGAACAGGGCCGTTTGTGGCGACATGCGACCGTTTTTGCGCACGGCTCTTCCGCTGAACGCATCGGGCGACGTCAAGCCTTTCGTGCCATTCAACAAGTGCACTCTAGTGGGGTTCCAACCGTCGGTTTCCGTCACTAACAAGCGGTACATGCCCCCACACCGAAACAGGGCCGGGGCTTCTCGCTTCCCCGCAGTTAAAATGGCTACCGAGGAATCCGCCACGTCCAAGAAATCGGGGCGAAGTTTGGACGCGCCAATGTACTTGTTGTCGATGGCCCGCACCAAAAACACGTCGTGCGCCTTGTTGCCGACGTCGTCGTCGGCGGGGAGTTGGTACAGGGTGACGTCGAGGCTCGGCAAGCCCGAAGGATGGAAGGCGTGGTGCAAGTGGAACGGTCCATTGGGGTGCTCGGCAGTGGCGACGGCCACTAAGCGCCAATGGTAGTGCGGCTTGGCTTCCTGCCGATGGTCCAAGTGAAACCACATCACGTACTTGTGGGTCAGAGGGCAATACACGACTTTTGGCCGCTCGACGATGACCACTGCGGACACGTTGGTTCGCACCTGCACATTTTGCATCGGAAATGAGTGGGGGTGAGTACTTTAGCGTGAGAGAAGGATTTAAACTTTCTCTACACCTCAGCAGTAGTCTTCCGTTTAATATGACTTTTTGATATTCTTCCGTTAATACACACCACTTCAAAAGCAGAACTTGACTTCAGCATTCTGAGCTTTCCCAGAATTGTCTTTTGGCTAATCATCGCGCCCTCGTACTTCCAAGTCAATAAATCGCCCGACGAGTAAGCATTCACACCCGCTGTGTTTCAAAGCACAGAAAATTAATAGCGTATAGAGTACGTTAGATTCAAGCACAAGAATAGAATGCACGAGAAAGGCACGAATTCCACCACTAGATTAAGAAAGCCGTGCACTCAAAAGTCACCCACAAAGTGTACCGTTCAGAGGATTGTTTTTCGCCGATTCGCCATACCACCACCAGCGCTTGTGAGGCGATCCGCCTTGACCGGGCGCGAGGAATGAGCCGCCGTGCGCATGTATGGGCCGTCCTTCAGTGTCAACCATTTCGGTGCGGGTAGGGCGAACGATTTTCGAGTCCGTTTGAATCCGGTTCGCTGCACACGCCCAAGTGGGAAACTCGGGCCCTTTCCCGCTGCCAAACATACCGTTGCCGCTGCTGCTGCCAATGATGCCACCGCCATTGCTCTAGCAACGTACGCAGAAGTTCAGGTTAGCTTTCTAGCTAGATCTTTTTTTTTGGACTAGCGCAATTAGAGCTCTTGGCTCCGCATACCTTCGGAAGATTGCCCAAAGAAATGTCATCGGGCAAGCCAGCATACTTTGAAAGGTCAGGGCCGCCCTTTTTGCCTCCTTTGCCGTGTTTCTTAGCTCCACCACCACCGCCGCTGTCGCTGCCAGCATTCGCGAGCTTGGTAGCAAAACTTACTTTTCCATGGAGGTGTTCAGGGCCTTTGTCTGGTTTCTCTTTCACCTGTTCGGTAAGTGAAAGAAAAGCCTTAGGAAAGTGCATGTGAAATCTAGTGACCTAGCAATCGACGGGAAGCCTCGAAAGGACAGAAATCCATCCCTGAACGGATTCACAATCTGTTCGTGGTCACTTAGTAAATACACTAATACTAACTGCCGCGGTCATGCTTGTATCATCTCACAACGCAGCTAGTTCAGCTACCACAAGTGTATGCACTCGAAAGCAACAAAAAAATGTGCACCTTCTTCCATGAACGCTGAGAGTCCTTTTCGCTGATGCCCTCAACTATCAATAGAAAGAGTATTAAGGTTGATCGTGGCTTCATGGTCAGTGCTCTTCAGCGTGACGAAAACAAATCCAAAGATCCAAACCCAACAAAGAAGGCAACAACTCTTTGCGAATATACTATATTAGGGAGGTTAAAAGGTAGCGCGTACAGCGCGCTCATGCTCTATCGGCTCAAACATGTTGGCTAACTTTTAGCCAGAGCTGCTGCAGAAATACCATTGTAGCTTGCGCTCTTTTTAGTTTGTCGTTCAGGGCGCTATGATTCCTAAGCAATGAACCATCAAGTGCACTTGCCTAAAAGCTTTACAGCTCACATTTTCCTGAAGAGTATTGAAGGCGGCAAGCACTTGCACTGGCCGGCGTGATAACGTCCTGAAGCCTGAACCGACGTACACTCAGTTCTGTTCTCGAGCGTTTCATAGTATTTCTCATAAAGTATCTCACAAGAAGGCCGATTCCGAAAATAGGAGAGGCATTTTCGTTGAAATTGTTTTCTAGGTCGGCGAGTCTACTTCAGCTAAGCTACTTGGAGTCCCACAAAGACATCGCTTGAGAAGCATCGCCCATCAATAATTTCCGAGCCGATGCACTTGCAGCGGCGCCCACAGAGCGCTTCTCCCGCGACCAGCAGCCACTACAAAGGCTTGTACACTTCGTATGGCTTTCTTCCGTCCAAGGAGCAGCCGCAGCTGGCTGCCACGCAGCAACCTCAGAGCGCTCAAGCTCCTCAACGCGGGCCTGCTACTTTCGGCCACCCAGAGAAGACTACGAAGAAGCACCCGCTCATGATGCGCCCTCAGACGGCCGGGGCTTCACCTAACCGCCCAGCGGGATGGGGTACCCTGCAGCCACCACTCTTCACCGACGAACCAACTGCTGCTGCTGCTGCTGCTGCTGCTGCAGCGTCCGAGGAACTCTCGGTGCCCAACGATCAACTTCCGGTGGGGTCTGCGCACCAACACGACGGCTTCTCGTCCGCCCAACAGCTCTGGAACATTGCCATGGGGATACAAGAAGGGTCGCAGACTTCGGGTGGCACGGGTGCAGCTCCGGGCAGCGGTGTGGCTGCGGGTATGCGTCTGGCCGTAGCGAAGGCGCAGGCAGCTGAATTAAGCAGCGAGCTGGAAGAGTGCAAAGAGGAGTTGGCCGCCGCAGGAGCACTGGCGCGTGATGAGGCAGCCCTTAAGGAAAAGTACCAAGTCGAAGTGCTTGACTTGAAAGAGCAGCTCAAGATTCGCGCCTGGAATCTCGCTGAAAAGACGAAGGTATGAAAATAAGTTGGTAGGGCAGTGCACGATCACTCATACGATGATTGTTCACCCCCAACTTTAGGACCGTACTGCTATCAGCATGATGCTCACTCTCGATTACTTCTGGGATTTGTGACATCATCACTGACGACTGTTCAATAGGCACTCCGCGAAGCTGAAGACGACAACGACCGGCTGGTCAATGAAGCTCAGGCAGCGGTTGAAGACTTGCAAGGCCAGATCGCTCGCGCCGAAGCCGACGCTGAAGAAGCGCGGGACTCGGCGAGTACCTGGGAAGCGCGGTGGCGGGACACCGCAGAGCTGTTGCAGGGCGCCCAGGACGCAGCGTCCGAAGCCGAGCAGCGTGCCGACGACGCGAGCGCCGAAGCGGCGGAAGAAGTCATGCGCGCTAATGACGCGTGGCAGCTGGAGGTGGATCGTCACGAGGCAGCCACCTCACGCGCCCAGGCTGAAGCAACAGAGCTCCGTGAGGCCAACGCTCAGCTGCAAGCGCAGCTCAACGAGCAAGCTGTGGAAATGAGCAATGCAACCTCTCCCACTACGAATGCGGCGGCGTCACCGGGCGGTGAAGATGTGGTTGCGTTGCAACAGGTGGTGCACGCGCTGCACGAAGAATTAGCGGCCGCCCGCGAAGAACGGCGTGTCGTCGCTGCTGCTTCAACTAGTGCAACAGCAGGAATGGCCTTCCCTGAGGCGATGGTGTCCGCTATGGCTGCTGCAGTGGCAGCGCAGTTGAGAGAAGGTGGTGGTACTACTACTACTGCTGCTGCTGCTGCTGCTGCTGCGCATGGGAGCAGTCGTAATACCAACGACGAGAATCGCCCTGCAGCCAGCATGAGCGGTGGGTCCCCAAATATTACTAACCCAGCGACTACCCTGGCCACATATACGCCATCAAATGCGACCCATCGCCTCGCTTCTCTGCCTGAAAGCGAGACCGAAGTCATTGTGCCTAAGACCGTAATTGATAGGCCGATGAACGCTGCATATAACGGTGAAATTGACAGTCCCAACCTTGGTCGCATCGGCCATTGCAATGATCAAAACGACGACGACAACGACAGCTCCTCCACCATGAGCGCCTTGTCTCAAGCGCCAGCCACGTCGCCAACTTCGCTGCGAGCGACGCAGCAAGCATCGCCACCACTTGTACAGCAGCAGCAGCAGCAGCGCCAGTCGGGTGCAGCGCCATCACTGCTGCCTCGGATAAGCGTGCTGGAAAGCCGTTTGCTCGCGTTCGACCACACATCACCCAATGAACAGCTAGTGCTTTTGACGCACTTGGCTGCCACTGCGCGGCATGGAGCGCAGCTGGAGGCGCGCCTCTTGTATTTCGAAAACCTCAACAAGGCTGAGAAGCTGTCCCTGCTCGAGGATCTAGCCGCGGAGGCACGCCGAAACTGTGAGGAAGGTTCGCCGAAGGATTCGCCAATTGCTTCTACTTCCTCTAGAGATGCTGCGGCAATTCATCCAAGCCAGCTCGAATCTACGGCGGCACCGCGTGCTCAGTCACCGCCTGTAAAAGGAACTTCCATCACTGCTGCGCCCGTCGACTTTGCTTCCCTGGAATCGCGGCTCCTGGCGCTGAAGAAATTGAGCTCGTCGGAGAAACTTGCGCTTTTAGACGATTTAGCGAATGCTGCCAGGCGAAGTTCTCCATCTTCCAACTTAGGAAAAAGCAACAAAGAAGCAGGCCCGAAGAGTACTTCCAATGGCAGCTCAAGAGGCCCATCCGTAGCAGCGGTTGAAGGCTCATCCGAAGCAGCAGCTGCTACTGTCTCTGCACCAGTGCATTTGGAAGACCTGTTGAAGAAACTGCGCTCGTTGTCAAACATGACTGCCGCTCAAAAGCTGACCTTGCTTGGCGACTTTGCTCAATTGGCACAGCAAGATCAGCACACAGAGGAAGCACTTAAGGCGGGAAGGAGTTTGGAAGGATCGGAAGCTAACAGAGGAGCGCTTGAACCGTCAGAACAACCTCCAGTCACTGACCCTCAACTAGGATTCGGCGCAAGCAGACCGACGCCAGTAGAGGCAGCAATTTCTCCTTCGTCTTCGTTTTCGTCTTCCTTAGAAATGCGCTTGCTCCGTCTAGACCAATTGAATCAGGCAGACAAGCTCGCCCTTTTGAACGATCTAGCAGAAGCTGCTCAACGAGATGCTGACCTAATATACGACGAACACACGGACGGCGCCACCCGCGGCGACTACATTTCGTCTTCCTCTTCGTCTTCTTCTTCTTCTTCCTCGTCGTCGTCTTCTTCTTCCTCATCATCCACGTCATCGTCCTCCGTTTCGTCCACCGCATTCTCGTCCAGCTCTTCGTCGTCGGCTGCCACCTCCTCCGCGGCCTCGCGCCTCACCGGCCGCCACCCCAACCAAAGCGGAGACGAAGACACGTTAACCAGCACTCGCGTAGTCCGGAACATCAACGTGGGCAGCTTTGGGGAACGGGGCATAGGCGGCAGCGGGGACGCCCTGAGCCCGAGCGTAGGGGGCGACATGGGCCGAAGCCCTGGCAGCAGCATGGGCGGCGACCACCGTGAGCAGTTCGGCGAAGACGGCGATGAGGATAGCAATGGTGAGTCGAGCCCGACAGAAGGTGAGACCATGGACGGAAACAATGGCCCAGAGGATGGTCACACGGCGTACAGCCGAGCAACTGGCAACAACACCGCCACGTACGACGGCTACAGCGTAGGTTTAGGCGCGTACACGCTTCCAGGCTCCATCGACAACGATGAACACTCGCACCACCATGACGACGACGCAGACGAGAGAATTGAACATTGAGATAACCGTCTTGTTCTCTGAGCTCATTGCCGATGTGCGCTCCGCATGCCGCATGGCCCGTTATCTATTCGAGCGGATAAGTCTGGTTTTACTCTGAGCCCCTTATGTGCTTTTCTCCTCATTTAGTTCTGAGGCCACGTGAGCACAGAAATTCAATCGGCTTAATTGGGCATGGGGTCGTAAAATTCTGGCTTCAGAAGTCCAGAAGTAAACCAGTAAATGCCTATTGTCTCGGACTGGTTGACTGGTTTGCGAATGGAAATCGCGTTCACTAGGGCCCACCCTGCCGATCGCCCGAAAAGGCCGCATCCGCATCGGTGGACCGCATCGCCCGCTCTCTTAGTACCTATGTATCGAGATACTATCCCTAATGCCCAATCTCTTTATTACTTATTGTTAATGCGCGGCAAGTCGAACAACGGAAAAGAAGACTTTGACTTTGAGCTCGATGAATTTGGTTGACCATTTAAGATTTATGTCCAACGTCCAACGCCAAGATGCCATGAAAGATGAAAGCCAACCTGCCTTTGACTTCGCCGGCATATCTAATCTCACGCGGAGCTCGAAGTGTAAGTTACTCTATCCCAGTTATCATCAATCAGTCCCTATCAACCAGTTATCATCAATCAGTCGCTATCAACTATCATGATTCCCCTCGTTCTGAGATCACTGCGAATTTAATCCGATCTGAACGGAAACCCTTGCGAGAAGTCACCGAGGTCATGATTTATCCAAAACATAACCGTTCGCAAAAGTTTGATTGCAATTGAAGTCTTCTTCCTATTTCTCAAAAGTTGATGATACCGCAGCGAGCTGTTCACGGGCGCTCACTGCAGCTGCTGCCAAGGCATGGGTCTCAGTGTCTGGCTTAAGATCATGCTTGCGGCCGCCATTTTCGCACGCTTCCTTGAGGTCAGCCAGCACGGCCAGGGCTAAGTCCGGCTCGCCGCAACCAATCGCTGCGCGCATGGCAACATGATAGGTGCCCAAGTCAGGCCGCACCGCGTAGGCGGGAAAGAGGCTCACACTCTTATTGCTGTCGCCACCAATACCACCGTCTGAAGTGGCGTCCATGCGAGGACGGCGCTCAGCAAAGAGTCGCCGGGAGGGGATTGCAGGAGCGTTGGGGTAATCAAGCGCGAGGGCATGCGCAGCAGCGAGCGCGGCGAGAGGCCTTCCGGCATTCACAAGAGCAAGCAGAGCACCGTTCAAGCAGGAAGCGTCTACGATTTCGTTGCTGTTACTGCTGTTGCTGCTGATGCGGGCATGAGGTCCTAGGAGCCGCGCTCGTGTTGTGGTCACGTAATTGCACAGGGCAACGGCACCCGCCGCACCGGCAGCATCGCGGCCGTCTTCTTCCCACGCGGGGTCGGTGCTGTCGTCCGAGGAGCTAGCGGCAGCCGATGCACTAGCCCATGCGTCGTCGTGCGCTGACGCAGCCGCAGCGGCCATAGCTGCGTGCTGCAACGGTGGCGCCACAACAACGGCAGCTGCTGCAGCAGCAGCGGCGTTGGTAGCGGCCATCGCTGCAGGTGCCTCATTCGCGGCTGCTCCAGTCGCCGCTGCCACTTTTGCTGCTGCGGCCGCTCCAGTGTGGACGGCGCTCCAGAGGGCGTCGAGGTTGGCCCAATGTCCCCCTGTAGAAGAGAGGGCGCGCGCGGCGGCGACTTGCAGAGCCCTCGACGGCGGCGGGTAATACACCTGGCGATGGCTTCCTTGTGGCATAAACCCACTGCTATTGTCCTCAAGGTCTCCTTCATGTTCTTCTTCAGCAGCATCCATAGCCTCGCCGAAGACAGCCGACATCTCATCGAAAGCCGCTTCGTCGAACTCGCTTTCGTCGAAATTTAACATGGCATCATTCAGCTTGCTGACGTCGTGTGAAAGTTTGTCACCGTCTCCATCTTCATTCGAGAGCGATTTGTTGTCATTGAAACCTAATGCTGTGTCAGAGTCGACCTCCTCTCCCAGACCATTATTACTAAAGCCAGCAGCATCTGCGCTCACCTGGCTGTCCTGCGAAGTTGGTGTTGCTGGTTCGGGAAGCGGAGCTAGGAGGCCATTTGCGCGCATGTCATCAAGCACCGCTGCCGCTTCAGACGCCAAGAGCTCAAGCGCAGCAACGTCACTTTTGCTCCTGTCGCCCTGACTACTAGCCGGCCGTGTGATGTCGTAAACTCGACCAGACGCCGCTGCAGAGGCCTTCACCGCACCTCCTTGGTACCATTCCTCGGCGGCGTCGTCGTCGTCGTGAAGCGCTGGCGCCAAAGCACTGCGATTCACACGCGAGGATAAGGCCCCACCGGAAGCTGCGGCCTGTCCTTGTTGTGGTGACGGTTGAGACGATGACGATGACAGCAGAGCTGCGGGGTCGCACGCTTGCAGCAGCGCCGAGTAGCACTTCTCGTTGGCAACTAAGCCGGCGCCGCCGACCTCGGCTGGTGCCGATGCATTCGCCAAAAGAGCTCGGCCAGCGCGCACGGCGGCTGTTCGCAGGAATGCACGGCGCGCCAAGGGAGCATTCGAGCTGGAGGACGAAGAAGAATCTTCATCCAGGGCTGCGGCTGCTGCCACCGCCGACGTGAGCGCAGTGGTCGCAGCAGCTGGCGGCACGGCGTAACGCCCACCGGGAGCTAGAGCTGCGAAGAACTCGAGCACTTGGCTGAGGCCTGCGTCATCTTTCCCTTCAGAGTCTGTTCCCAACCCAATCTCAGGCGATTCGACAGTTGTGCTATCTTTGCTGTCACCAGCCTCTAAGTTCGAGGCAGCAGCCGCTAATAAATCGGCCCCGTGCGCTGTTACGCATCCCTGAGCAGCAACACGAAGCAACACTTCGTCTACACGCATTCTTGCGCCACATGTTCCAATGGATAAAGCTCTACCATCAGCGTGTATTTCGTCATCACGCATGTTTCCACCGTGCACTTCTGCAGAACTCTCGTCGAACACGCGGTCAAGGAGCTTCAGAGTCGGCGCCCACTGTTTCGCTTCGCACAGCGTTTGCAGCACTTGCGTGGTGCCAATCA
>Ga0307982_1002163_pt1 | contig 15972 bp, 11 predicted proteins | sample OrgLakmetagen989_FD_201847 | JGI IMG/M metagenome (GOLD analysis project Ga0307982, IMG submission 201847) | Saline water microbial communities from Organic Lake, Antarctica - #989 | ecosystem: Environmental > Aquatic > Non-marine Saline and Alkaline > Saline | place: Antarctica: Organic Lake...
TACCAAAAGCCCTGAGCTCTGGCTTTCATGCCTCATGCCTTCAAGACCTAAGAAACTTAAGACTGCACCGGTTGATCTGAAACAAAAACACCAAGAGATTCGAAATACTTAAACATTTAAGTCGTGAGCAATTCGAGAATGTGGATCATTTACTAAAAGCTGAGACGTAAAGCTTCGACTTAATTTGTCAAAACTACTTTGGCCACTCCCGATTTTGCTTTAGATAGCGATAGTGTGATATAAAAATATCGACTTTACGCGCACATATATATATAAGATATAGGTGGATTCAGCAGCCACTACGCAGCCGCAGCTACAGCCCTATTTCTCTTTAAATACCCTTGTACATTAAATATTGCAACTGGCCATCTAACATACATCTAAGAACTAACTAAGCACCATACAATCATGAATCATAATTATATTATGCAAGATACAAGGGGCTTCAGATGTTATTGGCGATTTGCGCCACATATTATCTTAAAGCCTGCACAAGCGAAATGGTGATAGACCACTGCGCACTCACACCAAAATACAAAAGCGTGGGCCACGTAGACCACGTAAATCATATTTAGCCCAGCCCACCTACATCGGTGGCTTCCTAGTGTTCTCTTGATCTTGGCCGTGGACTAAAGCTGCACCACGAAGCCTACAGAAGAACCGAGTTCTTGCTATCTGGTGAGTCCGGGCTATATGTTGGCACTGCGGCAGAATTGATGACAACGGCAGGTGTCGTGCTTTGAATGGGTGGTAAAAGTCCTCGCGGGGCTAGATCATTTTTGATGCTGCCTGTCCCCGTAGGGCTGCATCGATAAGTGGAGTCAGCTTCTTCCGCAGGTGAAATGCGGCCACCACGAATGCCAAGATTTGGCCGAAAGTCATTGTCATCTCCACGCCGAGCATCACGCGGATTGTTGATGGAAACGGCAGGTTTCCTTCGAGTAAGCATTCGTGACATATCTTCAGCAGTGGCGCTGTTCTCATCGATGCTGTTCTCGTCAATGCTAGTGGACCTTGTAAGTGACTTCACGGCAAGCAAGGCACCTCGAGCGATGCGCACGTCCGCAAGCAAGCTACTGCCAGAGGTGCTTGTGCTGCCAGATACAAAAAGTAAACAAAAGGAAAGTCAAAAGAGATGAAAAGAGAAGTATCACAAAAGTTCCATGCATGTGCAAATTCAGCAGTCACAAATTACGAGAAGGTTAAAAACTCGATGGGCGAAACATAAGGAATTGGTCTTAGGTGAAATTCTCCCGTTGCTGCTGACCTGTACAGCACTAGAGCTTGCCCCACGAGGAACACCAAACAGTACCCAAGCGCGTGCCGCCAATGGTCTCTGGCTTCTTCTAAGCTTCCGCACAAATCACCTAAGGTCAATGCTGCTGCCTCTGCTGTAGAACCGTAACTTTGCCCATCACTAATTTCTCCTTCTCCAACGCTGTAAGTTTCGAGCTTCAAAGCAAATTGTGTGGCCAAGCCACTGCCTAAATCTTGCTTAGTGTCTACAGGTAGCCAGAGAGGTGCCCAGTCATTCCCTGCTTCCTTCTCGAGTGCATCTAACGCCGCTCCGGTACCACTGGTGGCGAAAGCTGTCATCACCGTGTTATAGAAAGCAGAAGACGCGCTGTCGTCATCGCTTGCAGCGGCAGTATTTGCAGCAACCTCTAAATTGGCGCATGAAAGTTGAGCAGCGGATACGCCGACTAAACCAGCAGCGAGACCCAAGACTAGCCTCCCTACGAGTAGTAGGCCGACAAAGGCTAACACAACTGCCATGAAAGCTTCGAGCAACCGCCCACGCGCTGTCAAACTCCAAAGCGCCAGTTGCTGCAGCCGCTTTCCCATGCCACCACATGCCAAGGGCGAGCACCTCTTCTTCTTGCCGCTATTATTGCTCCTGCTTGGGTTGGGTTCACCGTTTACCTCATCTCTGTCCCTGGTGGAGCCGCTATCGAGACGACCGCTTCTGAAGTCTGTGTCATCTTTCAGCCCCGCGAGGCCACAACACGTGAGGCGGCTGTGCACCCCACAATACCTGGATTGGTGCACAAACGCATGGCTCACCCAAGCGTGCAGCAGTTGCAAACTTAATCCGCTGAATGCAACCACCAAGCTACTGATCACGGCACCGCGCAGTACTGGGAACCCTGATTGGCCAGCGGGCAGGCCTAGCAGATCCTCAGCTAAAACGCTGCAGCCAGCGAAAGTGCTCAAAGCCGCGCCCACCCCGCCTACGCTGACACAAGCTAGCCCCGCGAGTGCGGCCAGGGGCATGCTGCGTGCAGTAGCGCCAAAAACCCAGCCTACAAGCTTCTCAAGCAGCGGCGGGCCAGCTGCCAAGCTCTCAGGTGCTGCCAAGTCAGCTAGAGTGTTGTTTTCCTGGATCACGTGCTGCAGTGCACTCCGTAAACCTCCAAGACTTCCGAGCAATGCCCCAAGCGAAGTGCTCATCGGGCGCATTCCGTCCTGAGACGCCCTGTAGCCTCCTGCTGTTATTTCGAAGCTTCCCACGAATCGCGCACTACGCGGCGAACCGTTCAATTCGCCTCCTCGCTGACTGATAGACCCTATGCTGCTGTTATCGCTGCTTCGGTAAGGTAAAGGAAGCTTCCGGTGGCTCGCTGGTGGCGTCGCTTCTTGCGACTCGAGATCGCGCGGCGGGGAGGGGGCGCTCCAGTTGCTTTTGCTTTCGTTGTCCTGATCGTCCTCTTCGCCATCACTCTCCTGCTCATCCAAACTCTCGCTGTCGTACGTGGCATCCTCGCCATCGTTGACCCAAATGTCTACAGATGGTTTCCCTTGCTTTGGTGCTTGCGAGCGAATGTCATTGAATATGATTTCCGAGTGCGAACTTGAAGTCTTCATAGTAATGCCCATCTGAGACCATGATGCCGGCGGGCCATCCTCGTCCTCGAACTCGATCTTACGATTGTAGCCGTCGAGGGGTACAACTCTAGACGTTTGAGCCAAGCGCTTCGCGGAAATGATAGCTTTGCTCTTCTTTTGCATCTTTTTCTTCTTTGCACTCGGCCGCGCCATCCCAGCGAGAAGGTTGTGCGTAGTGGGCGCTATTCGAAGTCAGGGCGCTGAGATGAGGATGGCTACTGCGTGCAATCAGACAAAATGACTACTGACGTCGGTGATCAGAAAAAATGATTACTCGTAGAGCACAGATCAGCACTTGCGCGTTGCAACAACGTTGGCGAAGTCGAATAGCGCTCCACGGTGATATTTTTACAGCCCTAAGATTCGTGCAGTATACGGTACAGGTGTGCATGCATGTATGCAGGTAGGTGGTTAACCGGAGATCTCGGAGATTTCTGGTTTAGCTCGGTGATTTTTTCTGAGCCCCCCACCCGAGGGGGGGCTGGATTTAGTAATTAACAGACAGGGTGCCATCTAATCGGCGTTTGCAGAGTCCCCCGGGCCGGACTGGAAGCCTGGCTAAGGGTCCATATAACTTTCGTAAGCGGCCTCTTCGTCGTAGTCGTTGCGAGCGATTTTTCTGTGCACTGTATGATCCCTTGGTTAGTACGATGATAGGGAGCCGCAGTCCATAGCCGTGGGACGGCGTAGAGCTATCCGCCAATCTTATTTACCAGGCATAGCATTCGAAATCCCAGATGATACTCAGTATCTAGCCTTCTGTGAATTATCTGAATGCGCCTCATTTGTCAAACCCCCACTCAGTAGAACATTTCCGTTAAACCTGAGTCTCGCATCGTGCCTTTTGTCGATATGTGAGCAGTGGGGGTTGCATATCGACATCACACATGTATACCAACGAGACAAATATTTTTATCATATATTGGGGTCTAGTCGTTCAGTCCTTCAATCCAAATTTCCAGTTGTCCAACTAATACTTGAATCCTCCCTGTCGCTAGCTAGGAAACTACTTCGTTACTTCGCGAATCCGCGATGTCTCTGCGTCTCTGTGGTTATTCAGCAATACAGTAGAGAATACGTACACCTAAAAATCTGGTCCTGTGTGCCTGATTAGTCTTTCCTTCTAGTATTGGTTGCCTTGAATTTCCTGTCTGCCTGTTAGCCTTCTAATTCCGGCCCCTCGGGGCCCGAACCAAAAATCTGGTCCCGTAGGCCCGAAGGGCATAGTCAATGCCAAAATAGTAGAAGCCTAGAAGTTCTACGCATTGCTGCTCATTCACAGTGCAGTGCGCAAGATAGCTCCAGCATTGTGGCTCTTCGATTTCACCTACTATTTCTAATCACCATTCGTTCGTTCTATAGCTAGTTGAGGCGCCATGTGGGTAACATTTTACCTCCAAATTCTAGGAGCGCTTTCACTAGCGTGGAATGCTCACGCGTTTTCACCACTCCTAACGATGCGAGTAAAGACTCCGCCGTCTTCCCTCATGGCTTACCCCACAACCACGTTTGATGGCCCTGCCATTGCAAAGCACTTCAACCGGCGGCCGTGGGAGGTGTTCTCACGGCTTGTTACGACAACCACTCCATTGGGACTGTGGTGGCTCAGTGTTCAGTGTGACAACATGATGGCTCCACTGTTGCAACGGAATGAGGCAGCGGCCCAGGCTTTACGCGTTCGGCGAGGCTATGAACTCAAACAGGTAATATTGCTGCCTTTTAGGCATTTCGGTATCCCGTAAGCTAGCTTGATTGCCTTCTTGATCAGACGGAGTGTACGAATATTTGAAATCTATCTTATCTACTGAGCCATAGCCGAGAGATTAGAAATTAAGTCATGTCGGCACGAGTAGACAAGGAGCTTATTTGACTACACATGATTATTCGACTACACAGAAATCTTAGTAAAAATTCTCTTGGTATTTAATTTCAAACTTTATTTGTGCAATCATTCTTATCATGTTTGTGTTTGTAATACATGTCAAAGGCGCTTTGTGCAACGGGCTCGGTGACGTTTATCAAGTATGGTCAAGCTCTTGCTTTGCGGTCCGATGTAGTTACCGTGCCTGAGTGGGCTGCAGCACTAGCAACTTTGCAAGATGAGGTAATTGGCGCGTGTCTTGGGTGTGCATGAGTACGAGCTTTCTCTCATACATGCTTCGTGCGTAGTCCATGTATCCATATGAATGGACATGTTTGTATGGTGTGGGCTTCCTGTACTTTGACAGGTTGGGGCATTTGACACTCGACTAGCGATGCAAATCATCGCGGACGACCTCCACCTCAAGGACCCATCTCAGCTCTTTGAATGGTCCCGCAACGATGGCCAACCAGTAGCGTCAGCGAGCATCGGGCAAGTGTATCGCGCGCGCATCCGTGGCGCTTGTGGCACTACTAGTAGGGGTGCCATCGCAAGTCAAAACGCGATGAAAACGCAGGCATCGAAACAAGTGCATGCAACAGCACCGCGAAAGACGTTGCGACAGGCACCCCAGAGGAGTAGTGCCTCTGCGCAAGAGTATGAGCTTGAAGCAGCCCAGGCACGATTAGAGGAAAAAGTTCAGGTGAAAGAAGCTGCGAAATCTCGGCAGTTGCAGCAGCACAAGCAAGGAGCAAGAGACGAGGGCCTCGAAAGAGTACGAGATCAAGGAAGCGGCAAAAGTGAAAAGGAAGTAGACGAAGTCTGGGAGCGAGAAGAGGCGTGGGCTTTGGAGGAGTTGCGTCGACGCGGCATCGCCGATTTGGCCGGTCAAGAAGTTGCTCTGAAGGTGCAGCGGCCTGACGCGCGGTTGAGCGCTGCCCTGGACGTGTACCTGTTGAGACTCGCGGGCGCCACTCTGAAGAAAGCGAAGGTAGTTTGGGGGTTTGCCCTTTATCATCTTTCAATTTTTTCGATTTAACCTAAACGCTGTTTGTCTGCCTTATTTTGTTTTATCCTCTCGCACGAAATTAGCACTTCCAAGAAATTATGTACTCTTTTTGCCATGAAGCACACGCTCACCAACGATAAATTCTGCACCCTCTTCGAATCAATCTCCTTTTCTCATTACATTTCCCGTACTTTTGTATGTTTTTGCCCGTTTTGTCTTTCATGGCGCAGAATTTGCGGTCGGACTTGGTGCTGATAGTGGACACATTTGGGAGGCAACTGTTTGAAGAACTTGACTATCAACAAGAAGCGCGCAATGCAGCCAGGTAATAAGTTTATCTTCATCTATTCAAAAAGACCATAGTTCATCCTCATGCACAGATTCAATTTCCTTCTCACATTGTCTTTTGACTCCACTCACTTCCTGCTCCTCTTTAACGTGTAAGTATATTGTTTCTTCTCATCTTCAAAATGTCGCACAGGTTTCAGGCCTTGTACGGCAACGGTCAAATTCGTAACGTGAAAGTGCCCTTTGTGTACCCCTCTCTAGGGTCGAGCCGGGTCATAGCGATGGAGTGGGTCGACGGCGAGAAAGGACCTTGGGTGAAGAAGAAGAGAGAAGACAAGCAAAACAGTGACATCACTAGGAAGAGCAGCAGCAGTGGCAGTAGCAGCGCTAGCAGCAGCAGGCGCAAGGAGGAAGAAAGCGAAGCTGCCGGAGTCGAGGACGATCGAGAGGAAGCGTTGCGGATGCTGTCAATAGGCTTACAGTGCAGCGTGAGGCAAGTGCTTCGAACCGGCTACTTTCACGCAGGTACAATGTAGTTATGGTGGCGGCGGGAAAACATGGAGTGTGGTGATGAATTGGATTCGATGATTTCGAATCATCGCGATGTGCCTATTTTTAAAACCTCCAAATTAACTATGTGGCCATGACCTGTACACTCATGCCTTCGTATACACTTAGCTTCCTCTGTTTGAATTATAATACCTCTTTGGCGTGTGCGTGTGTTTGCAGACCCGCATTTGGGCAATTTGTTGCGGACCCCACAGGGGGAATTGTGCTATTTGGACTTCGGGATGATGGCCGACGTGCCATCCAAAACCCGCTACGGTCTTGTGGGGCTCATTCTGGGCTTGCAGTCTCAAGATTTGAGCCTGGTGGCTGAGACGCTGATTGACCTTGGTTTTCTACCAGACAGCCTCCCATCACCAGCATCACCGCTGCCACCGCTATTGACGCCTTCTCCTTCTTCTTCTTCGTCTACGTCACCTGCACCAGTGCCCACACCTCGAATGGTTGATCCTCAAAGAGGCCAATCTTCCTTGCTTGATGACAGTGGTGTGGTTGGTCAGCAAGAGTGGCCTTCGTGGGCATGGCCTTATGACGCGCGTTACGACGTGGAAGCAACGGTGGGCAGCACTCGTGGGGTGAATGAGCAGAGAAGTGTGACTCCTTCGAAAGAAGTTGTCTCCACCATACCGACAGCAGCAGCAGCTGCTGCAGCCGCAGTGGTAACAACAAGCAGCATTCCAAGTGCGTCTGCAGCCACCTCTGCAGCTCTCGCGGTGGTTTTGCCGGCCCTCGAACAAGCATTCGCGGCAGCGACCACCATCACAACTGATGACAGCAGCACTAGCAGCACTAGCAGCAGCAGCACTAGCACTAGCAGCGACGGAGTCAACCTCAACTTCACGCGTTTGTCAGCCGAGCTCGGAGCGCTGTCCGCGGGGCCGCTGCCGTTCCGCACCCCGCCCTTCTTTGCCTTGATCGTGCGCACGCTCGCCATTTACGAGGGTTTGGCGAAGCAAGTGGACCCCTCGTTCGTGCTGATCAAGGTAAGAGTGAAGTTGGAGAGCGCGGGATAGATGTCACAGACAAAAAGAGATGCGGGGGTTTGACTTTTTGGCGCACACTTACGATGGCTGAGGGCTACTAGATTATAAAATGGTTTGCTCACTTTTCTTTCTAAGTTCCGCGGTTTCCGAAGACTTTTTTTTCCAATTTATTTGTGATTTTGTGCTCCGTTGAATTTTATGGCTATGCACAGGGCGCATTTCCGTGGATTGCGGCCGAAGTGTTGGACTCCGCCGACAACCCCGACCTGCAAGCGCTCCTTCAGAAGTGGCTGGTGGACCCCAAGAAAGGGGGCCGCATCCGCTGGAGCCAGCTGGAAAAACTCCTCAATCTAGCCGCCGCCGCCGCTACTTCTTCGTCTCCTACCGCTTCTTCGTCGTCTTCTTCGAGTCAACGAGGCAGCAGTAGTTATGATGCGCTGAAGTCGACCCAAGAGGCAGTCTCTGCGAGAAGACAGGTCGACTCAAGAGCCCATGAAAGCTTTGGTACGAGTTCGACTGCTAGTAGTAGAAGCAGTAAAAGTAGCGGTAGCAGCAGCGGCAGCAGTAGTCACAGCAGCGAAAATGGTGTTTCTGGCACCAACGAAAGAGGAGATCCTGTTGTCAATAGGGAGTTGGAGGCGCGATTAGACGCGGTGGAGTTGTTGCTCGGGTTTTTGCTGTCGCCTTCGGGTGCTTTCCTCTTGCCAGCGCTCGTAGAAGAGCTTGCCGACATCTCCGAGGCCTTGGGACGGTCTGCTGCCAGAGCACCGCTGCAATGGTTGCAAAAGCAGCAGTTTTCACCTCTCTGGGATGGGTTCCTGCCCAAAGAAGAGGCGAGGAATGGAGTTGTCACGACAAATCAAGGTCAAAGCGAACAGGAAGCACTTGAGGCGCTTGGCCGCCTTCTTTTCTTGGGCAACAGCAGCAGCAGCAGTGGAGGAGGAAGAGGTGTTGGTGACGACAGCGGTGAGTTGGAGCTGCAGCGGCTGAGAGGGCTGGCCAGCGCGGCTGCAAGTGTTGCGCAGGACCCATCTCGACAAGTGCTGCGAAGTCAATTGGCGACACTCACCCGTGAGGTCTTTTAAACTTTTTTTAATCACTGCCAACGCACCCTGCTGACCGTTACCTCCCTCCCTACTTTTTTTGCCACTCCATTTGTTGAAGCCCCGCGTGTATATTCATGTCGCATTTTCTACATGGCTCTGGAATTGATTCCGCCTTTTAACTTTCCTCTGCACATGATAAGGTGGTGGCGCTGCAAACAGAACGGAAAGCTTTACGGTCATTCGGGCCTGGTGTCAGCAGCAGCCTCAGTGGCCTCCTTCAGAGGTCTTTACAGAGGCAAAGGAGATGAAGACGTGAAGAGAAGGCCGCCGAGTTACCTCACGTTTCATCACCATCGCTTCGCTATATCGACCTGCCTTTATTTTATCTTTTACCGATGTTCACCAGCGGCCTTTTACTTCCCAACGCAACTGAGAGCTAAGACCACTCGGTACATAAATACACACGACGGCCACTGCTCACCAACCAATCAACAAAGATCAAATCAAGATGGACAATCGAAAGGATAGAGGAGGCGTTCTCGCGTGCAGTTGCTTTAACTCTTTCGTACTTTCATCATTTATCTTTCGTGTTTCTGCGTTGGCGACAGCGAAAGCGACGACAGTTGTAGTTGGAACTGTTTCCTTTCCTGTTTGCTGTTTGTAAGTCTTGAAGTTGTACATTTTGTTTGGTGTGCGTGGAAAGGGTATGCCCGTATTTACTTCTGTACTCCTGCTCTGTCCTTTGGAATCATAATATGATTATCTGCGTTCGTTAGTCTGTTAATGCTTAAATTGGAAGAAATTCGGATTTGTAATTATTGATCATATGTATAATTATAATGTATAGTCCTGCTGCTTCCGAACTTCTAAACTGAAACTTTATGTTGTGGCGGCACTGGGTATTACTACAAACCCATACTACCCACCACACAAGCACTTAAGTCACTTTAGAGTTTACATACCGTATTATAGATTATAGATTATGGTTTAATGGTTTGGACTTCGAGAGCTTGGGTGTGAATTACGGGTGCGGTCCGAAACGCATTTCGCCCGAACGAAAAACGGGTACGGTCCGAAACGCATATTCTCCGTACCAAAGTTCCGTACCATAAGCGGGCCGTGGCTAGCTATTGTGGCTCCTTCTTGGGCCAAAGCCAACAGAGAACTCAATAATTTACTCGGGGATTTCAGATTTTGAGTCGACTGGTATTGCTGATTGGTGCATAAACTTACTTGAGTGTTGTACTTCATGAAATTCTGTAGCTAGCTAGAGCGGGCGGGTCTTTGTTATAGCGGCAAATGCCTACCAGTCATACCAGTTCGCAGTCTAACTTGTTACAAGAATCCCGAATGCCTCAAACGCACGCTCACTCGGAGTTGTGGTGCCGCAGCAGATATAGTAGCTGTTACAATGCGTGGGGGAAGGCAGTGATTGACTCGGAATTGAGACGCGGAGAATGCATTGATGAAGGGTCGTGGTATAGAAGATATTTGCAAGAATGGCACGCGTGATGCTGGAGAAGCAGCAGCAGCAGCAGAAGAAAAACAAGGCAAAGGTGAAAGGTGATGTTGATATCGACATTTGAATAGGCATTGGAAATCATTTTACTTGAGGTGGATGTGCGCTGTGCATAAAAAGTATGTCTGTATGATTGAGGAACTCCAAGGCATTAAGGAAGGGAGGGGGGGCGTGGCAGTGGCAGCCTAGTCCCAGCACCCCCCCCCACGGGGAGCCCTCTGGGATACATCTACCCAATGAACCTTTCCCTAACCCCCCTCTGGGGGGACCATGTAAGAATCTCCGTCCCATAGACATCCGAAATACGGATCCGAAACGCATTTCATCCGAAAGAAATTTCGGTACGGTCCGAATCGCGTTTTACGTTGCGTAATTCACACCCAAGTTCGAGAGCGGGCAAGGGAATTACCCAAAGACCATGATCACTCGATCAGAAAATTTATAAAATACTATTGTACTACACAACAACCCTAGTAGCACCCTTAACCAGCAGCAGCAGCAGCAACCACCCCGGCGCTTAACGGTAGCGGCGGAGGGAGAGCTTGTTGCGCCGCAACCACGACGCCCGGGTCGAGGAGCCCTTGATGCCCCGGTGGCCGCTCTTGCGGAGGCCGCGGTGCTTGCGGCCCGCAGAGGTCAAGCCGCGCATCTCGCGGTGCTTGTGCACGGGGTTTGCCATCCAGTTCATCTTTGGGTCGTTGCGGATCGACTTGTGCTGCGGGTCCACCATAATCACTTCGTAGTACTTGTAGGTGGCGTCCTGGTTCACCCAGTACGAGTTCAGCACCCGCAAGTTGCCCGCGCGGCGGCCAATGCGCTGCTCAGCGGTCGACTGCATGTTGCGGTTGAATTTCAGCTGCTTGATACCAGCGTTGCGCGGCTTACCGAACACCATGCCCTTGTGCACAGGCTTTTGGCGGCCGCCGCGGCGGACAGCTACGCGGTAAATGCAGAAGCCCTCCTTGGCCTTGTAACCAAGACGGTGCGCTTTGTCCGTGCGCTGAGGTAGGAATAGTAAAGTGGGGAAGAGAAAGAGAACAAGGTGAATGCTATATGCTTATAGAGGCTGCGGCTACAGTTGAAGAGCAGCGGTCAGTCAAAACCTCCACTGTTTGTGTGTGGTGCCAACATCGTACCGTAGGCTTGTTCACTTTGCAGATTTTTGGCAGCTGGCGGTACTCCCAGGCGCGCACACGCAGCAAAAAGCGGAGCACATCGGACTGCTTCTTGCGCCAAAGCTCTTCGAGGTACTTGTAGGCGCCCATGTTGTCGACGAAGGATGTAAAACTGGTGGTGCCTCGACGATGAACAGGATTTTTCACAGTCGCTAAAATAATGCGAGTCCGCGCACCGATCAACGACAGACGTAAATGCCCGCACTCTTTTTCGGTCCCAAAGAGGGGAATAGGAAAAAAGGAGATTCGCAACCGGGCAACCAACACTCCTCATCATTCGCGTAAACCTACGTCCCAGGGTCCTACGGTAGGACCCTGGGACGTAGGTTTACGCGAATGATGAGGAGTGGGCAACCAAAGAAAACAAGAAAATCGAACAACCGAACAACGAACAACCAACCGCCTGTCGTCGGTCGTCTCGCGGGTGGCGTAAGTACGTATACGTATGCGTTTTGAGTCTGTAAAGCCAAGGGAATTAGACAGTAATTCCCTTGGTAAAGCTCCTCCTGTTGCTCTTAGCCTACGACTACTACACCATCCCCAGAAGTGTCAAGCAGATTCATGATGCGCCATTTGCTACTCTTCGTCCCTACGGCTTTGGCATTTAGCTCGCCGCTATCCCCTAGCAGCGTGCTTCCTCGAGCAAAATCTCTAGCCGCACATGATCCCCTCATGGTGAGTACTTGACTACATTTTTTCAATCCGTAGCTAGCGTGGGATGTCTAGTGGCCATGAGTCTAGCCTTAGTGCTCTGAACTCAAACTTTAAGCTATCGCAACTATTTTTCATCTGAAGACATCTGTAGCGTTCGATGACACTTCGTAGTAGCTCCTAAAAATAGTACTCGGTATGGTTTACACGTAGCGCATTGGACATGGCTACGACATTCACCGCATTGACAGCTTGGAAGTCGCGGGACAGCCGCTTGCAATTGGTGGCGTGAAATTCGACGGGTCAACGGCTCCGGTGATTAATAATCCCCGTCACTTGCTCAAAAAGTGTGCCAATTGAGCTAGTTTGAACTTTTACTATCGCAAACTTAGGTGCTGCTCGTGTCCTAGTAGCGTCAGACAAAGAATTGAGAACCCAATCCATCATTGAAACAGTCTGCTATCTTACTTTTCTTGTATATTCAGAATTCTTGATCCGCTTGTCTTTATGCTCTGGGCACTAAGTGGCTTTTTCAATGACTCTTGTCGTTGAACCCATCCAGGCCTACGACCAAGGATGCGTGGCGCACTCGGACGGAGACGTGATTTACCACTCGGTGGTGGACGCTATATTAGGGGCACTGAGCTTGCCGGACATTGGCCAGCTCTTCCCCGATAACGACCCGAGGCTCAAGGGAAGCAACAGCGAGGTACCATCGCAGTGCCTGTGTGGTTGTGGTGGATGGATTTGATTTTGGGCTCGTGTCTTTCTGAAGTGTTGTTGACGACTTCATCACTACTAGTAGTTAGGTTTTTGGAGGCAAAAACATAGATTATTATTCCTACTTGGAACGAATTGTATCTATTTATGCACTGCGCATCGTCCTCGGGGTTGTGTATTCGTAGATCTTCATGGAAGAGGCCTACAAGCGTATGGTGGAACGCGGTTACGCTATTGGCAACTGTGACGTCACGCTCATCCTCCAGAAACCAAAGGTAGTACGGTAATGTTGTAGGCCTGGTTCCATTATTCGATGTCCATCTCTTTGCTCATCAATTCCAGCGCATGTGATCCAAGCTACTTATTTCCCTTCTTCTCGTACATCCCGTCGACAACGTTCGTTTCAACCTCTGCACTGGTCACCAGGTGAACGTGGAGCACAAAGGCAAAGCAGTGAAAGGCCTCATGAGCGAAAACTTGGCGCGCCTCTTGCGCACTGACGAAAGCCAAGTAAGTCTATGAACTTCGTCGTCGCCAAGTTTTACTGTGAAATCATGCTGGACTCTTCTTAATTTTAACACTTTCCTTCCTTTTTTTCCCCCATCCCAACACAGGTGAACGTGAAGGCGCGCACCCACGAGAAAGTGGACTCCGTCGGCGAAGGCCGCGCAGTGGAGTGCCACGTGGTCTTGACCCTGGAAAAAGTGGCCCAATAAAAAGCGGTTAACAATTGAAGATGTTGGTTGATACTTGGGCCATATGTCTGGTGATTGCGCAGATGGAATTGTAGACTGAACACTTATTTGTCTACCTAGGAACTTATAGAGAACCCACCACCTCGTGCGCGGAACAAGCGCGCCAGGTCGCCGAAAAGGGAAAGGCCTATTCAGGCAAGATGGGAATTCCAAAGTTTAGAGAAATACCTGAAAAATTCCAACACTCTAAACAGGCCTCGTTCTGAACCCGAACAAAGAGAGAAGAGGAAGCGAGGAAGGCGCAGGCGCAAAGCGCCAAGAGGGAGGTAGCCGAGGTACCGCCGAGCTACATATCGCAATGCGGTGAAGATCTAATCATTCCAATGGAGCTGGTATATTCAAGGACCGCCAATAGCAATAGCCGAGTTCCCTGTTGTCTCTTTCTGCGCACACCAGAAAATCTCAATCTTCATCCCTGATTTCATGTCCGTGCAAATCAAATCTGAGGCTTACTTCGAGTTAATATTTATCACACAGACAAATACACAAAATTCCTCGCCAAATTTAGCAGCCTGGATCATTACACACAACCCAGTACTTTCCAAAATAGTTTGATATGAAGCAGCTCAGAGGAGAGTGCCAGCGCTAAAAGCGCTCGCATCTCAAGATACTCACTTAAATCACTGCCGTTGGGGCGGCTCCACGCCGCCTAGACCTCCTTTCTCGGCCATGGGTCGGCTGCGTGAAGCATTCTTGTTCGCAGTGCCAATGCGCGCCAATTGCAACGCCGCGTCCCGCGGGCACCGCCGGCTCTGCGGCCTCTGGCCTGGGCTCAAGTTGTAGCGCTCCATCAACCCCACGGCCCATGCCGAAGGCGGCAACAAGGAACTGCCACTGCTGCTGCTGCTACTGCTGCTGCTGCTACTGCTGCTGCTGTTACTGCTGTTGCTGTTCTTTGTTGTAGTAACGCAGCTTCCGAACCCACTGCCTGCTTCGAGCCCTGAAGTGATCTGCGACAGGCGTTCGTGCACTCCTAAACCACTGCCCCCGCCACCTCGACTAACAGCGCGCTCGCCGTAGCCTAATCCGGCGTTCGTCTCGCTACTGGCACTAAAAGAAGACGCGGCGTTGCTATCGTGGTTGGTTTCCCCCACTCCACCGGAACGGCTCTGGCCCCGATGCGGCAACATCGCTACAAACCCGCTGCTCACTTTCACAGGACTGCAGCGCACGCTTCCAGGAAGCACGTGGTTGCTATTGCTGCCCGATCCTATGGCCTTGAACGGCGGCAGCACTCGCTGATTGCCTGTCGATGGCCGCCGCATTTCACGAAAAAAATCGGGGTGGTGGTTACTACTGCCACTGCTGCTACTGCTGCTGCTACTGCTGCTGCTGAGATGACCTCCGCCGGTGGGTGATAAACCCGGCAGCGAACTCCGGCCGTGCGGCTGGAGAGGCGCCGCGGACCCACCTCGGGACGATCCAGGACGAAAGAGCGGGCTCGGAGGCGCGAGCGCCTTCAGAGCGCCGCTACTGCTGCGGAACGCGGAGGCCGGGTCTGGGTCACGCCGCTGCCGCACCTTCACCATTCGGTGGAGGTGTTAGAAGAGTGGCGGGGCGTTCGGGCACATGCAATGAAAGGTGACAATTAGGTGATAGGCTTCATTGGAGCTTTGCTGATAGTCTGCACGAAACGGCAACAACTTCACGATAATTTCAAGATTTTCATCATCTAAGGCTCTGAACAGTGGGAGGCGTCAACTATTTCGGGGGAGGCAAGGCATCGCAAGATGGGAAATTAAAAAAAAAGTGAACTTATGAGCTTTGACTTCGACATCTCTCGCTCTTTTACCTGCCCCCACATCGCAGCTTCGTTCGCGCCAGGCCGCCGCGACGATGAAGGGTGTGACAATGCTGCTGGCAAGTCTTTCGACCGAAGTCCGACTGGTCGCTGTGTCGCCGGCACACGCTGCAGGTGTTAGTGAGAAGAGAAATGAGTTGTTGTGCGAAACAAACCCCGATGCCGCGTATATCTAAGGCTTAAATCTACTGCGCGTGGACTATTTGCCTTATTCATCCAAAAAGCTGTGCACTAGTCCCTAGATAGTTCATGTTGGTGTTTGCTCACCGAGGTTGCCAAATTGTTGAGCAAAGGGCGGTCTTCAGGCAAAGACGAGCGTCCTGTGACGAAGGATTTTCAAGTACGCACGGGAATTAACTACACAGACATAATTCAGGGCAACCCAGATGCAGATAAGAGGCATATGCTCCATTTTATGTACCTTCGCTTGACCAGGAGTCGAGCATCATCGAGAAAGTCCTAAGCGCTGCGCGCCACGTCTATCAGCAAGATTGCTTGAAGGCGTATGCTTGATCCCAATTCACAACAAACACGTTGACTATCTCATCATCTCGCATGGCTTTTTGTTCGGGCCCCGAGGGGCCGGAATTAGAAGGCTAACAGGCAGACAAAAGAAAATTCAAGGCAGCCAATACCAGAAGGAAAGACTAATTAGGCACACAGGCCAGAGTGGCCATGGAAGTGGTGATAGCGGTCCAAAGTGGCTAGCTC
>Ga0307982_1002165_pt1 | contig 15963 bp, 12 predicted proteins | sample OrgLakmetagen989_FD_201847 | JGI IMG/M metagenome (GOLD analysis project Ga0307982, IMG submission 201847) | Saline water microbial communities from Organic Lake, Antarctica - #989 | ecosystem: Environmental > Aquatic > Non-marine Saline and Alkaline > Saline | place: Antarctica: Organic Lake...
GGACGGTGAGTAGCGGCGCGGAAGAAGCGAAGTGGTTGGCTGCACGAGGTCCAATGGCATCACTTGGGGGTGGTAAAAATGGAGCAGGGCGCAAAGCGCGCGGCCATCCGCCAGGGCGTCACTCAAGTTGACGGCATTCCAGGACACCCCATATCCGCTGCACACTGCTTTGATCCAAGCATGCAGCGCGGCTTCTGCGCGAAGTGGCACAAATTCGCCGAATACGCTACTGCTGCAGTCTTCTCTGCCACTGCTGTTGCCACTCGCAGCTCCTTTCTCTTCGATTGCTCGCAGCCCTGCCAGGTTACTTGGCGGGGCAAAACTGACGACTTTCTGGTCGCTGCACTCTTGGTTCAGAGCGTGCAAGCGCCACGATCGCCAGCTAGCTTGCACTGCGGCAGCTTCCTTTTCCAAACTGGCCACGTTCAACTTGCCTTCTCCTTTCCCATCTCCACCTCCTCCTTCGCCGATGTGAAAGAGGGTAGCGAGGTCGTGTTGGGCCATAAGTCGCCACAGCAAGTTGAGAGTTTGGTCGCGGAACCCATCTACCACGTCACGCGCTTTGATGCCGTGATAGCAAGGCTCCTGAAGCACCGCAGCGGAGGCTTGGCTAGAGGCCTGGCACACCGACCATGCGGCCGCCGCCATGGGACCCCCCGTTCTGGGGGTGCGCAAGAGCATGGACGATGAAGCAGACGATGGGGTTAGTAACAGCTTGTGATCAAGGGCTCCTGTTGCTGCTTCTTCTTCATCGTCATTATCTCCTTCAAGACGACTTTGGTTGGAGGCGCTGTCGTGGCGAAGCAAAGCTTTCAAGGCAAGTTCCACGTTGTGCACTTTCTGAAGCCGAGACCCAGCGGGCAGCCGCAATTGCTTTGACAGAGTGCCTCCCACACCGCTGGTTGCATCCACACTGGCGCTCACATCAGCCGCCTTCGCACCACCACCAGGAAGCAGAAGTGCAGCTTGCGCGGCTGCGGCCGTAGGCGCCAGGGTTTCCACCAATCGCGTGAGCCGCACGCCATCGCGTAAATCTACGGCCAAACAGGTGGTGGCGAAATCGAACTCGTCCAGCGGGGTTTGCGCGTGGTGCACATGTACCCCTAGCAACGACAAGTGCTTCATGATGTTGCCCTCGCCACCCATGAACTCCCGTGCAAAGCAGCAGAGCACGTCCTTCGAAGAGGCAACGCGGCCGAGCCCGGGAAGGTCACAGCCGGCACCACCACTGTGGCTGCTGCTCGAAGGAGTCGGCTTGAAGAGGCAAGGCCGGCCGGGCAGGAGCTCTTGGGCCTTGGCCTGATCCAGCACTACCACCAGCTTGAGGAACACCTTCAGGGCGTGTTTCTTGCGGGCCTCGATGTACGGCGCACCCACTAAACCGCCCTTGGTCTTAGCGTGTGTTGATGCCAGCAACGGGTCATCCAACACACGCTTTTCCAGCACCACTTTCAGCCATCGCTCGAGCCGGCTGTCGTGCTTGGCTTCCTGGGTGCGCTTCTCCAGCTTGGCTGCTCCTGTCTCGCTGCTGCTTTTCCCGTCACTGTGGAGGTGGCTGTCCGAAAGGTCGCCCCATTCCTTGATCGCTGATTGGCCGAGCAAAGTTTCGAGGCCGAGCCGCAGCCAGATTGGCTTGTAAGCACCACACAGCTGCACAAAAGTCTCTCGTAGGCCCATGTCACAGGGCAGACTGCGGTCCTGCCGGAGCTTGAGCTTCTCTGAGGCCACTGCGCCATCGATGATGGCGCACATCGACGACGAAGAGGAGACCACATTCGAGGCGCAAGACGACGAAGAGGCGGACATGAGGCGCTGAGCGCGGAGCCGCAGGGCTGCCAACTGCTGTTGCTGAAGCACCGCCTGCAGGTGGCGTGCGTCACGCGACGACGACGAGGAGGTGGTGGAGGTTTCCGTCACTGCAGACACAGCTTCGCTCCCACAGCTGCCTTGGCCATCCACAACGAGGCTGTCGCCCATACTTGATTCGTTCGGGGAGGCAGCGAGCAAGTCAACAGGGGGGCACAAAGTGTGGTTCAGCCACGCTTCCAAGCCCGCGGCCTGCTGCGCGTATGCCGACGAAGCACTTCCTGTTGTTCCACCGCCTTTTCCTGAAAGGCCTGACAACGACTGCGGCGCTTTTGTCGTCGTCTTGGCGGCAGCTGACTTGGCGGTGGATGATGAAAGCGATGGGGTCATTCGGAGGGTCGATGAGGGAGGTCCTGCTGCCACTGCTGACAGAGCAGCGGATAGAGTGCGCCGAGGTGCAGGCGTGCAGAAAGGGGTGTGGCTGCTGCTGCTGCTGCTGCTGCTAGTAGTAGGCACACGTGCACTCGACAAGGGCTGCGGTGCTGTCTTGGTAGTGCGCGCAGTGTTCGTAGAGGATGGTGCAGGAAGTGCGTCCTCTTGAGAAGGAGCAGCAGCAGGGTTGAGTCGGCTGGCGGTGGCCGTTTTCACAACTGCGTTCAGCTCCTTTGCCTTGTCCACTGTAGACGGATGTTGGGGAGCAAATGGCTTGTTCGAGAGCGATGACAGGGCAATCCTAGGCTTCGCGGATGACAACGCTGCTGTTTTCTTGGCTGTGGTAGTGCGGCCTGTCTTGGAGCTCTTGCTAGGCACCGCGGATCCAGTGACCTTAACTTCGAGCCGATAGCGCCCGTTGTGCATGAACTGCAACGTCTCGGCGATGTTGCCTGCCGCTTGTGGCGTCCAGGTCACCGTGCCGAAGACTTCAGCGTCGTCGTCAGTTGAGACTTTCACAGCAGTAGCCATTAAAGGTCCAAGGCCAACAGTGATGCCCTTATCAGCGCGTGGCACTTTTTCGATTGCGAGCTCCGCTGAGGACACTCCGGGTGGCAATGCAATTCTGAACTGCCTTGTGTGGCTTTTGCCTACGTATGTTCCGGTGGAGCCAAACTCGAGGTACACTCGTGGTTCAAATTTGACCTGTGGCAAAAACGAACGTTGGTGATGAGTGTTTGCTCCCTCCCAATTCGACCTGCCTTAATTACAATTAGTCACTGCCCACGTACCAGCGTCAAGAGGGGAAATACGGTCTGCACTGGCATCTCCTCACGATGGCTACCCTTTTTGGCTTTTGCGCCCGGCGAGAAAATAAGGAAATCACCTTTGGTCGCCATGGTCTTGTTTTTATGATGGGCCGCTTGCGCCCTATTCATGATCGGAGCAGGAACAAGATTCGGATTGGGCGAAGGAAGTCGAGGTTGATTCAATCTGGAGCCAAGTAGTTCGTGGTGTGGCTGGGATAGGTCGAACCAAATACATACCTTTCGTGGAGACTGCTTCAGTTGCCTTGGTCTTAGGCGCCGAGAGGCTAGGACTCTTGCCCAGTGACCTCGCTCGGAACAACTCAGTTTCTTTCGTCAAATACAAGCAATAGTAACGGTTAGCTCAGAAAAAAAATTGCTGGAAGATTCTTTGTTATATTAGAGCACATCGGTTTTTGACTCAGGTTCAGGCCAGGTCCGATTTCTTGGTGCCAAGATTCCGGGAAATTATGGGTTCATCGAGAATCGGGAACCGATTCGGGAATATTCCGGGAAATGGCCAGTTGTAGGGCCTAAATTGCCGATCAGCCTCGTCTAGTTCGGCCTCTGAACCGCAAAAAAATACGTGTCCATTCCCGTTGTCGTAAACCTGCGAATTATTTTTCTTTTTGGTCCTCTCTGTGCAGACCAGTGCTTGATTTCACCGTAAAACGGCGAAATACATCGGGAATTTACCAGGAAATGACCTGTTTTTTTCCGGTTCCGGGAAACAGGAAATTTGTGTTTTCAATCGAGCAATCGGACCTGGCCTGCTCAGGTTCGTTCGCGGTTTCGGCAGTGAACTGTGAACTGTGAACATCATTCAAGGGCTCGGCCCCACGCTCAAACATGAGCCGGAGCTTTCCAACGCCGTCGCCAAGGTCGGCCCCGCTACCTTGAAATTATCAATATCATCCGGTATTCTTGCAATTAGTTCCGATGGAGTGTATCATGTATTTGATGGCATGTTCATTCTGTGAACAACTTCTTTCAGGGCACCGTCCTCCAAGCGTTCCGCAGGCTTCGTAGACGCTATTATGAGCGACGCAGCTGCCGAAATGTCAATTCGAGGTAAGCATATTAAAATTTAATTTTGATTACGACCGCCGTTTCGTAAGTCTTTTTTTGATCCGAGTAATCGCTTTATCGTGCACTGAAGCCGCTGCAGTGCAGCCAAATTTTCGATGATGCTAAAATACAACTCATGATGAGCACTTTTGCATCCCCCTATTCCAATGCTTCTAGACCCAAATGTGCCACATGATCGAAGCGCGTCGAAGCGATTTGATTCGCGAATGTCGCCCGCGCACGCTCGCCTCGCTAGCCTTGCCTCGGATATGGATTCTGGGCACAACAGCAGCAGCAGCAGCCAAGACCACGATAGCGGCAACTTAGGACCAGACCCGGCTGATTATAATGTAGCCCTCGACATACCTGGCGCTGAAGCGTGGCAAGTCTCCGCCGATGAATTAGTAGCCGGCTCCGACAGTTTTGCCTTTGGGCACGGCTTCGACGGAGGCGACGACGACAACGACAACGACGACGACGATCACAGCCAACGAGACGGCATGTGGCAGCCTTTGTCGGGTTTGGCCACTTTACCGGGGAGGTCGAAAGAGCGCGCAGCCCCGATTGGTGGGAAGTGGACTTCGGCAGAAGACAACGCGCTGAAGCTCATCGTGCAGCAGCATGGGCCCAAAAACTGGAAAAAGGTAAGAGCCTAGAGAACGTTTTTCTAAACTATTGATACACCGGCACATTTTCTCAGGTACTTCATTTACAAGATTTGTGCGCTTCAAGTTGGAAAATAATGAATCAACGATTGACTAACCGCTTAAACTTCTTTTCCATTGCATGATTTCGCATGCTAAACTTCGATATTTACATTAAAATTGCTTACATTCTTCCATCCCACTTCCTGTCTCTTCGTGCTGTGCTTTTAGGTCGCAGAGCTCCTTGGTCAGACCCGCACAGACGTGCAATGTTTGCACCGGTGGAACAAAGTTTTGAAGCCCGGCTTGCACAAGGGGCCGTGGACCGAAGAAGAAGACAACGTGGTGAAGCGGCGGGTGCAAGAGCACGGGATTGGGAACATCAAATGGTCGGCGATTGCGAGCGAGCTGCCCGGGCGCATCGGGAAACAATGCCGAGAGCGGTGGTTCAACCACTTGGACCCCGCCATCAACCGAGCCGACTGGTCGCTGGAAGAAGAACAAGTGCTGTTCGAAGCGCAGAAAGTGTGCGGCAACCGCTGGTCGGAAATCGCGAAATTGTTACCGGGTCGCACCGAAAATGCCGTGAAAAACCGCTTCAATTCCTCCGCGCGCAAAAACTGGCTCAAGGTGCGTGGCGAATGCAAAACCTTGCGTAACAGCTCGAGTCTATGTCAAAGGTATTATCTTCTTGCTCCTCTTACCGAAACTTCGGTTGTTTAATACCTGAACGTGTGCGTACATGTGCCTACCTGGCTTCACCACCACACCACCACACAATCACCACTTCAGGTGCATGGCCTTGAGGAATCGAGCAGTGGCGCCGGCTTGCCTCAGCCTCAGCTCAATGACGGCAACGCAAGCGAAGTCAGCGCGTTACTCGCAGAAATCCTGGCCGGTCATGCCAAGGCAGCCGAGGCCCTGGAGGCGGCGGCGTCTTCAAATGGTGCCACGTCTTCGTCATCTGCCTCCTCAGGGGGTGGAGGACACCACCACTATGAGAGCAGCGGCAGGAGGAGCAGCGGCGGCAGTAGTAATGGATCAGCCGCCACTGCCGCTGCTGCAGCTGCCGCCGATGCCTTGCGCGATCCCGTGGCTAAACTTTTGCATCTTGTGCACCTCCGAAGCGACGGCAGCGGCAGCGGTGGTGGCAGTGGCGGCGGTGGCAGCATTAGCGCTGGTAGAGGAGAGGGCGGCGGCGGTGGTGGCAGCGGTAGTGGCAGCGGCGGCGGTGGCGGCGGCGGTGGTGGTTGCTCTTCTGAAGCCACCAATGCCAACGACAACCATTCTCCCGGTGGATCCCTTCGAGATTTACCCGCGAGCCTTCGCCCACCTTCCCTGATTCTCGGCCCTGACGCATCACCAGCATCGAACAGCAGCAACAGCAGCAGCAGCATGATGAAAGGGGGCAATGGTGCTACTTCTAGCAGTCATCCAGGCATGACACCAACAAGTGCTTTTCTCGCCACTTATGAACGAGAAGCTCGAGCTCAAGAACGACAAGAAGAAGTGTCCAGCCGAGGAGTAGGAGTAGGAGGAGTGTCTAGAAGGGCAGAAGAAGAAGAGATTCACCCGCGGAGAATGGAAGTGCCACGTGTCGCAGAAGTGCCTAAAGTTGAATGGACAATGCCGAGCCCGCGCGTGAGGCCTCCTCCTCCTACAGCGCCTTTGCCGACTAGTAGTGCTAATCCTTTCACTATCGGGGCGAATACTGCTACTTCTGGGACGGACATGGACTTGAGTACGACTTCGTCCTCTTCTTCAGAGCGTGCCTTAGCGTGGGCGTCGGCCCAAGTGCGAGCAGCCGTTCGACAATGCCGCGCTGCCACTGCTGCAACTGCCAGCGGTGCAGGTGATCCGCCGGTTGAGCAGCTGCTGCCACTGTTTCCGTACTTATCCACCGAAGCGCAGAAGTCAGTGATGAGGCAATTGGTGCTCCAGTACAAGCTGTCTCACGCTCAGATGGACTCTAATAGCCATGGACCTCCTTTTGTCAACACTCGCTCTTCTGGCCAGACTCCGAAGGGTAACCATCGAAGTGGTGCTGGCAGTAGCTCTAAGAGTGCCAACGGTGGGCGTTCAACTTCTTCTAAACACCGAGCCATCTCACCGAACCGCTCCTTATCGTCTACATATGCGCCCTCGCCACGCATGCGACAAGCACCTTTAGTCCCTCCCTGGGGTTCTATAGCTTCATCCAACGGCTATGGCGCCGACAGCGGGAGCATGTTTCACAACATGGGCAACAACAGTAGCCATCACAATTATCACAACGGGAGTGGGAGTGGGGCTGGTACTCCCTTGCATGCCGCAGCCGCAGCAGTCGAGCCGTTCGAAATGCGGTCCTCGGCTGACGTCGCCAAGCTCTTCAAGTCGTCCGAGGACATGTACGCGATGAACGACGCGGAGCTCGCCAAATTGTGGGCCATCAGCCCGACAGCAGCCTCTTCCTCTTCTTCAGCTGCTGCTGCTGCCACTCCTACCACTGCGCATTTCAATGTGCCGCCTCCTCCCACCACTTCTTATGGCAATGGGAGCAACCACAGTAGCAGCAGCAGTAGTACCCGAGGCAGCAGTCACCGGAGCCGCCACATGTTGCCTCCGCCTCCCACCTCAAACTACAGCGGTGCAGTGCCGTCTCCGTCGTCTCGGTCTTCTTCTGTCGCCGTTGCCGCGCCGCCTACGCTGGCTCGAGTGCAAGCGCGTGCTGCTGCTGCTGCTGCTGCTGAAGGAGGCGGAGGTGGGGGAAGCGGGCGAGGATTTGGGAACGGTGCGATGACCACGCCACGAGGTGGTAGTGGCCGAATGGGCTCCGACCGTGACTCGGAAAGCGTAGCCACTTTCAACAGCGATGACATGCTGGCTTCCCTAGGTGACAACGAAGACATCTGGGGAAGCGACTTCGCGTGATGGTGATGTGATGTGAGCAGAATTTAGCTGGTGTAATTATTGCCTTGCGATGTACGGATTTGCCTCTTGAGTAATCCGTAATCCTGCATCGGACGGGGAAACCAAGACCAAGGAAGGAATAATTCCTTTTATCCTTTATTGATTGTTCTTTCCCGTTTCAAACCACAGACCATGAAACTAAATCTTAATTGAAATATAGATTCTGAGGTGGTTCAGGAAACAGATAAGTTATGGCCAACTCTATATCCATCATAATTAATCCACAGCAGCGCGGCGGAGGCAGCCAGTATCTGTGTATTTGTAGAGTCAGTTCCGGGTTCCGGGATCCGGGTTCACGTATACCCATGAGCCGGGCGCCACGGCAGTTACTGACTGGTTGGGTATCGCATTCTCGACCGATTGGTTGTCCACAGATGACTTGGGGCAGGACGCTGGAGAACGCGCTCAAAAGTAAGGGCATTTCGAAGGATTTCGATGTGGATCGCCATTGCCAAGAACAGGTCGAAGTGGAGACAGCTGACTCACTCCATTCCCAAACCTCCTGATGCACGACGGCTGAAGGACACCTCGAGAGAAAATTATTAAAATTGCATTACGCAAAAGGACACTCAGCCCAGTCAGACTTGATCTGAAGGTTACATTTTTCTGTTGCTATTTGCCACAGTGGTGTTTCTTTCTATTTTGAGACAGGCCCCGAAGGGCCGGAATTAGAAGACTAACAGGTAGAGAAGAAAAGCAAAGCAGCGCAAACTAAATCTAAGAAGCCAATCAGGCGCACATGCCCGAGTGGCCATGGAAGTGATGGTAGCGGTCCAAAGTGGCACGCTCCTCCATGCTCTGAGTGCCGCTCAAAAGAAGAGTTTCCGCCTTTGGGGAGTATTAACTAGACTAGACTAGGTTCCGGGTTCCGCGAATTATAGTGAATCGTAAGTATGGTCTTAAGTTTGGTGATGTAAACAATACGAGACGAAGCCTCTTGTTTGCAAAGAGCCCACCCTGAACTCCTTTTTGTACCTTGAGAAATTATAATTCACAATTCGCACAACACACACAAACAAAACAAGAAACAAGATATGTGCTATATTTTTATTCATATCATAATAGTGCATTCCTCTCGTTGAACGTGGAACCGAAGTGCAGTGCGAAAAGGGCGCCAACGGCACGAGGGAGTAAGCAGTTAGGGCTAGCCACTGTAGGGGCTACAATAGCTTCGTTTGTGCAGCCTAGCTCTCCTCTTCAGACAATCATAAATATATCAACCGAAGCTCCAAGTTGCCTAGAGACGAATTGTCAAGATGGTAGGCCACAGTGTTCTCGTGTGTGCCGCCTTACTTGCATGCGCTGCAGTAGTCGTGGTGGCGTATCCGATTAACACTTTAAGATGCTGCAATACACTAGCCCGGCCAGACAATCGAGACGAATGCATGTCTAAAATTGGACGAGCAGCCATCTGTACTCAGGTCCGATCACCGCATCTCTCTATTTGAACGCTGTACTCAATCGTTACCAGCTTGGCTCTTAATCGTCTTCTGCGCTTTCTTTTCGCCTAGACTCGCAATTTGGTGTGCATCCTAGAGCGAATACCGGGCTTCACCGAATCGGATTGTGGCAAGGTTCGTTTCTGATATTGCAGTATTCAAAATGAACAACCTCATTAGCTCTGATGATTTGTCGTTGATAGCTGCTGTGTTTACCCTAGTCACGCTCTGCATTTCTTGTGAATGATAGACGGACAGCGGAGATTTCGGCACCTGGCAAAACTTTCAGCCCAACGACGGGACTTATAGCTCATTTCCTCTCTGGCCTTTTCGGTAATGCAACTGCCATCAAAACAAAAAAAGCGCTTCTCTTATAAAAGAGTGGTTCTATCATGTGTGGTTCTTTCTCATTTTTGTCTAGTAGTGAATTTGCTTCGTATTCCTCATAATCTAAACTTCTTGTTTTTATACCTTTGACTCACTTACAGGTGGGATGAGACGCACCAGGAGTGCGTGTACCGTAAATGCGCAGAGCAGTGCCCTAACGGCGACATCAATCCCGGTGGCGAAGTGAACGGCGTGACCATGTTTGAATACCAGGCCAAACTCTACGAGCGGCGTTGGTACTGCTGCAACGACCGCCCCTTATGCAACAGTAAGAGCAGGACTGCTATGTGCACACCTCAATTGAAGTTCATAAGCTGAGTGCTGTCTTACCAAGCATTCTTGCTTGTGATGTATTTAAAACAGGTTCTCGATCGACGGTTGGATTCAACAGAAGCGCAATCATGCTCGTAGTTGCCGTTGTCGCATGCTTCCTGTCGTGTTCGAGCTTTTGGTTGCATTGATTTCCTTCTCTCGGCTTCGAGGGGCAATGCCAATGAGATGAGCGAAATACGAATTCACCACTGAATTATTAGCTGTCCTGATGTCTGGCGTCTGACATACAGCTATCACTGACATTACGCCCGTATACCTGGATAATTCCAATCGCATTTAACCAAAGTCCATCAGGACTCAACTTCTTCGTTCAAGAATTAGCGCAATTAATTTCTGAATAAAAATCGGACTAAGATTATAACATATAAGCTTAATAACTTCTCGCTTCTACTTCTACGATAATTCGACGTCCGTGCGGAATTTTACTTGAATTCCTATTCACTACACCCCCCGTGTTCTCTAGAAGCATATGCGAATAAAAGAGCCAGGTGTCCAAATGTAATCATAATATATTAAAAGATCTGGGGCGCGTATTGCTGATTACTGAGTGAAATGCAATTGCAATAGGCATAGGCAACACATAGGAACGTTAATTATGGGATTATGGCAAAGAAAGATACAAAAGTGGGAGCCTCCTGTGAATCAACAAAAAAAGTTAGATCCATTACGCATACTGCCATCTCTCTCTAGCTTCCGACTCCGTGACAAGGCCATCTTGAAGCATGAGCCGCACTGCTGCCCGCTGCAAAAATGAACAACACAAGAATAGCAAAGATGTAAAAGCGTGAGTGAGGTGCTGGATTAGACATGAGACATGAGACATAAGACATGAGAAAGGGAGGTCAATAAGAAGTAAATAAAGCGAGCATATGGCACATGTATGGCAGCACACAGGCGTGAGTGTTTGCGCGCGCGTTTTGCCAAAGTTACACGTATGTACACCCACTCTGTCTCATACTCGCTCTATTACCTGTAAAGTGTTGACGTAAGTGGGGGCACCTTTGGAGGCCATCACGCTCATTACCCACTTCGGCATAGCTCCTTCCATGTTGTCCTGGCAGCGGGACACTACGGTGCAACTCTCACTCACGGTAGGCGGAATACTTCTGCCAGTGCTGATGCCACCGTCTCTTGGTGAAGGTGTTCCTACGTCATCTCTCCTATTAATGCTTCCTGCACCTGCTGGTTCACTGCCTAACAAAGAAGTGCTTGTAGACTTTGCACTACTAGATCCTCTCCTTCCAATATCATCATCAGCAGCATTCAAGCTCGCACTACCAGCTGCTTCTACGTTGCTCTTCTCCGCTCGAATGAGTCCAAACTGCCAGTAAAGACCGTTGCCAGCGCGCACGATTCCCAACCGCGGGCTGACGTACTTAGAGGCTTTCAAAGGTGGCACGTCGCGTTGCACGTACCTTTTCGCGGGGCGCAGGCAAAATGAACAAAAGTCAGATGAATGAATCAGAAGGTGAAGAAAAATGGAAATGCAATACCTAGTGATTTAAAAAAGGGTGGCGAACTAAGTTAAAGCATAGCAGGAATCTCGAGCGAAGACCTAGATTTACCAAAAAAAGCGAGCTCAACGAAAACTTACAAGCATTGATCAATTCTACCTATCATGCAGCATGGCTCTAGGCACTCACGTGACGCTTTCGCAAGGCCGTATGTGGCGGCGGCGGTAATAGACGTAGTCTCTGTTCTTCATGGGGCCCGGGTAGCGCGACTCCTGATAAACCACTTCACTGCACGATGACCCACCTTTTGCCACTCGATCCATTCCTAGCATAGAGGCATCCTTTTCTGCGCAGCGACCTCTTTCGTGGATGCTGCGGCTGTCTTCACTTGAGCCTCCCACTTGATGCAGCGCCAGACGAGCCGCTTCTAAAGGATTGCTCGGTAAATTGAGGTCTAGTGGGTTGCAACCCGCCAATAAACTTGGCAAGCCAAAGGGCCCGCTATGACCACTACGCCCCGTCTTTTGTGCGCCCACGAGCGAGCGATCGCCTGCGCCTCTCAATGCGAGTACGCGCTTTTGAGCGGTGAATTCATCGTACGTCAGCTGGTAGGTTTCGTCAAGGACGCATCTCTCCATGATATGCATCGGAATGCCGTTGAAATGACACACGTAAAGTGTTTGGAAAAGCCCTGTTTTTTTGTCTTCCATGCCATGCACCTACGAAAGAGGCGTTTGCAATGCGTATCAAGATAATGCTCGGTTACACGTGTTCACATACATGCTTCCTCCTCACCTTCCACGTTGTCTTCGCAGAGCCTGCCAGAGTGCCTGTCGCAAGGACTTTCATTTCTGGTGGGAGCGGCGCATTTCTGTCGAGGACGCTGGATAGATCGTCATAGGCTAGCTTCAAGTCGTCGTCGGATATTCCTTCCTCTTCGGATGAGCTCACAGATTCTCTGGCACCTCTCCCCCAATGCCCAGGAAGTTCAAGCTTAGGCAGCGTCAAATCCAATGGAGATGACGCGACATCTAAAAGAAGCTCGTTGCATAGGACTAGCACCAGCCGTAAGGCCCCTTCCTTCGATGCAGTCTTCATCTTCAGTAGAATGGGCAGCGAACCAAACTGCTGAACTGTTGAACAGAAGATTCAGAAGATCACGACGACGATTGATGCACTTTTTTTTGAGAAATGTTACATATGGGGGGGTGCAATTCTCATTTTGGGCCCATATGGGCATATGGGAGGGTGCATATTCAAAACTCTTCATGTGGGGGGGGTGCATATTGCTTCTAATCAAAATGGGGGGTGCATATTATTGAATGGATTAACAATTCGCCGGGTGCAATTTGTGCTGAAGATCAATATAGAGGGGTGCCAATCGGGCGTATGATTAATAAACAAGGGTGCCTATGATGCTTTTGCATAGTGTTAAAGAGCGGGCAATCAAGGTCAAGGGGCATGCATATGGGTCTCGCCCTGGTTCTACAGTAGCCCTTCAAACGCTTACTTCGAACTTGCCCCTTGGCGGCAGCATTCTCCGTATTCACTTAGTTCCAAAGGTACCAGGTAAGCTAGCGCACAGTAATCGGTGCTCGTGTTGTCGCGTTTCTTTGGTCTACTCTACTTGAACTCTAAAGCCTTGTCGCAAGCTCCTCGATGGTGCCTCCTTCTGTTTCCCTCTGTCTTGCGCTTGCTGCACCAGCTCGTCTTCGTCTCTAGATTGGCTCGGCCTCGCGGCGGCCAGGCCTCGGTGCTAGCCTCTCGATGGCGCTTGCTTTTATTTCTCTCTCTCTTGCGCTCGCTCCAGCTAGTTATTTTCATACCTAGGTTTCCTCAGCCTGGCCAGTCGTTGCTAGGTTTCCCTCTCTCTTGCACTTGCTCCATCTAGTTGTTTTCATCTTTAGGTTCACTCAGACAGGCCAGTTGTTGCTTGCCCTCGGTGCTAAGCACCTAGACGGTGCTTGCTTTTGTCTCTTTCTGTCTCTTGCGCTTGCTCTATCTAGTTGTTTTCATCTCTAGGTTTCCTAGACAGGCCAGTTGTTGCTAGGCCTCGGTGCTAGCTTTCGTTTCTTTCTTTCTGTCTCTTGCGCTTGCTCCATTTAGTTGTTTTCATCTCTAGGATTTCTCATACAGGCCAGTCGTTGCTAGGCCTCGGTGCTAAGCACCTAGACGGTGCTTGCCTTTGTCTCTTTCTGTCTCTTGCGCTTGCTCCATTTAGTTGTTTTCATCTTTAGGTTTCCTCAGACAGGCCAGTTGTTGCTAGGCCTCGGTGCTAGCTTTTGTCTCTTTCTGTCTCTTGCGCTTGCTCCATCTAGTTGTTTTCATCTCTAGGTTTCCCTAGACAGGCCAGTTGTTGCTAGGCCTCGGTGGACGGTGCTGGCTTTTTTTTCTCTCTGTCTATAGCGCGCGCCTTATCTAGTTATTTCATCTCTAGGTTTCCTCAGACAGGCCAGTTGTTGCTAGGCCTCCTTGCTTTTGTCTCTTTCTGTCTCTTGCGCTTGCTCCATTTAGTTGTTTTCATCTCTAGGTTTCCTCAGACAGGCCAGTCGTTGCTAGGCCTCGGTGCTAGCTTGTGTTTCCCTCTCTCTTGCACTTGCTCCATCTAGTTGTTTTCATCTCTAGGTTTCCTCAGACAGGCCAGTTGTTGCTAGGCCTCCTTGCTTTTGTCTCTTTCTGTCTCTTGCGCTTGCTCCATTTAGTTGTTTTCATCTCTAGGTTTCCTCAGACAGGCCAGTCGTTGCTAGGCCTCGGTGCTTGCTTTTGTCTCTTTCTGTCTCTTGCGCTTGCTCCATCTAGTTGTTTTCATCTCTAGGTTTCCTCAGACAGGCCAGTTGTTGCTAGGCCTCCTTGCTTTTGTCTCTTTCTGTCTCTTGCGCTTGCTCCATTTAGTTGTTTTCATCTCTAGGATTTCTCATACAGGCTAGTCGTTGCTAGACCTCGGTGCTAAGCACCTTGCCTTTGTCTCTTTCTGTCTCTTGCGTTTGCTCCATTTAGTTGTTTTCATCTCTAGGTTCTCTTTCTGTCTCTTGCGCTTGCTCCATTTAGTTGTTTTCATCTCTAGGTTTCCTCAGACAGGCCAGTCGTTGCTAGGCCGCGGTGCTTTAAACTTTAAGCTTCAAGTTTTAATTATACCTTCCTTAGGCAAACCTTAAGCTTCAAACTTTAGAAATGAGGAACATAAAAAACTATAACTTATCCGACTAGAACTAACTTTCTTTACTTTCCTACCCCTTTTAAGCAAGGAGCTAAGCACTGCACTAGACAAACTTATCCGACTAGAACAACCTTCCATTACTTTTCTGCCTCAGAGACCGCCAGTGGGATCTGCCTCAATGGCACCGCCAGTGGGTTCTGCTTCAGAGGCGCCCATGTCTCCACGCCATCGTAGAAAGCCTTTAATTGATCAGCGTCAGTTTTGCTCTCGGGGTCTCTACCGAGGACGAATCTATCAAAGAACTGTGGAGTTTGGCGCATCAGTGTAGCCATTGTCTTACGAAGGGTATCGACGTCACGGTCACTGGCGGGCAGCCGAAGAGCGACAAGGATAGACCGTACAAGGCAGTTGCCATCCCTATCCACATCTAAGACTGAGCTCCCCTGCAATCCGTGAAATTGTACGAAGGTGAGTGAGGTTCATGTCAATGAGATTTCGTTGAGAAGCAACTCAGGCGGGGCAAGACTGTGTGTGTTCTGTACTCTAATCTACAAACAAGTTTATCGCACGTTTTTCGCGTTGTATCGTTGAACTTGCACCGAGGCCAACTCGCGCTCTGCCTGAGCAACACTAGCTTCTTTTGCAGAAATGGCCTCCACGGCGGCCACTTGAGCTTCTTCATCCATCATACTTATCTGAAAGAAAAGAACGAATGAATCGATAAATCAATAACGTGAAGGAGGCAACGAGGTGTAGTTTCTTAAGGCACAGGGTCTAGTAGAACTTATGAACGTACCAATTGAGGGTCAATGTGAGTCGCTGTACCAGTAGATACACCGTCAACTACATCTCTTTGAGTCTCATCAGTGAAGCGATCATGACCCGCGGCGCCAACATCTTCAAGTGGCAGCGCGGCCGCGGCCTCCAGACTACGTTTACGTGTTGCGCTAGAGAGTTCTACCTCGTCCCTAGATAGGACCTCTGAATACATCAAGTCTACAGGAATAACGAAGTCCCAATCTTCGGTAACCTCAGCGATGCCGCACTGATTTCTTTTCCACGAGTTGTATCTAGATGCATTCTTACACTGCTCAAATGCTCGAGTGGCAATGGAAAGAGCCATTGTGGCGCGCGTAGGATCGATGATACCGCCTCCATTCGGGTGAATTTGAGCGAGTATTGTGTTGTAGCATCGGCGAGCAGCCCTAAGATCGAACACTGACCCTTTCTTGAGGGTGAAATTCAAGACCGAATCCATCGTCGTGAGAACATTCGTACCCTCAAGTCGTGCAAATTCGTTGAGAACAGCTCCTTGAGCAGGTCCAATGAAGCATGCCATGATATTGCCGCCCACAGACTGGCCTAGGCGACGGAAGCACGTCTTGTCAGTGTGAGGAGTGGATTCAAAGGTGGCCACGTGCGTCCAAGATTTCCAGCGAGGATTAAACAATACTAGCCTACCCGCGGTACCCGCGTAAGTACTACGAA
>Ga0307982_1002168_pt1 | contig 15956 bp, 9 predicted proteins | sample OrgLakmetagen989_FD_201847 | JGI IMG/M metagenome (GOLD analysis project Ga0307982, IMG submission 201847) | Saline water microbial communities from Organic Lake, Antarctica - #989 | ecosystem: Environmental > Aquatic > Non-marine Saline and Alkaline > Saline | place: Antarctica: Organic Lake...
AACAGCTCCGCATGTGGATCAGGACGTGTTGCAGTGCTAGGCTCATTATCTTCAAAGGTGTGCGCGGAACTTGGCCGCCGCTGGCGCAGCGGGGTTGCAGGGCTGCGGCGCCGGGAACTGCTTGTGCCGCGTGCGCTGCGTCGACCTGACGCTGAGACATCAGCTGCATGAGGGAGGCTGTCATCTGCTGCGTCTGAAGGTGGTGCCTTGGGCACTAGCTGGGTTGAATATCTGGCTGTGTGGCGCACCATGTGCAGCTGCACAGCCTGGCCCTGGGAGCGGCGCCCAGTCACAGCGCTGGTCCATGTGCCCGAGCACCAGATGGACACAGCCATGACGCGGATATCCCGTGCCGTGCGGTAAGATTGCTCATCTACTCGCAGCGACTGCGCTTTACTCATGCTGAGCATCTGGGCTGCGCGCTTGAGGGCAAGCATGCTGGCTCGGGCTGACAGCTGTTGCAGTCCGCGAACATGCAGTGCCAACGCCCAAGGCAGCGGCGCGTCTCTTGTCAATGGGGTTAAACTACTTGGCGGCACAATTTCGTGCTGTATGCATCCATGGGGACGACCTGCGTGCAGCTGGCTGGGCATGGCGGGTCGCTGGCCAATAACCTGCCGATAGCGCTCGCAGCGGGCTTGCAGGGCGCTCATGATGTTGGCCCATGCAACGGCTGCTGATACAGCTGGGGATTTGCTTGAAGCCCTCGTTACTTGCCTGTGCAATTTCACGCGCCCATTTGTTGCTTCTTGCAGCTGCGTTGCCAGGTGGTGCTCCTGTAGCTGGTGGGCATCGCCAGCCAAGCGCTGCAGAGACGACGCAGCAGGAATGTGCTTTGAGGGGGGCATGGATGCATCTACCTGCTTTTCGTTACAACCTTGCCACCCCTGGCCATCGAGTGTAATGCTGCGCAGGGCTTTGGCTTCTGCCAGCAGCTTGGCGAGGGGGGACCCGGCGGCTGCGTTGCCATTCACACCTCCAATACGGGCATTAGATACCGATGTGACTGGATCCAGAGGTTTAACTGCAGGTGGCCCAGTAGCATCTGTTGGTAGCATGCTCTCCACACTGTGGCGTGTCGGCGCTGGCTGCTGTTGGCTTGCTGGCGCACCCAGCAGCAGCTGCAAGGCCAAGCCCAGCTGCCCCACCAGCACCGGGCCCGGGGACAGCTGGACAGGGCCAGTACTGCGGCGTGGTGTGGGTGGCTTGCCTTGCAACCGCCTCCATGCAGCTGCTGCTGTGCGCCGTCGTTCCTCAGCGAGAGCCTCCAAGGAATCGGCAGCGGAGGCCACGCCGCTGGGACCATACGGTAGCACGTCACTGTGGCCACTTGTGTCACCCTTCGCATCTCCGGAAGACAATCTGCTGCCTGGTACATACATATCCACCACAGCTTCCACCCCCATGGCTTGTGATAAGAGCAGCTGCTGGGTACTAAGCCAGCCCTCGGCCACCAGCAGGCGATGGGGGTCCCCTTCGTACCGATACAAGGGGGCCCCTGGAGCATCCAATCGGTCACCACTTGAGCCAGTGATTCCAGAAGCATCTGATACGGCGCTCAGGGGGTCGACACCTGGACCAGTTGCGCTTGGGCGTTGGGTGCCATGCACCCTGGCCTTGGCCCTGTCGCGAGCAGAGGCACCAAACGCCACGTCTGACCGATCCACGTGCAAGAACAGTGAAACACGCACTCCAGATAACCCTCCACTCCCGGCTCCATCTGCCATCCATGCTGCAATGGCTTTTGGGTGCTGTAGCTGCCCCTGCACAACTGTGCTGTCGGCCCCACCAGCACCCAGCAGCAAATCCAAGTCGCTCTCGTCAGGCAAGGCACTGCCTGCAGCAGAGGCCCCAGCCGCTGCAGAGCGCGTACTAAACGGAAGTGCGACGCACTTGGACCCGTCAGGTTTCAAAGTGCCCAGCCAAGCCCCCAGTAAGCTGCTGTGTGCGGGTGACGATGGACCGCCCCCCCCGCTGCGCACTCGCCGAGCAACGTTTGCCGTTGCTTGGGTCCGTGTGCCCCGCCCAGCTTGCAGCACGTGGCGATGGCGCTGCAGATCTCCATCGATACAGCCCATGGTGGGCAGCTGCACCTCCAAGCTCCAGGTGCCGGCGGCACCCCTTGACGCAGAGGCAGAGGCGCCGAAGCCAAGCGCCCAATCTGACAGCGCCCGGGAGTACTTTGAGGACAAGTGGGTGCCGGCTTGCAGCAGTGCATGGGTCACAGCCATGGATAGGGAGGCATCTCCACCGCCACGTCGCAGCGCCTTCAGCAGCGCTGCTCTTGAGGCTGCCGAAGCACCAGCGCTGGCGGCATGGGGCCCACTGGTCGTCCCTGTGGCTTTACTTGCTCCGCTCCCAGCTGTCACTTTAGTCCCATTGGAGCCTTCTGATGTCACGGTGGCGGCGTCGTTGCCAGCCCTGGGCTCCCCCACCGCGGACTGCGCAAAGGCCACGCTTTTAGCTGCCCCGCTGTGCGAAGAGGCAGCCGAGGGAACACCCGGCCGCACTCGAGAGCTGGCGGCACTAGCAGCCACATCACCAGGCTGCCCTGACATGGCCACCAAGGCTATTGATCGAAGTGACGACACAACGCCCTGGGTCACACCATGCTGAGGCAGTGCTGCAGCGACATGCGATGGCAAGGAGCCGAGAGGCGTGCTGAGCAGCCCAGTACTGTTCACAGGGGAACCTGAGGCTGCAGCCATTACCCATTGTTCAGCGCAATCGGCCAAACGACTAGCAGCCAGAAACGCCGTTAACACTGCGACTTGTGGGCGCAGCATGACTGCTGATGTGGTCAAGCGCACCCCGACGACACGGGACAGCCTGGCGCGCACATCCACTGCCAGAGCAGCCAAGCCAGGCACATTGCCCAGCTGGCGCCCCACATGAGTATGATGCTGGTCTTGTGCGTGTTCCTTTGCAGCAGATTGCAGCAAGTCTGTAAGCCACGCAGCGTCACCCCCCGCCTCCCTGGAGCTGCCCCCCCCCTCCTCCCACACAGCCAGTTCCATGGCAGCCTCCGGGCCAAGCACCTCCGCCAGCACGGCATCTGCTGAGTTCATATCATGCCCCACTGCTGGTGCTGAATTGGATGAGGCGGCAGCTGGTGGCAAAGGCAGGCGTGGCGGGGCCCCTGTGATGATGTCCGCCCGCTGCATGCTGGCACCAGGCCTGCCCTCGCCCTCATCCATACAGAACTCGTGCGCCAATGCTGCAGAGCCTTCCTGGGTCATGTTTCCACCATGGTGACTGCGGTGAAGCGCAGAGCGCACTGCTGAGGCCGCTGCCCCCGCACCACCTGCGAGGCCGAACCGGCCCCGCCCGCGAGAGGAACTCAGCGGGGGTTCGGGAAGAACACTGGATCCCAAACCATGCTCTTTCGCTACTGCCAGTGTGCGTCCGTGGCGACGGCCCGCCTCTAGTGCACTGCGATCTGCATGCCCAGTGTCTGCTGCGATGACAGCCTCCAGCAGCACATCGACCCTGGAAGGTGCCGCGGCGAATTGCGCTGCCCGGAAGCTGGGTGCTGCTGCATACACAAATGGATCGGGCGAAATTCGGGCTAGTGCAGCATGCACTTCGTCATCGTTCGGCAGAGATGGCTGTGACACTGCATTTGCAGTTGACGTTGCGGCTTGCTGTCCTGGCAAGGGCAAGGGGGACAGTCGCAGCTGTGCAGGCTGTACAGCTGCACTGGCACGCAAGCGGCCTTGTAATGCAAGCGCACGCTGCACGAGGGCAGCTGATACCGCTGCAGCAGTTGACTGGGGCTGTGGAGGCAGGGTGGGCGGGCGCACAGCTGCGGCGAGCGGGTCCTGGGAACGACGCGGGCGCAGGGGGGGCGCAGGGGAGTGATGCGGGGCAGCGCTGGGCCTGGGAGTATCTGGTACGGGCTCGTATGAGCCTACTTGCTCGCGCGGAGGGGAGAGGCTGCTGTGCTCGCTGCTGTGTGCGGTGTGCACGCTCATGTCGCCACGGCCTGCTTGGGGGCTGTGCGGAGCCCCGCTGCTGGAGCTGGGGGCATCAGAAACGCCAGAGTCGTCCAAACCCGGAGCTGAACGCGATGGCGGTTCTTGGTTTGTGGCAGGCTGGACATCCTGCTCGAGTGCAGGTGGGGAGACACCTTCAGCGGCTGCTTGGTTTGATGCTGCAGCCGTCTCATCTGGCTTAGCAGCTACTTGGGCGGGTGGTGACCTGTTGACAATCAAATCGCAAATAACCAGTAGTGTTCCGATAATTTGCTGGCTTTTGGGGGTATACACAGCAATCAGGTGTTTTGACTGTCCAACAATGCATGTCGGTGCGGATTTTGAATCAACATCCACAGGCATGGGACACTGGGCAAAGCCAATGACTGAGCAAGAGACCGGATCCAGGACATGCAAAAGCAAACTTTTCTGTATAATCATACAGCGTGTGTTGTGAATCATTCAGACCTGTCCTCTTGTTCAGCTGCAAAAAGACACAAACAGCGAACTTTGCCGTTGACATACCATTTTTGACAAATACCTGGCGAAGGAATCTGACTTGACCACCACAGGGTGCCAGAGCGTGTTTTCACGACTCCAGTGTGTATTATTCATATTATTAACAGCACGATGCTTCAGTTTGGTTGCAGTTAGTCGTACTGCGTCCTCCATTGGCGCTCCCCACCACTGTGGTTCGATTTGAACGCTGCGCTGTGTACCAGCCACCCTTCCACTGATAGCCCCAAATGCTGGGATGTGCAGGCTGATTGACCCCCTGTGCGGTCCATTGAGAAGTGGTGGCAGTCTGGCTCCCACTGTCGCGGGGGCCGCGGGTCCAGGAAGTCGCTGACTCATCGTACCACCCGCTTGGCCCGGTGAAACGGCAGACCTTGATGGGCACACAGGTAAGCACCACGTGTTGAACTGGGGGCAGGCGCTTAAGGCTTGGTGGCAGTTTCAGGTGTCATATTTACTGCAGCATCGCGTATGTGCTGATGGATGTGCACAGACCTGAGTGAGACCCCCCTACACCCCCCGGAGCAGCGACAGCCCCTGACTGGCGAAGCAGCGCTCATGCAATAAGAGCATCGCCATCCATTGCGGTGAAGAAACGGAATACCCTGTTGGACACGACGGTTGACTTGCGCTTAGGGTCCAGGGTGCTCTGCGAGAGACAAACGAGTGCAAACAAAGTGGACTAGCTCTCAGCTTTTGCTCAGGGGGGCCAGGCACGATGTGTGATGCTGCAGCAGAACATACCTCCAGTAGTGCTGCTTTGTCTGCATCACCTACAGTCGGATCTTCATACACCTGCATTAGGCTCTGGAAGCTTGGGAAGCGTTTCACAATATTCACAGCTCTGCGGAAGCATGCATGCGACAAGCATCGCAACAAAGGTCATTGAGCAGGTACGTACTTGCTGGCTGATACACCAGGAATCATCTGCAGCTGAGCACACCACATGTCCTGTGCAGTGAGTTCGCTTGCGCCGCCCCCGGCGAAGGAGCTGCCTGAGCGGACAGAAGCACCGCCACCCGACGCCACAGATGCTGATGCGGCGAAGGAGCTGCCTCCATCCCCACCCACCGCGGCTCGAAGTGCTTTGGACACCCTGACCTTTGCCACGCACGCCAGCGCGGTCTTGCGGGTGCGGTAGGGGGCCTCCGCGATGGCACGCGTCAGGCTGCACAAGTACTCTGCAGCATGCTTGTTGTCGTTGCACTGGCGTGTCTGCACATCCCCGAGGATATATGCCTGTGCAAGTGCGGCATCGACAGTCCCGCGCGTGGTGCTGGACATGGAGTGCTGCGCTTGGGCGCGGCGCTGCAGGGCGCCAACGTAGTTCCCCACTTGGAAAGCCAGCAGCAGCACCCGAGCCCCGCTGGGCAGCTGCGATTGCAGGCTAGCAGTATGCTGCAACAGTGCGTGGGGCCCGTCTTGCACCAATGGGACCAGCTGCTTGCCGCGCAGCACTTGCAACAGGAAAGGCTGTAGGGTGTGCGGCCCGTGCTCTGAGAGGCTGCCATCGGGCTGCAGCACGCGGCGGTGCCACTGCAGCAGCCCTGAGGGGACACCTGAAACAGGCGGTAGCACTGTATATTTATCTTCCTGTAGCGCTGCTGTCAATGCGCTGCCCAGAGCAGTGGCGGCCAGCTCACTTTCCAGCTGCACCGCGATTTCCTGGGCAGCGTAGCTCCCCTTGGCCTGGCGAGACCAGTGCACAGCATGGGACCGGCGCACCTTGGCAGATACACCCTCAGTAGCAGCTGCAAGATCGGCTGAGCTGGTGCTGCCCCTAGCCCTTGCTCGCTTCTGGCTTCGGGTGCTGCCTCCTGCCGATCGGCGTGGCGGCCGCCCGGAGGGTGCAGCCGCATGCATGGCGGCTTCGGCACGCAATGCGCCAAATGCAGCAGAATTGTGCGACATGGGCGCTGTGATAACAGGGGTGGCAGACCCCTGGCTGCTTGCAGCGTCGTCGCTGGAACTGCCTTGCGACAGTCTCAAATCCACTACTTCGGGGCCTTCATTGCGCCCAGCTGGCTGGGGAGGCTGTACTCCTCGTTGCTGAAGAGCTGCACCCAAACTTGGTAGTTCATCTTCGCTTGAGCCTTCACTGCTTGTCAAGCAGGCAAATTGGCTCATCACGCAAACAAAGGCCTGCTCCCAAAAGACTCCAAAATCCGCAGCTTTGTGCTTCTCAAGATGCCTGCCTGCCTGCCTGCGATAAATCCGCACAAGTTTGACTATATTGTCACAATTTTTGTTCAGGTTGCGGAATCCTTGGGCGATAACAGCAAGTAGGCAAGCAAGCTGCCGCAAGAGGGCCCCTCGTGCCGAAGAAGGAGCGAGCGCAGCCCTACCGTAGCAACATGAACAATGGCTTGAATGGAATGACACAGGTTCGATAATATGTCATTTACTTTCGGGAAACGCTATCTAAACAAGTTTGTCTTGCTTTTGGGGGAGCATCCAGCACTTTCCTCTGAAGCGGACATATAGTGTCGCTTTGCGACAAGTTCGGTTTCATCGTTTATTGAGCTGTGATATGTAACAGGTGCGTGGAAACTGACTATGTGTTTCTTGTTGAAAGCAATGGTTTTGTACCAGCTTGGCACGCCATGAAACCACACGAGTGGCGAAAGCAGCGTTGCGAGAAATCATCCCCACATTTCACACGGCGTTGGCGTTGGCCCAGAAAAGTTAATCAGCGGGTAATTTCGTCTTGAAGAGCAGTGACTTGTACTCTAAAGTGTGGTGGGAGTTGTTGGCTTGAGCGCACAAAATTTTCACGAATGGTGCCTCCGAGGGCTTGCGTGAATCTGCATTGAGGATGACAGCAGTTGTCGTTGTCCGTCATCACTGTTTTCCGGGCCCACGGTCGTTCATCATTGCAGGTTACTGAGGTTGAACCTGTGATTGTGGGGCATTCTCATTGCCCATCATGTCACTGCCCCTTGCCACTCAAGGCAGCCCCCACGCCTCCACCAGGACACACCACCCAGACACAGTGGAGACACCCGCGGCACCACGGCAGCCACAGGCGCCTCGCACACACCCATGAGCAGCTCCCCTGTGATTGTGGGGCATTCTCATTGCCCATCATGTCACTGCCCCTTGCCACTCAAGGCAGCCCCCACGCCTCCACAGCCCCCATGCCTCGAGCAAGTTACCCACGGCACTCAGTGGAGCGAAATGAGTCGAATCTGATGCTTCGAGATGCAGCATGCCATAAATGGGCAAGACTGTCTTACATGTTCTGTTGGGTGTCTTCATCTGTTACCGCCTCGTCGTGGGCTAGGGACAAAGAAATATTCTCCTCTGCCAATGGTGAAAGTCCACTGCTTGCGGTTGATGGCCCTGGACTTGCTGTGTGGACAGGCACAGATAAAGGTATAATTCGTTGTGTTTGATTGCCAACACTTGGCTGTACTGAAGAGGGTAGGGCTTGCTGCAGATAATGAATGTAGACTAGCTGCCGTTAGCTGTGCACTGGTGAGAGTATCACTGAGGCTGTTCACGACGCTTGGTTGGAAGTCACAAACTTCCACATTGTCAAATGCTCGCGATTTTGCAAGAAACTTTCGCGGGCAGCCTGAGGTAGAGCAGTGCGTTTGCACTGCAGTGTGTCTGCATGAGCAAGCATACACCGTGCCGCGACAGCTGCTTTGCTAAGACTTCGTGTTCCTTGTGGTACCGTACATGCAAGACATGTTGCCGTGAAGTATGGACACAGAAAAGAATTGTGTATATCCTGCTGAGTATGGGTTTTGAGTCAAGTACCTTGGCCCAGCCTGGCAAGCTTCTTCTGCCTCGGCCGGACTAAAGCCATTGTTTGGTGGCACTACCGCTACTAAATGAGTGCAAACGCGAAGAGACTGTCACACTGATCCAAAGGCACTTCGATTTTGGGTGAGTGGCATTGTGTCTGCTTTTTTGCTGTGCCAATGATCTCTCAGATGCCCTAGCTGGCATGGAGCCCCCTTTGCTCAGCCTTGCAGAAAGCCGTTAGCGAGACGGCTCTTCCGTTGACCGGCCATGCCGGCCAAAGCTCTCAAAACGCCACATTTGTATCTCCCAGATAACTGTGTTTCATCGAATAACACTTGAATTTGTGCATTATGTGAATTTTCGTACTGCAAGCTCATTCCCAAACCAACGGCCGTTCCCATGACGACACTCCAGAATTCAAATCACTTCATGGTACTACTCAGCTAACTTCTGTATGCCGCTGCGAAAATTTACAGAAATTCAAGCAGATTGAGCCACCGTTTCGACATGAAACGCTCTAAGAGTGCGCTGATTTCGATACTCTGATGCATAAGCTATAAAACACTCAGGTCTGATCGTCAGGAGAGTGCTGCCAAACTTGGAGGAAGTGCGCAGCCGCCTGTAAGAATTTGGCCGGCAGCTGGTCAAGCTTAGAATGGTGGGCACGAGGGAAATCCTTATCTCACAATCATTTGCACTGGTATACTGCAAATTGTCATGGTGAATTCAATTCGCCTCGGGAGAGTTGCAATGCACGCTCATCGCGTCATAATCCGCATCTCAACAAGCCAATTTGATCAGGAAAATGTGGCGATGTATTCTTGCAGTGGGTGCTATCTGTTTCGTAAGTGTGGCTACATAGCCGCTCAAAAATTTTTATGCCCTGTTTTCCTGCGGAGCTCTTTTTCGTGCACATCTTGGCCCTACCCAGCATGACCTCCGGCAGAAGGTGCAAAGTGACAGTACCCTACATAGTAGCTATTTGTGTATCAGTAACATAATTGGCCAGAACAGTCACTAGACACATGATGATTGATAAAAAGTGCTTTTTAGGGCACCACTCTGTGTTTGTAACACACCTGGTATTCTAAGTAGTGACTACGGTCGAGGGCAGCGGCAGCTACCAAGAACCGGAAGGCTGCTCACGTGCACGTGTTACGTATTGACGAACTTGTTACTCGTGCACCAACTTACAACATTATAATTATGATAAATAAATTCCCATGTGTGGAGCATCACGGTCCACACATTCCGTATTGAATGCGTTTGTGCGCCAGGGGCTGACCTGCCCATGTGCAATACAACCTTTCTGAATCACAGGGAATCCACGTCCTACGTATACACAAACACAGACAATAATATGCCTATTCCCTGAAATGGAAGCACAAAATTTGAATGAGTAGACAAGAGTTGCCTGTGGATGATTCTGCTGCATGTACAGTGTGACATTGGAACCTATATCCTGACCAAGTTCTAGACAATCAGATAACCTGGGCAGGTGGCCAGTTGCGTACATGGCACAAGGCTCAAACCCCACCCCCAGTAGCAACGTATACATCTGCACTCTTTGCCTCATCATCTGACTTCACGAGCAATAAATCTTCTATTTGACTGAAGCTCTCTGATTCGCGCATCGCTGCTCTTTGCCAGCCCAGGCAGCCCAAGGCAGCCCAACACGCCTCCACTGGGACACAGCACCCAGACACAGTGGAGACACCCGCGCCTGCCTGGCAGCCACAGGCGCCTCGCACACTCCCATGAGCAGCTCCCCTGTGATTGTGGGGCATTCACATCACCCATCGTGTCACTGCCCTTTGCCAGCCCAGGCAGCCCAAGGCAGCCCAACACGCCTCCACTGGGACACAGCACCCAGACACAGTGGAGACACCCGCGCCTGCCTGGCAGCCACAGGCGCCTCGCACATACCCATGAGCAGCCGCGTTTGCTCAAAGTTGAAGGCAGTACTGCATGCCAGATATTTCTGTGCGGCATCTATCAAGTTGGGCTCCTAGCTAATACCATGCTGAGCCCTTCAGTCCCTTCGCCACATGCCTGCATGGTTCAATGTTAAAATATCATATTGTGGGCTTGTTCTCATTTTCAGTACAAGGTTTAGATCTGAGTTCAAATTTTTCGTCAGCGTTTCGCCAGCGAAACGTTGCCTCAATGGCCCCTGTGACAACGAAAGCACGTTGGACTATGGGAATGCAAGCTGACTCTACTTCAGTGCACGTAGTAAATTTAATCGTTGTCTCCATGTGTGAACTGCCTAGACTTATCAAGGAGTCATGAAGAGGCCCCCCAACTCAGGTGCCTGCCTGGGCAGGTGCAGGTAAATGTCGCCACAGCATTCTCTCGATTGCTCGCGTCTCCGGGCTCTAAAGGGTCCCACAACACCACACATGCTGTATGTATATACATTATTGAGTTGTATGTGCAATTTATAGCCATTGAGGCATCATTGTGCTAAGGCACTTTGATGGAGCTAAGGTACTACCTTACAGAGGCGCGGTCTGCAGCGCTGAGGCTGTCGAACTGCGCCCCTTGCAGGCGAGACAGTGCTACAGTCGCCGCCCATACCAAACAATCTTTGCGTGTGTCAAGGCCGATAGCCTCGAACACAGCTTCAACTGCAGGTAGGTGGGAGTGAGTGAGCGTGTGAGTGTCGCAGGCGGCACTTCTCACGATACCCCTCCTTGTACTGCGCACCCGCATCCTTATCAACGAGGCCCTTGATGGCACTGTCCATATCTGGACACGAAAACACGGCTAGGGCATGCAGGCTTGCCTTGGTTGGGATCAACCAGCGCCCTCCATCAGCCAATGACAGCGACTTGAGACGCCGCATGGAGGTTGAGTGCTTCGCCATCATGCCAGTCACGATGAACTGATAAGCCACGATGTTTGGCTGCAAGAACTAGTACGTAATATATCCATGCCTACTCCTACCAACCCTTGCGCGTGTGCGGCCAGTGCTTGGGCCACAAAAGCGCCGCCCCAAAATGTGCGCCGAACCCGGCCATATTTTGACCCCCCCCCCCGTTCGAGATATCACTGTCCCCTTAAATTATCATTTACAAAGTAAATGATCGTATATATAACATCTCTATTATTGGACACTTTACAAACTTACAATTAACACCTTATATTTTTTCTTTCCCATATCCCCTTCCTTCATTTTATCACATTGGTCCCTCGCTTTGACCCTGGACGGTTTCACGCGTACAGCCAAGCCCTAGAGCCCACTAAAGTGGGGGAGGCAAGCGTATGTGGCGTCCATGTTCCGCGAGGAGGCATTTAGCGCCGGCAGCTGCACACCAGTTGGATGTAGCCCGTGGTGCGCTGCAGTCAACACTGATATCACAAACAGCTGGGCTTGGCTGCAGGGCAAAGCAACCACTAGCCTCCATGACCGAGGGGAGAATTCGTAGTTTGCATGAGCCAGGTGCTCAGAAAAGATGCAGAGTCACATTATCGCTCCGGGGGCGGGGGGGTGGACGGGGGGGCAACCGAGTGGCGGGGTACACCTTCCGCCGCACTCTGCGGAACGCGGGCAAGTGAGCAGCGTCATCGAGGCTGTTCGGGTGTGATGCATATTGTGTAGCATAATATCATGCTGTATGGCGTGAACTGTTTGATTGCCATGCTGAGCTGCTGGTGCACCCCCTTGTCCGGGGTCCTGGTAGGCACCTGGTGGCCAGGCTGCACGGGAAGGCGGTGGCTGCAGAGGCCAGCCTGTCGTAGGTCTCCACTGCCAGGGGAACAAAGGCTCCCCCCAGCAGAACCATTGAGCTCCTTGCACACGCTCAGCTTGGGGGTCCTTGCTCTGTAGGTGAGTACATTTGCTCGCCTTGGGGGTGTGAGCTGCGCACGCACACGCTTTGGCTTCGCTGCCGTATGCATTGATTGAGATGACAGAGGACAGTCTGCAGAGATGCCCATGACCGTTGGGTATGTCATGTTCGCCGTAGCGTCGTCGCACACCGCCATGCGGCGCTTGTTGGCGCCACTGGGGCATAGGCAGCTGTCGACTGTGGACCAGGAGGTCCCCTCTCATCGCCACCAGGCGCTCTCTCCGCCCCGGGTCTTCCGTGACCAATGGGGCCAGTGTGGGCTCAGCAATGGTGTCGCCATGTTGCAATCGGGTTGCAGACCTCCGTCATGAAATGCATGCTCGGCGAGTGAGGTCATCAGCTGAAATTATGATGCTCCAAAAACAGGGCCTCCCGCAGGGGCCGCTCAGCTGCGACATGTCGACAGAAAACCTCTTAACTTACATCAAACTCGGCGACGTGCGACAAAAAACCACACCATTCTAAGTTGTTGGGGGGTCCAATTGTCGGGCCAGTGTGTGAGGTAGGCTTGCAGCTTGTCCATCAAGCTATCAGTTCATTATTGTTCACTGTACTACATTACGGACACAAATTGAACTTCAGAAACATTTTATCTTGTATCGCTGAGGCGTGTTTGCTGCCGTGCACAGCGAAGAAAGTATGGCTGCAGCTGGCGGTATGTATCCTTCAGCCCTGCTCCAACTAACGGCAGCATGATCAAACAGTCCTGCAGATTCGCCACGTGACTTTATCACGGCCACAAGGACAGTCAAATACTTTGAATTCCAGGATCAAGCATCTGATCTCACTTCAGCTTTGAAGCTTCATCCTGACATGGAAAATGTGCTGCGAGCTTTTGCGGAAGTCGATCCAAACTATATTTTCCTTCCGAGCATTCTGCCAATACTGAGGCACATCTGCATCATGATCCAGGGCCTGCATAACCCCTCTGGAGTACCAAAATCAATTTTGTTGACTGGACCTCGAGGGATCGGGAAATCGTGGTTGTTTCGCACGGCCGGGGATCCAACGATCCTCGCAGCAATTCTCACAGATTTTCCAACACAACACACTCTGGACACATCAGATGATGCAGAGCTCGGGCCAATCACTATTCTCGAGTCACTAGATCTCAGTGGTTTTTCAGAAGGACAAACGCAGTCATTCCATGAATGGGTAATTTTACAAATTGTGGACAACCTCAAAGTCCATGAGAATCGCCAAAACACTGTCGACATCTTGAGCTGCGTCGCTGACATTGTTGGTAGCGGAAATCAGGCGCAAGACGTCCATCCTTCGTCAAAGTTCGAAGCTGCAATCCGACTCCTACCTGAAAGCGAAGAGCGGACAGTGGCGCTGGCAAACCTGACTGATGGAAGGACAATTCTCAAGTTTGTCAGCGCTTGCTTGGTGCATGCCCGAGTAGCAGCTCTATTTTTGGTCGACGAAGCTGAATGTTTGTTCAAGGATGCATCATTCACCAAAGGTATGGCTGCTTTGTGGAAGTCCCAGATGCTCGCCATTCTTGCCATCCCTAACACGGCAATCGGAGTTGTGGTTTGCGCGAGCTTTCAGCGGGCGAACCAGCTGTTTTTGACAAAATCTGGTGATCATACATTTCCAGACGAGTATACACATCTGAGCCTTCGGTCAGATTGGAATGGCACCAAGCTTCAGCACTTCCGCATGTCACAGCCAACCTGGACGCGTGAGCTTTTATCTCGCTACATTTGGGCTACATGTAGTAAAACGTTCGGTAAAAAGCGTGCAGAACAGCAGGATTCCGAAAATAAACGACTGGATGCTTTATTTATTCGGGGATCTGAACACAGCGACGAAGGAGGCGACGAGTTGAGAGCGCTCGATGCATCCCTTGAGCACTTCCTTCGGCTGTATGGGCACACTCCGCGAAAAGTGACCCGCGCATTGGAAGAGAAAGTGAAATCATTGAAGCCACCTTGTCGATGGCCTGATCCTGCGCCCATTGATCGTGATGATGTCAATGTCCATGGCGAAGCTGTCGAGCAGCTGCAACGAGCCCAGCGAGGGCTGGCGGCATACATTGAGGCTCTCGACCGACCTCTAAAAAATCTGACCCATCTCGACTTCGACCCTGCGCTGTATGGCGTGCCTCGTGAAAAAATCAAAGCGAGACTGGTTGCGAGTGACACTGGCAGTTCTGACACTGCTGTGTCTGTGGGCAGCGCCGCCATGGACAGCAAACGCCCAGCACTCAAGCGCGCAACAGATTGCATCGATGCAGCCATCGATGGTGGCATGCTTGTGTACATTGATAAGGGCTTTTTATCGCTTGCAGACCCTTCCATTAATGTCGAACATGTCTGCGCCGATACTGTCAGCCCCGTCGCTGTGTCATGGCTACGCCACAAGGGATATGGGGAGGAAGCAGAGATTTTGGTTGCGAGAAACCTTGCTCGCTCACCACATTGTGGACCTCCCGATGCATACGTGCTTGGACTCGGGCCGTCTGGAACAGCAATTGTCTCAAATCGCGACAGTGCTGCCTCAGAAATGGCAACGGTTCACCTTATTGCGCTGTCGCCCGAAGGGAAGCCACTGACTCAGAAAAGTATTCGCAGTGGCGACTTGGAAGAATTATTCGGGGATTCGCAAAGCTACCAGGAATACCAGCTTGCCCAGGCTGCAAAGCAAAAACTCACAAACCTGAGAGCAAGAAAGGCCAAGAGCACCGCCATGGACGAAGCCAAGCGGGCTGTGGAAGACCATCCTGTTCTCCCATTGTGGCAAATGCTTCAAGCAGCAGGGCAAGAGTATGGTATGGATGCCGACAGCCTTGCAGCGTATCTTTCAGTTTGTCGAACACACTCCTCGGTGCGCGCGGCTATTCTCGAACTGCGGCAAGTATGGGTCAAGGAGGCACCAGATGCGATGGGAGGCGACTTGTTGGGCTTGGTGATGAGTGTCGCAGGTGCAGATTCTGACGGAAAAATTATGGTTCAGACGGCTCGTGTGCAAGTGAAAATTGCCACTCAGGATAGTCTTTCCAACCCGAAGTCCACAGCTGGGTCAGACCGCACCCATGAGGCCTTGAAAGGTCTCCTTGATCCTGCCAAAGCAGCTACCTCGCAAAACAAGCAGTCTCATAGTGTTCGACACGAGCCGACTGTGTCTGCTGTTGAGCGCTTCATGCAAGGCGTGCTGGTTTGTGCTGGCGATAAGCCAGAGCCATCTTCTTGGCATGAGCAGTACAATTCCTGCCAGGGCTGGTTGGAGTTCGAGCATCGTCGTCCATGCATTGCCACGACGCACACAGTCCCAGCGACAGTGCGCAGCACATGTGACGCGGCTGGAGTGGACGTCCTTGATGCTGCCGGCCTTGCAGACTACTGGGGCGATCTGGGTGTAGCTTGCGAAGCACTGGGCGTGCTCCCATTTGCAACACAGGAAGGTGGCCACGCTGTGGCAGGGCCGCCCGACGAGCTTCAACGACTGCTTGACGATGCAAGGGCGCGTACAGCCAAGCCCTAGAGCCCACTAAAGTGGGGGAGGCAAGCGTATGTGGCGGGGGGGGGTAGCTTCGCAAACAAAATAAATTTATTGTAAGATCAACTTCAATCGCTTCGCTTCATTTCAGTTTCTTGATGATTCCCTAGAGGTTTTCTTGTAATCCTTCTGGGGGTCATTATCCGTACAAATTTATATATAGTATTTAATCTCTTGCCGGTTAGGGTTAGGGTTAGGGTTAGGGTTAGGGTTAGGGTATTGCCGGTTACCTTGTTGTTGTTCCTTCCTTGGTAGAGGGGGGTGCTTCCTTCGGGTGTAGCTTCTTGGCATTTGGGTGGCCGACCCGACCGTCAGAGCAAATAAAAATAGAAAAAAAAAGGGGAGGGACAGGACA
>Ga0307982_1002169_pt1 | contig 15936 bp, 14 predicted proteins | sample OrgLakmetagen989_FD_201847 | JGI IMG/M metagenome (GOLD analysis project Ga0307982, IMG submission 201847) | Saline water microbial communities from Organic Lake, Antarctica - #989 | ecosystem: Environmental > Aquatic > Non-marine Saline and Alkaline > Saline | place: Antarctica: Organic Lake...
TTCGACGGTAAGCTGCCAACCCACTACCAGGACTTCCATTCCACCTTGGACCCCGACCGCGAGTTGTTGCGGAGAGACGTGGCTACGAACCGAGTCAACAACTGATCTGGATGCAGCTTTTGTCCCAAACCTCAAGAAACAAGCCGGGAAGTGGGTTATGAAAGGAGGGATGTATTATATTAGGTCTTCATAGTTTTGCATCTTTTCTTCTTTTTGCAGCCGCCGCCTGCCTACTGCCTACATCGTCGTCTCGTCCTCGCCTCGGTCAAAATTCATCAGCTCATCAGCTCATCAGTCGTCTCTATATGGATAGAGGTCCTAAACGCTCATAGATATGCCTGGGTCGTTAGTTTGAAAGCAATCGTGCTTACATTCACATTAATTCACTTGCGACCATAGATAGGTAACGCACCTCACGGTTTGTTTATCAACATGCGTAGAGGCCTGCAGGTTGTCGTGTTAGTCTTACTATGGGGCCTGCTTCTAGTTTTGCTCACAGTGGCAGTCTTTGGAGAAGGTCCTGAAAGAATGATCATCAGGAGGCAGTTAAGGGAACTAGATGATCCCTCAGATGTTGGCCCTTGTGCAACGTCTGCATCAACCACTGCGCCTTTACTTCCAGCCATTGTAGTGGTCTCAGCTTCACCGGATCAGGTTTGGACAGCTCCTCTTGCCACCTTCGTTGAGACACACTCTTCATATCGATGAGAACCATTGGTCTAACCTAAAATCTACACCTATGATATAGGATGAGGAAGATGTGTTGCTCGCAGCACGTGCCGTAGTGTTGCACAGCGATCCGAAGCTTTTGGCTGGACTGGTGCTCCTCGTTGCAGGCGACACCAGTAAGACAATAGCTAGATCTACAAGTGAAAAATGTCTCTCGAAGGCTTCAAATGCGCTTCTGTTCAGTTTACGTGAACGATTAATCTAAATTGCAAATTTCTTGGCTGCTCGCGGATGTTTCACTTACATGATGATTTCTCTCTGTTTTTCACTTCAAAACTTCTCGTCCATGTGCTCACAGGCGGCGATCTGGACCCAGATGGAGCCAAAATCGAAGCGCTGCAGGCGGCGCTGGGGCCAGGCGTGCCTGTAGACGTGCTGGGCGGCTCCATCATCGACTGGGCGGTGCGGTCGGACGAAGTTGCCTTTCGCAGCTGGGCCGAGCCGCACCTCCTCAGCATGGCGCGCGACAGCCCAAAAGCGCTTGTCTATTTGGACTGTGGCAGCTTGGTAGAGCCCGGGTGGCTGGGGCCTCTGGTGGCCGCCGTCTCGGCGGACCCGTTCGTGATGGCGGTGCCGGACATCGTGCACTTCGGCAGCTTAGAAGGCGGGCACCAGGCGACGAGCGGTGGAAACCTTGCGGCATCTGCTGGTGGGCAATTCGACCTGGCGCTCAACTATTACGTCCCAAAGCCAGCAAGTGCACCTCTAGGAAGCGAGGCGATGGGCGCCGGGGCGACAGCTTCGCTCAAAGGTGATAGCAGCAGCAGCAGCGAGCAAGCGGCTTCTCGTCGCGTGCAGCGGGTAGGGGCCACCTCGCTGGTGGCCTTTGCGGTGCACAGCGATTGGTGGGCGGCGCTAGGCGGGTTTGAGGTGGCGGTGTCTGCGGGGCTGGGCTTGGGCTTTTGGCCTTCGGACTTGCCGCCTCTCGAAGCCTCGTCAGCTGCAGCAGCTGCGTCAGGGCAGGTAATCCTGCCAGGCGCGGGAGCGCCGGCGTTGGAGCTTTCCCTGCGGCACTGGGGCTGCGGGGGCGCCATCCAGGTGGTGCCGTGCAGCGTGGTGCAGCGGCAGAGCGGGCGCGGCGCGGGCAACCGTCAACCCACGGCGTCGGAGACGCAGGCGGCCAGCACCGCGGCCCTCAAAGTGGCGGAGTTGTGGCTGGCTGCGCTCGCGCCGTCGGTGTGGGCGTCGCACGGGGAGCCTCGGCGCTCGCCTTTCGCCATGACCCGCAAGGGCATCGACGCCGCTGCGCGCGAAAGCTTGGAAGTTGTGCGCAACCGTTTGGGGAGCCAAAGCCAGTGCAAAGGCTTGGAGTGGTTTTTGGAGCATGTAGATCCAGAGTTGTTCCTTGCAGACCGCAGCCACCTCCCTAGCAGCGGCAACAACCATAACAATATCAATGGCAATGCCGCAGCTTCTGCTTCTGCTGCTCTTCCTGCGTTTCCCACGGGCGCTGCCTGCAAAGACCATCCCGACTACGTGGAAAGTTGTGCTGGGTGGGCCGAGCTTGGGGAATGCGTCAAGAACCCAGCGTTCATGGTTCCCTACTGCCCGCGTGCCTGCGGTGGCTGTGGCGGCGGCAACGGCGCAGCAGCCGCTCTACCTGCTGGAAAGACAAGAGAACCGGCAGGCGATGCGGGGTTTTACCCCCATAAGGAGGCAGTAGCGTTTGCTCACGCGCCAGCTGAAAGTAGCAGTAGCAGCAGTGTTGGCGGTGGAAATGTGAAAGCCGTTGCTGCTGCTGCTGTGGGTATAGGCGAAGGAGCCCGTGCTCACGGAGACGACCCCACCTACCAGGACTTACCGCATCGTCACCAAGCAGACGACCACACAGCGGCGCACCAGGCAGTGGGGGCAGATGCAGCAGCGGGTGGTGGTGGTGTTGCTATAGCAGCAGCAGCAGCTCCGTCATGGCGAGACCCCGATTACTGGTTGCACAAAGACCATGGCCCTGCGCCAACTGACCCCGCGATCGCAGGCTCGACCTGGCCGCCCCCCGACCCACGGTGGCTGAGCCGGCGCCGACTAGACGCGAACGAGCCCGCGTTCCCACCCAAACAGCCGCCAGCTACCTGCGGCGCCAAAGACGGCCACGCGACTTTGTTGACACAAGTGGAGGTGGCTCCCGACAACGCGGACGGCCGCACGGTGTTCTGCATGGTGTACACGATTGCCAAGGCGCACAAGGGGGGGCCTACAGTGGTGCGAGACACGTGGGCGTCGAGGTGCGACGGTTTTGCAGTGATGAGCACCGAGGAAGACGCCACCTTGCCGGCGATTCACGTGACCCACGAAGGGCCCGAAGAATACAACAACATTTGGCAGAAAGTGCGCAGCATTTGGAAGTACGTGTACCTGGCCTATGGGCAAGAGTTCGACTGGTTTTACATTGGCGGTGACGATCTGTTCATCATTCCCGAAAACTTGCGGGCATACTTGACGTCGCCGGAGCTCATCGAAGCAGGCAGTGGTGGTGGTGATGGTTCAGGCAACCCGCTCTTTTTGGGCCGGCGGTTCCAGATTCCCAGGGGCCAATTGTTCAACAGCGGCGGCGCGGGCTACGCCCTCAACCGAGCGGCCCTCAAGCTGCTGTACGACCACTTGGACCACCCCAAGTGCTTCCCGCACCAAAAGGTCTTTGCCGAAGACGTGAACGTGGCGCGCTGTTTGAGCACCTTTGGGGTGGTGGCCTACGACACGCGCGACAAGAGCGCCGAGCCCGCGCCCAACGGAGCGTACCCCGAGCGCTTCCACCCTTTTACCCCAGGGCAGCACATGTCGTGGCAGCCGCCGCGGCGCAAAAATGCCGACGGGTCCTCGAAGGACTGGTACGAGAACTACAACGCCCCCTGGGGAGTGGCGCCGGGCAAAGACTGCTGCTCCAAACAGTCGGCGACTTTCCATTACGTGAAGCCCGACCTCATGCCCAAACTGTCGGCTTTGCTCTGGGACTGCCGGGCGCCAGCTTAGGGGATTAGGAACGCTCAGACGGTTTAGATGCCTACTTCCGGTCTCCTGATATACAGGTTCACGTGTTCACGTGCCTTTGTCCTTATGGCACTACAGTTTTTTTAAAGCCAACTCCTTTGTTTATATCCCGCATTGAACTATTAAGTTCTATGGTATGTGGTTCGGATTCGAAGGCCCGGCCGGGTATACGGTGTGAATACGGTTGTGCACCAATAGCCAATTGAACATCGAGGGAAATCGAGATAAGATGAAATACGAATAAGGATACAGCTCCAGATAACGAGATATAGCTGCGTTCTAGAGCAGGAGTCAATGAAGACCTTGCATTGGTTGATATCAACAACAAGGAGCAGGGAAGTCGATTTGCCTTGCATTTGAATTCTCTACTAATACCAAAACTCAAAATATTTTACAGCTCTTATAGTCTAGTTAATACTCTCCCAATAACAAAGAAAAACAAGTGCACAGTAGTCACAGAGGCACACAAAGAATGTACTTATGCAGCTTATGCGCCAGAAAATTTGCCCCAGAAGGCCAATTCAGGCTCCAACTGGCGTCTTTCCTCCGAACGAGTCGGCGGGACTAAGTGCTCTTATCGAGGTAACGATAACCGATAACGAGTCATATGTATCAAGCAAGTTGACTGAGCAGCTGTGCCATGCGTGTTTCTGCAGCTGCTAACCGCACATCGGGCCCTTGATGGTGCAGTTGATCTTCACCTCCGTTGCCGTCATTCGATGCCTCTAGTACCTCGACCCGGGCAGCCAAATCTGCCAACGCTTTCGCGCGCTCTTCTTCTGCTTTCAAATCGGCCGCCAGCACCGCTGCCAGCTCCACTTCCTCCAAATCGCCCACGACTTCCCCCCTTGCTTCGGCTTGGGCTTGCTGAGCTGCTTCGTCGGGCGCTAAGAAAGCGCTGGGTGGATCCTGGGGATACAGGGTGGCGAAAGCTAATCGTGCCGTGGCGACCGCGCTGTGAGGGTCGAAGTGGTACTGGTCGCGCGGTAATACCAGGCCATTGCAAACTGTGCTTCTCGAAGGGGTGGTATTGTTGCCTTGAGCTTCGGGTAACGGCCATCCAGCTCCTACCCGTGGGAAGTAATACTCGTTTGCAGGTGCACATTGCGCCTCCTCGAGTGGCGGTGTTGGTGCTGGTGGTTTAGAGAGCGGCAAGGCAAAGGAAAGGTGCCACACTTCTTTGCAATTGCCCCACTCTTGGCCCAACAAGCGGGCGGCTTTTGCTAGCGAATCACCTGCTTGTGCCAATAACGCAGCAGCCGCGTCATCGTGAGCTGCACCATCCGAAGGGACCGACGGAGAGGAAGTAGCCACGGTGGTGGTGAGGTGCAAGATGCTGGCACCGAGGTTAGCGGGGACCGAGTAGGTGGTTTCGTCTGCAGTGGTTACCTATGAGGGGGGGAGAGTCGACAAAAGAGAAGAAGAAGATCAAGGAAGTGTTTGAACAATGAAGTAAAGTTATGCGATTGTTGTTAAATGGAGACTTAAGAGGATGCCGACATTATTTTTAGAGAGCGAACTTTACACTTTTTGTTATTTCTCTTCACCTGAATTGCGCCCCAGAAGTTGCCCACGCCCGGGCTGTTGGGCCGTAGGGCCGCCACACGTAAACCTACGACACCGTCCACGATGGCCACGCGCCGCACCGTCCACCACGCCTTTTGCGAGCCAGTGGCAGCTGCTGCTGCGGCTGACGCTGGCGGCAAAAGGTAGTCGTCGGCGGCAATGAAACGGTTGCACGACACGACAAACCCAGCCTCGTCGCAGACCCCCGCTACTTTCACACTTGCGCTGAGTGTACTACCGCTGCAACCATTTTTATCCTTTGTGGGGGCTGCGCCCGCCGCAGCATCAGCACTGTCCTTGCTATGAAGAACCCCCTCAGCTGAGTCCATATCGTCGACTTCTTCTTCTTCTAGCACGAGGCCGAAAAGCGGGTGCCGCAACAAGTAAGTCCCACGGTGAATCGCGCATAGCCGACAGAACGCTTGCGCTAGCTCGCCACTGCCGTACAGAGGCGCCAAAAAAGCGGTCTCTCCGTGCACTCCCAGTGCTGTTAAATGCCGAAAGACCGCCGTTAAGCCTTCTTCGGTGCTCACTGGCGCCGCCGCTGCTTCCACCGAGGGCGACGATGGCGACGATGACGTCACATTGTCACCTTCGCTATCACCACTGGCAGCTTTGGCGCTTTTCTCTTCCTGAGCATGGGGCAAAAGCGCTATCCCGTACAGCACTGCGTCCAAGAGCCTAGGCGGGAGCTTCCACGCCGCCAAGTACTCCACGAAGGAGGCGCCTTGAGCAATGAAGGGTTCGGGGTCTAGTGGATTGCTGCTAGGGGCCTTCTTGGCCTGGGGGGCTGCTCCTGCTGCGCCTCCTGCTGCACCTGCGTCACTAGCGGCCGCACTCGATCCACCTCCGCCACTGGCTTGGCCGTTTTGAGGCCGGCTCAATGCGCGTCCACGAGCGAGGTCGAGGTCGTGTTGGCTGCTCAGATCCGCCTAGTGAGGTTGTGTTCACACAGATGCAGGCAAGGGAAGTGCCGAGACGTCAACGTGACAGGAGGGCATTAGCAAGGATTGAAAGCTTAGGTGAAAATGTCTTGAAGTAGCTTCATTAGCACACAAATTTCATCTCTCCGTACACATGCAAAACATGTTGGGCCTACTTTGTGGGCCACATGTGTCGTGCCCCAGTCGAGCGCACACCGCAGCAACTTCATGAGGCGGTTTTTCTCCAGCATCGACAGCGCCGACGAGCTGAAAATGTCTTGCTTGGAGCACGGCACGTTCCACAGGCCAAGCATAGACGAGCTCTCCCCAGCAGCTTGGGTCGCTGCCGCAGTAGCACCGAAGGGTTTAAGTAAAGGACCACTTTTCGTCGTCGATGGCGCTTTGGTCGTACTTTCTGCCGCTACGGATAAAGTGGACACGGCCATGAACTCGAGGTAGCGGCCCACGCCAGACGCAACCAGCAGATCAACAACCTCGCCCGAAGCAAGCAACGCACGAGGCAAGCCCAGGTCGAGGCACCAGCGACGAGATTGTTTCTGTAGGTCCTCTACGCTCAGCCGAGCTCTGTGCTCTCTTTTAGGAACGCTCAACGCTTCGTTTTGTGTTGGGCCAAACTCACTGCCGGATGATGCTGCGACAGCACCGCTGGGTTGTTCTTCCGAGACAGGTGGCTGCAAAAGAGAAGATGCTACTTCAGAATCATTGCTAGCATCGAGCTTCTTGTCGCAGATTTCTTCTGAGCTTTCTTTTGTATCTTCCGTGTCTACTCGTGCAAGGGGGCTTGCTCCGAAAGAAAGCAGCTTTGCGCGCCGATTTGGCGTTTGGTTCAAGCGAACAAGCTTCAGCCGCCGCCGCAGAGCCGCAAAGGCTTCTTGGTCTACGGGTGTATCTTTAGCTGCTATCGAAGATGGCGAGGCTTCCTTTACTTCAGCGCTCTGGGCGTCGCTCTTGTCAAGGCTTTTTGGCGTGGGGTCTTCGCTTGCTTGTTGTGTTTGGGCCGCGCGCTGCCGATAGAACCTTAAAGCGACCTTATCAAGAATAGCAGAGTCAGCGGCAGCAATATGAATTTCTCCCACGCTACTATCATTACTCTCATCTGGTGTCGTTTCCAGTGCTTGCGCCCAACTGACTGCTTGGTCGAAAGTAAAGCATGCATCGTCGAGCGAGCCGTAATGCTCGTTGGCATCCAGATGCAGAACGGATCGATTCGAAAAAGCAGTGCCGGCAGCGACTACCGATGAGGTGAGGTCAGTGCCCACCACAATTAGGTCGTAGTGATTCTCTAAGCCTATGTCTAGAGAAGCTTCATCCATTGTTTCAGGTCCATTCGAAGCCATTTTGGGAATATTTGCTTGTTGTTTCACTCTAATATAGTACAAAATAATATCTAATATGAGGATCGAGGCGAGTGTGAGGTGAGGTTCGTGAGTGATGGCAATTGACAAGAAAGGGCATGGGCGTAAAGCTGAGAGAACAAATCAAAGTGGCATTTCGCGCTCAGGCCGCTGCTATGCTCCTTCGGGAATATTATTTTGACTGCCTTAAAGGGGGTTATCTTATTCTTATTTCGCTCTTTGTTTGGGTGTATCAAGGAACCTTGCGGACTGACAACAGAGGAATAGCGATTACACATTTTTGTTTGAGCAGAGCTACATAAGGCAAACTCGAATCCACTGATATATCACACTAGATTCAATTGAGGATAATACCAGCTCAGCCGGACACGTGTGCAAGAAGGACAATGCCAGATGTGCACGCGAGAGCGCCCGCAGTCCACTGCAGCTGCCCCCTCGGCGCTTCTTTGAAGTATAACAACCCCCAAAGGCCTGACACTAGCACTGCTGATTGGCACGCACTATACCCAATGGCCTCTCCTAGTGCGAGCACCGCAAACATGCTAGCAAAATTACCGATGCTCCACGTAATGCCTACGAGCGCGCCAGGCAGCATGAGCAATTGAGGCCGCATCGAAGGCAATTGAAAGGGTCTTGTCACTGGATGAGCAACCGCGCACTCAACCGAGGGCTCACTCGGGCTAGTGGCGAGGAATGTAGCAGAATCGCGTGATGGTGTTAAATCCTTCGCGGTTATGGCAGCAACAGCAGCCCGGACGCCGAGAAGGAGCCAGCCGAAGCACGTAATCAACGCGACTCCTACACCAAACGACACCACGAAGTCTACGCCCCCGACGGGGGTGTCGTCCCCACTGCTTTGAGTGCTCGCTATTTTCAGCGGCACCATCACGCTGCCACCCCATAAGCCGTTGAACATAGCAGCGGCGAAACCCAGCGTTCGATTTCGGTGAGTTGGAGGGGCCATCAGTACTTTCGCTCCGGAGTCACTCTGGTTGCCACTGATGACACTCCTTTCGTCTGCTAAATCATCCGTTGCGGCAGTATCATCAAGTAATGGCGAAAAGCCTCTGTTACTTTTATCGCTCGTTAATGGAGTTCTTGATTCGCTAACTCTGTCGTGGTCGTATTTTGAATTTGCAGCTGGGGGGTTTGCACTGGGAGTATCTGAAAAACCCATATCAGTCTTATCCTGCGTGCTGAAGTAAGCCATGGTGCCAACACCTCCCGCTAGAAGTACAAAAGCTAGCGCTGCCAGCCAACCATCGCGGATTGGTTCGTGAAAGAATAAGAGCCCCCACAGCGTGCTAACTGTGATAACCAAAGAGCTTACAATCGCTTGAGTGATACCTACACCTACGTTATCGACTGCAACCACATAAGCAGCTCCCGCAGGGACCCAAAATGCTGCAGAAACTACACCAAGCCAAGTAAAATTCAAGGGCCGCCAGAGAAGCACTAGCCAACATGTGAGAAAGACCCAAATGCTCTTGTAGGTTTGAAAGACAAACGGATGCACAGGTGGGTCAGCATGCCTCACACAGTCCCACTTGATAGGCACTGCAAAAGATCCAAACGATACGACTGCTACAGCGACAGCGAGCCAGCCAGCAGCGGTTTCGCTTGACATTTGCTGCTTGTTTGCAAGGATAGCCTCGTGTAGCAGACGAAGAGCTAACAAGCTACCACAATTTTGAGTTCAGAAAGTCCTCGACAGTTACTCAATGTATCTGGGGATAATAAATTATAACCGTTCGGATAAATGAGACATCTAGAATAAGCTTTTGACATTAATTATTAAATCGCGTTAAATCTTTCCTAACGGCTGCAGTGGCACGCTGACTTACGAAGTATTGTGAACTGTGTTGACATTTTCTTGTTGCCTTCAAAATCTTTTCATATCGTATATGTAGCATATAGCATATCTTGAAATATTTTTGAAGTACTATAGTAGTGTAAGAATAATAGAAGAACTTTTCTTGTGGGGAATGGGGATGCGCGGATGGTGACCGACTGATTGACGCTACAATCGATTATACAGGTCGATCATCGATTACCAGAAGCTTCTTTGAATTAATCGAAATGACTGGCAACGTCGGAGATTTCGTGCTCCCGCCTGATGTCGAGTCTGAATGCGCTGCCACGGTTGCCGCCTTTCTTGCAGCCCAAGAGCCGAGTTGCAAAATTGCTCTCGTTACAAGCGGCGGCACCACAGTTCCACTGGAGAAGAGAACTGTTCGCTTCATCGATAACTTTTCCACTGGTGGTCGAGGTGCAGAGGTATATTTTCGTTCCACTTTTTCTCGGAGCCTTCTTTAAAAATATTAGATCCAATTCTTATCCTGGTGTTGAATGTGTTAGCCTAGCAGCGAGATGAAGACTCAAATTATAGTCAAGCAGGGAAACTTAGCTCATCCAAATTCATTATCAATTTGCTGCCGCCTGGACAAATGGTGGCTTCCTGTATCTTTACTGTTACAGTTGACCGAGCACTTGCTGTCAGCTGGATACGCCGTGGTGTTTTTGACCCGTCGCGGCTCCAAGTTTCCGTTCTGGCGCCGCTTAGAGCCCACCGACCCTTACGCTTCGCTTGTGGATCTAATGAAGCCTCAGGGACACAGTACTTGGGCAGCAACCGCCAGTACCGTCGCAGCAGAAGCCGCTGCTGCGACGTCGAACGGTGCTCGTCTCCTGGCAGTGCCCTTCACCACTGTTATCGAGTATTTAGCACTCTTGCGAGTTTGCACAAGAGCCTTACATGAGCCACCTTCAGTAAATTTGCCAAGTAGTCCATCGGTCGACGAAGAGACGGGGTCATCATCAGCAACGTCGTCTACAGAGCCAGTGGGTGCTCGAGCTTTAGTGGTGTTGGCAGCGGCTGTAAGCGACTTTTACATCCCCGGGTCCGTCATGGCCACTGACAAACTGCAGTCCACCAGTGCGGGCGCATCGAATGGGCTAAGCCTTCAGTTGCATAACGTGCCCAAGTTGTTGCGCACGCTGGCACTGGAGTGGTGCCCCTTGGCGACGGTTTGCACTTTCAAGCTGGAAACCAACGAGCACGTGCTCCTCGCCAAAGCCACAGCAAGCTTAGCCGCCTACGGCGTTTCAGTGGTGGCGGCCAATAATTTGGCCGACTACAAGAGGCGCGTCACACTCGTTCAAGCAGAGCATCCCGTCTTGGGCCAGCAGGCAGGGAACTTGAACTTTTCTGGCCCTGCGCCAACCGTTCTCGCGGACCGCATTGTGGGTGACGAAACGGCTCCTATCCCCATCGCGCACGTCACAACGAAAGTCATATCAGTGGAAGATTCAACTCACGAATCGGGAGATAGCGGCAGTCATTCAATTGAGGGGCAGTTGGTGGAAGCGCTGGTGACCATTCATAGAGAAGCATTCGATGCATCCATCCGCAAGAATCAGATAAAATGAGAGATTTCACTGCCGGTGGTGGCCCAATTCAAATGCTGATGAAAAGACGTTTGATTCAATTCAATTAAGCGACCTACAGAAGCACAAAAAAAGGCGTTTGATTGGGCATAACTTTAAAGTCTACAGTCGTTTGTCTAGCTAGTAAAGTGACAGAGAAATGCGCCAGGTTCTATGGTTTGTTATGGCTATAATTTAGCATATCTTAATCTTGATTCAGGTAAGAAATTTCACGAATTACGTAATATGTGGTGGGTGAGGGTGAGGTGTTTCAATTGCGCGGAATTTGGCTTCAGTCTGAATACTAGAGGGCAAGGCAGCATTTGATAAAGATGTCTTTTCCATATTCGCATTACTCGCCTCTCTCTGCGCCATTAAAGTGATAATGATACGCAATGCGCAGTGATGCGGCATGTAATATATCATTGGAAGTACCGCGCAGAGTATAATCCATCATCTGATCATCTGCGAAGAAAATTTCCACTATCTACTCTTATCAAGAAGATAAAGCATAAAGCGCAATAATTGTGCAGTAGTTATGTTGTGAATGCCTTTGAAGTGGACAGTAAAGCGATTTTTTAGTCAGAATCACTTAATATTGATTTCAATAATAGCAAGGGTAAGTATATACTTACATCGTTGTAATAGCAAGAGATCCTTTGTATTAGAATGGATTCATTAAACATTCTCCGAGTTCTCTCATATTTTTTACGTCTGCAAAATTACTCTTTCGTAGATATGTGTGCTGAATCTTGATACTTAAAGTTGAGGAGTTTATTGCCAATTGCTCATATATCTAAAGCTCCTTCAAACATGAAATCGCATGACATATCATCGGTATTTTTGTCCTCCTCGAACAACATCTTCATAAATTCATCAGCCGATTCATTTTCTGATCCTTCATGTGGGTTTGCGGGTTGTGCTTGGGATGTTAATGATTGATGCGAGTTAATGGATATTGGAGTAAAATCTTCAGCCTTCTTCGAGCGTTTACGCGGGCTTGATCCTGCATCCATCATGTTAGATGAATGGTCGACGTCGTCAACAATAATCAGGCTTTCGTGCTGATAAGCAATTGTTGTAGTTTTGCGAAACTTTTGCAAGGCCGGGAAAAAGAAGGCGACTTCTGCTTCCTCTGTCTCTGAAAGAACTGCATGCTGTGCGATTGAGCTTCCTGACTGTCTATCGAGGCCAGCCGGCTTTCGTCTAGTAGACTTTGACATAAATACTTTTTGATCTAAATCTTGCCACTATTACGAGAAGGGTAATGAGGAAATGCATTGCATCTGGATATCTACATGTGCAACCAAAAACAGATATTGCAGCGTGCGCCGAGGAAGATTTGGAACGAATTATCACCACTCTTGCTGTCACTTGAGAACCAGTTGCCGCCTTGGCATACATGCCCATTTTACCTCTCATTTGAGCCATTTGATCTCTGTCTGTTGCAAGCACTATGAAGATTTTTTTACTAAGGACGGAATCTCGATGTTTAGTCTATTTCTGATGTAACTACCCTATAAAGGAACACACATTCAAAGGTAAAAGATGTAATGTGGTTAGGTAGAATACAATAGTAGTGCACAAGTGGCTACTGTATTTCGATGTAATTTTCTTGCAAGCCTCCCATGAGTCTACATCCATCAAACAACGGGACTGACATCAGCTTCCGTTAAAACTACTATCAAAGTAAAAAAAGAACAAAAATGCCTCGCCTTTCAATCTCAACTATTGCTCCTCTTTTGTTCTCAGGAGTGTTTTTTTCCTGTGATGCTTTTCAATTGCCAAAAACGCCAAGGACTCCCATTGAACTTACGAGGAGGCAAGCTGACGGCAAAGATATTACACGCGTGGGTGTGACCTCACAACAACCTGGTGTCAACAACTTGGCAGAAATTTTTTTCGTCCGAACTCTGCCTGACACGGCAAAAGCTTTATTGCCGACGACGCCACTTAAGTCTCTGCCGAATCTCTTCGGGATCCAAGCTACTTTACGAGGTGTACTCGCTCTTTTTATCCCTGAAATTATCTTGAAGTCAGTTGGTGTTGATCCAATATCGCAGTCAGCTCTTCTTCTCGCTCGATTATCCAGCATTGTCATGATTCTTCTGGGCAGTCGCATGAGCCACGCAGAGCCCCATGAGGTTGCCCGCATTGGCTTCTTTTGGTTTTCAGGGTGGGCTTCAATTCTGGGATATGCACTCTATAACCAGGTTGCCTCAGGCCCCGTTACAAAAGCATCTATTGCACTTCATGCATCTATGGCAGTCTTAGCGGTTGTGAAAGCTAATGATCTCAGAGTGGGTACATTAAAACGTGACCTCAGCGTGAAAAGGGATGAATTTCTCCTAGAAGCAAAGAAATTCGAAGCAGACGATGCCTTTGAGGCGTCGGAAAATGCAGTTAAAGCAGTCAACGAGACAGCGGCGGATTTAAGCAAATCGATTAAGACTGAAGTCTCGAGTGCGGCCAATAAGGTCTCTGAAAAAGTCGATGAGTCAAAGCAGTGGGTTGCAAGTCGACTCAGTGAGGAGATCAACCATGGCAATATTATTCTTCGCACAACTCTGCTGCTACAGAACTATGCCTTCTTTCTGGGTGCTTGGTTTGTTCCTGAATGTATCATGACTTTATTTCAAGTTCCAGTAGAAACAAGTTTGCTCTCATCTATATTCGCAAATGGGCTTGCTTTGAACAGCTTCCTTTTCGGGGCCATGATGGATCGTTGTTCAGATAGGAATCTTGCAATCAGCGGTACTTGGTATTTTTCAGGCATGGCAATCTTCTCCGTCGTTAACTCTTCAATTGGCTCTATGGGCCTAATTCTAAAAGCATTCTTCGCGAGCCAAGTTTTCATGGCTGTTTGGAGTTTATTATCGGCAACACGCAGTGACCCAAAAATTCGCGTGTATGAGACAAATATTCGCCAAAAGTATGTACCGCCTTGAAATTGATGCACAAAATTTCAAACAAAAGCAATCGAAGTAACGAACAGGACACTCTGATGGTAAGCGAGCCGCTGCAATCATGTGATTGTCCTCTTGCATATGTTTCATATTCCAATTGTCGCCGTCCACTTGAGAAGTTAGTTGCGATTTTATATGAGGCTCGGTAGCCAATTGATTCCGATGAGGAAAGTAAAAGTACGGGGAAGGGCGAATCGAACTGCTGCTGTAAATTAGATGAAATTTACAATGGTTTGTATTATTACCAGTCCCCCCTCCCGCATTATTCAGAGATTTCGATGATTTCGATGGCCAACTGCCATTTGCGAGTTCAACAGTTGCCAGATCGAACATCTGATTCGGATTCTAGGCGGCAGACAATGATACGAAACGAAGATAACGAGCAAACGCCGAAAGCCGAATTTACCCAGCCGGCTCCTTGATTCGATGTACAACACAATATACGCATTGATGCCGCATTGCCTTAATCTAGTCTAGTCTAGTTAATACTCCCCAAAAACAAAGAAACACCCCTGTGCAATGCAGTAGCAGAAAAAGTGAAACCTCCAGAACAAGTCTGACTGCCTTAACCTTAGTATGCTTAACGCGCGCATCATGAAATTTAAAATAAAATACAGAAATATCCACGTGATATGGGATTTGGGAATTCAAATATCTACTGTATATAACGAATTCCCGCCGTAATATGTAAAAGCCATACCATACTGCCTGTATCTTTCATTCAGCAATTGTACGCTATACTTCTGTGAATCTTAAATCTTTACTTGGAAGCCACTCGATCAAGATCAAGCCATAGCCAAGCCATAGCCAAGCCAAAGCCGCGCACAAAAATATAGTTGCGGTTTTAAAGGCGCACATTTACACGTGCCGATGCACCAATTGGGGCTGTTAAGGAAAAGTGAAATGGCTACATTCACTACACTTCTAGTTTGCCCAGTAGGCAATAGGGCCGCATAGACGATGGACGCGAAGGCTACTTAGTCCACACGATAGCTGAAAGTCCGTGCAAATACCCGTGGTGGAAATTGAGCCAACGCCGCTAGAGCTTGACAAATAATTAGGCGTTCTCAACAATGGCATTGTAGGCGATCCGCAGGGCCATCCCCATGAGCGGCATGTCGCCGAAGTGCGAAAGGATTCCGCCAGGAGTGCGGTAGGCAGGGTTGCCCATGGCGTAACCGTAGCCGTAGACCACGCGGCCGAGCATGTAGATGGTCCCGCTGCACGCCGCTGCAACCGGGTAAACCAGGCCGCATGCGAATGTTGCGATGAGCACAGGGCTCATAGACTCGAGCGTGTTTTGGTGTGCGCGCTGGATGCAATTGAAGGCGTCGGCATCCTTGTGATATCCTGGCACCGCGTACACTACAGAGGCGCAACAAAAGAATAGTAAATCGTAAGATTGTGCTTGCCTCAATAACGAATCGTAAGAGTTTACGTACAATTTGGGTACTCGACTTTGTATTTTTTGCGTCCCATGGCAACCTGGCACAGCGGAGAAGGCCGTGTTATTTGTGAAATTATCTCAGGAGCAGCCAAACCCAGGATACAAGTGGACGCTATGAAAAGACCTGGATTGAAAGGAAGATGTTGACAATAAATGACAACCCTAGCGGCACGAAGCAAAGTTCGTAGCGCGGAGGGAACTTCATCAACCCTGCCATGGACATGTTTGTCTACACTGTTCGTGAAATCGTGATTTGAACACGACTGGTTATAAAAAGCGCGAGTTAGCTAGCTACAGGGCTACAGGGGGTATATTTTCAGTTGTCGAGCTATTAGTTGCGGAATGTATCATATCTCGAGAGCGTGCATGGGAATGGTCTCAAACTTTCACATCGTCATGGAAATGCCTTTCTCCTACGGCTGTGCAGGTTCCTCTCTGAGCGAGTTCCTGGGTCCATCTCGACGCTTAGCCTCGAACTCGAACTCGGACTAATACAAACCCAAATGACACAGAAGCCA
>Ga0307982_1002172_pt1 | contig 15930 bp, 5 predicted proteins | sample OrgLakmetagen989_FD_201847 | JGI IMG/M metagenome (GOLD analysis project Ga0307982, IMG submission 201847) | Saline water microbial communities from Organic Lake, Antarctica - #989 | ecosystem: Environmental > Aquatic > Non-marine Saline and Alkaline > Saline | place: Antarctica: Organic Lake...
GATTGCCAAGGGGTCGGGAGCATCGCCTTCATTAGCGCCACGATCAGGAGGAAGTGGACCTCATGCGAACGTGTGGCTTGTTGACGATCGTCACGCCCTGGTCTTAAATCCTGACATACTTCTGCCACCTACTCGTATCTCCACCAACACTACCTGTGCACGGCGGTTTGTGCTGCAACACCGCGGCGCTACCGGCCTGTCTTTACCGTCGGAAGCCACTGTGATGGGCAACCTGAAACACGCCCTCCTAGAAGCCATGCTACAAGCTGAAGCGGGCACCCTGCGAGATGGAGCGGTGCGACGGGCGATGGTAGCGGAGGTTGTGGCGCAAACGACGGTGGACCGCTGCAGCGTGGATTTGAGCGACATGAAAGCGACAGCAGCCTTGATGCAAGCTGCGCCCCTGCTCCTGGACTGGGTGCTGAAAGCGTTTCCTCACTTGCACGGCGGCGGTGGTGGTGCTGGTCACAATCACCATCACCACAATGCGGGCGCTGGCAGCAGCAGGGCGTGGGGCCAAGATCACGCGAGCGGGTCGGCGCTGCTCTCGCTACAGAGCGTGGTGGCGTGCGAGCAAGACATTTGGGCCCCCGAGTGGGGGCTCAAAGGAAAAGTGGACGCCACCGTAGTGGCGCGGCCGCACCAAAGTGCCCTGCAACGATGGGCTCAACCACCACCACTGCCACCATCTGCCACCAATAAGACTGCTGCTGCTTCGGTTTCCTTCACCGGTAATCCGTCCGATCGCGTGTATCCCCTCGAGCTGAAGACGGTGATGACCAAACCCAACGTGTACAAGCAAATGGAGCACCGCGCCCAGGTGATGCTCTACAACCTCATGATGGCGTCGCGCTACGGGCAAGCCGCCAGTGGGGAAGGCTTGCTGCTGTACGTGGAGCAGGGCGCCAGCGGACGTAGCACGTCGTCGCAGGCCGTCCGCTCGCAAATGCCCGAGCTTCGGAGCTTGTTGGCGAGCAGGAACCGGGCTGCGCGGGGGCTGGCAGCGCAGCGAACATCGCTCTCGTGGCCTGCTACTGCTGTAGCACCGTCAACATTGTCGTCATCATCGTCCTCGTCTTCTTCTTCTTTGGGGCACCCGTTAATGTCCCCTGGTACTGCGGAATCCAGCACCCGAGACAGGGAGAGCAAGGGTAGCAATAGTAACTACTATGGCAACGGCAGCAGTAACAACAGCGGCAACAATAGTAGCATTAGTTCTCCATCCCCTGCATCGTCAGCACAAAGGAATCGTCTCCAACTCGCATTCGAACAAAGTCCGCGCATCACGCCGCTGCCACCCGTACTATCGGCTATCGCTGAGGCGGAAAACGCCGCAGCTTGTGCTGGAGCAACAGCCGGATCACCACTAACACGCCCTCGGCTACTTGATGATGCTGCACCGACAACGACATCCAGTGAGGGCAACAACTCTTTGATTTGCAGCAACAGCAAGGTTGGCGGAGATGAAGCAGACGACGACGGTGAAATCCCGGAAGGGTGCAAGTTTTGTTTCGAAAAGCCCGCCTGTAGCTTGTACCACGCCACGCACGAGCGCGGCAACGGCCGAAGCAGCGGGATGAGCGTGAAAGCTTTCAACCAATTGACCAGCCATTTGACGCCCGCCGACGCGGCGTACTTTCGAGTTTGGGATCGCGCGGTAAGAAAAAGCTCACGCACACGCAATTACGTGTTTCTCGCTGTCTCGCTCTTATAGATTCCACCCACTGAACGGCTTGAGAGTAAGATACCTGTACATTATTCATGGCTGCAACATATAACGGTGGCGCTCTTTGGCCTGTTATTTTCTTTTTCTTCTTCGAAGGTCGATGCGGAAGACGCCGTCACTTCCGAGAGCGGCGGCTACCAAGAGCTCTGGACTGAAAGCGCTGCTTCACGGGAACAGCGCACGCGCCTCTGCTTGTCCAACCTCGAGCTCGACAGCTTTCACCCTATCCTAGACCATAAGTCTAATTTTACGCCTTCACCTACGCTCCCTACGGCCGCGGCAGCAAAATCGGCCACGCCTGAGGAGAAGCTTAGCCCAAAAGATTCACACGCGAACAGCAGTGCATTCGGAGCAGCAGCAATGTCGTCTCCATTCTCTGCAGGCGCCGGTGCTGAACACGTTCAATTGGTGCGCTTTCGGCGGCGACTGCAGCTGCAACAGCCTGACGATAGTAACGGTGGTGGCGGTGGAACGACTCTGCAGTTTCCGATGGACCAATCAACGAAGCTCGAAGTTGGCGACCGTCTCGTGCTGAGCGGCGAAAGGATGGAGGGCCATGAGGATAAAACCTCCTGTGGTGGTGGTGGCAGTGGTGAAGAAGAAAAGGTTGCTGGTAGGAGTAATGGCGACAAGAACTCAGCCCTTACGAAGGAAAAAGTAGTCAGTGGGTTTGGCCAACATATGCTGCACCACTGCGTGGCTGGAGTGATTGTCAGCCTCGATGGCGATACCGTAATTTTGGGGTCCGACGGCACTTTACCGGCTGCTCTGCAACATTTGTCAGGGCAACCTTATTCCCGTGCAAAAGCTGCGAATAGTCAAGGAAAGGGAAATGGGGGCACTGGAGGTGAGATCGACGGCGAAGCAGCAGCAGCAGCAGCAGCAGCAGCGTTGGTGGAGTCACTCCGCAGTGTGGTGTTTCGTCTGGACAAATTTGAGACGACCGCGGGCACCTCTACTGCGCGTCGGTCGCTGGTGCACTTGTTTACCGCCGATGCGCGCCTCGCCGATCTTGCCAACAAGGAAGAGAGGGCTGCCAACAAGGCCGCCTTTGAGAAAGGTGGCAGCAGCAATAGTGCCAATGGCAGCAATGGCGGTGGAGTGGTAGCGTCATCTCTGGAACGAAAGTTGTTAACTGACCAAGCGCCCAAAATGCGCAGCCTCATTGTGAATTTGCGGCCACCGACGTTCTCGATGGATGCGTCGACCTTTAGCAAGCTGCGCGCGCTTCATTCCAACATCCTGCCACCTCAACCGTCGTCAGTGGTTGCTGGGAGTTCAACTTCGGCCACCGCTGCGGATTATCAAGCTGCGGAACAAAGCTGGCTTGCGCTTCAACTACCTGGGTACGGCCCTAGCAGTAGTGGTAACAGCAAGGCTGGCAGCAGCAGCAGCAATAAGGCTGGCAGTGGAGACATTAGAGGGCAATCACAGCAGCATTCTTCGCAGCAGCGCTCTTCACAGCAACAGAGAAACTCTCAGCAGCGGAGCTCGCAGCGAGATTACCTCAGTTCAGATGGCAGCGGCAGCGCAGGCGGCAAGTTCGTGGCTCCTCCAGGATGCAGCCCAGCAGCACTGCGGCAAGAATGGGCATGCATGAACGTGGACCAAAGAATGGCCGTGGTGAAAGCAGTGGCAGCCAACGACTACGCCCTCATTCTAGGTGCGTTGCTGGCGCTTATTCTGACGATTTACGCATTTTGCATTTTTCAACCTGCATGTACTACAATACTCAAAAGCTTTCCCTGCTTTTCTTAATCCATCTTCGATTTCTTTCCATTTCGCGTCTTCTCTTCATCGTGTTACAGGAATGCCGGGGACGGGGAAAACCAGCACCGTTGCGTTTTGCCTGCGTTGCATGTTAGCCCTCGGGCGCTCGGTGCTCGTGACAGCGTACACCCACTCCGCCGTGGACAACCTCCTGTTGAAGCTGCACGCGCACGGAGTGCCTTTCCTTCGCCTCGGCCCCAAGCCTCAGGTGCACGCCTCCCTGCATTTCGCCACGGTCAGCGAGCGCGATGACGATCCTTCGTGGGCAGTGACACCGTCAGCAGCAGTGGCCGCTGCCGCCGATGGTGGCACGAGCTCAGCTAATGTCACGCACCCCAACAAGAGGGGACTAGCGGCAAAAACTGGGGCAGCCACTGCTGCTGCTGCGTCCTCATCCTCCTCATCCTCATCCGCTAGTAAGGACGCCGCCAAGGCTTTGAAAGCGCAAGTAAGCAGCGCCAAGTTGATTGGAGCGACTTGCCTCGCCGCGGCAGGGTCGAAGCTTCTCCGGGCCCACAAGCGGTTCGACTGCTGCGTCGTCGACGAAGCGGGACAGGTGAACCAGCCCAACGTCCTAGGCGCCCTCTTTTTGGCGACCACCTTCGTGCTGGTGGGGGACGACCAGCAGCTGCCCCCCCTGGTGCGGTCCGCCGAAGCGAGGGCCCTAGGCATGGACGTGTCGCTCTTTGAACGCCTCGCGCGAGCGTTCTCGGATCGCCTAGCGGTGCGTTCCTTAAATTGTATACTCCCAAGGGTGCGCTTGAATCGCTCTGGTTTCATGGAGGTTGCTCCTCGTGTGAGCTTGAAGCTTTGTTCTTGTTTTGTCTTCTTCGGGTTGTCTCTTTTTATCTTCACCGCGTTCTGTTCTTTCCTTCTATTGTGCTTGGCGGGGATATGCATACGTGCTTAGTTAAACGTACGATTTGTGCATACCCACGTGCAGGTGGCCGAGCTCCGCATGCAATATCGAATGAACCGCGAAATCATGTCCCTCTGTAACGCCCTGGTGTACGACGGAAGTTTGCGCTGCGGGAGCCGTGCCGTTGCCATTGCTCGCTTGACTTTACCCGACTTTCCTCGCGCCCTCAATGCTTTGCCTCTAGCTGCGGCAACGAGAGGAGGAGACGACGGAGTTGCGGCAGCAGCAGCGGGAGCAGGAAGTGGAGGAGGCAAGACTACTGGTGGCGGTGGCAGTGATAAAGCCAGATGGCTGGAGCGTGCGTTAAGCCCAAACACTCCAGTGCTTTTCCTCGATACGGATCAGCTGATACCCGGTCGCCGTTTCCTAGAACAGCGGCAAGGTGGGTCCAACAACAACAACAACAACAATGGCCAGGATGACAATAACTGCGCTAACAGCACCAGCAGTAGTAGCAGCCACAACGGTGGCAGTGGTCCTGTCGTGAATCAAGTGGAAGCAGCGTTAGTGGCTGACCTGGCCGCGTGGCTGCTGCGCTGTGGTCTACCGCCGGAAGAGCTCGGGGTTTGCAGCCCTTATCGAGCTCAGCTGGCAACCATCAAGCAAGAGCTCCGCCGCAGCCTCAGGCACGTTGTCATCTCCTGTCCTGTTCCTCCTAGCGGTGGCGGTGTCAGTGCGCTCACTAGTCATAATGGTAGTGGAGGAGACTGGCGAAACTTGCTGGCACGGATCGAAGTGAAAACGGTGGACAAGTTTCAGGGCCGCGACAAAGCATGCTTGCTGGTGAGCACGGTGCATTCCAACGCCGCCGGGGAAGTGGGCACCCTGCTCGACGACCAACGACGAGTGAACGTGCTGCTGTCCCGGGCCAAGCACAAACTCCTGCTGGTGGGATCTGCGTCTACCTTGGCGGCTGCCAAGAACGGTGGAGCCACAGCAGCAGCCGCAGCAGCCGCCACAGCAGCAGTGTTTGAAAGCCCAGGCCTTGGCGGTATAGATGCAGCATTGGAATCGCCTACTCCTGTGCCGCCGCCACGTCCGTCCATCAGCGCTGACTTCATCAAGTTGCTGCAGAGCAAAGGCTACATTGAGCAGTTGGCACCTGGCTCACACGAAGTGCTTCTTTAGTGCGTAAGAGCCGCCGTCTTTTCCACTTCTTTTCTTGCCTATATCAGGCATTTTAAACGATTCTGACATGGTCTATGTGCCTATGTAATTTCCTGCTTCCTCAACCTATGGACATTGCTCGTTGATGTGCCTGGGAATAAATATAGAAAAAACTTCGTATATGCGCGTGCAAATAGCTCTTATTCCCACCTAGATGCAGAAGCGCTTTATAGTACACCTGGGGTGCCATTCGAGATCATTCGAGGCCCCTCTAATGAGACGAAGGGGAAAATAGGGGGTTATTGATAAAACTACTACCTTCATTCCAATTCATATTTCATACGTTTCATGTTTCAGAATCGTCTTGAGATTTCACGAGGTCCAAAAGAGTGTCCAAAATGACGATGAACTTGAACTGAGAATTTCGCTGTTCACTTTTTCACTGATGACTGATGACTCGTATCGTGTTTCATCAGTGCTCGCTGAAAATGTCATCAAGCGATCTAGGCGCTTTATTAGAGGCTCTTCGAGACAAGCGAGCTGACCGATGCCAAGCGGCATTGGCATTGGTCGACCTAGCCGAGCGAGAAGACTTGCCGCGAGGTGTCTCAGTCGCCAGTGTGTGCAAGCTAACATTGGACGAGGCGGCACGGGCATGCGCAGAAGCTAGCAAGCTCGTAGAGCAAGGAAAGAGCACATGGAGCAGTCAGCATGCGATCGTTAATAGCAGCAGCTCTGATAAGAATATTGATGGAACAAATGATGGCAGCACTGCGGGCTCAAGGGCAAGTGACGGCCTAGCTGAAATCAAGCAGGTTCATCGGTTAGGTTATCTCGTGTGCCGTGTGACAAGCCTCATTGTTCCTGAGACACTGCAGAACGCAACTAGTGGAATGGCAGACAGCTCAAATACCAGTGCTTTGCAGTCGATTGAAGTAAGCGTGGTGACGGGGCAAAATCTACTAAGCTTTATGGTAAATTGCGGCGCGTTGCTTGATGTTTCGCTCACTTTGGAGGATGATGCTGCTGCTGGAAATGTTGCCACAATTCCTAGCTCCAAAAAAAAATCAGCAACCCAGAATGCAGAGGACATGAATGCAGCGTTTAACCCTTTTGAGCTAGTAAGGGCATTGCGCCGCGTATTTGCAGCAGGCTTGCTTCAGCCGTCGCTTGAAATTCTCCTGGACCTCGTGGTGTTATTACACAAGCTCAACAGTGCTGTAAGCACTTCTGCGCGCAGTAGCAGTGAACGTAGAAACAGCAATCATTATGACGCTTTCTGGAGCCTCGGTCCATTTACGAGCATGTTGTTGCCGGCGCTGCTAGACGAGTGCATAGCTGCTTGCGGGCGGACCAGCAACGCGCGACGCACCTTCGAACGCGTCTGCGCGCCTGCTCCGCTGCAGGCACTTCTCGCCATTCACAGAGACGGCACTGGTGCCGCAGGAGGGTGCACGAATGAAGGTAACATCTCAGTGCTTGATCCAATGGAGCTGGCTCGCGAAGGTGGTTCTGGTCGTCGTGATGGGGTTCGAGGCACGGTGGAGCAGCTGCTGCGAGTGGCGTTGTTGCCGGGCGAACTGCTGCCAGGTTTACAGGCACTCGCAGCGCTGCACTTCAAAGATCAGCAGCGCGCATCCAAGAATTTAGATCCTGCGCGGCTATCTGATGGGAAGTCAGCAGCAGCAGTTGAGGAAACTTTGGGCAAGAAGCGGCAAAAGAAGCCAGCCAAAGGCCAGAGCACTGACAACAGCAGCAGTAGGTTGCTGGCTGAGCATGCAGACTCATACCAGTGGCGATTAGTTACCGTGCTCAAAACTTTCATGGCTCGTAGTGATGCATCCAAGGACGAATTGTCCAAGTGCAAAGTATTGAGCTCCTCTTCCTCTGGTGCAGATTGCGTAGCTTTAGGGTCGCGCGGCGCTTGCCTCATCGTCGACCTCTTTGCTAGTGCCTCGTTCGAAGCAGGGCGTGCGCGCGCTGATTTGGCCTCCAGTGGCGGTGCATTGGCCATATCGAGCGCCTCGTCAATGGGCGCTGACTCGAACACTGCTGCTGCCGCTGCAAGTGCTGCTGCAAATGCCGCTGCTGCTGCAGTGGTGAATCCCCTGAAGCGACGGCGCGTCACCGCAGCAGGCGAAGAAGCGGCCGCAGCGAGGGCTACCTTTGAGCTCTTCAGCGCGCTGGCAACGGCATCCGTAGCTGCGTCGGGTCTTTCGTCGCTGATCAACTCGACTATAGGTAGCAATGCGCAGGAAGCATCAAAAGCAGCTGTGGCCATGGAAGAAGACTCGACACTTCTGCCCCCCCTTAAGAGCGCAGCAGCAGCCGAGATGGTGAGTTACGAAGGAACAAGTGTCCCCGATTTAACGCAGTTACACGCATGGGCATCAGGGCTCGAGTGTCTGGGCAGCTTGTTGCGAGCAGTGCAGCGCGCAGGCGCGTACCGACTCCACGAAGACAGCCAAGGCAGTCACTTGGCGATGCTGACGCATTGCGCGGACGTGGCACTGTCCGCTGCTCAAGCTGCCCTCGAAAAGTTAGTGTCGGTAAAGGTGACGCCACTAACACCGCCGCTAACAAGTGAAAAATTAAAAAAGAAGAGCTCTGCCAGTGTCGTAACTACTGCGTTTCAAACACAGACAGACAGCGCTGAGGGTGTACAGGAGGCTGCCGTCGCTGTGGTCATAGCTGCGTTCCGAACCTGCGGCGCTCTGCTGGAATTGAGCCACCTAAGTTTCGAAGGCCGTTTGCTTCAGTTATTGCGCCTCGCGCTCCTGGCTCATCACTATGCGAGCTCTTCTATGCCTAGCTGCGGTGAGAGCATTGGCGGTGTTGAATCTATCAGTGCAGACCCCGAAGCGATCCTCCTCGCGCGCGGCGCTTTCGACAGCACGTGTGGGAGTTTTTCAGCAGATGTAAAAAGTGACCTTGAGGTGGTTGCGTGTGGCCTTTTTTGCCGTTTGGCTCGTTCTTTTGGGGCTCTGCGGCAGCTGCCGCCGCTCATGGCTGCGTTTCTAGCAACGGCGCAAGGCACGGGACCTGCCGTAGCGGGCACCGCTCGACGCTTGTTCGCCCAACCTCAGTCGCCGCTGCGGCGTGCCTTCGCCGCTGCAGCCAGCCGAGCGCCTTCGGGTCAACTCGCGGCGGGTACGCGTGTGGTGAGCGAAGCAGTGGCAGCAGCTCTACACGGTGACAACGCATTGAACAATGGGGCAGATGGGGACGGCAACACTAATGGCGAGAAAGCATCGAATGAAGTGTGCAACTTGGCGCTCGACGTTGCTCGCGTCTGGTTGCAGCATTGGCCGGTGCGCTCCCCTGCGAGTGCTTCAGTAGGCTCCGCTGCCGTCGCCAAGGCTGCTGCTGCGCCACTGGTGGAGCCATTGCAGCGCGTGGTTATGGCTCTCATGGTCTCAGGTGCTGCTGGTGCCGAGATTGTTGTTGGCAAAAGCAACACACTCAGCGCGAAGGCGTCGGTGAATTCGACTAGTGCAGCAGCGGCGACAGCAAAAGCAGCAGCGGCAACAGCTAAAGAAGCAGCTATAGCGGCGAGTGAAGGCATGCAGGACTGGCGCTTAGCAGCTGGCTTGCAGTGGTACAGTTTGCTCCTGCAGGCAGCACAAAGTTGCGAAGCTTGGCTAGCTCGTGGTGTGGACGAACCTCCGACACCGCCGCTGCTGATCCAGCACTGTGGAGAGGCGCCTTCCCCTGGGAACGAAGTTGACAAGAACAGCATGGATCTCGACCGGATTGACGTTATGCCTGAGAATGAGAAAGAAGAGGGAAAGAGAGCAGCAATAGAGAGCAGTGAAGTCGCGAAGGCCGTCATGGGGATGTCAGGATGGGATGAAGGGCAGCTCCTTGGCAGCCTCCTGACAGCGCTTCTTTCGGCGGAGGTGCTTTCGACTGATGGGACTGCTGGTGCTGCTGCTGGTGCCGTTGCCTTGGCGGCTGGGGAACTTGCCCTGGTGCGCTTACATCAGTTGCACGCGTCGTTGGGTGTCTTGCCGCTGTTTGAAGATCGCGCTGCTGCTGAGGCGCAGGGAGGTCAATGGCGGCAAGAAGCTGTTCAACTCCTCGATTTCTTGCTGCTCAATGGTGGTGGTGATGGTGCACCACTTCTCTCTGGCACCACAAGCAGCTCTACTGGTGGTGGCGACGGTGGAGGCTCTACGGTACCACCCTCCAGTAGCAAGAAGAAAGCCAAGAAGGGCAAAGTGGAGAATGTTCAGCAGACGGGCCAAAGCGCTAGCCGTTTGGCACTGCAGCTGTCTTGCAGCCAAGTGAAGCCTGTTGGTGAAGCAGTAGTTACAGTTGTTGGTGGTGGTGGCAGTGTTTCCTCCGTGGACGCAGCAGCATTGCTCGGTGAAGCAGCGCGACAGAGCCCCGTGTGGGCTCCACTCGCGCAGCCCAAGCACCTCCTTGCCCTGCTCAAGCCACTGCTGCGAGATGCTGTAGGCTGGCCACAATCAGAGCGAAGTGCGGAGAACCACGAGAATGAAACGAAGGACAAGGAGGCATTGTGTGGGTTAGCAGGGTTATTAGCCGACGCATCGTTTTGGGAAGTTGATGGACTGCAGGCTTGGCTACCTCACGCGGCTCTTCTCGTGGCAGTAGACCTTCTCACTGCTCTCACTGTCGCTGCTGCTCCTCCTCCTCAAAGTGTTCATGGTCAGAACGACAGCGCGAAGGCAGCCCACGAGCATGCGTTGGTGTTGATGCAAGCAGCAGCTGCAGCCGCTGCACCTGACGGCCCACTTTTGCCCGGTGCCCTCGTCGACGCTGCACTCGCCGCTGCTTTAGAACAAAGCGCTATCACCCCTGATAACGCCGGCGATAAATCACTTAAAAGTCAAAAAGAGCACGAAATCTGCAGTGCACTAGGTCGTCTTGGCGCTTTGCTGGCCGCAGCTCCACTTCAGGACACAGCGCCGCACGCATTGCCTGCCCTCGTCGCAGCCGCTTTAGCCGTCAGCGTGGCATGCGGAAATTCTAGCAACGGGGATAGCGAGGCAGCAGCAGCAGCAGGAGCAGTGGCCACATGGGTGAGTGGTGCCGCCAGCTGGACCGCCCATCTCGCTGCTCACCCCTTTGCCACTTTTAAAGATAGCAGCAGCAGCAGCAGCAGTCTGGATCTCTTTGCTGGCACATCCCCACCTGGGCGAGCCGGGGCGTGGGTACGAATGTTGTGTCGCCGCGCTGCTTCTTCTTGCTCTGTGGTTGTGCCAGCGTTTGGTGGTCAAGCAAACTCGACAGCCGCAGCTGGAGATGAAGCAGCGGCTGGGTGGCTGCATAGCGTTTTGCTTTTCTTGTTGCGTGCTGCCAAACAGAGCAGCATTATGAGGAGCACTAGCAGCATTAACAACAGCAGCGGTGGCGCCAGAAAAGGTGGCCTCAAGAGCAAGGCCTCTTCTACCGCAGCTGTAGCGAGTGCTCGCGAAGCTCTCGAGGCAGTTGAAACTGAAATTCGCTCACTACTCGAAGGCACGCGCAGCAGCAACAGCACTGAGCTCACGCCCGCAGGCAAGAATCCGAAGTCTGCCACCAAACAGACCAAAACAAGCCAACGTGCTGCTGCTGCTGCCAGTGATGGTGCTATGGTTCCCAAGTGGGCCTTCGCATGGAACCCATCTGCCAGTTTGCCGCTCTGCGCCGCTCTTCGCGCCATTGTGGACGCCTTCGCTGCATTTAAGCACGATAGCACCGGCTTGGTTGACGAGTCGTCTTCGAGTGCTCTTGACAACGACGGCAACGATGCGTGTGCAGCGCGCAGTGCAGAATCTGCGGGATTGGCCACTGAAGCGTCCAGCGATCACGACGAAGAAGAAGACGACGACGACGACGATGAGCTTGCAGCTGCAGTGAGCGTGGCTGCTTCATCGAGCGGGGCAAATTCTCAAACTAGAGTGGGTGGAGAGCTACCGAATGTGGTCTCAGGAACATCAGCAGCGGATTTCAAGCAAGTTTGGCACGCGACAGGGGCAGCAAAACTGGCTGCAGTGGCCGTAGAATGGGCGGATACTGCTGCTGACGCTGCTACTGAGGCAGCTGAGGCCGCTACTACTGAAGCTGCTGCTGTGGGGACGACAAAGACCTCAGGTGCCAACACCACAGTTGTTGGTACCGCCGCTGCTGGCCACGACGCGTGGAGCTCTTACGCGGCCCAGGTTTACGCTGTAGACGCGGTGCTGCGCGTAGTTGCCCTAATTAACTCGAATGGCCAAGGTGGCGGCAACAAAAATGACGACGACGACGAGTGGAGTTCCAGCGTAGGTGCTGCGGTGGCGCAAGCGTCTAGCCTAGCATCGCGCCCATTGGTGGATTTGGCTTCTGCTGGCTTGCTTCAACGTGGTGACAACGGTGCAGCAACAACCAGTGCTACTATGACACGAGCCGCCACTGCGGCTGCGTCGCTAGCGCACACGCTCAGCAGCCGAGCCTTGTCAGATCGAGACACTGCCGCACTCATGCATGCATTGTTGTCGTCGCGCGATCGTAGCATTGAAGCGCATACTCCTCGTGGTGGTAATGCCAGCAGCAACAGCAACGAGGCAGATCAGGCAGCTGATCAGTTGGCACCCGACACCGAAGCCGTAGGTGCGGAAGAAATTGAAGCAACGCAGGTGCAGCGCGCCGCTTTGCAGACCTTAGTGCACCACGGCGCTTCCACTGACCAGCGGCGCAGCTTGCTCGCGCGACTCACCTCGGACTTGGAATCGGCACTGCAAGCAGAGCCCCTAACCGGCAACAGAAGACGTGGTGGCAGTCACTATAGCGCTGACAGTGCTGGATCTGCGAAACCGTTGCTGCCTTGCCTCAAGCTATTAGTCCTAGCATTGGGCGCATGCTGCAGCGGCGATGCCACGAATAGAAGCGGCCTGAGCGGTGCTTCTTCTTCTTCTTCTCCTTCTTCGTTGTCGTCGCAGCCGTGGGCCGTAGAATCGTTCCACCCTGGCGCTTCAGTGCTAGACGCTCTGCTCGAAAGTGCGTGCATGGCCGTGGATCGGCACGCGAATGACCTAGCTACGAAAGCACACTCGAAAAGTTGGGGGCCATCAAAACGTAGCCCGGAATCCACAGGAGCAGCAGAAGAAGTGGCACACGCACGTTCTGTTGTGGAGTCTGCAGAGTGCGTTGCGCTCGGGATGGAGTGTTTGCGGTTGTTGCTAGGGGTGAAAGGCTTGTTGCACGCCAAGCATTGGCACGTTGCGAGAGCGCTTGGGGCCGCCTCCTCAGCGGCGCAGGCAGCGGAAGCAATCAGTTCTGGCCTTCGCCAGTGGGAACTCCAGAATCGCAAGAAGGCCACGCGCGCTTCTGCCTCCGCTCGCAGCGCGTCAGAAACCCAAGCAGCTGCGTGGGCCGCCGCCACCGAAGCAGCTGCGTGGGCCATGGAGCGAGCGGTCACCTGCGTCTCGCGGCTCTTGCGCACGCACGGCAAGCTCGTCTACGCCGCTGCCGCGCTCCTGGCGCAGCTGCACAGTGCTTGCTTTCACGCGGTCGCGCAGCTCGTGGACGATGCCTTTGTGCTCACAACGTCAACTTCCGGTGCGGCGTCATCCAGTGCTGCTGTTCCCACGCTGCACGCGAACCTTAGTCTTACCCTGTTGAAAAGACTCGGAGGGCGGAGCGCGCGAGCCCTGGCGCGGCTGCTCTCGGACACCAGCGCGGACGCGCACCAATTGTCGTTGAAAAAGCACTTGCCTCCGCTGTTGATGGACGCCATGGCAGGGCTCGAGCTGCCGGGCTGGGCTTCGCTTGCGTCTTCTTCATCTTCAAATGCGGACGGTCATGGTGACAAAAGCATGGGAGGAGGTGGAAGCTCGTCTTCATTCGGGAAACGCGATTTGCAGCCGGGCATTTTGGCCTGCTTGGCGGCTTTGGGGCCTCGCGAGGTGCAACTGGTAAGCAGTTTGCTGCCAGGAGGCCGGGACGGAGCGCCGCGCGCGCTCTTCAAGCAGCTCCTGGAAGACTACACCAAGCGCCACAAGTACAGGGGCCAGCACTAAAACATACGTTTTGTTCTGTAGAGCACAGAGGTTTGCTTCATGGCCTGTGACTTAATTCGATTACACGTTTTTGGCTGCGCCCTAATGACAACGACAAAGACGCAAATGGGTATCGGAGAACGGCTTCTTGATAGAAGATTATAAATCATCGGATATCTCCCACTCCCAATTGGCGGTCGGTTTTCGGCTTTGTGTTTTCTCCTTTTATGGCACTTATCAGGTGCTTACTATAGGAATTGACACGAATATATAAACGCATAGAGCTCCTAATCCCACGAAACCACAATCATGAATTGAAAAAGAATGGCGAATGAATAAGCAGCGAGCTCGAAATTGAATGTTCAGTGCCAAGTGCCAAATAGTAAATAGCCCCAGCCCATTCCATTTCTGCGAAGCGCGTGGTTATTGATCGAAGCTCAAAGCCAAGTCGCGAGGCACTTCGCCACGATGCCTCCGCCCACTAACAAGTTCAACCACAGCGCTGCAGCCACCAACACGGGTTTCGGGCCCAGGGCCTTCACTTTTGCCAAATCTGCGTCGAACCCCAGCGCCGCCATGGCCGCCGCCAGACACGCGCTCGAGGCCAAGCCACACGCGCCAATCACGCGGGGGCCGAGCTCCACTGCCGAGTTGAGCAGGGCTACTCCGGCAAACCCGAGCGCGAACCACGGCACGCCGCGCCCTTGCACCGCCGCCGTTGGAGCAGCTGTTGTAGTTGCTGTACCTCCTCCTGCGGCTGTGCCTACGAGCGGTGTTGAATCGTTGCCAGATTCCTTGTCGTCGTCTTCCTGTTTCCCGTTGTTGTTGGCCGAAGTTGGAGCTGTGCCAATGCCGAGGCGGTGCTGGTGGTAATAGAGCAACAAGAGAAAAGGCTCGAGGCAGCACACGCGCACGAGTTTCGTGACTACGGCTACCGCCGCCACGTCCGGGCCCATCGCGTTGCTGGCTGCCACCACACCGGCCAATTCATGGACCGTGCTGCCGGTGTACAGGCCCATGAGTTTGGGGTCCGCAGCCAGCCACGGGATCGCGGCGTACAGCCAGGGGTAAATGAACATGGCCGCGGTCCCGCAGAGCACTACCGTGCCCACCGCGGCAGCTACCTGGTGGGGCTCGGCTTGCACGATGGGCTGGGTGGCGGCCACCGCAGAGCAGCCGCAAATCGCAGACCCAGTGGAAATGAGCACCGTGAGCTTCGCGTCCATTTGAAGCCATTTCCCTAGAAGCAAGCCCAATCCTAAGGTGGAGCCTACGCTGTAAGCATCGGCCATCAGGCCAGCCGCGCCAACGCCTGCAATTTTTGCAACCGTAAGCTTGGTGCCGTACAAAATGATGCCGAGCCGCAGGAGCCGCTGCTTCGCGAACACCACTCCTGGCTCTACCCATCGCTGCACTTGAGTGCCAGTGGCCGCAGAACCGGCTGTGCTAGTAAACGCACGCAAGGATGTACCCACGGCGATGCCTCCTAGACTAGCCCATAACAAAGGGCTGAGCCCGGCGGTTTGCTTGGAGAGCGCCTCAGCGGCCATTGCGATGGCAGCCGTTAGCAACAGGCCCGGCGTGCGGGAGCATACGAATGAAACCGGGCTTGCGCCCGCCTGCGACCTTGACATTGCAAGCGTTGCAGATGCCGGCTTTGAAAGCGGCCGCCGAATTATAGAAGCCGTCGTAGAAGTTGAAATCAATGGCAAGCGTGGACCTGCATAGTGTTATAACAAGAAGTATGCCGTTATGCGAAATAAATTGATTTGCGTGATGGCCAGTACATGGGCAAAAATAAATGCAGCTGCCAGCACCGTAAGAAACACGCACTATCATTGATCTTTACACAAACCTAATTTTAGTGCGTGAAGCGTAAGTGGTGCGAACGCGACAGCTCTGGGCACTGCGCTGATAAGTAGGGCGACTATGAAATTGAAGTTGTTTCGCACCCGCGGCATCTAAGGGAAGTATACCGCGGTGTCTCCCTCCCTCAAGCCTCGAAATGGCTGAACGGCAAGTAGTTTGTGCAAGCAAAAACGATAGTGGTCGAGTAAATGCACTTTGGATTTCTCGAATCGTGAAGGATTGGCTCCAGGTTGAGCGAGTGCGAGAGAGTGGGTGCTTGGGCGCGCGCACACAGTTGTAGTCAATCAGTGAAGTAGTTCAAGAAAGCACAGTGCAGGGCTGTGAAGACAGACTAGTGATGGTATCAAACCCAAGAATTGAAATCTCCAGAGTTTTATTTGGTTTTATTGGGTTTATATCGGGTTTATTTCGGGTTTATTTGACTTCAATTTCCTAGATAAAATAGAACCAATTAGAGTATAAGAAGGAGTTCGAGTTCGAAGGAATTCTTAGTGCGTGCCCCTTGAGGGGAGTCTACGTGGGGGGTTATCAAAGGGTTATATCCAAAACAT
>Ga0307982_1002175_pt1 | contig 15918 bp, 16 predicted proteins | sample OrgLakmetagen989_FD_201847 | JGI IMG/M metagenome (GOLD analysis project Ga0307982, IMG submission 201847) | Saline water microbial communities from Organic Lake, Antarctica - #989 | ecosystem: Environmental > Aquatic > Non-marine Saline and Alkaline > Saline | place: Antarctica: Organic Lake...
GCTCTGGGCGCCAGAGTACTTCATGAGCGCAAGCTTCAGCATGGCTGCTGCAGAGTGCGGTTGCGGCACCTTGGCCTTGGAGAGCACAGAAGTGATGATGCGTGCTTCACGCAGGGAGCAGTTGCCCTCCTGTGCCAGGGGCAGCAAGAAGCCCTTGTAGAACGCGTCCGGCTTGATGAGTGCCCGCTTCAGTGCCATGTACAAGTGGAAGTTCAGCTTCTTGTTGTCCACAATGTCGTCCCGCACGGCAGGCAGCAGGATGGAGAAGAAAAAGCGCTGGGCACGCTTGGAGTCCAAGTTGGACGCAAAGATGCGGGTGGCTGCCAGGGTGGCGTGCGCCGACCACTCCTCGGGTCGGGTGATGTACAGCAGGTCCTCCCAGTTGGGCATGCCGGGAAGGATCTTGAACACCTTGGGCAGCTTCCCCGACTTGTAGTGCTTCAGGAAAGCCCCCACTTCCTTATACACGGCGACGACCTTGGGGGGGAGCCCCCCCTCCTCTTCGCCAGGGGGGCCCCCATTGCCCTTCTGCCCACCGCCAGCCTCCATCTCCGCCAGCTTCTCGAAGATCATGTCTGCCAGTGTGCGTCGCTCAGATGGCTGGGAGGTCATGAAACGCTCCAGGTGGGCTGCCTCCTCCTCGTCCTCCTCAAACCCAACATACTCCCCATCCAACGCCATGCCATCGCCCAGAGTCTCGTCTCCACCATCGTACACAAAATCGTCGCCTTTGCTAGATGCCCAGGCTCCTTCCTCCTCTTCCGCTGCAGCGCCTCCCAGGCGAATGCTGCCTCGGGCTGCAGCGATTTGAGCTGCGTTACCACTGGGCCCCGAGTTTGCTGCTCCTCCAGCTGAAGATGCACGGAAATCCGCATGAGTGACTTCATCTTGCTGCTCGCGAGCAAGTGCCATGATCTTGCGACTCAAGTCCGCGGGAACTGCACCGCCATCTGGGCTCTCGTCATCATCATCGAAGCCAACATCGCTGTCTTGCTTCTGAGCACCAAGGGCTCGCCTCATACTTGCACCCTTGCGACCCTTAACGACACCCGCAGTGAGTGTGTTCAGCTCCTCGTCGTCTTGCGCAACAAGTGTGTCGGCGGTAATCTGTAAGTGAGGAGCACTTTGCGGAATGCGGAAATTGACCCTCATGTGAACAGGGCACTGCTGGCTTCAGCACATACCTGGTGGCCCAAAGGGTCGTGAGTGGAGCGGTGTCGAGAATTTCGAGACTTTGGCATTGCAGATGTACAGTGTGAAACTGAATTCGCAAGAAACAAGCAACGCAGGAAATTGCTTAAGCGAGAAATGTAGCAAGCAGGTAAATGCAGAGTTGACCGCAAACGGAAACCCGCAGCATGAAGAGGAAAGGACAATTTGATTGCTCTTGGTGTGTGTGCACGACTCTGGACGCTTCAGGATCTTGAACATTGAAGGAGCTAAGATTTCGTGTAAGGGAGTCAAATTTCACGCCCCCCAAAGTGACCCTTGACTTTTCAGGAGAATATGCTTCTCTGGTGCTTCTTTCATGCCTAGGTGCCTGCAAAGATAGAACTGGGCGAGAATGCATGCAAAATAAGGTGCAGCAAACACCTAGGTTGCACTGACACTGAACAGCTCCGATAGTTTTCATTTTTTTAATAAAGAATTTGCTGCCAATTGCTAGCTGCTGCAATGGAGCAAAGGATCATTGCACTGGCTGCATCTAGCATAAACAAACCAGACACATGTTTTTTGGACCAGCCTGAGGCTCGAGTTTTAAGCATTCCCTTTCTAGGTATCACTCCTTTTGGTAGTATCGTTGCCAAGTTCCGCAGTCATGCTTTGCTTGCCATGTTTTCAGGCATTCAGCGCAAATTTGTGGTCACCTCTGATGGGATGTACGAGACCCAAAAGGCAGTACCATCTGTTCCACGGTCGTGGATAATCGACCAAACCATGCATGCAGGTAGGCACCTGTGCTGAAGTTTGCATCGCGTGCGTGACAAATTTGAATCGTGCAGACGGCAGCCTGTACATGTTCACCCCAGTTGACCCGTTGTTTCTGGTCATCGACTGCCTCTTTGAAGCACCTAGGCGTTTCCTTCCTGCAAGCCAGTTGTTTTCTGATCTGTATGGCCGTGTGAAGCGCAGTGGCATGGCGACCCCCGGGGTGACAAGCAGCAAGGGCAGTGCCTCACTGGCAGGAAACACGTGGGAAGCAGCAGCTGTGAATTGGGTGCAAGACACACTGCCTGCAATCAGCTCCAAGCAGCTCAATTTGATCATGGAGGTGAACACCAGCATGGGCGAGGGCACCCCGCTGTTCAAATTGAGCGATGCCAAGATGGCGTCGTGGCTGGCGACCAAAGCGGTGGTCGCTGCGAGGCACTTGGCAGCGACCAGCGAAGAGCAGGGCACACTCAGCGCCATGTCCGCATCATTTTCACTGACCTCCAGTGCAGTGGATGGCCCTGCCAGTGGGGGCGAAGCTCCCGACTCCGGTGATGACAAGGAGGTGTCAGGGGGGGGGTCCCTGCCTACCTCTGCTTGGCTTGAGGAGGGTCTCGACTTGATAGCTGAGTACGTTGCAGATGCCCCCTTGGCCCTGGCCAGGGCTCGGCTGGGTTTGGTGGCTGATATCGTTGCGCCCACAGTACCGCCCTCCTCTGTGCCAGGTGCCGACTCTGCAGCGGGCGGGGAGGGCAGTGCTAGCGCTGCGGGGCAAGCAGCCAGCCTGCAGCGAGCAGCTGCATGGGCATCAGCAGGGGATGGAGGTTCCAGTATCATTGACCCATCCAAGTACCGGGCTGCGTCGGAGGAGGGCTCCTCGGCTTTGGGGGGGACAAAGCGGCCTGCAGAGGCAGCACAGTCATCGGCAGCGAAACGGCTGGCAAAAACAGACACGCGGGGCATGAAGAGCATGACGTCATTCTTCAAAACCAAAAAATAATTGCGTCATTGTGCCTTGTGGGCATGCTCTGGGTGCTGGAGGTTCTTGCAGAATCCTCGGCGTGTCAGAAATGTTGCATCTCGATCGAGGGGGGTGTCAAGCTGCCACGTGTTGAGCTCAAGCTCCGTCGCTTGTTCAACAGTACAGATTGCGCAGTAAAAAAAAGTCTCTAACACTATGCCTGTTGCATTTCACGGCCTCTCACGTCTTGCTGCCCAATTACTAGGCACGCGGCATTCATCACCTGCACTGCACCAGGGCACCAAACTGCGCTGAGGTGAAGACGGCACAGAATCTGCCTGTCGAAACGCTTTGCGCACGGCCAACTTGCTGAGTATATTTGAGACCGAGCACGCAATGTTCTCCTCAAGAGCTCTGTTGCTGGCACTGCAGTCACTGGCAGTTCTTTCGGCGCTGGCTGGTGCAGATGCGTCTGAGTCTGGCATCATAGAATTGACGGACGACAATCTGAACCAGACTATTACAGCCAACTCTCTAGTTCTCACCATGTTCTACGCTCCGTGGTGTGGCTACTGTCAGCGGTTCAAGTCCGAATACGAGTATGCAAATGAGGCAAGCTTTGAGCAGGGAATTCCAATCGTCTTCAGCCGAATGCATGCAGACGACTACGCCGACACGGTGGCCGAACTGGGCATCTCGCGTTTCCCATCCTGGATCTTGTTCAATAACACAGTTCCAAGCCGCATCCATAACCCATTCAGTGGCCCAGCACTCTTGACTCAGCTGCGGTCCTACTTGGGAATGCCCCTGACAAATGCCGCGCGAGAGCTCCACGGCGTCTCGGGCACATCAGACTGGCTGTTCTGGCGGGGAAACGACTTCTCTAAGCTCAAGAGCACAGTCATGGCATTCTTTCCCAACCCAGAAACTACGGGAGAAGAGCTGCAAAACCCCGAGGAAGCTGCCATGATCCGTGCGGCTTTTGACGACGCAAGTATTTCCATGGTGGAGAAAGTGCGCTTTGCGTTCACATCCTCTGTGGATGTGCTGAAAGCCTTCAAACTGCCAACTACTCGCCCTACAATTGTTTTGTACAAGGACTACGATGAAGGCCGGGACTTGTTCAGCGTGCCGGAGCACGCAAAGGACACATCTGAGCTCACTCAGGAGCTCGTGAACTGGGCGCTTCGCCGCAACACCCCCCTCAGCACCAAGATCGACCACTACAACATTCGTGACCTCCAGCGCAACAACAACGTCATTGTTCATGTTTTTGTGCCTGGGGATGTTGCGGAGCACCCTGTTGCGTCAGCACGCGTTGTTGAGGCGGTCTCCAACACAGTGCACCCCCTTGAGGACAAGGAGCAGCTGTGGCAGCGCGGTGACGTCACACTGGGCGTCACCGACGGCAACAAGTACTTCGAGTGGCTGCCCCAGTTCGGTTTGGTGCGGGGGCGTTTTCCGTCCTTTGGGCTGGCGGACCCCACCACAGGGGCCTTCTACGGGATGCAGCTGTCCCCAGAGATGGAGGCCGAGTGCCTGCTGCAGGAGAATCTGGTCACGCCCAAGGGGGATATGGAGTCACATACCGTCGTGCAGCTGCCCAAGGTCGCGCTGGAGAAGTTTCTGCGCGCGTTCTACGAGGGGGAGCTGAAGCCTGTGCCCTCTGCGGAGAAGCGCATGGTAGATGCACTGCCGGAGCACCCGCTTGCCCAAGTGGCCATGGTTTCAGAGGCCCAGAAGAAGTCCAAGGCAGCATCTGACGCTGCTGCAGCTAATGCTGCAAACTAGAGAATTAGCATGTTCACTGCAGTTTCTGCAGACATCATAGAGCTTCGTAGACAGACACTAGACCATGTTTCAGCATGTCACCCGTTTACTTGTCAGTCTCACCCACATCGCCGCTCGAGTGCGGATTGTTTTTCGCCTCTGCAATCGTGAGCGCCTCCACAGTCATCTGCAGGCGCCTGCTTTGAATTCGGAGCAAGCAAGCAGCAGAGATTCCGCACTTGAAAGGGGGTCGCAATATTTCCAGCGCGCAAAACAACCCCTGCTTCCCAGAACTCTGGCAGCCACGCATTAAGCACCACTTTTCCTCAACCTCCCTACTTGTGTGTGGTGTTGATGCACTCTGATTGTGTCAATACGCCACTGTTGTGCGGAAAAAGAACCTTGCGTTGCAAGAATGGCTCCTCGTCAAGCAGGTGGCTCGCCAGCTGCCGCGCACGGCCAAAACCATGTTGGTGACTATGTCAAACCTGCACTTGAAACTGCTGTCATCAAGCAAGAAGATGTGAACTTTTTGGGCGACCATCATGCTGATAAGCCTCTGCTGCAGCGCCTCAACTACCTTCACGTCTTCATCTTGTTTGGTATTCCCGCTTTGGCAATTTACGGCCTGTTCACATGGGAGTGGAACTCTCTCACAGCTTTCTTTGCCGTCTTGTACTATTTTGTCACGGGGCTGGGAATCACAGCTGGTGAGTTAGAGTTGCTGTAGCGCAGACTCGCAACCTGCATGCCGTCAACTCTATTTTGTGGCGAGCTGCAAGGCACAATTTTGACCAAGTTTTCCCCGTCAACTATCATTTGCTCATTGAGACTCCAGTCGGGCGATTTCTCCATCTTTATTGTAACTAGTGCACACGTCAGATCCTCATTTTCCGCTCTTGCAGGGTACCATCGTTTTTTCGCGCACCGGGCATATAAAGTGCAGCCATGGTTCGAGTGGGTGCTAGCCTGTATGGGCTCTGGTGCTGTGGAAGGAAGTGTGAAATGGTGGTCTCGTGATCACCGTGCGCACCATCGTTACGTTGACACTGGAAAGGTACTAAGCAGTAATCAGATGCATCACGTCGCTTCACTCCCTCACTCCACCTTTGGCGCAGGACCCCTACTCCTCCAGCAAGGGTTTCTGGCACGCACACTGTGGCTGGATGCTTTGCAAGCAGGAGCCTGGGCGCATCGGCCACGCCGACATTCAAGACCTCAAATCCAAGTCTGTCGTTGACATCCAGCACAAGTACTACGGCGCCTTCGCTTTGTTCTTCGGCTTCTTGCTGCCCAGTATGGTTGCAGCGCTGTGGGGCGATGCGTATGGTGGCTTCTTCATTGCTGGCTGCTTCCGTCTCTTCTTCGTCCACCACTCCACGTTCTGTGTGAACTCTGTTGCCCACTACGCCGGCGACGCCACGTACACCGACGGCCAGACCGCACGAGACAGCATCATCACGGCACTGCTGACCATCGGCGAGGGCTACCACAACTTCCACCACGAGTTCCCATCCGACTACCGCAACGGGGTCCGCTGGTTCCACTACGACCCCACCAAGTGGTTCATCCGCTCCTTGGAGATGGCTGGCATTGCATACAAGCTGCAGCGCTTCAGCACCAACGAGATCGCCAAGGGCGCACTGCAGATGCAGCACAAGCACCTGCAGGAATCCATGGCTGGCATCTACTGGGGGCCCGACCCTGCCGTCCTGCCTGAGTACACCGAAGCGGAAGTGGCTGAACTGGCCACCAAGGGGGACAACAAGTGGATCGTCATCGACGGGTATGTGGTTGATGTGGCGGATTTCATCCAGGAGCACCCCGGTGGCTCCGGCTACATCAAGAGCATGCTGGGCAAAGACGCCACAGCCGCCTTCACTGGAGAGAGCTACCGCCACTCCAATGCCGCCCACAACACTGCGTGCACGCTGCGCATCGGCCGTGTGGTGAAAGCAAAGTCCGATTAGGCGCTCAATGCAGCTGTCTTGACTGACGCCGTGCCCGTTGCATGACTTAGCTGTGCTCGATCACGGAACATGTGCCTCAGCCTGCTCTGACTTGAATAGAAACTTCAATTTTAAGCGCAGGCAGCTTGAGGAGTGTTCTGGGTGGTGTTATATCCACCTGGTGCGTGCTTAGTATTGCACTTATCTTCACCCTCCCCTCCTGGCCCATGGCATGTCCTTCAGAGCCCTCACAAGACCAACAAACAACATAAAGAGGGCCAGAGCGCGTGTAAGCGAGACCCCCTACGGTTGGTTTCAAATTGTTTTATGTGGTTGGTTTTGTGGTAAACCTTTCACAAGTAGTCATATCCTGCATGGCCGGCCCCCTCTGAGTCGGGTCAAGGGATTGCGTGCCCCAAGCTTTGTTTGGTTTAATGTCGTTAAAGAATACATTACACACACAGACCCACAATTTAGAACCCAAGTCACCGCACTAGCTTTGACGCATTTTGTGCGCTGAATCTACAGCAGATTTCTTCCCATCAGAAGGACATGAGTGACAAGGTGAGTGCACTGGCGTAACGCGATTTCTCTCGTTTCATATTTGAGGTACTAGTGAACTGCAGAGTCCAACTTCTGGTGCAATCCTGGAGGAAATTTTGCCAACTAGCGGACTTGTGCATTCTGAGCGAGGCCCATTAACTGAAGTGTTGTGCAAACCCAAGATCATGCCGCTCAAGTCCATCACATTGGAGAAGATCGAGCAGCTTGAGGCAATGGCCAGAAGTGTCGCGGCTGGAGGCAACTCGCGTGGAATTGCCACAGCAGTTGCCAGTGCAGCAAAGCGCCAAGGAACTGCTCAAGCTTGAATAGTGCACTCGTGCACAACCTTTCTGAATCTGGGGTGGCATGGCGTCGCGGCCTCCCTTGCTATGGAAGTTGCGTGCGTTTGATTCACTCACTCAACCCAGTGGCGTTCAGCCATTATTCCATTGAGCGCCCCACAAGTTGACCAATGCTCTGGGCCTTTGACACTGGGTCGATGCTGGGGTGTGGGGCCTTGCGGCCTCCAGTGGGCTGGGGGCAAGCGTCCTTGCTGCTCAGCTCGGGGGCCCATACCCTCTCACAGGCAACTGCAGAACACCCACACCCGACAGGCTGCTACTGGACACTGTATGGTCATGTTTGAGTTCTTAGGGTTGCATCTTCGGACTGCACTGTGGCACAGGCGTCAGCAGGTTTGAGTGCATGTTTGAGTGCATGTTTGAGTGGTTTTTGTGGGCTTGACTCGTCAGCAGGCTGGCTTGTGAGTGAGTCAGCAGCAGCCTGGCGCAGCCAGCAGCCGGTAGCACCCACATTGGTGCTGTCTATTTTATAAAAGCCAGCTTGTGCTCATATGGATACATCGATTAGTGTCTTGTGGTGGCAAAGTTGCGAATGAACCCTGTAACCCCCATGCTGTATCACAGCAGCGACAGCAGCTGCGTTGGCCTGGGCATCTTCATGATTGAACTCATGCTCCCGCAAATTGCATGCCAATGCAAAAAAGTACACGTGCTGGCTGCATGGGTGCAACCTCTGGTGCTTTGTGGTTGCGCAGCAGTCGGCTTTGCATTCGACATGGCAGCGCCCGCTGCTGCACGGAAGCTCAACCCAACGCTCTCATGGGCTCGTGCACCACCTGCAACAGTAGTGAAACCATCTACACGTCCTTCAGGCGCTGGCTTTGGAACTGTTCGTGAGGGAGACGAAGACTTGGAGCTGGGTCAACCGGTGGAGGTTTCTGGGAACCATCAGACAAAATGCCAATGCTCTTGTATACCAAGGCGCTGTGTGTCTGCATTCATGGGCGCAAGCACCGTTTCTCAGCGTGGATGGATGATTTATGATTGGGCTGATAGCATCTTTGTAGTTGCCTCAACGTACGAATTTACTGGCATGCAGACAAGCCGCCAACTGCACTGCACAACATTTCATTGCAGACTGTTTATCGCTCCGTTCATTTCTAAACTAGCTGAGGCGAATGGTGAATCAGACGGGCGTGCTTTTTACTCTTTTGTGCAGTCTGCCAGTACCATCGCATCCATCTTGGTAAGGCAATGTTTTCACCTTGCACGCGACAAGCCTCACCACCGGCAACCTCATTCGATTGCAGGCATACGTGTTTCTTTCGGGCCTTGGCGAGTATGGCTACATTAAGAATACCCTGGCTAGATACGGAGCCATTTTGGGTGGGATTTCGACCACTCTGTTCTTCGTGGTTGTAACTCCAGAGCTCGTTTGGCTGGGAGCCATTTTGTTTATTTTGGCTCGAGTTTGCAGCAGAATCACCGGTCTCATGATGGATGCACTGCTAGCAGATGTCAGTCAGGGAGATGATTGGGTTGCCCATAATGTTTCTGCCAAAGCTGTGACGCTTGGCTATACAGGCATGCTCGTCTTCTTGATCTGCGTCGCCCCAATAGTTGTTGCTCCGAGCTTTCTCTCACTTGACAGCGATCCTGACAAGCTTTGGTTTGAGCAGCGGATTCCTCTTGGCCTGTGTGGAATTTGGTGGACTATTTTCTCTGTGGTCGCCTTTTCGTGGCTGGATGTGTACCCAGGGCGGCCAATGCCCTTGCGCGCATCACAGGGCAGCAAAGCTTCACAGCTCGGCTGGATGGTGCGCACAGGCATTGCTGAGCAGTACGCAGCGCTGCGCACCATGAAGCAGTTCCCTGATGTTGGAATGTTCTTGCTGTCGTGGATGTTCTTGTCAGACGCGTCCAGCACTGCTACCAGCATGGCGGTGCTGGTTGCTGATGCGCTCGGGCTTTCGATTGTGCAGCAAGGCGCTGCTGCCGTCGTGGGCCTCTTTGCCGCCGGCATCGGCATGACAGTGTACCGCTTTTTGGTAAAGCAAGACTTCCTGACTCCATTCTGGGCACTCATCACCAACATCGCCATGTTGACGGTGTCAGTGTGCTTCGTGCCTTTCATCACGGAGGCTTGGCAAGTGTACATTATTGCTGGCATTGCTGGGCTGAACGTCGGCTCCGTGGCCTCCTTTACCCGAAGCATCCTGTCCACCATGATCCCTGATGGCATGCAAAGCAATTTCTTCGCGGTGTATGAGTTGACTCAGAAGGGCACCTCGTGGATTGGCCCCCTGGTGATTGGAGCCGTCACCAGTGCGTTGAGCGACAGCTCAGACAGGACATTTGTGAATGTTACAGTGGGCACTATTGTTGCTGAGGTACTCATCGGCGCTCCGCTGTTTTTCTGTGTCAACGTGCGCCGCGGGCAGCAGCTGGCAGTGGACCACGCCGCCCGCCGTGACGGCCGCAGCACCGAGTCACCCATGTCAACATCAACAGACGGCGATGCGTCAATCCTGCAGCGCTCATCAGTATCGCCCGCCCTCGGAGAACAAATCACCAAGTTGAAGCCCAGTGATGCCCCCTCCCCCTCCCCTGGGGATGAGGGCAATCCGGGGGGGCTGCTTTTGGAAGGAAACACTGCGTCTGACGTCACATCACTGTCTGGCCCATCAGTGGCTGCACGCGAGGTGGAGCTGTCCTCATCAGGCCTCCCCATCCCAAAGGGGTCAAGGGGGGGTAGTGCCAGCAACACCCCCTCCTCCAGACAGCAAGCAGCAGCTGATGTCCCCGCCTCTCGACTCAGCACCTCTGCGCCAAGCTGGCAAGGGGGTCATGTGCAGCCGGGCACCTCACGTTGCAGCCCCCTGCTTGCAGTGGAGTCTGGTCAGGGGGGGGGTGCTGCTGCACAAGAGCCCCCCCCAGAGTTGGATGCCTCTTTGCCTCAGCACGTGACTTCAGCAACACACTTCAACACCAGGCCTAATAGTATCAGCAGCAAGCAGCGTGTGGCAGACTCGTCCAGTGTCATTCCAGTGGGTGCAGCTGCGGGAGGGGGGTCCGCCCCCCCCCTACTGAACACCCAGCTTGCTGCTCACAGTGCACCGTCTGCTGTTGGCATGCAGAACTATGAATCCAAGCTGGCCGATGAGATCAAGCGCCGAGCGGGCGGCGCCCCCACTCCCCGCAGCGTGTTTCGCCGGCCCCAAGGCAAGAGGGCCCCCTCCATGATGGTGGACGACTCCGCCTCCCTGTACCCCGATATCTCCCCAATGCGCACGGCGACGCTGCCTGCTAAGTTGGATGCAGGCCGCAGCAGCTTGGACGCCAGCGGGTCCATGGGCCCCCGGCGGATCTCCCAGCCCCCCCCCCAGCAGTCGCTGGGGTCTGCATCCACCACTGTGAGGTCACCGCTGAGCGTCCAACCGCCTGCACAGCGGTGAGTGGCAGTGTGTAGGCTGGTGTGTCATACGTGGTAGGGCGACATCCTGTATTTTCTGACTGATGTGTGAGTGTTCTTTTCCTGTGTATTTTTTGTGTGTCTTGCCTGTGTTGGGCTTCGAAGGGCAGGAAGTTTGTTGACTGATTTGTTGTGTTTGCGCTCACTGGTTTGAATGCAATCGACAACCCTGTGTGTTAGGCATCCTCCCCCCCCTTCTCGCTCAAGCATGGCCGTCAACTCAATGGTGTCAAAATGCTGCATGTCGTGGACAAGACCCCGCAAATCAGTCGAAGTGACGACTGGTCAGGTAACTTTTTGCCCCCAGGTGCCTCTTGTGTTCCTTTTCTGGACTGCTACTGCACACGCAGACCGGTTTTGAAGTTTCCTGACTTCTCTGATCTGCTTTAGCTTGTAAACATGGCTGACTACTTCGACTTGGACACTATTTTGGCAGAGGAAGAAAGAATACCAACAACATTCAAAACTGATGCATTCAAGGTTGGATACCTTGACCCATCAGACGAGGCTACGGTGCGTGCTTGGCCAAGTTTTTACAACGGCAGCCATGCGAATTGCCAATCACTTGCGCACATGCTGCTCAGGATATTGCGGCTGGAACAACTGTAGACCTTCCATTATGGCTCACTGCAGAATTGGCACACCGGAATATTGTTACTTGCGAGTTCCCCCGCAGTTTCAGCGCCCCCACCCGCGAGGCCCTCAAAGCTGACGCCAACGTTGTTCGACTGAGAGACCGCTCCCCTGCATTCTTCAGGGTGGGCCTGTTGCTTGCAGCAGCTGCAGACATTCGGCTTGCCCAGGAACTGCCCGCCCTTCTGCGAGCCTCCTTTGCTGCCAGAGCCGTGCTTGTGATGGACACTTCCCATAACAGCCTGGGGGAAGATGTGAGCGACTTCGTAAACGGGCTGACCAACCTGGAACAAACCGTGTTCTTCTCCGGGTATGAAACAGCTAAAGAGCTGGCAGCGTGGCGGCGGCGCGACACCACTGTCCTCCGCATGTCAGCCATGGCGGCGTCAGCTGGTGTGGGGGGGCGCTCTGCCGTGGAGGCAGCAAACATTGCCATAGCCCTGTCAGGGGCAAAATCCAAGGCCAGCGGTATCAAGCGCAGGCGCAGCAACATGCGGGTGTAAGGAAGCGTGCTGTGCTTCTTGGGGGGTCGAAGGGGGTAACCATGTTCATTCTCACTTATGACCTGCCTCAGTGTCACTCATGCTCCTACGCCATACTTCAGCGGGAGAAGCTGACGAGATGCAGCTTGGCAGACACTGCAGCTGTCCCCCTGCTCGCCGTGCTGTTGTGGCTGTCTGTTGCCTACGCCGTGACCAACAGCGCACCCACCCCAAGCAGCGCCGTCAGCGAAGAGGCTACGACATTAACGCCTTCATTGCTGAGAACATCCACACCAGCGATGACCTTGAAGCCATCAGCTGGCTCCTTGCTCGCTGCGACCAGCTGGCGTGCTCGTTCGCTGGACACGATGACTGAGTTACTCAATCGCAGCACACTTTGCTGCAGTGTTGCGCCCAGAAATGAATCCAAAAGTGAGCCAACAGTCCCGGCAGTGGCTGCAGCCGGCAGCAGCCAGGCTTGTTGTGCAAGGAGCGTCCATGGACTGTCAGCTGCAGCTGAGGTGGCCGGGCCAAGTGCTGCCATGCAGACTGTGGCCGCGAGCCACGCACAACCCACAAGCGCACCGGCAGCACACGAAGCTAGGGTTCCCATTGTGCTGATAGCGCCGTTGGTTCCAGCCGGTGCAGACTTGCAAGGGTTGGTCACCATGACCGGAGCGCTTCCAGAGAGCACTCCCAGCTCGGAGGACCAGGTGTCGCCGTTACAAGCAGCAAAAAAGCTGCAAATTACACGTAGATACGTATTAAAATGCATAGGGCAGACATCATACTTACAAGATACATATGCAGCATAGTGAAGCGTGGAGTGGATCGTCCGAAAAATCTAAGCTGAGCTTCTCAGCGGTCAGACCTGTCTCGAGAAAAGCAAGCAAACAGACACAGACTGCAGCAGCAACTGCTGGCAGCGAATTAGTATACACTTGACATGCGTTTCGCTGGCCACCTTCGCGGAACTCGTCTGCATGAAAAGCCAAATCAACACGAGGGCAGCAGGCGGTGTTGGCGTGTATGTTGGCCTCACCTTCCAGCTGCTGCTTGCGTCTAGAACCAATCTTTGTGACCTTGCTACTGCTGAAATAAAATACAAGCAGAGAAATCCCGCATCTCCATGACGATGCAAGTGCCAGAAACCCGACAATGAATGCAGCCGTGGCACCACCGAAGTCAAGAGACTTCTTCTTCAAGCCGCGCCTGCTCATTGTCAGTGCCAACGTGGTGGCACATGCCACTCTGATGAAAAACCAAACGTCCATGATGAATTTTGTGTGGCCTTGCTGAAACATGATGTATTTATGCTTGAGGGCACTGCGTTGCATCAGTGACAGCTGCATGATCTGTGCAAGGGGCTGGAGGCGGCGGCGGGGTGGTCCAGTGCTATCGAGGCCCCGTGCACAAGAGAGACAGCGTGCAAACGGGGGCAATCTCAGGTGACAACATTGAGCACTGTTGCATCAATTGGTTTCACCTCGAAACTCGTGAAATGGCGGTTGCTGGAGCGCACCGACGCTGGCCAAACTTCCACAGCCAACAACACGAAAGGAGAGGAGGGGGTCACCACGAATGTGGTCTACAATGCGACGGTACCGGTGATAATCATCCCCTGGACTGGAGTAAGTTTGGCCTGTGTGGCAAGGCAATCGACCGCCGGAGCATAAGGTGCTGGCACCAGCCACGACACCAAGGAGTGGACTTCGCCGCCGCGTGGGACGGGGCCCCGGTCCCCATCCCTTGCACACATCCGCGCCCATGCAGCACCACGACAAACGAACGAAGAAAGAATGGATTGCACTTGACAAACACCACCTGGCCGCAGGGCCTGAGCTCGACTTCATCCAACAACAAAACCAAGCCTTTGCTTGACACAAGCCCACTACAACCTCCCTACTGCATCTATTCGATCTATTGAAAGTAGAACACAACTTTCTCGCTCGATTCAATGACAACTTGTTCCTTGCACTGCTTTGGCTTGTCGTCCTTTGGGTTTGCAACCCACTGCGCGGGGCAAGCTCCCTCCCCGGTGCACTCCAGGGCCAGGTGCCTGAACAAGCACGGGTACTTGGGGTATGTGCTGCAGCCATTACAGCCATAGCATTCCACTGTATTGTATGCCCATGGCTGGGAAGCCAGGCGCGGGCTGGAGGGATGGATGGTTGTGTGGTTGCCCGTGAGGTGGCTGACGGAGTCCACCAGCCACTGCTGAGGCCCCAGGCGGGTCATGTTGCCAAAAATGTTGTCCCCGACAGACACTTTCATATCGGGGGAGTAGTACGCTCCGTTGTTGACGGTCACGTACCACGACTTGACACTCCAGGAGTTGCTTCTGCATGAAGGCACATGAGAGCTGACTGAATTTGCTGCTTGCCCAATCTCAATGTTGCACATACCGGTCATCAGCAGGGTACTGCAGTACTGGCTGGATAATATCGAAGTCTTTCGTTGGCATGGGGTCCACCTTAGGGATCCAGTTGATATTCTGTAACCCTGCAAAAAGTTTTCGTCAGCGTGCGCTGCCCACAGCAAAATGTCCCCACATTCCAGCACATGACGCACCCGTGAACAGATAAAGAATATCGGGTTGCTCTGTACCAAAACTTGTGAGTGGTTGTGTGTCTTTCTTCTCAACTTTGTCAACAAACCTGCTGGGAGATCAGGCACACTGAAAGTGCCGACAAATGCGTCATAGCCGTTCTCATTTTGGGCTGCAGTGTACTCCAGCCAGCCATCGTAATCGGCTGGCAGCTGCAGTTGTCTTCGTACACTGTTCTGAGCCTTGTCGTTCTGTTGCTTCTTGGGGAGTAGCCATGGCATGCCGTTGACATCCTGACACGCCATGTGGGTGGAGTGCACCTTTCCGTTGTGACGCACCAGCATTGTGCCATCTGCCTGCTCCTCAACGCGGGCACCCGATGGTACAGCATGCACGCAGTCTGATCGCATTGGACCGAGAGGCGTATGTCTGTAGCCTGCAGGGAGGCCAGTGGCAGATGTTGCCACAATGGCTGTCGCTGCCGCAAAGCAGGACAACGCCAACTTCATGCTATTACCGGTTGAATCGCGGAGTAGAAAGTGCTCAGCATTTGATGTCTGTGGTGGTGTTTGCATTTGCACCCAGACATCACAGGCCCGCTGGACACAGCCAGGGTTGCACAGGTCCGCTTGGACCGGGCAGGGGGGGGGAAGAGGTTATATGCAGACGGATTAGGCGCGCCATTTCCATCTCATCTCTGCGTCACGGCTGTAGCGGCGGATCTGTGGCACTGAAATCCTCGAAAAGGAAGGCCAAATGGGGTCAAGTGCTGGAACACCCATTCACCCCACACTCTCAGGGCAGCCTCGGGAGATGCTGTGAGGGGGGGCAGGGGTGTCGCCTGCTATCGGAAGTGCCTCTGGGGGCGTGTGGCGGGTGGAGCTTGGAGGCCCTCTCAGCGCCACCAGCGGCCCAGGGGTGTCAAGTGCTGCACCCTGCACCGGGGTGGAAGCTCGCCAGCGGGCCTACAGTCCACCCAGGCGCTGTGCGCAGCACCCTCCCGACACATGCATGCAGTGCCAGTCTACCACATATACGCAAGCACACACGCATGTAGATGCCAGTCAAGCATGCATTCTCAAAGCCCACGCACGGTGGTGCACTCAGCACTCATCAGCATTCTCGTCACGTGCTCGCTGACAGCCCCCCTGCAGGGCACTCACTGCCCGCCACGCAGGCGCAGCACCAAGTGCAGGGTGGCCTCCTTCTGGATGTTGTAGTCAGACAGGGTGCGCCCGTCCTCCAGCTGCTTACCAGCGAAGATGAGGCGCTGCTGGTCAGGCGGGATGCCCTCCTTGTCCTGGATCTTCTGCTTCACATTCTCGA
>Ga0307982_1002178_pt1 | contig 15891 bp, 19 predicted proteins | sample OrgLakmetagen989_FD_201847 | JGI IMG/M metagenome (GOLD analysis project Ga0307982, IMG submission 201847) | Saline water microbial communities from Organic Lake, Antarctica - #989 | ecosystem: Environmental > Aquatic > Non-marine Saline and Alkaline > Saline | place: Antarctica: Organic Lake...
TCATTTTTTTTTGCAGGTTCTGCGTCGTCCTTTCCTTCTTGGTTCCTTTGGCACGCCTTATCTGAACCTATACGAATCTGTAACGCTACTAGGGTCTGCGTGACCACATTGAGAATGAATTGGGGACCAACCGTTGTCGCAGTGCTCCTATCATTGGGCTACGCTGCGGCATGGCTTGGTGGTTTCGAAGCTCGGCGGCTTCAGGGGCGCTTTGCATCACGATCGATGCGCACAGGTCGCAGTGGAGTGCTTGCACCTTTTGGGCACGCAACTCGCCTCAGCGCTACGACCTCAACGGTTGGCAACCTCGCTGCCTTACGCTCGACGCAAGACGAATCGGAGCGATTTGCTCCCGGCAGCGGCGTGGTACGTGGGGATGCCTTGCTTCTATTCCCTCTCTGTCTACGTCCTTGAACTTTAGAGTTGTTTTCTAGTCCCACGCTATACCACAAGAAATTACGAACGGTACTATCTTGTAGACTGCTCTCGAAAGTAGATAATTAGAGGTGACAAGGACGGCAGGGAGTGAGTGAGAATGACTAGAATTGAGCGGTGATAGTCACGAAAGTCGCCACAATTTACTTGTTAGCACGACGCGAGATTCCTAATACCTGAGATCTTGCCCATGTGCGTGCACACGCGCACGTTCATTGAATGCGAAAAACAACGATAACCCAACACCAAAAACAAAACAGGTGACGGGCCACTCGCACTTGGTGGATGAGCGGGACGCGTGTGGAGTGGGTTTCGTCGCGCAGCCTAACTCCCCGGCCGGGCATGACGTCATCGAAAAAGCTCTGGGAGCGCTGGGCTGCATGGAGCACCGGGGCGCATGCGCAGCCGACAACAAGTAAGAGCGATGAATAGAGAGAGAAAGAGGAAGCAGCTGCTTTTATTTCATTGAAAGCTAGTAACGTAGAATGCGCCCTTTGATTGTCCGTTTCATCCGAAAATTGCCCTCTCAAATACCTTCATAAAGCTCAAGAGCATATGCGCTACATGATTTTTTTGTCACATGGCCTTCCTAGTGCCAAGTTGCTAGCCTTGGCCCGTGTGCGTAACCTTTCGGTGTATGCGGTTCCTTGCTTTGCTTCTTTTTCGTGGGGGTGCTTCTCTGCCATGAAACGGCAGGTCGGGTGACGGCGCCGGCCTGTTGACGGAAGTTCCGTGGCAACTGTTTGCCCAGAGCTGCCCCGCCCTGGAGTCGGCTCTGGCCTCGAAGCGTCCTGTGGGCGTGGGCATGTTTTTCTTGGACCAGGAGAATGATCGTCGTGCCACTGCGAAAGTGCTCGTCGAGAAACAGGTCAGGAGGCGGAGGTAAAGTCTTCCTTTCTCTTGATAGTCCTAAATAGTGAAATGCACTGGAGAAGCTGCAAATATTTTGTTTATTCTTTTCTCTATCTTCTCGAGGGCTTTCCTTGAACTGTTTCCTCGTATCCCTTGTAACCCTCATTTTGTCTCCTACTGTAGTCTTCTCCTTCCTCATCTTCTTCTAATACCGAAGTATTATATTGACAGGCCAACGAAGCAGGGTTTGACTTGCTCGCGTGGCGAGAAGTGCCCGTAAATCCTACGGTCTTGGGCGAGGCCTCTCTGGCCACCGTGCCGACCATCGAACAGGCTTTCTTTGCGCCGTGCGTGCGGCTGCTCACGGAAGACGGCACTTTTGGGGGCATCGGTTTTGCCAACGATGACAAGAAAGTTGCCGAACAACCAAGTGACGACCAACAACAACCTCAAGAAAATGGCGCTGGATCGTCTGCTTCTTCTTCTTCTTCTGGTTCTACGCTCCCAAAAGTAGCACCGCGCTCCGAGGGGCTCGAGCGCGCCCTGTACTTGCTGCGGCGCAAGTTGCGAGGGGCCAGCGACGAAGCTTCCCTAGGGATGGACTCGCTGTACGTGGCGAGTTTGTCATCGAGAACTATAACTTACAAGGGCATGGTACGTGGATCGAAATATATATATACTTACATGTGCATTATATATGTACATGTGCATTATATATATACATGAGCATCCTTCGACTGACGCGCGCGTGTGCGACTTTGCTCACGTGGGCTTCCTAGTTGGTATGATGCTAAGGCGGCTGTACTCTCCATCTCCAGGCGCACAATCTTAAAGAGGAGCGCACGGTTCGAGATTGTTCCATCATTTACTGGAGCTTGATGCTAATTCCATCTCCTGTTTATGAACGTCCGTTGTTGTTTTGGTGTTTTGTTTCTTATTTGTACCAAATACTTGCCTGCATATGTCTCAACACCAGGTGCAATCCAGCGACCTCGCGGCGTTCTATTTGGACTTGCAAGACCAAGACTACGTGTCTCGTTTCGCGATTTACCACCGTCGGTTCAGCACCAACACCGCGCCCCGGTGGCCGCTGGCGCAGCCGATGCGGATGCTGGGCCACAACGGCGAAATCAACACGCTGCTCGGCAACGTGAATTGGATGCGCGCCAGGGCGGGCGCGCAGGTTGGTGTATTATAGTAGCTACATGTAGGGTTGCTACATGTATATGCATGATCTCGTACACGGTGGTTGAGCTGAAATTTCCTTTTCGTTGCCTTTTTTTTGTGTAACTCTTGTTTTAAGTCTCTTGTGTTCGTATCTTTGTTTACTGCATTTCTGCAGGCGCGTTGCGACATTGGAGATATGCTTGACGTGACCTCCGGCGGCGGTGAGTTCAGGGAGCTAGTGTCATCTTCTTTCGCCCTGAGTATCTCTCGTCCACTGCGACAAAATATATGTCGTTCACACACACACTCTCTCTCTCTCGCATCCCCTCACACACTCTATTTCAACGATCCTGCGTGCCTTTTTTTCCACTCCTCTTCTGTCTCCCCTTTCAAATTGCAGGCCTCTCGGCCGAAGGGTTGGCCAATTGCGATTCGTCGTTTGCGGTGGAGTTGGGCCCATTGGTCGACACCAAGTACAGGTACGGGAGAGAAAGGTTAGCACATGTAGCTGTAAGATGTTGTACCGAGAAGAAGAAGAAGAAGCTGAGGAAGAAGCTGAGGAACAATACTACTCTTCATTGCCCTTGGATGCGTCCTCTCAACGGTCCTCACTTCAAGGCTCGTTTCTCAACATGTGGCCTTTCTTTCTTACCTTTTTTTTTTTTTTTTTCTCGGAACCCTTTAACTACCTGGATGTTCTTCTGTTCCCTCCTGTCTCTAAATTATATCTACACATGTAACAGCGACAGCGCCAATTTGGACTCGGTCTTTGAGCTGTATGCTCACGCGGGAAAGTCTGCAGCGGAAGCTTTGATGCTCATGGTGCCGCAGGTACACACCGTTGAATGGTTGAGGATGTATGAAATTAGAGTGCGATAAGCAGATCAATCGCGCGGAAATGGAAATGAATAGCAAAAGAGTAGGTGCATGAAATATATAAATTGCCTACCGTCTCACCATATTTCATATTCTTTCCCTTTCTTAATTTGTGACTCATAAGTCATTTCTCTTTCTCCCGTCTTCTTCTGTCATCTCTCCTTTTTATGCTAGGCCTACGAGAACGGCCGTGTTTCTTCTGACAACAACAACCAGGACCTGTTAGCCTTCCATCAGTTTCATTCCCCCCTGCAAGAAGCTTGGGATGGGCCCGCGCTACTGGTGTACACCGACGGCAATTCGGTAATTGAATGATAAAAGAGAGCGGATTGTTAGAAAGAAGGACAGAATGAGTCTGCTGTTGTCCCGTGAAGCGCATTCTACTTTTTTTTCTTATTTGCCGCCCTTTTGAGTTTTCAGACTCTGCTTTCCACCTCCTCTACCACCTCCTTCTTTTCTATTCTATTCCCCTCTATCATGACCACCCCCCTCCTTTTCCCTCCTTTTAGGTGGGCGCTGCCTTGGATCGCAACGGCTTGCGACCGGCTCGCTATACGAGGCTAGAAGACGGCACGGTAAGTTGAAGTGAATGAGTGTGAGTGTGAGAGATGAAAAAATTATGGGATAACCATTATCGCACTTCCTGCACTTTTGTCTTACCAATGTTGGAGTTCACGCCTGTCGTGTATAGTTCCTTTTTTTTCACTCGCCTCATCTGATACTCTATTAAGCTTATACCTTCCATCACAACATCATTTTTTTACAATCATACCATATTAGGTGTACCTGATGTCGGAGACGGGCGTGGTACCACTGGACGAGTCCAAAGTGGCAGAGAAAGGCCGGCTGGGGCCGGGGCAGATGGTGTCGGTGGACTTGTCTACAGGTGAGACTGCTTGTGATGGTGACAACAACAAATTAATTTCTTTACAGATTTGTTGTATGTAGAGTGTGGCGACGGTAGTTGTAGTTGATCTGCCCTGTTTATCAGTACAAATGAAAACGTGGCAAAGTTCATTTTGTGTTGGGATACATAGGAGCATTTCTCACTATCTTGTCATTGTCTATTCGTTGCTGTGGTTGTTGTTGATATCACGGTTATGTTTTGATCATCGCCATCATCATCACTACCATCGCCATCTTTAGGTGCCTTTGTGAACGACGTCAACCACAAGCAGCAAGCCGCGACCTCTCAGGACTGGCAAGCACGCCTCGAGGCCACGCAAGCGCCTTTACCCCGACACGCTTTTCAGGAAGGAGAAACTGAGGTAAAATGAAGAGAGGTCTACTTTTTCTTTTTATTCCTTGTTGTATTTCCTCTTCTCCTTCTTCCTATTCTTTGCTTCCTATTTTGTTCCATTTTTTCTTTTTTTCTGTTTTCTGTTTTCTTTTTTTCTTTTTCTTTTTTTCCACTACCTTTACTGTCTTCTGCTTCACCATTTCTAGGGCACTGCGGCGCCCGTGCTGCCCTCCAAGACCCCCTCTGTAACCCCCGACCAGCTCGTGGCCTACCAAGCAGCCTTTGGGTGGGGGGCTGAAGATGTGGCCATCAACATTGCTGACGTGGCAAGAACCGGTGAGGGGTTTTGCTGGAAAGATATCGCAGACGGCAGCAAGAGGCATGCAAAGATATGAAGTGATCGAGGAACATTTTTCTTTCCATTTCTTGCAGACACCTTCCCTTTCTTTTTAACCGTATGCTTCTTTTTTCCTCACTTTTTCATCTTTTCATCAATCATCTTTATGGCTGTACGCACGAGTTGTGAATGCTTCTGACCGTTGATATTCGTTTGGTTGCCTATCAATCAAACTACAGGAATGGAAGCCACTTTCAGCATGGGTGACGATGCCCCCCTCGCGATGCTCTCAGCTCGCCCACACGTGCCCTATGATTATTTGCGGCAGCGGTTTGCGCAGGTATGATACTGTAGATACTGTAGATTGGTTGATGTTGATCATGGCTGATTGTTGATGGTGGATGTATGATGATGGCTAACGATGGATTAAGAATTCATTGGTTAATGACTGATGATAGCAATTGATCAGAGCAATACAGACTGTGACCAGTTTCTTCAAAATGGCGTGTTCAATTTCGATTTCTTTTTGTCTTGGCCTGCTATAAACTTACTCCCCTCAATTTATCATGGCTTTTTTTTTTAAAATTACAGGTCACCAACCCGCCCATCGACCCTATTCGCGAAGGCGAAGTCATGTCTCTAAGCATGGCCATTGGGCGCCGCGGTCACGTGCTGAACAGCGCCCAAGACGACGATCAAGCGACCTCCTTGCTGATGGCCCAGTCCCCCGTGTTAGATGGATCCGAAATGACAACCTTGCGGAACGGTAAATATGTCTTCGCCCTGTACTAGCTGGCAGGTAGTCATCAATACTGTATACCTGTCGTGCCATTACAGGCCTCTACCTACCATTTGTAGTATGTATGAATCTCGCACATGCAATTCAAGCATGAATACCCTTCAGTAATTTATAGTGAGTAGAATTCTCACTATCTAGCTACTCCTGTACCCATTCCTGCCATATCGACAGGCGGCAGCACCAGCACCAACGGGCAATTATTGGCCACCAAAACCATCTCCACCCTGTATTCTCGCCCTAATATAACCCCTGAAGAAGCCGACGCCGCCGCCAAGCTCCGGCAGGGCGACACCGCAGGTTTACGGGAAGCTTTGAAGGCACTGACAGAAAAGGCGGTCGAGACGGTAAGGGAGTGCAAAGAGATGGGATGAGATGAATCAAAGGAAGAAAGCGCAGAGGCTGAGTCGAGACGTTAAATGAAGAAGGAACAAACCACGTTGCTTTTCGAAGCTTTCTGCATGCACATGTGTATCTGAAACACATTTCTGTGCGTTCATTCACACGTGTCATGCCCTCGATTGCTCCGCCAGTGCACTTCAACTTTTCTCCCTTTCTTCTCTTAATCAAACCTCGTGCTCTCTTCTCAGACTGCTCATGCATGTATTGGTTGTCGGCTCAGGTGCGCAACGGCGCGGACGCGCTGATTCTTTCCGACTTGTCCGTTGACCTCAACGCCCACACCCTGTACGTGCCCCCGCTGCTCGCCGCAGGCGCCGTGCACCATGCCCTCATTGCAGAGGGCTTGCGGATGAAAACCTCCCTGGTAAAATCTGGAAACAGAAAAGACGCATTCGAAGTTAACGCTTCTGTTCCCTACTTTTTTATTCTTATCCTAATTTTCATACGCGCGCACAATGAGTGTGACATATGTCGAGAGTGCTTTCTTTGTTTCTGTCGGCATTTTACGATGCTTGATTCCTGATTATTGTCTCTTACTTGACACACAACCCTTTTCACCTTCTCCCATTCTCCTCCCCCCTTAAGGTGGTGGAAACTGGCCAATGTTGGACCACCCACCACGTGGCCTGCCTCGTGGGCTTTGGGGCTAGTGCGGTGCATCCTTACCTGGCCTACGACGTGGTACGAAGAAAATTCAAGAGGAAGATTCGAGAGAAAAATTACTAGAGAGAACGGCACAGATACAGATTTCATTGAAGTACCCTAGGAAGAGAGAACAAGAGAAAGAAAGGCTAAGAGAATGAAGGAAAGCGTACGGATTCTCGCTACATGCACTTCTTTGTGTTCTTGTTATCTTTTCTTTCTCTTCGCTGACGCCACCAAAAATTGCTTCGACGAACCAATGCATTCAGTTTCTTATGTTTTTTTTTGTTTCCATTAACAAATCACATCGAAACTTCTTTCTCGTTTCATTCACATGTATACACAGGTAAGCAACTGGCAAAAGTCTCCCGCAGTGCAAGCAATGCAATCCGACGGCCGTATGGCCCCTCTGTCAGAAGCGCAAGCGCTGAACAATTTCCGAAAAGGCCTCGAAAAAGGTGCCTTCTGCTCAAGCATAAATGAAAATTATGGTAAATTATACCAGCTTGCAAAAGGCGTATTTCATCCCCCCTTCTCCTCCCCCCTCTTAGTGCGACCGTGTTCTCGTCTCTCTTTTTTTGCTTTCACATAGGTCTCCTGAAAATCTTGTCCAAAATGGGCATTTCTCTGCTGGCGTCCTATCACGGCGCGCAAATTTTCGAAGCGTTAGGTCTTGGAGGCGATCTTGTCGAGGGCACTGGCGCCCCTCTCTTGGGCACGCCTAGCCGGGTTGGGGGTTTAGATACCGCGGACGTGGGGCGTGAGCTGCTGGTGTTTTACGACCGCGCGTTTCCAGACACGACGAGTACTTCGGCTACCGCAGAAGATGCCTCCAATATAGAGGATACGGCCCCAAATACGGATAAAGGGTCCTCTTCTCTGCAGCGCTTAGCCGATGATGGCTTCGTGAAGCCAAAAGGGTCCAAAGAGCACCACTCCAACAGCCCGCAGCTCGCCAAAGTGTTGCACAAGGTATTTCATGCGCTGGTTTGTTTGTTTGTACTTGCCTGCGCACATGTTGAGGTTCAGGAGGGACTTGAGGGCCGAAGTTGGTTTTTAGGACGTTACCGCAAGGAAAAAAACACAGCTCGCACTGATTCGATGCATACCTATGCTTTGATTACATATATTTTCTTTCGAAGTATTGTGCTCAATGTTTAATTGCGCGCCCTGGTACGCTTATGAACGCATCCCTCACGTATAGTCCTGGATCCTCTTGACCTCCCACCCTACTACAGGCGGTGCGCAACAAGGACACGGTGTCGTTCAACCAGTGGTCTTCTTCCCTGAACAACCGGCCGCTGACTGCCCTGCGTGATTTGCTGGAGTTGGGCTCGGCGGAAGACATTGGCCGCACGCCCGTGCCGCTCGACGAGGTCTGTGCGTGTGCGTGCGTGTGTGCCTAGTACATGCGCGTGTATACGTGTCATTTTAGACATCTTATTTTTTAAAAATCATTTTATGTTACCCCCCTTCTTGATTTTGCACAGTTGTAGGCACACAATTGTTCGCTTCTCTAGACACTATTTATCATAACCAAACATGTGTGAACGTGCGCTGCCAAACTGTTCTCTTACTTGACCCTTTCTCGCTCGTGCGTTCTCTCTTTCCTCTTCGTTATTCATGCCGTGCACGTGTACCCACCACCTACATGTAGGTCGAGCCTGTAGAGGACATCATGCTGCGCTTTTGCACGGGTGGCATGTCGCTCGGGGCTCTGTCGCGCGAATGCCACGAGACACTGGCCGTAGCCTTGAATCGGATTGGCGGAAAGTCGAACAGTGGGGAAGGCGGGGAGGACAAGTGAGTACCTACGACTGCAGTGGATGTGCAGTAGTTGCGCTGTCTCTGTGATCTATTTTGAAACCAATTCTATTCTAAGCGCAGCGCAGACGTAGGTGTTGGTGGCAATATAATCTAATCACGCTACCGTATACTTTTTTTTTGCTTTAATTTGTCTTTTCCTTCTTCTTCTTCTTCTTCTTTTTGTTCACACTACAGGGTGCGGTCAAACCCCCTACCAGAGGGGGATGTCGACACCAGCACGGGCCTGTCCAAGACTTTGCCGCACTTGAAACCTTCCGACAGCGGTACCTTTGAATAATTGTAGTAGCTCCCGATTCTCGCAGTGCATCACATCGATGTCTTTTCTATTTGGAGCTGCCTATCTTTTTCTGTTTTTTTAAAATCCTTTTTGAATGACCAACTCCTGAATCCAACCTCTTCAAGTGTTGCTTCTTAGTGAGGTCCTTGATGCGCGCCTACATTCTTACCTCTTGCTCTCATCCTTCCGCCATTTTTCTTTTTCGCTTCACTTCACTTCACTTCTCTTCTCTATTCTATTACAGGGGGCTTGAAAGACGGGGACCGCGCGGCCAGCGCCATCAAGCAGGTGGCCTCGGGTCGGTTTGGAGTGACTCCGGAGTACTTGGCGTCCGCCACCCAGATTGAAATCAAGATTGCCCAAGGCGCCAAGCCTGGAGAAGGCGGACAACTGCCGGGCCCTAAGGTGAAGAGGGAGAGAAGTGATTTCTAGGAGTTTTTTTTTGAACATTTTCTTGAGTCTTAGTCTTTGAATCTATTGGCTGTTAAGGTATGCTTTCAAAGAATGGATTGAGTTTCACCTCCCTTTTGGTTCTCTCGTTATTCCAATTGATTTGTGTTCCCATGGACGCCTTCGTCTTTTTTTTTTCCCTCTCACCTCGTTTTCCCATTTCTGCTCCTCTTTTTCCCTCTTGCTCCCTTCTGCTCCAATATGAACTATCAACAGGTCTCTCAATACATTGCGGAAGTCCGCGGCGCTACGCCTGGCGTGACGCTGATTTCTCCACCACCACACCACGACATTTACTCCATTGAAGGTATGGGTATGGGTGGTTGTGCGAGAGAGCGATGAATTCAAGGGCGGATAGGATTTAATTCTTGTAGTGTTTTTCTGATGTCAGCATGATTTAGGAATCTTTCCATCCTCTTTTTGATTCTGCGACGATTCAAAATTTACCAACCAACCTTCTAACCAACCTCTAACCATCAATCAATCCAATTCACCAGACTTGGCCCAGCTCATTTTCGACTTGAAGGCTGTCAACCCCAGGGCCAAAGTGAGCGTGAAATTGGTCGCGGAGCCTGGAGTGGGCACGGTGGCTTCGGGAGTGGTGAAAGCCAATGCTGACGTAGTGCAAATATCGGGCCACGATGGCGGCACCGGCGCCAGGTAAACTGGATAGTATAGGGATGACGTGCATATTGATGATGATACAAGTTTTTTTGAACATCGTTTTCGAAATATTGTTTAACTATAATTCGTACTTTTACTTTATTTCATATATATTATACAATTATCAATTGGAATGTTCATGTCTAGTCTCGTTCGTTGATGTTGCTTCTCTTCGCCCTGTACGACACTCTTCTATTTCTAGCCCCCTGTCCTCGATCAAGCATGCGGGCTCGAGCTGGGAACTGGGTCTAGCGGAAGCCCACCGCACTTTAGTGCTGAATGGCTTGCGAGAATCGTCTCTGCTGCGCGTGGACGGAGGACTGAGGACGGGACTAGATGTGATCATGGCGGCGCTGCTGGTATGAAAGAGATTGCGCAACGCAGGGATGTTGCGATGGATGAATGCATTTTTTTTTCCTTCCAATTTATAGCCCTTCCTCATTCTTTCTTCGTTTTACTATAATAGCACCTTTTTTTGGACTATTGTACTGTGACGACCACCTTTAACATACTTTTTGACTTGGGTTCTTACTTTCTTTTATTTCATTATCTGAACTCCAAAAGTACACCATCACCAGCCTCACACACATGCTCTCACCAAATGACGTACTTTACCTACGGTCTATACGTCATCTTTACTAAACAGGGTGGGGAGGAATTCGGGTTTGGGACCTCGGCGATGGTGGCGGCCGGGTGCGTGATGGCGCGGGTGTGTCATTTGAACACGTGCCCCGTGGGGGTGTGCACGCAGAAGCCGGAATTGCGGGCCAAGTTTCCCGGAGTGCCCGACGACGTGGTCAACTACTTTGGCTTTGTCGCTGAAGAGGTGCGAATGCCATGTATTTTTGCATGAGAATGTGATAAGTTTCACCGTAGAACTAAAAAAAAAAAGCGGAAAAGTATGACTACTAAATCAACAAAATATACGATCAAAACAATGAATGCGAAGTGAAACGAGTGCACCGTTTTCATCTTCATCCTCAGCAACTCACCTTTTTTTCTACCTTTCATACCATCGTTTCCATTTGATTTTATCGTCTACACACTCACCCCAACTTGGCAGGTGCGCTGGCATTTAGCAGGCCTGGGTTGCCGTTCTTTGGACGAGGCGATTGGCCTAGGAGCCTCGCTCTTGAAGCCGAAAACCAGCGCCCACCCTTTCAAAACCACGGCCATTACCACCGACTTTTTGACGGATTTGCCTACAGAAGACCGAAATGGTGAGCTGTGTGTTGTTGTTGTTGTTATTGTTATTGTTTTGTAATTGTAGTGGTGTCGTTGTTTCTAAGTAATTCAATTCAAAGAAGAATTTTTGTCTATCGCATACATCGTACACTCCTTTTGTTGGTGCATATCGTTTAAAAAAACCAAAAATCAAAGTTCATTTATTTTTCTTCTGTCCATTGAATCGCCCATTCCTAATGCTTTCGGTGTGCTGCTCGTGTGCATTGTGCGCGTTGGTCTAACGTCATCACTCGAGCAGGCGTAGGCTTCACTGCTCCCTCCGTCCAAAGTGTGAAAGCAAGGCCACCTCGCCCTCATTCCGAAGGTGTGCATTTCGACGAACGGGCGGGCTTTCTCTCGAAAGAGGTACTGAAGAACGTGATGGAATGCCCTAATTTAGTTTGCCAAGGAACATTCTCGACGACATTTGAGAGAGCCCCATTTACTCATTTAACATCTGTCCTCTGTGCACTGCTCTCGCGAAAAACAGGTGATGGATCTGGTGTCTTCTTCTTCTTCTTCAACCTCAGCAACGGCCCTGAACTTGAAGGCTGACGTCACCAACACCGACCGGGCCGTCGGCACGCGGCTCTCAGGTACAATTACTACTTCTGTGCACATGTTGCAGCATCTGTCTCGAAACCGTCTATGCAATCCCCGTATAGTCAGAGCAACTGTAGTCAACCGTTTCTGGTTTTTCTCTACGGCATTCTAGTCTGATTGTACTGCAGTCTCATCACAACCCACCTCACTTCCACCTATTCACAACCATTTGATTGACATGAACAGGTTACATCGCGAGCGAAAACGGCGATTCTGGTTTGCCGCCCAAGAGTTTGAATCTGAACTTGAAAGGCTCGGCAGGGCAGTCGCTGGGAGCGTTTCTGGTGCCGGGCGTTGAGGTACTACACTACCACATGTAGTTTGGAGATAGGGTTGAGCTGTGTGACGAGTAAAATCAAGCTGATTCTCTTAATATTAAATTGGAAGCGCGCGCGTGTTGCGTTTTTCACTCACTCATTTCTTTCAAAATCTAGTCGTCACTTTTTGAATACTCCTTTTCTACGCCTCTCTACATTTACCTCTTTTTCTCGCGTGTCTCTTCATCGATTGGTACATGCATTCACTTTCGTCTTCACGATGCCTTTTATTTATTGCCACTTCCTGCTACCAGATTCTCTTGGAAGGCGAAGCCAACGATTACGTCGGCAAAGGGATGCACGGTGGCTCGATTGCGCTCGTGCCGCCTTCCGAACTCCTCGCCAAAAATGACAACAACGACAACAACGACAACAACGAGAACCAGTTTTTGGCGCACGAAAACGTGATTTGCGGCAACACTTGCCTGTACGGCGCCACGGGCGGCAGTTTTCATGCCTATGGTCGTACGGGGGAGCGCTTTGCGGTGCGCAACAGTGGAGCCTTGGCAGTAGTGGAGGGCGCCGGCGACCACTGCTGCGAGTACATGACCAATGGCGTGGTTGGGGTGTTGGGGACTACAGGGAGGAACGTGGGGGCGGGGATGACTGGGGGGCTCGCGTTTTTCTTGGGCGACGATGCAAAAAATGGGCAGGATTTTGCCATCAAGGTAAGCATAGTTTTATACTACCGTATATATGCATCTGCCTCTTGGATTTTATTCTGTATCTTTTTCGTTTTTATATTTTTCACTCGTGTCAGTCTTTAGGTGTTACTCTTTTCACCCCAACCCACCCAACAAAGTTACTTATTTTTCTCTTCGCTCACCCCCAACCTAAATCCATGCCAAAACAGGTGAGCAACGACGTGAGCGTGCAGCGAATCACCACTTCTAAAGGTCTATCACTGCTCCACGACTTGCTTACCAAGCACGTAGACGCTACGGGGTCGGCAAATGCTGCGCAGCTCTTAGCAGAGTGGCCTGCATCCGCGGAGCGCTTCTGGTACGCACATGTTGTTGAAACAGAAGTAAAATGGGAACTCAACCCCCCACTCCCCCCTCCTCTTCTTCTCTCGTGTGTACATCTGAAATCCACGTTCTCGCGGGTAGCACCCACACTTTTTGATATTCTCACTTCGGCTCATTTCTGAATTTCGCCTACTTCACTTTTTCTTATTTCTACACCTGTGCTTTGCCCTTGGTTCGGCCTTCTGCTGTAGGCTGGTGGTTCCACCGTCTGAGAAGCATAACCCTGCCGTTGAAGAGTCAGTGCCGACCTCGGATGATGCCGCTCCTGCGAAAAAAACGGTTGTTGCGTGAGCGAACACGCGATACAGCCAGGCACCTCTCCTTCATTAGGAGTCTTTTGTCCTTAAAATCAATACAAACGCCATTTCACAACTGGCGATAAGCGATAAAGGCAAGTGCGAGGGCGCCTAACGCAAACGCATATCCCTGCCTGTAATCTGCTGATCTGGAAAAACTGGGAAGTGACCAAGTGTCGCTTACCTGTTACCTGTTGATCTGGAGAGACTGGGAAGTGACCAAGTATCGCGAACGAGGCAATAGTAAAGCATCGCCAACAACAGGAACCCTCCCTGTATAGCTCTGCAGCTCCTAAATAAGGCTACAAACCCCACTGTTCTCACATCAACATTAGCCCTGCAGTCTTGGCTGGGTATTACGATAAATGATAAATCGTATCACTGAGAGGAAGCTGAACTACTTCTGTAGGCCAGTTATGGCAGAGCAAAAAAAAAAGAGACATCGGGGATATATGGCTACGACGTACTTCTCAGACTAGAATCTCAGCATGCGCCATACGTCGTGGCCAAATCACTGCAAAATGAATTCCACGCTCATAGAAGTGAAGAAGAGAATCCGCAATCGCGCTAGCGCGCTACACCAGATTCGTTTTCACCATACAAATTAATTGAGGAAGCTATCATAAAAACTTATTGACCACTCGTGCCGTGGCTAGCCACCGCACTCCTGCTCGCTCTGTCCTCGGCCAACTTCTTCCGCCACCTCGCATCCTCCTCCATGGCCTTCTCCAAGTTCGCGTCTCTTCGAGCAATCTTTTCGTCCCGAAAGCATTGGTCCATGGCCGCTTTCACGTCGTTGCAAGCGCCCCAAAACTTGGAGTACGGATTTTCCTTGTGGCAGTTCACGAGCGCTTTCACGCACTCGCCGCAGTCGGGGTGCGGCCGGAAGAGTGGAGGGTGCATCTCTCTGTACCGTTCTGGTAGGGTTTGATAATAGACGACGCAAAAGTCGAGCTAGTTGGCCTCGCAACTACAAAGTATTAAGCACTTTTTTCAATGAAATATTAAAAAAAAAACACTGGTACAGCACGATGAAGCTATTGCGAGATCTATGCACAGCTAAGTAGAGCTACTGCTAGAGGCCAATATCACAAGCCACTGACGAGGCGTAGAAGCGAACGACGTGTTGGTGTTGTGGTTTCCTTCGTGACATCGCACGACGACACGACGACAGACGATTTTGACATTTTGACAACACAGAACTCTAATATAATGGAACCAAAATACACATGAGCTCTTTCTTCATTTCTTCTTTCTCTTTCTTAATAACGTTGTTCGTTGTTTTGCGGATTGTGCGTCTGTCTTCGTTGGTTTGTTGGTCTTCTGGCCGAAAAAAAAAGGGCTTGTGGCCTGTGCCCTTATTGGCGCTTCTTTCGTGGAACTCCAGGCCGTATCAAATCGGCTTATCTGCACCAAGAGCCAAAAGGGCTTTAAAAGGGATTCAGCCCTTTACTGGCGTGGCTGCTCCAAACACAAACACAAACACAACATTTAGCGCCGAAAGCCGAAAGCCGAAATCGAATTCAACGTCCAAAGGGACGATGAATAAGAGCACTTCAGTTCGCTGGTTCTACATCGACGCACGTGATTTGGGGAGTATCCTATGGTTGCGGTTCTGATGTAGCAGACAAGCACAGCCTTGGCTGCTTTTTACGGGATTTCGTTTCGTCTAAATTTATTTACCGAAATCGACGAAATTTCGTTGCGGCTCCCTGGTTGGACGAATTTCGGTTCTTAGCGTAATTACGCCAGATCGCGGCTTTCTACTCTTTCTTACCTGTTGAGTCAGCAGCTGGCGACGACAACAGCGACGACGACAGCGACAACAACAGCGACAACAACAGCGACGACGACAGCGACGACAGCGACGATGACAGCGACAGCGGCAATATCAGCGACGAGCAACGAGGCCCAAGCGTGGCCATCCGAGGCTTGTTGCAAAGCGGCGCATTGAGGAATTGGACCTGTCGCAAGGAAGTGCCCCGAGAGGATACTGCGGCACAGGGGGCAGGCATTCGGTTGCTACCTCGCCTTCATTCTGCACCTTCTAGTCCTTCGAGCCCCTCCCCCTTTTTTTGTCGGCTGCATGTGGCTCTCTTTAGCGTTTGGCTGATTTCGGCAAACGAGATTTCGTCCATTTCGTCTCATCAGGCGAAATCGAAACGGAATTGCGTAATATATCTCGATGGCCGCCGTAAAAAGCAGCCAAGAGCACAACAGCTCAGGGTTGCGATTCCCGTTTCCGCGGAATTCACGCGCGTGGGTTAAATTTTTCACTTCACGCGGGAATTCCGAGAATACTCAAATATACGGTAGATACAGGGGATTTGGTGTGCTTTTGGGGCTTTTGGGTGGTGTTGTGCCGTTGTGTCCATTGTATCACTGGTGTGTTGTCTTTTGTGTGGTGCGCGCGTCTTCATCAATTCACTCCTTCTCTCATCTATCCTTTTTCCCTTTGA
>Ga0307982_1002179_pt1 | contig 15878 bp, 7 predicted proteins | sample OrgLakmetagen989_FD_201847 | JGI IMG/M metagenome (GOLD analysis project Ga0307982, IMG submission 201847) | Saline water microbial communities from Organic Lake, Antarctica - #989 | ecosystem: Environmental > Aquatic > Non-marine Saline and Alkaline > Saline | place: Antarctica: Organic Lake...
GCTGTGATGATCCTCATCTTTGGTGCGTGCACATCAAGCTAGAACGGTGCTAAAAATGTGGTGGTCGGGACCTCATACACGAGTGTTTTTTCGTTTCGCTCCCAGTCAAAGTAATCCCCTTGGTTCTGCCGCAGTAGCTGCGTCGTCGCGTCGTCGCTGCTGCTTTGTTGGTAGTGTGTCTGTCTACTAGTGCATACTTCCCCGCTCCCCGCGCTGCTGCACTGCGCTGCACCACTACATCCACCCCGAAGTTCTATTTGTTGGTTGTCATAGAAGAAGACTCTCTTGGCTAGCACTTCACCATTAACAAATTAAACGACTTCAAGTGGGATCTTGGCACGCTATCAACTTCTTTTTCGGTGTTGGACCCGAAGTTCTATTTGTTGGTTGTCATAGAAGAAGACTCTCTTGGCTAGCACTTAACCATTTACAAATTAAACGACTTCAAGTGGGATTGGCACACTACCAACTTCTTTTTCGGTGTTGGATAGACCACCATATCGATTTGTCTATATCACTACGACAGACGGCTTGACATATCTAAGGAATGCCTGCTTCAAGCGATTTAAAGGTTTGAACTATACTTTCAATACACGAAGGCTCACTAGCTTGTCAAGAGCGCATTCCAAATTAGCACTAATTTCGAGCATTTACACGCACGTGGCCTTTTACTCGTAGTGGCCTCTCACTGCTATCTTGTGCTTAATTAAAATATCAGAAGAAAAAGGGCAAGAAAAGTCCGATACCGACAAGATGTGCAGCAATTGTCAAGCGCCGGGATCGAATACTGGCATCTCCAAGCTTTTAGCGTGCGCCCGCTGTGGTCTCGTTGTGTACTGCAGCAAGGATTGCCAGCGGGCTCACTGGAAGGCGAACCATAAATATTACTGCATCTCCAGGGCCGATCGAGCGCCGGGGACTCAGCTTTCATTGGATGCTCAGGTGGACAGTACATCCAGTCGAGCAATTTCTGGCGAAAAGTGTGCCATCTGCCTGGACCTGCTGACTGATGCATCGGCCTGCACACTGCCTTGTACCCATGTCTTTCACGACACGTGTGTAAAGGAGCTGCGGGAGTTTGGAGTGCAGCAAGTATGCCCGCTGTGTCGCAAATCACTCCCCCCCTGGACGCGAGAAAATCTACGAAGAGGCCACCCGGCGTTTCATGGTGGTTCACCAGATGGTGGAGCGAGGTAACTCTTCCTGGTCAACCCTTCCAGTTTCTGCTCAGAAAGAAGTTGACGCAGCGGTGAGCGGGTGGGTGGCGAGCAGCGGCTGATGATGGGTCTGCGCAGGCGCAGTTTAACCTTGGACTTCTATTTGAAAGAGGAAATGGCGTGGTGCAAAGCGATGTAGAAGCAGCGCAGTGGTACCAAAAAGCAGCTACAAATGGGCAGGCAGCAGCGCAATTCGCTCTCGGGCTTCTCTTCGAGGAAGGCCGTGGCGTGGTACAGAACGATGTAGAGGCAGTGCACTGGTACTCTAAGGCAGATGCACAAGGGTATGCGAAGGGACAATTCAGGCTTGGAGTCTTTTTTGAAGAGGGCCGCGGAGTGGAACAGAATATTGCGGAGGCTGTACACTGCTATAGAAAGGCTGCCGACCAAGGACACGATGGAGCACAATTTAAGCTTGGAGTACTTTCTATGCTAGGCTGCGGCGTTGCAAAAAGTGACGAGGAAGCCTTCCGGTATTTCAAGCTGGCTGCTGACCAAGGGCACACGAATTCTCAGGTCAATGTTGGTCAATTCTTTCAACATGGCCGAGGCGTGGCTCAGAATGGTGTTGAGGCGTTACGATGGTTTAAAATAGCTGCTGTACAAGGAGACGTCGAGGCGCAGTGTGCTGTTGGTTTATGCTTTAGAACTGGCTGTTGTGGTGTAGCTCGGAGCGACATTGAGGCGCTTAGGTGGTTTAAAATGGCAGCTCGCCAAGGCAACGCGCATGCACAGGGTTACATTGGTATGTGCTTTGAGACCGGCCGTGGTACGGCGCAGAATGTTGTGGAGGCAGCGCGGTGGTATCGAAAGGCAGCTGAGCAAGGAGAAGCGCAGGCACAATGCAGCATGGGCTTGTTTCTTTCTCAAGGCCGGGGTTTGGCGCTGAACCATGATGAGGCAGCGCGATAGTTTAAAAAGGCAGCTGAGCAAGGAAACGCCGTGGCTCAATGCAAGTTGGGCGACATCTTTGAGGCCGGCTGCGGTGTTGCTCAGAATGACGTGGAAGCAGTGCGATGGTTCAAAAAGGCAGCTGAGCAAGGAAATGTAAATGCGCAGTGTAAACTTGGAGCTTTATTCGCTGAAGGTCGTGGTGTGGAGCAGAGCGATGTTCAGGCGGCGCATTGGTTCACGAAAGCAGCTTCTCTAGGGGAAGCGGTGGCGCAACACCACGTGGGTATGTTCTTCGCAAATGGGACTGGCGTGGGGCAGAGTGACGAAGAGGCCGTGCGGTGGTACAAGAAGGCCGCGGACCAAGGATTTGCGATGGCACAAGGTAAGCTAGGAGGCATGCATGCGGAAGGGCGCGGCGTTGAGCAGAGTAATGCGGCAGCCTTTCGCAAGTGCGCAGTGCAACTTAGGCACTTTCTACAAAGAAGGCCGCGGCGCGGTGCAAAGCGACGCCGAGGCAGCGCGGTGGTATAAGGATGCTGCCAACCAGGGGGACGCGCAGGCGCTGTTCAATTTGGGCATCTGTTGGAATACTGGTTGCGGTGTGGCACGAAGTGACGTTGAAGCGGCACGATGTTTTCGTCAGGCCGCTGAGCGAGGGCACGCAGCTGCGCAGTGCAATCTGGCTGGCGCTATTCTGGAAGGCCGTGGCGTCCCACAAAGCGATGCAGAGGCTGCGGCATGGTTGAAAAGAGCAGCAAAGCAAGGGTATGCAAAGGCGCAATTTGCCATGGGATCCATCGTTGAGCATGAAAATGACGAGGAAGCAGCTCAGTGGTACACAAAGGCTGCCAACCAAGGACACGCGGAGGCGCAGGTTAGTCTAGGGGAATTGATCGGTAGTGGTCGTGGTTTAGAACAGAGCGCCAAAGAGGCAGCGCGATGGTACAAAATGGCGGCCGAGCAAGGACATGTGAAGGCACAGTACCTCATGGGAGTCAGCGCTGAATGTGGCCATGGTGTGGTGCAGAGCGACGAGGACGCTGCACGGTGGTACCGAAGGGCTGCGGACCAAGGCTGCGCGGCGGCGCAGTTTGCGGCGGCGCAATTTAGTCTTGGCGCTATCTTATCTGAAGGCCGTGATGAGGTCCAAAGCGAGTAAATTAGGAACGCAACGACCTGAGATACTGAAAGGCAGATGAGTAAGAAATACAGGTGGTGGCATCCACCTAAAGGGGGAGCTCGGGACAACGCGCAGTGGTATAGAAATAGATGATAGATGCAGCTCTGTTTTAGTTTCAATAAGAAATTCTAAAATTATGCCAGATGGAAGCTTGTATTGTCATCCATAGAGCAAAAACAATGCCATGACTATAGCCATAAACCCAAACCCAAATAGCCGAGTCTGAACGAGGAACGACTTCGATAACGACAGCGGGCCTGTTCCTGTGTAGTGGGCGTATGAGTACGAGGAGAGAACAACGAAGACAGCAGAAGAAAACAAGCGCGCTCTTTAGCAAAGAAAAATATACTCAACTGGCTCACGACAAATAAGAGCAGAAAGATTCAATGGAAGTAGCCTTCTAGCTATAGATTTTATAGAGGTTTGGAATACAAGAGGTCTCTAAAGTCCGAAAGTCCTTAATTTACTACATCCCCCATAGACATAGACATGTCACTAGAAATGAAAAAAATATGTACGGACATACTAACGAGTAACGAGCTACTTGGAATATTCTTTTTCACTTCCAGCCCCCTCTGATGCGGAAGCTTTTTATAAAAGGATTTAGATTCAGAATCAACCGCGAACCCGAGTACCTCATTTGGCAGCTTACAGGAGAGCGAGAGCTAGAGATTCGAGGAAGCCGGAGTCGCAAGTAGCCAAGGCATAAAAAGATAAGAAGTAAAAGCCGTGCCCGGGTGGTTGCCAAGCTATACTACTTACTATATCTCAGTAATCAGTAATCGTAACCAGCACAGCACCAGGCGCCACTTGGACTTCAGGCTTACTTAAGGGTTGATGTGAGAAATGTAATTTTAGTCAAGATCTTTATGGGTCTTGTGAATTTCTCGTTTTCAGTCCACAGGGACCAACGGCGGTATGTATTTGTGCTGGTCTCATTTTCATTGCCGCTGCCACCTACACACTTATAAGTAAGGAGGAGCTCAGGCGCGGTGTTTCTCCAAACTGCAAAAGTCTCCTCATCGTCTTTGCTGGTCGTTCGCTGCCGCAATGGCGGCCAGAAGCAAGTTTCCAATGTCGTAACGCACGCTGACACATGACAGCACACGCATGATGCAAGAGCATTACACAAGTATGCTTTCATCCGTTCAAAAAAAAAAACGCGGCAAACAAGATTTCATCATGCAGCTCTATGTCAATCACATCGAGGAACACATGAACAGAGAAAAGCAACACCAAAAGGCGCCAAAACTGATAAAAGCCAAGGACACTAAAGCGTCCACTTGTATTGTTGCATGGAAATGGTCGCACCGGTTCAGAACCGCAGGGTCCCCTGCTCCAAACGCCGCCGCAAACGGCAGTTGCTGCGAGCCACACGCCGAGAGCGCTTCGCCCAAAGACGCGCAGTCCCGGTTCGCGATCGCTGACGCGGCGTGCTTCTGCAGCACCGAGGGCGGGAACTGACGAGCAGTCAACCAACCGGCAACGCCATCACCAACATCATCACACCAATGACATCACCACGACGAAGACGATGAAAACAATACCAAGAACATTCATAACAGCAAGTTTAGTATGAGCAGCATGAGGATGGCTTAACAAATAGGTGTCCAGAGTGTTCTACTACGTGCTGCAGCACTAAGCAGTTGTAATCGTTTCACGGCAGGTGCAACGTCACCATAATCTCCTCCATTAAAAAGAGCATAGAGATGCAGGGACTGTACCACGAGTAGTAATTGTCAGAGGTCAGGCCAAACAAAACAGGAGTTTCTACAGCAGAGCACAGCACAGTACGAATGCATGTTGTTTGATTGGGAAGGGCACCGGTGCTTTGAAGGCCGCCCGGTGCGCGGCTTGCGTGGCCGCTTCCACCGCCGCCGCCATTTGCGCCACAGCATGCGCTCGGCTGGGTGGCGCGGCTCGCCCGGAGCTGTCCCACCTGCGTTAGCGCCAACGCGTGCCCCCCCCCCCAGCCACCGGTAAAACACGTCCGCATGCAAAGGTGCACGGGGGCGGATTTCGACACGGGCACACGTAAGTAATAAAAGAACAAACAAACAAAGAAGAAATAACCCGGGAGAGGAACAAGGGAGCATGCATGCAGGAATACCCACGAAGAAGGTCGCCACAGTGAAGAACGCAACATGCGGGATTGAATCAAAGGCGCATCGCTTTAACTTACAAGTTGACGCCATCCAAGAGACCATCCAGCTCTGAGCCCCATTGTGGCGGCATTGGAGGAATAGCTGCATCAGCTGCTACTGCCGCTGGCGAAGAAGATGGGATCCCAGGTGGACCGCTGAGAGCAGTGGGGGCAGCCACAGAAGAAACTGACACAGGCGCCGGAGGCGGAGCCCTAAAATGTGCAGCGGCTGCAGCAGCTTCGCCTCCGCGATCGTAGTGAGGGTGAGGACGTTGGTGCGAATGTGGTGTGGGCACCACTCCTTCGCTGTGCAACGGCGGCGCCACCAGCATCATCATGGCCCGGGCAGCAGACTCAGTGTCCTCGCCGCCAAGGTTGCTGTTGCCACTGGTGCCAGTGGCGTTGTTGCTGTTGCCGCTTCCACCACCGCTGCTACTGAGGCTACCTCCACTGTTGCCGGCACTACTGCTGTTGCTGCCGCTACCACTGCTCATGAAAACGTGCCCAGGAAGGCGGTTTGGCACATTGTCCATTGTCGAGATAGTTTCTGAGGCGCCGGGAGCTTGAGCGTGCGTTGGCGGGGGCGGTGCATGCAGCGGAGCGTGAGAAGGGCGCGCAGCCTTGGGAGGTGGCTGATCCGAGGGGGGGTAACAACCATCGCCGGCCGTTTCACTGTACTCAAAGCTTCGCTTCAAGACCTCATCACTCTGATAGCATGGCGATTTTTTCAAAAATAATGATTTGATAGAATTAGACAAAAAAAAAAAAAAAAAAGTCGCCTCGCAACAGCGTGTAGCCTTCAGGTTCAGGTGTTGATCACGGTTATGAACACAGAGAAAAAAAGGCGTCAACGAGACAAGTTAAGTGGTTCCGTTCCCAGGAGTCAACGTTGACATCAGAAATGGTCAAAGAACCGAAATCACATTCTCAATTGACACTGTCACTATCAGGAAGGCCCATTCTCATAAACAGTTTTCTTCTTTTGATTTTTGAAGTGCGGTGATTTCTTGAGCAGTGCTTCTGTGTGTCGTGGCAATGCTTAAACCGTCCGTACATACCTCCCGTGTGACGATGGTAGCTCCGTCGTGCAGTCGCTCCGGCCGTTGGTGAGGATAATATGGAGCATCGCTGGTCGGTGTTTGAAAAAACGGGTGGTTCATTCTTTACCTGCGTTGCGGGGATCGTTGATAACGAAAAATGGTAAAGGCGAATATGCAGCTGCATAGAGATCACTGGCGATGTATCGGTGGAAGCAAAAAAAAGAAATCTATTGCGAGACGGTATCTAATATCATCTCAAGTCATTTGATATCAATCCATATTAACATCGACTAGCATGCACTAAGAGACATACGTTTGTTGGGCGGGCGACGGGACGTGTTATGACGGCTAGTACATCAACACTCAACACACAAGTCGGAGCAAAACTGACTGGGATCTGCCGCACCAGTTGCCGAGCCGCGGTCCCGATGGGATCCCGGTTCCGAAGCAATTAACATTATTCCGAAGCAGGAATGCCGTCGGCATCGGGTCAAATTTAACCTGTGTGCAAATCATATTGCTGCATTTACATTCATAATGCATGATGACCAACAAAAATTGCAGCGGCAGATTTACGGCAAGCCCAAAAAAATCTAAAATTCAAACCAAAATTCGAGGCCAGGAGGCCAGGAGGCTAGATCGCTACATCGCTACATCACAGGAATTCTTGTTTTGAGACAGGCCCCGAAGGGCCGGAATTAGAAGACTAACAGGTAGAGAAGAAAAGCAAAGCAGCGCATTTTGCCCCTCTGCGGTTCATAAAAGAGAAGAGAGCCTTGGGCGTCGTGTACACCATAGCACGGGCCAGGTGCCATCCTGAAGCAACGACATAGTTCTGTACAAACTAATTTCCCTGTAAGGAAAAGTTACAGAGGCTGAATTCGCCACTGCTTTGAGCTTCCCTTTCCTTCTACTACATCCACAGCAAGGGTTTCTTCTAGCTGCGCAATTTTTGAGACAGGCCCCGAGGGGCCTGAATTAGAAGACTAACAGGTAGAGATGAATAGCAAATTTCTCCTTTTCAGCGCGGAGCGAGTGCCCGGGAAATGTAGAAGTAGAAGAAGTGCTAGGCAATAGTTTGATAGAATAGGTAAAGCACAGAAATTGGAACTCACGGCATTGGTGACTCCAACCTCTGTAACTTCCCCTTACGGGGGAATAGAACTCAAACTTGTAATACACCCCCAAATAACACAGAAGCCAATGCTGCGGGCAGAAGTGTATACGCGTGCGTTGCGCGCAAGTCAATATGGTAAATAGGAAGTGCAGAGACGAGGAAATCTGGACCCCCCTTTCTTTGAAGTGGAAACTGTTCATGAAATAAATCCGGGGCCAGCCTTGAGTCTCTTCTGCGTTTGCTTATCAGTTTCTACACGTTCGACGAAGAATTAGAGCGGGCTTTTTGTATCACCTGAGCGACCGTGCTGTGTCTAGCTAGCCTCTTACATCCGCGAGTTTTGGCAGCAATTTATTGGTACCCTCCAGAGCGAGTTGACCTAGCTAGTATCCTGTGACGTGTGCTTTGGGTGGTTTGATAGAAGTTGGACGTGTCGGCTGCCTATACATATGCCTGACTGCCGCAATGGCACTTCATTTTTGTGGGTTCTGATGAGTACAGGAGCCCCCAGTGGTGGATCGAAAGTCACTTCTCGACTGTGCGCGTGGCACTCGTTACGAAGGTAAAGGCAAAAAGACAAAACAGGCATCAACGCCGGTATAGTGGAATTGGTGTGTGATCTTGTCCTAGTCCCAGTCGCATTTGTGAGGTACCAAGATGGCAATGCAGCATCAAATGGCAAATGGCACACCTCACAACCTTCAGGTGCTCACTATACAAGCTCAATTCCTAAACATGGCTATGGACACCACCCTGTCTATCTAATGTCTCTTGGAGTCTAAATAAGATGAGACCTTTACTAGTCTAGTCTAGTTAATACTCTCCCAAAAAAAAAAGAAAGGCAAGTACACAGCAGTCACAGAGGCACATAAAGAATTCACTTGAGCTGCAAATGCGCTAACAAACTCGCTCCAGAAGGCCAATTGAGGCTCCAACTGGCGCCTTTCCTCCGAACAAGTCGGTGGGACTGAGTGCTCGTTCGTGTGTCACGTCCCAGGTCCACGAGGCAATTCTCTGGGCTACTTTTTCCCCAGCAGGGCATCGTCTCAATGTTTTACTCAGGCGTCGGGCGCCAGCCGATCTCAGCATCGCCTGTCCTCTTTCTTGCTAACGAAGGATGGATCACGTGGCTGTAATGCTGTAGGCTGTGCGAACACGAATGAACAGAGGCCTACGAACACTAGGAGTAGCTTCTCCGTTCCAGAAGCGGTACTTAGCGAGTTCGAACAAAGATTCGATTGTGTTCAGGCCCAGACTCTCATGTATCCGTGTTTGGTGGGGGGTTTTCACCCTCATCCTGCACCGAATTCCTCTCCTCCAAGTCCAAAGTCATACCCACTCCACCGATAGGATGCTCACCGAAGAGCTTCGACCCTAGGCCTATTAGGATGAACGAAGAAATGAAAGAAGCCACAAAGCTGGGGAAATCGTAGTGGATCTTTTTCTTCGCAAATCAGGCATAAGTTCAGTGACTGCGCGGGTGACGGGAAACTCACCGTCAGCACCCGCGAGCCCCACCGAGGAAGTTGATCGATGGAAGGTATGTACATGGTCAAACTGTTTCGATGCTCTCTCGACCACAAGAGCATCCCACAATAAGTCGTCGTAGACGATCGTAATGCACTGCCTCCTCTCTTCCGCGGTAGAAACTGAGCCCCAACCGGGCATGCTGTTGAAGAAGGGGTAAACGAAGATATGGCCTTTACGATTTGAAGCATTCACCACACCGGCTACTCTTTCCAAATTGGCTGCATCTTGATGCCCTAATTACGAAGCTCGCTGAATTCTGATTGTCCTCGGTTTCAGCATACGAGTACGAGATCTGCTATGGACCTATTGATAACGGGTAACATCTCCTGTGCTTGGCATGCCCATCACGATTGGGCGATTTCGAACTCGAACTAATACAACCCCAAATCCAAATGACACAGAGGCCAGTGCTTTGGGCTGATATGTACGCGCGCGCGTTGTTTGCAACGGGCACTTAAACCCATATTTTCTCTTAGATCAAACGACCGAACGATGCACTTCTAAAGTCTAGCCTGGATAGTACTCAGTACTTTTCCAAAAACCTAGGGGGGTCTGGCTTTCAGCTGTCCGAAGTCAGGCCAGGAAGACTCTGTCGATGGAGTCACCCGGCACCCGGCTGCACCCAGCGGCAATCTAGGGTACTACTTCTCGGTGCCTTGTATCTGAAAGGATGTTCACATCGAGTTTTACGCATTTTAATAGCTAGAAGGAACGCTTGGAATATGCAGAGGAAGCGTCCTGGGCCCATAACCTTATAGAGTCCACTGCAGCGTGGTAAGCACACTCATAGTGCGGTCTGCGTTCGAGTTAAGGTGGTGGTGTGCTCGACTCCGGGAGTCGAGCACGGGGAACATGTAGCACAAGACAAACAAGTAGCGGGGAGTGGAGGAGAAGGACGGCGTTGGCGTTGACACGCCCAACCCAATAACGGCAGCATACAGGGGGATGCTGCCTCGGTCAACTCTAACTCTAGCAATATAGTAGCACCCATGCGCTACAATTCACATTTCTTCCTCTGCCTAGTAATAGCCTGGAATCCGAATCTCTAATGCCAAGAGCTACAGCAGCCGCGCGCCTTCCTAATTAACGCTTTGCACAACCTGGAGAATAGGAAAATCACCTTCCCTATGGACGGGGGCTTTCCTCTGGAGTAACGTCCTCAGATTACGGAAGAGCGAGCCACTTTGGACCGCAACCTACAAACACTTCCAAGGCCACTCGGCCACTCGGGGACTCGATCAGTTACGTTGGTTGTCACTTCAACGGATAACAAGGCTTGATGGATTGTGCAGTGTCGCCTGGTATTTCCCCGGATTATGATGCAAATACGTCGCGGCTACTTCACCTCTCTGCTGTCGTCATCGCGAAGACGTCATCGAATATACGCCCATAGAAAACTGCTAGGGCGCACCCACTTTGGCGCAGCAACTTTTCAGCACATATGCGGTGTTTACAATGCATTTAGTGCGAACATGCCCTAATATGATTTGATTTATGGAATTGGCGTATTGATAGACGTATTTGAGTCAATTTCTGACGTTTTTCGTTATCTCGTCCTACTTTTTATGAACACACGCCACACGCCACATGCCACTCGGCCACACACTTCTTACATTATTATTAGCAGGAAGGACGTGAACTAGGCTCAGCATAATTAAATACGGTCATTGTTGCTGCGGTGAGTTTGCACCATATTCTGATACGTCACCATTACTTCTGATGTGAACGCACCGAAAACTAATTCTTCAGCCCACGGTAAAACAAATTATTCTGTCCCGTGTGCCTAGATCACTTCAGACCAGAAGTAAGACCAATCGTAGATGACGAGGCGCGAGCTATTCCATGTTTTTTTGTTTGTGGCAGCTGTGGCCATGGTGCATATTCCAAGCAACGCTTTTCCTCGCGATTTCGGGAAATCGAGACGAACGCGTGCAGCCCCAAACTCTCTGATTCGGAGGGGGCAGAACTACCGTAAGCAACTTTCTCACACCTCGACGACTGTGCTGGAGCGTGTGCAGCAACCAATCAAACATACAGCTACCATCGTTCCTCGCTACTTCACAGCAGCTGTATCAAGGAGCGGTATGCCGCCGCCACCACTTCCGGCGGAGGAGATCGGTACGCTGACAGCTCTATATCTTAGCTTGAATGGGCCCAACTGGCACATCAAAGACGGTTGGATGAGCACCTCGAATCCATGCGGCGGCGACATCGTTAGCGATCCATGGTATGGAGTAGAATGTACCGCATTTGAGTCAGATTCTGCGGTGAGTTTATCATCGCACGTCACTGGGCTTGTGCTGCCCCAGAACAACCTGATAGGCTGGTTGCCACCGCTACGCCTCCTTAAGCATTTGCGAAGTTTAGATTTGTTCAGCTTACACATTCCTGACTCTACCGACCACGGAAATTTTGTTAGCGGCACTCTCGATGCGCTGTGCGGTTTGGGCAATCTTTCTACAGCGCGGCTTTCCTCCAACAACTTTACTGGTTCCATTCCAGACTGCATCCAAAGCTTAGCCAATGCAACTGTGCTAAAATTTGACCACAACGCGATTCAAGGCACCACACCCGAGAGCCTTTGCCGCCTGCACAATCTCGAGGAGTTGATATTGAGAGGCAACCAACTACAGGGCTCCGTGCCAGTATGCATTGGCGAAGCCTTGACGGCACTTCGGGTCTTGGACTACAGCAATGTCAAAACAGATAGCGGTTTTGGCGATCAGTCGCTCTCAGGAACCCTACCCGCCTCGCTCTGCTCCCTGGAGAACCTTGAAGTATTGGAGTTTCAAGCAACGCAAGGTCTGAGCGGTACAATTCCTGACTGTCTCGGCGCCGAGCAGCCCCAGTTGCAAGTGTTGGCTTTGTTAATGAACCAGATTAATGGCCCAATACCCGAAAAGCTCTGCCAAGCGAGCGCGCTTGAGCAAGTGCTTTTGTACGAGAACACCCTGACTGGGACAGTCCCAAGTTGCTTGGGAAATCTTAAACAGCTCGTTGCTTTGGATCTATATACTAATCAATTCAATGGTTCGATACCTGAGGAGCTGTGTCAAGCAAGCGCGCTTGAGCAACTCGTCCTGTTTGATAATGCTCTGACTGGGACCGTCCCCAGTTGCTTGGGGGACAATACTATGCTCTCTGGATTGGACCTGAGCGCTAACCAATTCTACGGGCCAATACCCGAGACCCTCTGCCGTGCGAGCGCGCTTGAGCAACTCATCCTGTACGAGAATTCCTTGACTGGGACCATCCCAAGTTGCTTGGGGAGTGTCAGCCTGCTCACCTGGTTGGAAATAGATGGCAACCATTTCCACGGCTCCATACCCACAGACCTCTGCCACGCGATTGTACTCGAGCTCTTGGAACTGTCCAAGAATGCTCTGACGGGGACACTCCCAAGTTGCTTGGGGAATCTTAGCCAGCTCACGTTGTTAGATCTGGACACTAACCAGCTCCATGGCCCAATACCCGAGGAGCTTTGCCAAGCGAGCGCACTCGAGATTTTAGTACTGAATGACAACGCCCTGACGGGAACCATTCCAAGCTGTCTGGTGGCGAGTTTCCCATTTCTTGAGTCTATGCTTTTGTACAACAACAATTTTGATGGCGCGTTGCCGTCGGAGTGGGCGTTGCCGTCTCTTATCAGCGTTGTGCTGTCGAACAACCCTAAGCTCAGTGGCTCAATGCCATCCAGCCTGTTTCTCCAACAAGTTACTGTCAATTCAACGCAGAGCAGAAGCTTCCACAACGATGTCTTGCGTGCTGTGGTCATCGAGGGCTCGTCAATCGGAGGAACCTTGCCAGAGGCTTTGTGTTCAGCGCAACAGCTGGTTACTCTTGCCGTTAGTGGTAACGAACTCACAGGTAGCTTGCCAAATTGTATTGAGTCTTTGCAAGGCCTTCAGACTCTGCGCGTTTCCAATAACCATCTTACTGGCACACTCCCAGTAGCCATCAATAACATGACGTCGCTCACCGTGCTAGACTTGAGCACAAATGAGATCGAAGGCAGGGTGCCTGCAGCGTTGGGTGAAATTTCACCGAACCTAGAAACAATGCAACTGCAGCTGAATCGCCTTTCGTGCGACTTGCCGGTTTCAGTCCGTGAGTGGCAATCGGCGAGTACGAACGTGTCATTCAATTTACTTGAAGGCAACCTCTTCGGCTGTAGCAAAAGTGCCACTAGTGGAATCTTTGCCCTATCAATTCAAGGCACCGGTGGACTCCGCAGCGCCAACGAGGAAGCATTTGATTCCTACAGCTGTGGGAATTCAAACTACATTTTTCCTGCAGTCACAATCGCGATTCTAGCTGCGCCTGTTGTCGTTTGGCTTGCCTTACTCTATTACCGTGGTCGGCTTGCACTGCAATGGCGCATCGCTCTCGAGTGGAGGTTAAACCCGTCAACGCTTATAAATGAGCTCGACTTTGCTGACCAACAAGTCAGGGATCTTGCGCTAGGAGTCATGGCGGCTGCTACAGTAGCAGGCAGCTTGGCATTTGTGCTAAGCTTGAATGTCGCCAAGTCTGCATTTGAGTGCGAGTACATGGCTGCGCCAACGCTTGCCAATAAGGGAAGTAGCAACATCCGCATACTGAGCATCGGTGTTGGTGCTGCAGCAAGCTTAGGGCTAGTCCTGGGCCTTACCCCCTGGTCACGCCGCCTAGTGGTGAAGTGCCTAAGCAGCACCACTGACTACAGTACTATTGTCGCAGGAACGAACAAACCGCTGTGCCCACTCAACGAAAATGCTGATGGGGGGGGGCTTGACGCGGATTGTATGGCCGAAGCAGCATCTCGAGTGCCAGCAGCATCGCATCACGTCGGAGTTGTTCGGGCGCTTACATTAGTATCGTTACTGTTTGCACTTGTGCTCCTTACCATCGGTCCCAACCTCGGTTATGTTCTAGTGGTGCTTAGTAGCCAGCTTACCCAGCAAGAAAAGGTGGCGAGTGTGCTGGCAATCACTCTTGGGAAGACTGTAATTGGGACGTTTCTGGTCCCGAGGGTGGCACGAAATGCTGTAGATTTGCTCGTCTTTGACGGCGCGCTCACGTTTCTTCGGTTCCGCTTACGTGTGGCAATTGCTACTATGCTATCTGCGATGACGTTCATCGTGCTTCCAGTAATGATAGTACTCGCAACGGACACTCGATGCCTCTTCTACACCTTCAACTCGCAGCCTACTGTCGATACGGATGTACCCACTTTATTCTGCTTAATAAGTGGAGCCTCGGTTAATGTCTGTTTTGAGTATGCCGTTGTCATAGTCACGAGCACCTACACGCCAAGTTTTGATTATGACGCCGAAGTGTGTGTTTCTGCAGTCCTTTCGGTGTATGGACCCGTTTTCCTCGGGGTTGTGCTTCTTACTGCCACGATTCCGGCTGGCATGGAAACATTAGTTGTGCCCTGGCTTGCGCCATGGTGCTACCGGAACGCTGCATCGTCCAAAATGGCACGTACAGGCCTTACATTTTTCCACGCGGTGACATGGAACGTGTGGCCAGTCCTCGCAGATGCCGGCGTGCTACCTCCCGACTTTTCTCTCGGCGCTGCCAAATTGGATTACTTGGCTCAACGCGTCGTGGAGCGGGCCTTTGTGCAGATGATGGCGACATTTCTCGCCGCACTGACTTTTGGCATTGCAGTGCCTATAGTAGGCGGTGCCTGTGCTGTGGCAGCTTTCGTGCAGCTCCTGCACCACCGGCATGTGCTTGGCCAGATTGTGGAACTCGGGCGCTTGGAGCAGCCCGCTGTGGTGCCAAACCTCATGGGGTGCACAGACATTCCCATAGTTTGTGCATTGGTGATAGTTACAACCGTAGTTCTGGTCTGGGTGTGCGGCGCTATGGGCTACCTGGATTCGGCAGTGATTGGAGTAATGCTTTCAATTGGGATCATTATGGGATGGACAGTTTGTGCTCTTGTAGCGTGGTGGCGACATTGCCGTGTCAAGTCACCACGGCACCAAGATCGAGCGAAAAGCACAGCTTCTTCTGATACACCTCGGGGCGTGCTGATGGAGTCGCTCCTAGCTGATGATGCATCTCTCAATGAGGCTGAAAGCAATTGAAGAAGCGAAAGTGGTGGGGCAAGGGGAGGTGGTGACTACTGTTACCCCTTTGTGCATCACGACCTCCATATAACAAGTTGACATTGCCCTCATCGTGTAACCGAAGGCCCATTGCGCTCTTCGTACCTTCTTTCTGCCAAAGCCGCCTAGACCGCTGATAAAGAGATAAGGCAATTGGCCATTGGAGGCGTTTCTCATGTGCATTTCGCCTCTTGTCGAAGTCATTCCACCATTCCCCTCATTGCGTTTTTGCTGTGCGCTATACTGCTATACGCCCCCAGTCTTATGGCTGTAGTCCGCATTCCGTTGTCCATCCGCCTTAAATGTTTATATGGCTGGCACTGCGGCCTCATTCGTCTAAATCATCATGAAACGTAGAACCATGAACGCTAACGCAGAGGCTTCAGAGGCAACAATGGCGGTCGTTAGGATTCCTAGCCAATTTCTTTCCTTCATTAATGCCTCTGGGCGCTCGGCGGTAACATAACAAGCAAAATCCAATACCGGCTTATTTTAGTAAATCAAGAAATGGAATCGGCGTGATTCAATCGAGAACTAGAGAGGCCTTGGGAACCACGGTCCGTCTGTGAGACACAGTCATGCACGGTGGGCATCAGGGGAGGGAACGGATTCCTAGGAACTTCGGGCCACCGACAGATGATGAACCCTTCCGTTAT
>Ga0307982_1002180_pt1 | contig 15874 bp, 7 predicted proteins | sample OrgLakmetagen989_FD_201847 | JGI IMG/M metagenome (GOLD analysis project Ga0307982, IMG submission 201847) | Saline water microbial communities from Organic Lake, Antarctica - #989 | ecosystem: Environmental > Aquatic > Non-marine Saline and Alkaline > Saline | place: Antarctica: Organic Lake...
GGATGCAGCCCTCACCAACTCAGGCTCGTCACCCAATGGTTTACAGGCGGTGCAGATCGCAGAGCACACCAACTCCGACCAGCTGACCACAGAAGTGTCTGCCTCAGGCGAGACGGACCCCCTGGACACGACCCCCGCCTTCGTGACGTACACAGTCAGCCTTTCCCTCAACGGGCAAGAGCTGTGCTCGCCTGTGCCGTCTGAGCTGCTGCCCCGCATCATCAGTGGCCAGAGCCTCATGCCTGTGGTGTCCCTGGGCGGCGGCATGCGACACGCCAAGTTGACTCTGCTGACCAACGCTGCCGAGGCAGATGCAGCGGTGGCAGCCTCTCTGGTGCCAGCGCGCATCCCACGCCGCAGCTGTGTCTTTGTACAGGAGGCGCAGCTGCCCCTGCCACTGTCCTCCATGTCCGAGGATGCTATGACGGTTGTGTTTTCGCGGCACTGGGCCACTGTGCCCATCTGCACTGGGGTGCCAATCCCGCCACCCGGGGACACCCAGCCCCCCAGGGCGTGGGTGCCCACACACGGTATCCCCCTGAACAGCGGGGTGCACGCCTTCCACGCCATGGTGAAAGCCAAGGCGGAGGGCGGGGCCATTGTATTGGGTTTTGTATCGGCGGCCCCCTCCTCGCCCTTCCAGTGGGGCCAGTGGCACCTGGGCGCCAACTCCGGCAGCTTTGGTGTGTCCTCCGCGGGACAAGTGGGCGGCGGCATGCACCGCAGCAAAGCCAACACTGAGCAGTGGCGCAGCTTCGAGGGGGCTGCAGACGGCAAGGGCGCCGCCCCCTCCGCCGGCCCCCTGTTCAAGTCCGGCAGCATGGTGACGTGGTTTGTGGATACAGATGTGTCACCAGAGCGACCCCATGCCCGAATGGGCCTGCGTGTGGACTCAATGTTTGTGGGCACCGCCACTACCATTCCTGTCGAAGCCTTCCCACTGGTGCCGGCTGTGTGCGCCGGGGGCGCCAACGGCATCTCGCGGCATGCCCTGCAGCTGCAGCAAGTAGTGAGTGCCCTGGACAGGACACAGGCATCCAAGCGAGCAGTGCTGGGCATACAGGACCGCTTGATCACATGCACCACCTCCTGGGCCAGCGCCTTTGTGCAGCACGCCGGCATGCGCTCCGGGAAGCACAATGTGTACTGGAAGCTGCTGTCCCAAGCCCCCGCCGGCGCCGTGTGTGTGGGCGTGGCGGACCTTCGCAAGTTCCAGGTCACAGCTCGCAACGTGGGGGCAGACAGCCACTCCTGGGGGTACTCTTCCTCCGGCAAGCTCTCAGCAGCCAAAAGCGGCGAGTTCCTGGACTACGGCGTGCCGTACCGGCTGGGGGACATCGTGGGAGTGCACTTGGATGCGGACGCTGGGCAGCTGAATTTCTCAGTCAACGGCGTCGCGCAGGGCGTGGCGTTGGGGCCCGTGCTGAAGTCCATCAGCGACCTGGTGCCTGCGCTGTGTGTGGGCAGCTCTCGCTCTGGGACGCCACACTCCGTGAAGTTGTTGCCACTGCTAACACAGGAGCAAGTGGCACACACCCTGTCCAAGGGCTGGCGGGACATGTGGACGCCAGGATTTGGGGAGGCATCCTCGGGGGTGCCAGGCATGGATGGCTCTCCCGTGCTGGTGAATGCGCCTTACCTCGAGGGAACGAACGCTACGGCGACAGCTACAGCAGCGGGGGCTGCTGCAGAGTAAAGGAGGAGAAGGATCAACATGCTGTGCATTCAATTCATTCTGCTGTCGCCTGCGCTTTGCCTAGGGCCATGCCCTCCTCTTTTGCCCTGGCGATGGCCGCCAGCGCCTCCGCTTTGAAGGCGGCCTTCATGGAGAACAGCTTGCCCTCGGCAGCAGCAGCAGCCTCAGCCAGCCGTGTGTCGGCCAGCGATGCTGCCTCAGCCAGCTGTGCCTTGAGCTGTGCCACTTCTGCCAGGGCCGCGTCACGGCTGGTGCAGGCCTCTGCTGCTCGTTGCTCCAAATCAGCCACGGCAGATGACTGCTCTGCAGCCCCGGCCGCGGCGCTCTTTGCATCCGCCAGCTCTGAAGTGAGAGAAACGACAGAGCTCATGTGCCCTGCTGATGTCTTGCGCTCTGCACACAGCATGGCGATAAGCCCAGCAGGCTCACAGTCCCCCAGGGCGGCGTCTCCGCCTGCCGCAGCCGCCTGCTGAGCCCGCTGCCTGAGTGCGGCGGCAGCTGCTTTCAGTTCAGCATACTGACCCTGCACTGCATCCAGTTGCTCCTTGCACGCTTGTAGCTCCACCTGTAGCTCATCGCTGTGGTGTGCCTGTGCCTCAGCCCGCTTGACGGCGGCGGCACGGCGCTTGGCAGCAGCGGCCTCCTCCTGCAAGGTGTCCTGTGCCTCGTGAGCCGCCTCCAGGTCTGCTCGGGAGGCCTTCAAGCTGCCTCGCAGCTCCTTCACTTTCCCCTCCAGGGCCTGAATACGGTCCTGGTACTGCTGCGTCTTGCCCAACAGCCCCCCCAGGCTGCTCAGCAGGTCACTGGCGGAGGCATCCTCCTCAGAGGCACTGCTGGCAGCCCAGTCCCGCCCCCTGCCTCCACTTCGCCGTTGTCTGTCTCTGCGCCCCTTGCGCTTGCTGCGTCGTCTGGAGTCCCCGCTGTCACTGCCGGTGTCACTGCCGTGTCGCCGATGGCGCCCGCGCCCCCCCATGTCACGCAGGGAGTCATGGATGCCATCCACCTTGGTGAGAAGGCGACCCGTGTCAGCCAGCACCCTCTCCAGCACGGCGTTGCTCAAGGGGGCGGCGGCAGGGGCTGCAGCATACACCGGTGCTGCCGTGTACACAGCTGCTTGCTGAGCTGGTGCACCCTTTGACAATGCAACGCCTTCGTCATCTGAATCTATGATGACCAGCTCTGTGTGGGTGCTGGGTAGAGCATGCGCTGCCAAACCCGTGTCACTAGCCGTGCGCGAGGCGTGTGCTCGCGCTGTGTCATTAGCCGCTTTCGCAGTCGAAGACGGCAAGGCATGTGCAGCAGGCGATGCCACAGCGGCTGGTTGTGCCTCAGCTCGCTGGTGTGCAGCTGGCTGCTCCATGGCTTCAGGGGCAGCGTGGTCTGCCCCGTGTTCTGTGTGGCTTGCAGACGAAGCCGCGCGGGCTCGGGCGATCATCATCACTGGGCGGCCGGTGCCTGCGGCGCTCAACTTGGCCATGCGATCTGCCAATGCACTGCGGTGCTCTTCTTCGGGGCTTGCTGCTTCGTGGGTGTGTACAGGGGCCTGGGAGGGCGATGCGGCCGGGGCAGCCGGGGCAGCTTCAGGCGCCGCCGCACTGTGTACTGACAAATGCAGCACAGCCCAGGGGGAGCTGCCCTTGTTTGCTGCCACCTCGTGGGCAGGCGGCAGGTCCCACATGTCTGTGGCTTGGATGGTGTGGCTGCTGGGCGTGTGCAGGGCGCAGTGTGCCACCCGCATTGGCAGCAGGAAGGCCCGGCACTCCCCTGGGGCCATGCCCCGCAGCAGGTGCTGCAGGGGGGAAGTAAACATGCTGCAGGAGGCGTCACCAACGGCGGCGGTCCCAGGCAGTGGCCCGCTCCATGCCGTGTTGCCTGCAGCTGTGCAGTCCTTGGCTGCGTCTGGGGAGGTCAGCACACCATACAGGGCTGCCGCCCCACGCACTGCAGTGCCTGGCACCGCAGGTGCATGGTCGCTCTGCACCAGCACAGCACTTGGCTGGCATTGGATAAGGTGCATCCAGCGGCTTTCGCAGAGGACCCCCCCCTTGCCTGCCTCAGCAGCCGTGCTGCCCAGCCCCTCTGCGCCGTCATGCACCAGCTGGTAGCTCTGCAGAGCGAAGGACGCACTGAGGAGGGACAGAGTGGCTGCAGGTGCAGGCATGGCCAGTGAATACTGCCTTCCCATGGCTTTGAAGTTTGCGTAAGCGTTTGCTGCGTGAGGCAGCAAGGGCTGCAGCGGCGGCACCGGCCCGGTCACAAGTGGCTTGCGTTGAGCGTCGTACACCAGCAAACTCAGGGTAGTGGCCTTCTCAATGAGCACGACACCAACAGCAGTACCACACACAGTTGTGTACTGTCCAGTGGATTCGTCCAATGCGTAGAGGCCTCGTCCTTGTGTTGCAAATACAAATTGCTGCTTCACCTCGCTGGCAGCCTGTGAATGGTCAAACTCAAGGAGCGAAGGGGAAGACTTTAGAATAGACCGACTTACAGGTTCGTGCGACTCTGGCTCGGCTTCAACCTTTGGTTTGGATGGCTGCTTGAAGCGCAGGAGCGCATTGCTCTCCTCACCGTCAGAGCTAGAGTCTGCTCCCCATGCAGCAGCTTTGCCAGAGCTTCCGAAGACATCCTGAGCCTCGCTGGAGCGACGACTACCACCACCGAAAAATGAAAAACTGTAAAAGCACGTGGTGGTGTTGTGCTTGATGCAAACTTCTAAAGGGTGCACACCTCATCGCCTCAGGGAAAAAAGAAGGCGTGGTAATAGCAGCTGGACAAGGTATCTTCGGCGGCACTGATGCAGCGCACAAAATCAAGTGCAGCCTGTTTTTATTTCAAGCTCAATAAATTTGCAGCTTCAAGCTTGGTTTGATGCCTGCAGATGGCTGTGAGCGCAAAATCAGTTTGCCCTGCGATTTGATAGCATGCCCCCTGGTGGCCCATTGCAAGTTCCTGTCGAGCCCAAATCTATACGCACTTTCCGACATACCAACAACAACCATATCAATCAATGCTATAGAAAAGTGAATTGCTCGATCTACAGTCTGTGTCGCTTGCGCTGTCCCAGTTTGGTCTCCTGCTGGTCCAGCACCACTCCAGCCGCCCGCAGCACCTCACGTGGGTTGCCGGCCGTCATGGTGTGGAAGTAATCCACGGCGTGCGAATCAATGTCCTCGCGCTTGCTCACCTCCACAAAGTTCCCCGAGAAGTGGTAGTGCAGCAGCTGGTTGTGCAGGGCGGTGCGGTCCAGGGGCTGCAGCATGCGCCGGGTGCCTCGGGGGTGCCGCACTTCGTCGTACATGCGCGCACTGAAGGTGTGCTTGTACGAGTCAGCCACTAGTGTGTATGCGCGCTTGAAGGCGGAGTCCTTCTGCAGGCCATTGGGTCCCATAACGCGCCCAAGGGACGCCAGGGAGATGCGCTCCGTGGGAATGGGCTCTCCAAACAGAGACACATCAGACTCCTCGTAGAACCAGTTCACGCCGTCCACGGCGAATAATATGGGGTGCTCATCAGACTGCTTCAGCTCCGCAAACAGGTCCAGCAGGCAGTCTGTGGCGAAGGGGGGGTGTCGGATACCCCACTCCACCATGTCTCCTAGGGTGTACGCAGAGCGGTCCACCTTGCTGCTGTCCAGCAGCTCAGGCAGCCCAGACTGGAAGGAGGTACGGTCCCACTGCGTGCCTGCCGCCTCTGCACTGGCCTTGAGCCGGGCCTTCTCCGCATCCTCCGCCTGACGCATGGCACTCTTGTCCCCCATCACCACCTCGTCCTGCTCCTGGGGTAGGTAGCGGTCGCGGGAGTACTGCCCGCGCTGGGGCACGTCACGCAGCAGCGTCAGATTCACAGACGCCACGTGCTGCAGCATCTCCAGGGCCAGGTCAGGCTGGTCAGCCCACCCAGGGCGGCTGCTGGAGGGCACCTGGTACAGGCTCTGCCTCATCCACCGCCACGCGTCAGGGATATACAGCGTGATCCAGCCGTTCTGCCGGGCGTAGTACAGGGCGTACTGCATGGCGGCGGACTTGCCCATGCCCCGGGGGGCAGACAGCAGCTGGAAGGGCAGGTCCCCAGACGACACGCCACGCTGATCACCCTCCACCACAGTGCCTGCGTCCAGGGGCAAGTCAGCAGCGGTGTTGTACGCAGCTGGGATGCAGGGTGTCTGGTTGGCGGCAGCTGAAGCTGACGCACTCACCGGCCACTCGCAGGCAGCGGTGGACACGGCAGCCAAAGTGGCTGCATCTGCATTCTTGAAGGCCTCCAGCTGAGCCACAAGCTGGCGCATGTGGGGGCGCACCATGAGGGCGGTGTGTCCCGACAGATAGAACTCCTTGCCGAGGTCTCCGGGGGGGCCCTCCGGCATCAGCTTCTCCAGGTTGCACTCCTTGTCCAGCACGAAGTACTTGCCATCGTGCTCAGCAGTGTGCTGCAGGGGGTTGCTTTCCTCTGTGTAGTAGTGGCTGTCGTACACGACGTTGCTCATGTACGGGTGCTTGGGAACAGCGTCGCGATACGCATCGCCAGCGTCCTCGAACTGCCGGCCACGGCGAGGCAAATCCTGGCGACGAGACTGAAGCAGACGCAGACGCTCCAGACGAGAGTATTGGCGGATGAACTCGTCAGCCAGTTCACTCTCGCCCTGGTGCAAGAAAGTGGACAAGCTTCGCCATTGAGGGGTCAGTCTTTCCAATTCCGCACTCATCTCGCTGCGGTCCTCTTCTGAAGCACCCTCCCATTTGTGTGCAAACGTTGCCATCACATCTAGTTGCTTAGAAAGTGAAGCTTTCGCTTGTTCACGAATTTGTCTATCCATGATTGCATCACTGCTCTCATGCACGTCAGCAGCAGCACCGTGAATACTACTCAAGCCCTCAGCAGCGGGAGCTGTACTGCATGCAGCAGCACCTCCATTCCACCTGCATAATAAATACATGAAATAAAGTTTGTGGTTTTTTTTTAAGCCAAACATACCCTTGCACAGCTGCAGCCGTTGATCGACGTGTGGCAGTCTGCAAAGCAGTGCCCACCTTGCGGGCTGAGGAAGCAGCTCGAAGCATGGCGCACAGAAGCAACGCCTTGCCATGGAATGCATGCACAACCAAATATCAAGTTTATTATGCCGTTCACTGGGAACAACGAAAGAGCCATGCTGTGCTGGTCGCCAGTGAGGGGCCCCATCCATTGGTTCGCTGTTGAAAGCCTGACCGAAGTGAGGCATTGCAATTCTGTGCTTTGACACAAATTGGCTCGATACTACCGCACCACACATTCGTTTGTGTAGCTGGGGCCATTCTTGCCTTGCTTGCCTCATCTTTTTGCAAAGCCGAAGACCTGGTCTGCGCGTGGGTTCACGAAATGTCTGCAGATAGCCCTGACAGTTCCCAGCCGCCAAGCACTGCATCAGGCGGCGGTTTGGTGGGTTCAAATGACAGCAAAACGGAAGGTTTGCGTGGATTGATTTGTGGTGTAGCTTATGGCCTTGCAAGCCCACTTGTTGGGTGCGTCCCAACCGGCCTTCAGCAACATTCTATTTATGATGTTCACCATGCACCTATTTCTGCCTGCACAGACACCCCCTCGACACTGTCAAGACAAAGGTTCGTGTACTTTGATCTGATGTGCCTTCTCAGCCTTTCATGTTTGCTGATGCAGATGCAAGCTGAATCGGCATTTTCCCGCAGCTCCGCTTGGGGCACAATGCGTCAAGTGGTGCAGAAGCAAGGCTTCCTGGCACTGTACAAGGGGCTTCTACCACCCTTAGCAGGCAGTGTGGTGTTTCGCAGCATTCAATTCTCCACGTACATTGGGACCTATGTGGCTCTGGAGGACAGCGACTTGCTGACGCGCCCCATCTCAGTGATGGGCGGCCTGCAGGCACGCGTGGTGCTGGCAGGCCTGACTGCTGCATCGGTGCGCACCATCATCGAGACCCCACTGGAGCACATCAAGGTGCGCCGGCAAACAGGGCAGGCGTGGCGCAAGTACTCCACAGTGGCGGAGAGTCTGCGGCACCCCCTGCTGGAGCTGCTGCACGCGTATGGGGGGGTGGGCATCACCTGGGCTCGCACAGCAGTGCTCATGACCAGCTTCTTCGTCATGGTAGACAGCATTGTGCGGTGGGCCCCCGAGGTGTTCACATATCCCGTGCTGGGCCCCTTTGCCAAGGGGGGGGTATGCGCCACCATCGCATGGGGGGCCTGTTTTCCCCTTGAAGTGGCCAAGAGCAGGGTGCAGGCCTCAGCTATGCCCACCACCTGGCGCAAGGAGCTGCATACTGTGGTTAGCGAGCAGGGCGTGATGGGCTTGTACCGCGGGTTCGGGCCTGGTGCCGCCCGCAGCATCTTTGCCAACGGCACCAGCATGATGGTGTTCGCGTACTGCCAGTCGTGCTTTGCGGCCATGGATGCGCTCAAGTAGCCCCCAAGCGAGACTGTGGCAGGTCGACCTCGGCTGGGTGTGCTGTGCGTTTGAGTGTACATTCAGGCCATGGGGGGGCATGCTCAAGGCAGGCGGCGCACGGCAGCGATGCAGCGCACAGCAGCAGCTAATTGGCCATTTGTGCTGCTGCAGCCCTCAGGCAGCTGCTCTGCCGCCCAGTCATTCATACTCTCCGTGTCTGTCCCCCGCTGCACGTCAGCCAGGGTGGAGGAGGTGTTGCCAGCAGTGCGCTGTGCCACCTGCCACCCCCCAGCCGCTGCAAAGGTATCGCCCTCGGCAGCGCCCCCCAGCAAGCTGTCCCAATCAGCGTCGCCCGCGATGTCTTTTGCACCAGCCTGCACGGCAAGCACTGCTTCCCGGGCGGCTTCCGCCAGCAGAGCGCGCCCTTCCGCGCCCAGGTCCAGCAGCGCGCCGTTGGGCGCATTCAACAGCACAGTGCTGGCGTTTAGGGCACAATTCACCGCAAATTTCTTAGCAACAGCAGTATGTGTATCCCTTCGGCTCAGTAGCTGCGGGGTGCTTGCCAGGCCGCTCGTCTGCAGTAGCTCAGCCAGGCAGCCAGCCATTCCCTCCTGCTCGTTGGATACGGCGTTGCTGCCTAGCAAGCCAAGCTGGGCATCCCCCTTGCCTGTGTGTTGCACATGCCCGTTGCTGTGCATCAAGGCGCCGTGTGATTGCACGCACACAGCAGCTGCACATGCGTGCGCTCGTGCAGTGTTGGCCAGTGCTTGCAGGGGTGCAATGCCGTTCTGGGCGGACACCAGCAGAGGAGACGCCGTGCTGCCTGTGATGAGTGGGACCACGATATCCCTCAGCACCCGCTGAGTGTACTGCCCCTTGCAGGCCACTATGACCGCGTCCAGCTCGCCCACAGGGTGCCCTGGGTACGCCAGCAGCGCCGGCTTCACCTGCGATGTCGGCAAGCCCCCCTGCAGCGACACATCCAACGCCCCCCGCTGCTGCAGCTGCCGGAAACGTTTCTCACGAGATGGAACTAGCACACACTTCACTCCTGGTTGCTGCCCCAGGGTGCTCACAAGCAGCTGTGCAACAGCGCCCGAGCCCACAATAGCCACACGAAAGCCGTTGCTGCGACTGCTGGCCACGGCACCCGAGCCTTCCTTTGTAGCCGCATACGCACTCAAGGGAATGCGCATTTTGCGCTCGCTTGTATCTGTGGTCGTTGTGCCTGCTGGTCGGCTGCTGTTGCTACTGGTGCTGCCCTGGGCGCCTGCTGTGCCTGGTGTGCCCTCCGTGTGCTCCTCCAGCAGCTGCCCCGTGCGGCACAGGGCACGGTCCAGAGCAGCCAGCTGGGCATCAGCTCCCATGGGGGCGCTCTGCATGGCAGATGTGAATTGCTCCAACAGCCCTCGTAGTGTCTCCTGCTTGGCCCGTGTGCTGTGTGCGGGTCCAGGAAAAAAACCCTTGCGCACCTCGCCCACATACTGCCGTAGGGCCTGCTGCATGCCGGCGCCAGCAGCCATGTACTGCTGCACAAATCGAGGCACATGATTGGGATTTATGCCCATGAAGTCATGCCACACCAGTACCTGCCCGTCTGCAGCGGCCCCCGCCCCGATGCCGATGACGGGGATGTGCACTGCATGCGAGACGATGTCAGCCAGCTGCCAAGGCACCAGCTCAAGCACCAAGCTGCACGCCCCGGCTTCTTGCAGAGCAATGGCGTCTGCCACTAACTGAGCAGCACCCCTGGCAGTCTTGCCCTGCACCCTGAAGCCCCCTTGGGATGCCTCCGCAGTCTGGGGGAGCAGCCCAATGTGCCCCATCACCGCGATGCCCTGCGCCGTGACAGAGGCCACGCGCTGGGCATTGCGACCCGCGCCCTCAATTTTCACTGCGCCTGCCCCTCCCACCTGCACGCTCTGAATGGCAGCATCCACTGCCCGAGGTTCGTCCCGGAAGCTGCCGAAGGGCAGGTCCGTCACTATCAAGGGGTGCTTGCGAACTCCGGGATGCCGACGAGCTGCACTGACGGCAGCTGTGTGATGCAGCATGTGCTGAAGTGTCACAGTGCTGGTGGACTCGTGTCCTAGCACCACTTGGCCCACAGAGTCCCCGACCAGCAAGATATCTGGCAGACACGCCGAAGATTCTTCCCCAGCCATCTCGCCAAGGTTGCCAATACCATCTGAATTTGGCTCCTCAGGCATTCCAGTAAATGAAATACCATGTGCAATGCATGATGTGGGATAATCGTAAGCTGTGATCATTGCAATTTTGGTTTGCTTTCGCTTCAGCTGTGCCAGCGTTGCTGGCAAAATCCGCGAAATATTCCCAGACCCGCTATGCACGCTAAAACGGGATATAGGTGAACTTCTGTGGACCTTGGACGCCTGTATGACTCGTTCACGTAAAGCATTTCTCATGGCAATGTTGCTTATTCGTGGCTGGATGCACCCAATCGAAAGTAACGCGGTTGGTGAAAGCAGGAGAACTATCTGCACAAACCTCGCGAGAATGGGCCAAGACTTGGTGTGCAGTACAGCCTTTTCAGTGTATTAGCGTGCGTAAATCGAGTATGCACTTGAGTTTTTTGAAAATATTTTGGAATTGACTTCATCTCCTCTGCAGGCCATCTGCCTGCAGATTGCTTGGGGGTGTCAAGAGGGGGGCAACGCCGGCTTGCAACTTTGAACCCCCCGTGCATGCTGATCGAGAGCTGACACGGCCGCGTCCCGAACAAAATAATTCTCATTCATGTTGTGGACACGCACTTTGATACATGTATCTCAGCAGTCAATGAAATTTCGACCCTGATTGACAGAATCAGAATGCTGCGCGCTGGAGCAATTTCCTCAACCAGAGTGTGGCGCGCGGGCAGCGTAAACTCGCGACATCTACATATACTAAGCACCAAAGCAGAGGCCAAAGCTTGGTGTCTGCAGCAGGATAACTTGGGGCTTGTACCTACGATGGGAGCTTTGCACGGAGGTCACATGGAGCTCTGCCATGAGGTGAGCGCGAGCAATGACCGGCATGCGCACGGAATCCAGCGCAGGCTCGCACATGTATCACCACCGCAGGCCAAACGCAGGTGCAATGCTGTAATAGCAAGTATATTTGTAAACCCAACACAATTTTCTGCCACTGAGGACTTGGATGCTTATCCCGCCTTCCAGCCGGAGGTGCGCCGGCGGGACCTGGCAATGCTGGAGCAGGCTGGTGTTGCTGCCGTGTACGCACCAGAGAACCCCTGGGAGATGTACCCGCAGTGGCCCCCCTTCAGGTCGTTTGTGCACCCTGAGGGCTCTGCAGCTGCCAATGAGGGCGCGGCCCGCCCCCACTTCTTCCGCGGGGTGGCCACCGTGGTCACCAAGCTCTTCAACACCCTGCCCTGCCAGACGGCATTCTTTGGCGCAAAGGACGCCTACCAGTGCATCGTGGTGAAGAATCTGCTGCGAGACCTGCATCTGCCCCACCCCCAGCGCATTCACATCGTCCCCACACAGCGCTATGTATCTGGCCTGGCAGCCTCCTCGAGAAATGCATACTTGAGCGAGCAACAACGGGACATGGCGCCAGCACTGCTAGGCGTCATGCAGCAGGCTGCAGAATGGGTGGAAACAACTGTGCGCCACCGCGGGGGGGCGCTGCAGGCCCAGGAGTACCCAACCATCGTAGAGGCATGCAGGTCTGCCCTGGGGGGGGTGGCTGCGCAGCTGGGGGGGGGTGGCATCCCCCCTTTCACCGTGGAATACATCTCCCTCATGGATGCCGTGTCTGGAGAGGACGTCAGCGATGGCAACCAGGCCGCCGTGGAGGCATCTGCTGCCTACCTGCGCCAGCATGGCACAGCGGTGAAGCAGCACTACACGCGGGAGCAGACTGCCACCCCCGAGCAGGGTGCCACGCATCCCCCAACTGCCGTGCAGGACGGCATCAAATGGGCCCCGGGCGATGCTATACCGCACGTGGTGCCTTGTAGCTATGATGCCACTTATGCTGAGCGGTTCGTGTATGCCCCCCCCTCCATACCCGATGCAGGGGGGGGGGGCATACAGCCCCCCCTGGTGCTGTCTGGTGCCATAAGACTGCTGCCTGCAGCGGGATCTGGGCACAGTATGGTGCGCTTACTTGACAACATCGTCGTATGCGGCAGCGAGCAGCTCATGGGCGGGCTTCTGCCGGAGCATGAGCGCATGTAACCCCCTTGTCCCCTTTACATGGGGCACAGCCCAGGTGCCCTGGGGACAGGGATAGCGTCGCGGATGTTATCGACCCCAGAAACAAACTGCACAAGTCGCTCAAAGCCCATGCCCCAGCCGGCGTGTGGCACACTGCCGTACCGCCGCAGGTCCAAGTACCACTGCAGGTCCCCGCCCCCGCCATCAGGCTGCAGCAGCCCTGCCCGCCCCATGGCGCGGCGAAGGTGCTCCTCGCGGTGCTCACGGGCTGAGCCGCCCACCAGCTCTGCCAGCTTGGGCACCAGCAGGTCCATGCACGCCACCGTGCCCCCCTCACCCTGTGCATCCCCGTCGTCATTCTGCAGCATGTAGAACGGCTTCACGGCTGCAGGATAGTCAGTGACAAATACAGGCCCCTGCACATGCTGCTCACACAGCCACTTCTCGTGCTCAGTGGCCAGAGCGCGTCCCGCATCCGGTGCGATGCTGAAGCACTCCCCGCTGCCCTGCAGTGCCGCCACTGCCTGGGCGTGGGTCATGCGGGCAAAAGTGCTAGCCTCCGCATCACCACCTGCAGGCAGCACGCTGTCCAGGCGCGCTGCAGTGTTTTTGTCCACAAACTGCCCACAGAAATGCAAGTCGTCGTCACAGCGCTCCCGGGCCTGCTGCACTGCCCGCTTGGTGACCCGCTCCGCCAGCGCCATGGCGTCGGGGAGGCTGGCCCACGGCAGCTCGGGCTCCACCATCCAGAACTCGCACAGATGTCGGGATGTGTTGCTGTCCTCTGCGCGAAAGGTGGGGCCGAAAGTGTACACAGGCCCTGCGCCCACTGCAAACGCCTCAGCGTGAAGCTGCCCCGACACAGTGAGGTAGGTGGGGCGGCCGAAGAAGCCCCCCTCCTGCCCAGCAGCTGCAGCCTGCGTACTGCTCACGGAGAAGAGCTCCCCAGCGCCCTCGCAGTCGTTGCTGGTCAAGATGGGGGTGTGCACGTGCAGGCAGCCGGCCTCCTGCAGGGTGCCGTGGATGCTCTGGCTCAGTGCGTTGCGCAGGCGCAGCACGGCGCCCATGAGGTTGCTGCGGCCGCGCAGGTGGGGAATGGACCGCAGGAATTCAACTGAGTGCCCCTTTTTCTGCAGAGGGTACGACTGGGGGTCGCAGGTGCCCACTACGCGCACGTTGTCGGCCTGCAGCTCCAAGGCTTGGCCTTTGGCAGGCGAGGCAGCCAATACACCAGACACGCGCACACTGCAGCCTGTAGTCATGCCAGAAAATGTCCCTGGAGGTGCAACAATTTGAAGTTGCTTTTGGCAAGTCCCATCGGATATTTGCATGAAGTCAGCAGCCTTCTGGCTGCGGACTGTACGAACCCAGCCCTCGACGACTGCTGGACCTCCCGCAACAGCAGTCGCTGACTTGAGAATGTGTGCAACCGTTTGTTTTTGGCCTATATATGATGAAAACATGCGATAGGAGCTCAAATGCGGCAGCAGCTTGGCTGCATGCCGAGTGCATAGCACCTGCATGATACCTGCGGAAATAGAAACCAAATCACTAGAACTTTGACATGCTCTCCAGCAAGACGTGAAGTTGAGCAGAAGCTCTTGTACTGTATGTTCATCTGCGGTGTGCTTTACGAAATTGATTCCCTCAAGCCAAGTCAAGTTTCGATTCACAAATCTGACACCAGGGGCCATCTGACGCAGACTGCTGCGTGAGCAGTCCTTCATTCAGGTGAGACCTTTACAGGCGAGCTTCAGCGCTATGAGGGCACTGTGTCTTAACGTGGTCATCACAACCCAGCTCCACGAGCTTTGCGAATGCAGGTGCGAACGACGCGAAGAATGCATCTTGCGAGGCAGCAAACTCCTTGCAAATGGCGTTGTACGCGGGGTCCTGCGAATCAAAGCGACCTTGCTGGCAAACTGCATGCAACGCAGAGTGCGGCGTATAACTTACAGCAACCAGCGCCCAGTCAGTGGGCAGCATCATGAGCTTGCCTGTGGCCTTGTCCACCAGCTGGGGGGGACCAGTCCACGAGGAGTCCACGTCACTCTTCCACACCCACTCCCGCGACAGCAGCTCAGTGAAGTACGTGTTATCGAAGATGAGCGGCTCCGGTGTCCAGGGGCCATCATACCCGGAGCGGTCGGTGCGGCACTTGCCCAGGGTGTGTGCGCCGCAAAGCGCCACAGCCTCCCTGTCGTTGAACCCCATGCGGGTGAACACCTCCCGCACATGCGCGGCGCCCTGGGAGGCGTCTGGCAGTCGCCCGTCCTCAACAATATTCTTCTCCTTTTGACCAGCTGGGCACGACTGCCCTGGTGCAGGGGAGTCGGTACGCCCTGCCTTCCACGGAATGGTGGGACCGCCAGTCGTTTCGATGGCAACGCAGCCGGCCAGGGTCCACAGGTCGGCGTAGCTCAGGTCTGCTGCAAAGATCCACCTGAGCAAAGTTGCAATATGAGCAGCGCATACATGCACGAACCAGAGTGCTTTTCCTTGATTGGCTCAAGCAGGTCACGAGCGACTTGCAAGCCCTTGTTGGCATCCCAGTCTGCGCGGAATTTGATCGTGCAGCTGCAGAAGCAAAGCGCACTTCATAATCGCTGCCTCACCTTTTTCTGGCCCATAGCGCATCGTGGCACCAGTGCAACCACCAGTTCCGGTGTGGACATCAAATGTTCCCGATGCATGCCATGCTAGTCTGTGTACAGGGTGGATAAACGGTATCAATTGGCGTGTCCCACTCAGCAAGCGCACCGAACCAAAATCGGAGCACAGCCCTTGTCTTTCACAAGCTTCGAGATGGCTTGCTTTGCTGAAGATACGGAGGAAGATGCAGCTGCCATGGTTGATAGTTGAAGTCTGCAACAAATAGCATCGCAAAACACTGCAAAGCATAGACCTGAGTGCGGAGCAATGATTCAGACGAATGCAACGCAGCAGTGCAGGAATTCTCCGGCAACAACTTACATTTGTGTGGAGAAAGTGTACAGCGGTTTATTCATCTCAAAAACACACCTGTGACAGTGTGAGAAGTCAGAGCTGCAATCGCGCACCAGAAGGGGTGCAGCAGAGGCCCATGGGTTTAGAGATTGAGGCCCCTACACCGGACAAGTACGAGAAGGGGGCGGGGCGCCTGGAAGGAGGCACAGCCTGAGTAGATTTGTAAGAACGGAACAAGAGTCCAGCTCAGCACACTCCATGGATCCAGAGGGGAGAGTGCGAAAGTTTTGATATTGCTAAACTAATACATGGCGATAGGAAGGAGTGGGCTATGAGGCACCCCCAATGGAAAGTACTGCCTCATGACGATGCCTCGAGCACAGGGCTCTCGGCACTCTTCCAGTTGTGTTGGGGCCTCTCGACGCTGGGCCCAGCCAGCAGGAGAGGCTGAGAAGCAGCGCAGCGTGCCATTCTCGGCACATAGTGAAATAGTGAAGACGAAATGTTCGTCTTTTGAGTGGCAATTGACCTGGTGGGGGGACAGCTGGCCCGGGATGCACACTGGGTGTGTGCGCGCGTTCAGGCTGAGAAGCCACACCCTGACCGCCCGGCACTGTCCAACATAACGCACAATATGCCTGCTGCA
>Ga0307982_1002181_pt1 | contig 15871 bp, 13 predicted proteins | sample OrgLakmetagen989_FD_201847 | JGI IMG/M metagenome (GOLD analysis project Ga0307982, IMG submission 201847) | Saline water microbial communities from Organic Lake, Antarctica - #989 | ecosystem: Environmental > Aquatic > Non-marine Saline and Alkaline > Saline | place: Antarctica: Organic Lake...
AGAGTAGTGAGGCCCGACCAATAACTGCGTCATTTGCGAAGCCATTAGCACCAATGCCAATGCCTGGTTTTGCCAGAAAGCGGACTTGCAAAGCAACGCGTGCTAAGAAAACTGCAACGCAGTTAAACTTCTTGAACTCATTCTGTGATTCGCACGAGACGAGATACAGCGAGCCTCGTTCCAAACATATTTGGGAAGTTATGAAAGATAAATTCGGCGAGCTTACACTCGACCCTGAGACGCAGTTGCCGATTCTTTTGAGCGAGACGGATATATTCAATTGGCTCAAAGCTCGTTACGCTGCAAAGAAAACAGCTGCCATTGATGTTGCGGCAGTCCAGGCTACGGGAGCAGCACAAGCACCTACGGCGCCAGGTGCAACGGCGCCTAGTAAGGTGGCTGCGAAGGTGAAGGCTCGAAACAAAAGGACAACGCAGAAGGTTACGGCCGCAGTGCCTGAAGATGAGAGCGGCGAGAGTAGCGAGGAGGAGGATAGCAGCGACGACAGTAGCGACGACAGTAGAGACGAAGAGCCAAGAAAGTCGGCTGCGAAGGCACCAGCGAAAACACAAGCGAAGGCACAAGCGAAGTCGGCTGCGAAGGCACCAGCGAAGGCACAAGCGAAGTCGTCTGCGAAAGTACCAGCGAAGGCACAAGCGAAGGCACCAGCGAAGGCACAAGCGAAGGCACAATCGAAGTCGGCTGCGAGGGCACCAGCGAAGGCGCCAAACAAGCCGGCAAATCCACCCCCGAACGCGCGGAAAGCAACAAAGAATACAAAAATGGCTGTGTCCGAAGAAGAAAGCGGTGATGCAAGAGAGAGCGACGGCATTAGTGACGATGATAGCCTCTAGAGGAATTAAGGCCCCAATCCACCCCCCCTGTATCAACAAAATGTCGATTTTTGGCCCCATGACTTCATTCCACTAACGAATTTGACTTTAAAATGGCAATAAACGCACGGAATCATCATTTTAAAGCTCTATTTATCGTTTTTATTGCCGTTAATGTACTGAGAATGGCCCATGTGCGTATCCGAGAGGGAGTGGCCGATTGGTATTGGACCGCCGACTATTAGCCCATGTATGCAGTATGCGATTGCCTGCTGCCTCATCCAAGGCCGTGTCGTATTTTAAAAATCCATGCAGCCGTGTGGTGTTATGAGATAAAAAGAGGTATGAAGTGGCCATTCCTAAGACGAAAACGAAACCTAGGTCGTTAGTTTGGAGCGCACTGCACTTCGAATTGCTCTCCGAAAGAGCTCCATTACACGTACAGACAGCCAACCGAGGACACATTAGAGCCAACGAAGACCAGTGGGCGAATCAATCTGTTTTCAAAGAATCCCCGAACGTCTCGACATGCGTGTTAAAACTTTATCAGCTTTACCGACCTCTTCTGTGCTACCCTTAACCTGCACATACGTGTAAATGGAAATAACTATGAGCAAAGCAAACTGGAATTGGAGCTCGCAACCCGAAAAAAGCGAATATACACGAGTGCAGAAATAGCATGCGAGGCCGAGCGATTGAGATCTGCAACTAGGTACACACCTTGCTGTGCACCGACTCGATTTTCTCGCGGTTGCCGGCCAGGTTCTCAAGAATTCCAGCTCCTATTTCTTCTGCTTCGTCAACTGTTTGCCGGGACCGGCGCACTTTAGCTCCGGAGTCTTCAATCTATGCAGAGGCAATCATGTGATCATTCGAGTGCGTTCATTAGAGAAATGGCAGTTGCCTATTTAACATAGTTTTGAAGTAGTGGAGCATGAAGTGCCATAAGGTGAAAGCTCTTCGTTCCTTCTCAAGTTAACATCTCAGAAGAACTATTTCTCAATTTACTCCCTTTATCTGCTCCCTCACCTCGCCTGGGTCCTACAGTACACACTCTTATCACCTGGTCGACTATGGCATCGACGCGCGCACGGAACAAATCGTAGGCCGCTTCCAAGAGATCAGAGCTCGACGGCGACATCGACGCTCGTTGTCGAGATTCACCTGTTGAGCTGCTGGTGCCTGAACCGTGCTGTCCAGAGCGATGATTAGGCGTTGGAGACGTAAAAAGAGCATTAGCTTCAGCTTCTCGCACCTCCTGTCGTCAGAAAAGAAGATGTGCGATCATGCTGACAAGTTAAAGAGAGACTAATTGAGCACACAAATAGCTTGGAATGGCAAAACGAATATCTGAAAAGAAAGAAAAATCAGAGGAGAAAATGATACTTAAAAAGAGCACACGTTGAAGTAAAGTCAAATATACTTTTGTCTATTTGCTTCAAAGACTACAGGGCTATTTGATGAAGCCATCTTGAATCACTTCCTTTGCAAAAAAAAATCTCACCTCTTCCAATTGCGCAGCCATCTCAAGCGCTTTCTTTTTGTCCTCACCAAATTGCTTTCGTGCGCTCAATTTCATCTGGAAAATGTAAAAGAACATATGAACATATAAACGAATAGAATAATTTCAAAAAGAAGCAACTACATTTGAATACTAGCACGAGTGAGTGCAAGAGATCATTCTTGGCTGTACAAGAGAGACTGATTGGCAAAGTGTCGCTTCGAAATTGAGTAATCTGAGTGATGCCTGTGACCCTTATTTGGATGTTTGCCTAGTCACCTGATGGATCAAGTCGTACGCTTCATTGAGCTCTGAATGGGCCGCTGAAGCTGACGTTGCCAAGCGCGCTAAGCGAAGGCATTCTTGCACCTACGAACAGCAAGGAAAATGAATGCACACATGTGCAAATCTTCGTACACATGAGCACAAGGTATTGGTCAGATGACATTAGAAGCAGAGCACAAGGAAAAAGAAGTGAAACGCAAACCATTCTCGACACGCACCGCTGCAACGTCAGTGGGAACTGCCAGAGCAGATCCAAGCATGGTCCGCCCTTTTCCTCTGAGTGCTGCCTTGCTTCCTCCTCCTTCTCCGCCATTATGACTACTCCCACGAACTTCGTCTGCTGCCATTCCAATTGTGCCTGTCTGTCCTAGATCAAGATCGCTCGAAGTCCAACTGGCCAGTGCAGTCAAATCTGGTGTCACTGCATGAAAGCTCCATACACCTTTGCAATCAACCGCTTCTGGATGATCTTCGTGGCAGTTCACATAACTCGAGTGGTCGTCTCGTTCGTCTTTTTTATCGGACCCATGAGCGTCCAAGAAGCAAAGCGAACTACTGCCGAAAGGCATCAAATTTTCAGAGGCGGCGTGCCTCTCGTGCACTACTCCCAATGAAAAATGGTTTCCTCCTTGACTACTGCTGCTGCTGCTGCTGCTGTTGTCGCTGGCACCTGCAGCTGGCTGTAAAGTCCATATGGGCGATGCTTGGTTGTGAGCGCAGCTGTCCAGTGTTTGTACGACGCACCAGGATGACTCCTTTGTGCGCTTCAACGAAGGACCTTTGGTGCTGCTCATGCTGCTGCTACTCGAACTGTGACCAATTTTACTCAAACTAGCGCGCATAGACTTCCGAACGCTCCCCTGTTTGATAACAGTTTCTGCTTGTCCAGCTAATTCAGCCGCGGTTTTCCTCTTCGCGGCTGCCGCTGCCGTGGCTGGGTGCACCCCGCAAAGATATAAACCTGCTGAGCAACTTTCTTGGCCTGCTGCAAGCTTGAGCCGAAAACAATTGCTGCGGTAAAGAATGGGCACAGTGCCGAGGTCTTCGTCAGAGAGCGCTTCCAACACCCATTGGCCGAGATGGTGGCCTCCTCCTGAAGATTGGTGGTGCACCGAGGCGTACGTTGCCTCGGTGCTGCACGCGTCTTTCTTTCGAGTTCGAGGCGCATCCAAAAAGCCACCCGCGGTTGAACCAAAGTGGCTTGAACACAGCTGAATGTGGTACAGTTGGTCAAAAGTTGGGACTGAAGCATCCTTGATTTGCACTAGTGACTTGGAGGTGGAGGCAGCTCTCGGGCTTGTTGTTACCGATTCTGGTGGTTCGTGAGCGGATGCCGATGACCGCAAGGAAGGTTTGCGTTTGGAAGCCACAGGACGCAAAGAAGTCTTGCGTATAGCTGGAGGAGGGCGATTTGCTGGCGATTCTGATGGGGGCACCTCTACCTCCGCCGCGGCACCAAGCGGCAATGGTAGCTGTCCAGTAGTTGTATCGTCGTCGTCGCTGTCTTCGTTCATCAATGCCATTACGTCAGCAATATCCAATGCACCCACCTCTTCCAACACTTTTGATTTACCTCTGCCTTCTACTTTGCCGCCACTTTCCTCTTCGCTACTCTCACTGCTTTCGTCACTCTCAGATTGGCTGCCTAGATCAGGCTCCCGAAAGGACGAAGGTGTAGCCATGATCGACTCTTGAAGCACAGCCCGCCCGGCGCGACCCAAATCAGCACTGCTCTCCTTCTTACTGAGGACATCATCACTGTTGACGCCAGCACCCATGTAATCCATTTCGGCGTCTGCCTCTTCCGTGGCGTCACGAAATTTCCACTCACCCACGCAGCCAGGAAAACCGTTGTGGAGGTTCACAAAATAAGAGTAGTTGTTCCGTTTGTCAGGTTTGCTCGACCCATGCGCATCTAAAAAAGCCCGCGTAGGCATCGCATCTTCAGCAGTGCTACTAGTAATCGTCGGAGCAACCCCAATTTGCCAATGGCCGTCGTTCTCTCCTGGTTTTAAGGTCCATGTCGAACAAGTTAATTCATCGCAACTCGACAAGGGCTGGACAACGCACCACGTAGAGTCATCATTTCGTTTCACTGCCTTCGCAGACGAAGAAGCCTTTACAGAAGACAGTCGGCTCTTTCTAGGCACGGCAGGTACGTTATCCGGTGGGACTGCGCACAAATACATCCCTGCAGGGCAGTTGTAATGGCTCGTCAATAATTTGAGCCGGAAAATAGCGTGCTCAGATCGCTCATTCCGTGTCAAATCGTCAACGGCCTCCATTAGCCAAACGCCAGCCTGATCTACTAAGGGATCACCTAGCTCGTCAGCGCTGTGCACCGAAGCAAAGGTTGCAAAGTCATCACGCTTATCTTTTCTGTCCGAGAGGTGAGCATCCAAGTAGCATCCACTTGGAGCACCGAAGTGTGACGACACTAGCTGCAAGTGATATGCTCGGCCGATAGCGGGGGCTATGATTGAATTATTCGACGGTGCCAAAGCATGCAATGCTCGACGTTCCGCAGCAGACATCTTCTGCGCCATATAATTTACTTTGTTCTCTTGGTAGCCCGTCAAGTCTGTGCAGCCCTACTGTATACTCATGAGAAAAGCTCATCAGTAGCTCGGGATTTTCCTGTCCTTCCCAAACACGTTTTTACTCCCCCCTGTAAGCAGAGTTTGATCGACCGACGACCGATGATGTCAGCATGTCAGATGTAGTCAGATGCCAGATTCCCACATTTAATTTTCCACGTACGTGATACGATGAATATGGAGATATCACGCGGCAACAATGTTGTTTAGTGCGTGTGCCTATGAAGACTTAACGATTATTATATCAAAAGTGTGTACACGTGCATCGAGCATTTCAGTCGAGAAGAGTCAGTTCGGTCCTTCAACTTCGAAGTCTTTGAATTCTAGGCTGAAATAGATTTCGCTGAAATAAGTTTCATGGTCCATTGAATCGTTTCTTCCGAGGCCAGGACAATCACCACCTTACGAAGTAGCGGATAACATATTAATATAATGCATAGAGCTGTAGCACTTTTCTTCGTTGGGCTGGGAGGAGTGAAATGCTTCCAGCTTCCTAGTAGAACTAGCCCTAGGACTCCCAGCTCTCTGCCGCCAGCTAGCAGAAGGCCTAGCTTGCTAGCAATTCGTCGTCATGCTAATTCAGCGACCGCCTCGGTTCCTTCAACCAACACGAAGGTACACTCTACTTGCTTTTTCTTTGGGCAATTCTACTAATGTAGCATCACCCCACGGAGTCATAAACATAATCGAATCGAATGCTTGAACAGGCAGTAGCAGCGAAGCAAGACGAGAGTGCTGTCCGATACTCTGCTGACAAAGGAGGAAGCAACGAAGAAAAAGGAGGAGACGACGATGACGACGATGGCTACCCTCGTCCACTCACAGGTCCTGAAATGGCAGGACGCGCCTTAACCTTCTGGCAGTATGTGCTCCCGATGCTGGCAGGCTACCTGGCCCTCATTCTCGAACTCGAAGCGCGCACGGCTCTCAACTTGCCGCCCATGTTGGCGGAGGAAGAAGCCGCGCGATGGGAGGTCTGCCACGAAGCAGGCTCGATTGCACTCGCTGCCGCCTGCAACGACCTGCAGGGTTTTTACGCCAAGACGGGCCAAATCATTGCGACTCGCTCGGATTTGTTTCCACCGCAATACACTGATCGACTGGCGTCTTTGACCGACTCGTGCGAGCAATTGCCTTTTGAAATCGTGGAACAAGTAAGGACGCACTCGTCGTTATTAATTTGTTTACGAACGTGTTTACAAGCGCTCCGTTAGGAGTATCTTGCTGGGTCTAACTCGTAAAGACACAGCCTTTGCGTGCATTTTTTTCCTTTTCGTATTGAATGTTCTCTTTTAATAGATATAACACAAATCGATTGTCCCCTGTCTAGAAGGACTCAATTTCTGCATGCCATTATATATGCGACAGGTGGTGCGACGGGAGTTGTGCGGCGGCGCTAGCCTCGACAATATTTTTGAAAGTTTCGACAGAGAGCCACTGGGAAGCGCGACGGTCGCTCAAGTATTGTGCTCTTGAAATCATTGGTGTCGTTTTTAAGTGACGATGTTTCAGTTTTTCATAGATGCTGAAATCTTTATGCTGGTTCCCTCCTCCTCCGTACATTTTTTTTGTGCTTTTGACTTTCTTTTTGGCTAATTTTTGCATGCTATCAAGTTCGAGTGACTTCTCGTTCGCGTACTTAATGCCTTCACTGCCTTTCCTTCCCTTCCCCCTCCTGCTATCCATTCGTTCCTATACATGTAGGTGCACCGGGCGGTATTAAAGGCGGATGGCCGCGTGGTGGCTGTGAAGGTAACGATATATTAGGGCATAACGCATGCATAATCTCAACCCAACAATTTCACTTTTTTTTTGCTCATTCTTTTGTATACAATTGATGCGCACGCTAACAAAATCTCGTTTAATTCCTTTTCATGTATTCTTCCGTCCTTCCTATGCCTGTACGGTATGAATACTACATTAGGTGCAGCGCCCCAACGTGGAGCCCAAGCTTTTGGGTGACGTGGCCAACTTGAAGGCGCTGGCGCTGCAGGTGCGGAGAGTGGGCTCCAAATGGCTCCCTGTAGACTACTACACAGTGTTTTCTGAGCTCGAAGCCCAACTGGCCAACGAATTTGACTTCGAAGCAGAAGCTGAGGTACGAGATGTGATGATGAGAGTCGATTTAGACATCGCATTGTCTACTTTTGTTGTTGAAGTGTGCCATATTCTGCGTACTTCTTAATGATTCGGCCTTGCGTTGTGACTTGCGTTGAAAGTCAATTCATATAGGAAAAAAAAAAAGGCCTACCTCGTTGTTGCTGCTTCGCTGTCCTTTGCTTTTCAATGTACTTTATTTGGTCATTGGCTTCGGATTCCTTCTTTTTTTTGTTAACCCCTCTTTTAGTCTGTACATGTGCACGTGTGTTTTTGTGCGTGTTCATGATTCTTGAACCTTCCTTAACCTTATTCTTTCCATCTTCTTTTTTTAAATCAAGGCCATGGACCGCATTGGCGCTACCCTGCATCGCACCACTGATCGCCCACTGGTGACTCCTAGGGCCGTGCCCGGTTTAGTCACCAAGCGGGTGTTGGCGATGGACTATTTGGCGGGAGTGCCGCTGAGTCGGTCGCTGCAACTCATGCAGGTAGATGTGGGAGTGGGGGGGGGGGATTGGATTGAGGTGGAATGGGGTAGTATAAGGTTAAGATGAATTTTTGTTTTCAATGCGAGGATATTGACAAAGGGGAAGAGGGTGGTCAGAGGCAAAGTGCGATTGTTCCATAAGTAATATATCGTTTAATTTCTTTTTTGAATTGTAATTTGCCCTCTAGTTTGTTTTTGCTCATGTCATAAAACTCTCTTTCTTTCTCAATACAATCTCTTGTTGTCTTTTTTTTTCTTTTTTGAAACCATCACACAAGGCCCAAGGAATCGACCCCTCCGGCCCCGAAGCACAAATCTTTGGACGGAGGCTCGTGCGCGACCTCACCGAAGCTTTTGGAGCGTGCATTCTATTGGACGGTAATGATACTATGAAAGGGCTACCTGCTGACACTACTGCACACTGTAATATGTGTTACACAACACCCATAACTCGCATACGCGGACTTCCTTTCAATCGAAGAGACAATTACTTTTCTAAGTCTCTAACCCAAGCTCTAACCTATATTTTCTATCCTATCTTATATCATGTCATGTATTTTATAATACATTAGGTTTCTTCCACGGGGACCCCCACCCGGGCAACATCATGGTGCTGGACGACGGGCGCATTGGCTTGATCGACTTCGGGCAGGTACTGTAGGAGTGCGTCTGTGCTAGTGTAGTGCGTGAGTAGTGAGTGTGTTAATCACTGCTACACTGTTGGCTGTTCTGTGTTCCCTTCCTAAGTTCCTTAAAAGATAGTACTTCAACTTTGAACCTGCCGTAGTTGAATATACTCATTTCTGCCCATCTATCTGTACTCATCCACGCTACCACTATTGCACTGCATTGTATATTAGGTGAAGGCGATCGACTACGAGCCTCGGCGCACTTTAGCGCGCATCATGCTCGCGCTCAGTGGCTACAATGACCTTGACGTAGATCCACGCTTGGGTGAAGGAGGAGGAGCAAAGGGGAGATTCTCAGGAGCTGCAACGTCAGGCACAACGAGCGGGCGCCGGTCTGTATGGCGCCGCCTCTTTGCGTCTCGGCCTTGTAAAGAGAAACAGCTTCATGAAGACAACGCTGCTAGTGCTGCTGGTTGTGTTGCCGTCATGCCCGAGAACAGTCTTGCCAGTTTAGGCGGAAGAAGCAGCAGCAACGGCATTGTTGACTTGAACGTGTTAACAGGGCTGGCCGAGGAGTTGGGCGTAGTGTTGAAAGAGGGAGCTGCCGCTGAGGGCGCTGCCGCCACGGCGATGTGGCTCTTCGATGGATCGGTACTGCATTAGAGTGCTATGTATACATGCTACAGATCTGTCGTGTATTGGTGATCGAATTGTTCTCCTCTTAATGATGTTGCAGTGGTAGGAGGATACCGACGCACACGCCACATGAGAGAGATTATTATGGCTTGAGGTTGGACCTGATGTGATATTTTTTTCCTCTTCATCAACTTTCTTGCGCACCATACTGTACACTACACTAACAGGTGAAAGAATTGCCGGGCGGATACTCGACCAATGAGCTGTCGCCAGACTCGCCACTGAAAGAGCTTTCGTCGTTCCCACAGGCACTCACCATGATTGGGCGCAACACTATTCTCATCAAAGGAGTTGCTTCGAGGCTGGGCCTGTCGCATTCCTTGGCCAAAGAATGGGTGCCCATCGCTGCGCGCCTCTTGTTTGACGCTCCACCAGACACCGCAGCCACTCAAGCCGCCAACGCCGCTTACTTCGCTAGCAGTGGCAGTAGTGGAGGCGGCTCAAGTGGAGGTGGCGATTTCAGCAGCAGTGCTGGTAACATGTTTCAACCACAGGGAGGGCAGAGAAAGCTTGGCAAACGAGCGAGAGTCGCCGCATGGCTCAATCAGAAGTCAACGGCTCTTGCGATGCGCTCGAAATGGCTGCCTGCTCCGGTGCGACGCCGCGCTGCCGCCACGATGCTGTGGTTCGCGGAGAGAGGCGACAAGAAATAAGCATAACCAGGGGGAGGTTAACTTTTTGAAGCGACCGTTATCGGGCTGCTATATCTTCTATTAGCCATTAGCAGGGGATTTCGGGTTCTTACGTGCCTTCAAAAGCCCATTGCTTCTAGGACTATAAATTACCAGCAGCCAGCAGTAAAACGTAAAAGACAGAGAATCGCTCGGAGATAGGTCGGAACTAGTCCTAGGTGCCATGTGCCATTTCTTTCCACATACCACTGCGATATTAAGCTTTTGGGAAATCCCGAGTCCTTTTTCTCGGTGTTATCTTATTTTAAATCCTTCATCTTATATTTATAGTGCACTATAAATTATAGGTCTTTAGTAATTAAGTGATGAAATCCGAAAGAAAGGGGAACGGATGCCCTATTTCACCCTCGACCTGGATCCTGGATCAGAGATGCAAGCAACAAACGAGAAGGCAGTGCGGATTTTGGGGCTTTAGCGCCAACTTAAGTGCCTGCTGCTGCTATATTTGTGATGTATAAAGGGCATACTGCGTGCCTCAAAATCAATTGACGTTGACAGAAGTGTATCTTGCTTTTTTACTCAGTTTGAAAGTCGTCGCCGAGTTGCATGCTCTTGCGAAGCCGCCGCATGCGCTGAAGGGTAGCATCATGCTCCTCTTCAACAGCTTCATTGCTTTCACTTTCATGCGCCACCTCTGAAGAACCTGCAGACATAACCTTCTCTTCTTCTTCTTCTCGAGTAGTCTTCATAGCGCTTGGCGCTTCGAACTGCATTTCTAATGCTGCTCGTGCCACATCAGTACTGCTGCCTCCTGTTGTTATAGGGGAGACACCAGCATTTACACTTTCACCACCCCTAGCAATGCCAGTGTCACCGACGGTAGGGTCTGCAGCAGTGGATGGCGAGGCGCTTGTTTGTTGGCGGTACGCGCGGTGCGCGGCCTTGGTTTGCATCAAAAGCTTCATGGCCGCCGCCGCGTCAATCCGCGCCGCTTCCACTTCCTTGGCAGCCCATGCGCGTGCGGTCAACGCTGCCGCGTTGGCTTCGGCGGCAGCGGCTTCGGCCTGCATCAGCCGCGTGCGCGCGCTTTCCAAGGGCTGGATGTCCGAGGGCACTGCTGGCGGCGGCGGCGGAGACTGCGGTTGCGACGGCAGAGGCCCGAGCGCCACTGCTCGAGCTGGACTGTCATCGCTCTCGGCATCCTGCAGAGCACTTGGCGCTTCCCTTACGTTATTTCCTTTTACTTCAGAGTTGAGAATCTCAGATGTTGGTGTGTGGTCCTGATGCCGCTGCTGTCCTGCGCCCAAGCCCGCAAACAGCGAGTTTTTGGCGTCGTTGTACACGTCTACTAGGCGCTTCGCTGCCGACGCTTCCGCGGCGTCCAAATGCTCCTGCGCTTCTGCGTGCGCCAACGCCACTTCTTGGGCCGCCCAAGCTCGCGCCCTGGCTGCGTCCGCTACTGCGTCTGCTGCCGCCCGCTCCGCACTGTCGGCGTTGGCACTCGCCGCTTCAGCGGCTGCGAGTGCGGCCTGGGCTTCGTCCTTGAGTCGATGGGCTTCGCTGGTTAAGTGGGCTTGCTGTGCTGCTAAGCTAGCGGCATGCGCTGCTTTGGCACTGGCCTTGGTGAGTTTGTTGGATGGCTTGAACAGGAACTTGCGGAGCCGGCGAGGCACCCATTCGATCAAAGCACGCGGTGCGTCCGCGAGACTGGTGGCCACTTTGTGGCAAAAGTATATTTCATGGAAATTGAGACAAACGAGAGAACAGAGTCAACAGCAATCACGCACGACAATATACATACAGAATAATTATGATATTTCATAAAGAGGTTGAAGACTTTTCATTGAAATTGGTGGATAATTGCTGCAGCAGAGCACAGGATTATGAATGATTTCCGAAACATCAAAATGTGTGCTGGCACACGCGCAAGGTTTACGTTTCACAGGGGTGGGCGAGCTTGCTTTCGATTGCGATGCGACGACTCGCTTGAGGTTTTTGATGGTAGGCGTTTTTCGAGCAGATTTGTCTTTTAAGTCGTTCTTTGCCGCCGTCAGGCCGGCTCGATGCAGTGACACGCGGAGGTGTCGACCGGGGTGTGTCGGCTGCTGCGAAGAAAGATCGAGGCTCGAAGTAGGCGCCCGAGTCCGCATGCTTTGCACCCATGCAAGCGCATCTTCAGAATGGCCCAGAAAGAAGCACGCGAGCAGAGCGCTGCGCTTCATGTCCTTCTGGATGCGACCCCACTCGGGTAGTAGCGGAACAAAAGTTGAAGCCCACAACGTGTCGTTTTCGTTCACTAAAACTCATCACAAAAACAAAAATAGATAAAATAACGAATTTCTCAAATTTCCCTTTATATTATATTAGTACAAATTCAGGTGCCCGCGCGATGCACGGTTCAGGGGCAATTTGCTTCGGTGTCTGTACATTAAGTGCGTGCCCTTAGCGCCTTGGTGCGCGTTCGTGAGGTGCACGTGAAGGAGCTCCCCTTGCAGTGCCCGTGGTGTGTGCCCCTTCCTGTGCCCGTGGTCCGCCTTTTCTTAGTACTGCACATGTACAACAGATCCGTACTACAGTACTGTAGGTACAAAAAAAGGGTGGACACCAACGAACCACGTACGAACGAAATTTCATTTAATATAAAGGATAATTCTACGGAGAGTGCAGTCATTTCAGCAGCTCCCGAGGACGATGACCACGACACCAGGACCGTGTGACCCCACGGTTCTGACAGAAAGGTTCAGGGAAGTACTTTGTGACTTACCTCAATTTAGAGGGGACTGAGTAATTCGAATTCCACCAATTCGACACATTCCCCTCGATAACCTCCATCTTATTTCCTTACCGCAACGCCTTAACCTATCGTAGTGACTTCATGAAACAGGCGCTCTGCCATTCACACGACAACGCCAAATACAATAATCCGACGAGCTCTCTTAACAAAGGCCTTGCCATCGAAGACGTGGATAGGATTATTGTTGCACTGAAAGGCGCCTTTAGTTCCTCGGCATCTAAATCAAATTCAATTTTGTCGCTTGTTATATTACCATTGCCATCTCTGGGAAATTATATGGCCTGAGTGGACGATTCCAAATGCACCGCCATGCGCCTACTTGAGATAAATAAGAATAGGTGATCGCACGAATGTCATCCGAAGAAATTTCTACCTGGAATGCGGGGCAACAAGTAGGCAACGCACCCCTGGGGTGTTAAACTTATATTTACATATACATCTGAAACAGCGCAGCGAGCTCGCTTAATTTGAATGCTAACGAGCACGCATACTCTGCGGCTGTGTGGCGCTCGCCCTAAATTGTGAGAAGTTCTATCAAAGCCAACCGAAGTTCCTTCTCTGATCTCAACTAATTTCACCGATTTACCGCCTCTCAAACATACTACGTTGTTCCTCGGTGCGACTATTATGCCACCCCGCTGCATAGAGCCAGCTAAAATTTTTGACGCTCCTTTTATATTCCACCGTCGTCATTCCTTGGTCAGCTGCTTTCCTGAACCACCGTTCAGCCTCCAGGTCGCATTGCGTAACGCCACAGCCGCCCCCAAACATGACTGCGAGAGTGTACTGCGCCTCTGGAAGTCCTTGTTCAGCCGACATTATATACCATTGTGCGGCTTCTTCTTGATTTTCTGCCACGCCCTGGCCAAAAGCGAACATTAGTCCCAGCCTCCACTGCGCAACTGCATGTCCTTGCCTAGCAGCCTTCTGCCACCAGTGCGCTGCTGCCTTATCGCTTTGCACGTTCTTGCGAATATAGTACATGATCCCCAGCTTAAATTGTGCGTCAATGCTCCCTTGCTCAGCTGCAATTTTGCACCACCGCGTTGCCTTGGCATCGCTTTGTTCCACACCGCAGCCTACTGTGAATAGTGTTGATAGATTCATTTGCGCCTCTACGTGCCCTTGCTCAGCTGCCTTCGTGAACCACTGCGCTGACTCGATGTCGCTGTGCGGAAGACCAGGAAGGCCTTCGCGCGAACTCAATAGAAGCCCAAGGTTGAACTGCGCATTACTCAGTCCCTGATTGGCTGCGGCTCGCCATGCAGAGATCGCTGAATCTAATTCAAACTGCAACGATTCTGGGAGGGCAGACCAATGCGCTTCACCGCGCATCACATGTTGAAAAACCAAGCTGTAACGTTGGAATGCCTCGTCGCAAAGCATATCTGCCCCGCCTTGTAGCAGTGGGCTGCGGCACAAGGGGCACGCTTGCTTTACTCTAAACTTTCTTAAGTCCGCAATGCATGCGCTGTGGAACACATGAGCGCATTCCAAGGTGCAGGTCGAGGCTCCGATCATCGAGTCTAGGCAGATGCTGCACTCTTCGTTGCCCGTTGCAGTTGTCTTCGACAAAACATTCTGCGATAACTTAGATGGATCTTCTTGCTGGGGCACCCTTTTCGCCGTAGCAATACAGCGCTGCTTGTGGTTGGCCTTCCAGTGAGCACGTTGGCAGTCCTTGCTGCAGTACTCCACGAGGCCGCATCGACTGCAAGTTGAAAGGTGGGGAGCAATTTCGCTCCCTTCGGGCGCAGAGCAGTTATCGCATATTTTACCATTAGGAACAGAACATTTTTGGTTTCTTGTCGACTCAGAAGTCGTCGTCTCTTCGGCGGATCTCTATCATCAGATAAAAACATTTAAAAGTTACAAAAACGAAATATACGCAGCATGTTCTCTTCGTTAGAAAAACAACTGATATTTTGCTCTCCAGAAAAGACTGACAAACAATTGCTTTCAAAGTACTCGAGCTGGTCACGTCGTCTTTTGTAGTGACCTCTCTGGTATTCATCCTCTGGGGCATAGCTTGAGCAAAGACTTGGATGATCCAGCAGCCGACCTGTGAACCCCAACATTAAATGGTAAATAATATTTCTTCAAATGATAAATAACTTGATGCAAGATGCAACTCAACTTTTATAAATGAACACTTTCTTAGTAGTCTCCTTATGCATAATAACTTAACTTTTGCACGTAGTATGAAAGTAAGACGTAAAACAATTTCAAGTTCTAGTGCAGAACTGCTGTATTGTAGTTTTTACCGTATTCTTCTTCAGAGAATGGAGTTGTGTGGATTTAAGTCTTGAGCTTTCAATGATAGCTGGCGACCCATGTAAGTAGTCTTTTTATCGGAATTGAGAAATTGACCCACCACTCGGAGGTGTTTGCGATACATGTGTACATGTGCTACTGTACAAGTATTTCGCATTCTCTTTGTCGAGCTCTGAGGTTGCGCAATAAATCAAAAAAATACCATTTAAAAGAGAGCTTAGAAAGATGATATACTATCAATCCATATGATTATATATGCTGCTAGGAAGTCAAATTAAGAAACGTGTGATAAATGACAGAAACAACAATTTACAGGAGCAGAAGAGCAGGAGTACAGGCTTCACCAGGAGCATCACATAATCTGTGCGTTGCGAGTCGCCACGATCGCATCGTTCGAAAACGTGACCAACTGCCATGAATTGAGCTTTAAAACCCTACTCAATCGAATGGAAAGATATTTTCAATTTCTGACGAACATCAATAGGAGTACAAGAGTAAAAAAAGAAATGCGCCTAATTTATATTTGTACAATCGAATCCAGACTAGATCGTATACGGTAATATATTTAAATAGTTACCAGACAGATGTAGTGCTGCGGTTGTAATTGGAACGATAATCAGTCTGGATTCAAAATTATTTCATGAACAGTTTCCACTTTAGAGGGAGCTGGACGTATTACGCTTCGTGCTCTCTACACGCCATCCTCCTTACGATTTTGACTTGCGCACAACTCACGCGCATGCGCTTCTGCCCACAGCATTGGCTTCTGTGTCATTTGTATTTACGTGTGCAACTGCTTGGGGTCGTTCATAAAAATGTTCACTTCTTCACGTGCACTTTCTTTCTTTTCGCTCCGCGAATGAAGAGGAATCTTCTCCCCCAGCAAACGGGCAACTGGTCTATTGTAGTTCATATTACCTATAGAATTCACCCACAGAAAATGGCCAAAGAGCGGCACATGAGTAGCACAGATTGACCATTAGGCCTGTTTCAAATCGACTGAACTAAGCCTTATTTCATTTCGCCGTAAGGCCAAGAAGCAC
>Ga0307982_1002186_pt1 | contig 15854 bp, 8 predicted proteins | sample OrgLakmetagen989_FD_201847 | JGI IMG/M metagenome (GOLD analysis project Ga0307982, IMG submission 201847) | Saline water microbial communities from Organic Lake, Antarctica - #989 | ecosystem: Environmental > Aquatic > Non-marine Saline and Alkaline > Saline | place: Antarctica: Organic Lake...
GGTTGCTTCCGCCAGTGTGCCCTCCCCTCGGCGCTGTCTGGCCCTTGTTGGGCAGCGCTGCCTGGCAGCATTTGCAGCTAGCAACCCCGACATCCTTGCTGCGAGCAGCACTTTAGTGCATGGAAATGCCTCAAGCACCCCTGCATTGGTTTCATCAGGGGGCGAAGTTGCGAAGGCTGGCGCTGGCCGCGGTGTTACAGGCGATGCCCCTCACGCATCAGTCATTGAGCGCTTGTGTGCGGCACACTGTGGGGCCATTGTGGACAGTGCCCTGCTGCAATACCCTCTGTCGTCTTTCTGGAGTGAACAAAACCCCTCACACTGTGCGCTGCTGTTCGTACTTGAACACAGCCCAGCTGCAACCCTGTCCAGCAGGTGCTCTGCCTTGGCAAGCCTTGCAAAAAGCATTGTGCAATCTGTCCTCCCGGAGCTGCGAAAGGTCCAGCCTGTCGCACAGGCCGAGCTTCCCCTGACAGGGGCCCCTTTGCGAGCCGCGCTGTTTGCCAGGCAAGCTACATCCCAGGCATTGGCAGCAAGCCACATGTTGGGCGCTGAGCAAGCGGAGACGGCGGAGGCATGTCGCCTGGCGGTGCAGGAGGCGTGTCTGTGTGCAGCAATGTGCTCCCCTGTGCAGGCAGGGTGGAGCAGCTCGGAAGGCCTCGCGCGGGGATGGCTTGCCTGCCTGCATGGCAGCTTCACAAGTCTGCCCTCACTGCAGTGTGCTGATGGGCCCACCAAACAAGCTGCTAGTCAGGGAGTGGAGCTGCTGTTGCAGCTATCGGCCCGCGGTGCGCCCACTGCCGGCAGTGTGGCTGCTTCGGTGCTCCCATCCATTGCCATGCCACTGGTGTCACTTGCGGTCGCCAGCGACCAGCTGGACCTAGCTACAGCAGAATTGTTGGCCTGGGTGGGTGCAAGCACCAATGAGGCAGCACGGCGATGTGCTGCATCTGCTCTTGGCGAGGCTGCCTTTGTTGGGGCGGCCTCTGCCGAGCTGGTCGCCACCGTGAGCACTGCTGCCCTAGAGAGCTTGTATGGAAGCCCCACACAACCTGAAGACACGGCCTCTGCGCTCCTCGGTACCGTATTTGCCATGTGCACACAGCACCATGGTGCAGTACAGTCGGCACTGGGCGGGTTTGTGTCTTCTTTCCCCGACGCCGTGCAGGCCGGGCGCACAGCACTGGGGCGGGAGGACTGGGCGGGACACGTGCAAGGGCACCTAAGCATGCTGGGACACCTAGCAGGGGCTGCAACAGCTATGGATTAAGGCAATGTATACATTTTATTCGACTCATAGAGCGACATGTGGCGCTTAAGGCTAGACCTTGACGATGAGTTTCCCCATATTGGCATTGCTCTGCATGCGCTCGTGGGCCGACTGCACCTTGTCCAGGCCCTCGTACACGGTATCCACCACCACAGAGAAGCTGCCGTCTGTGAAGTGGGACAGCAGGGGCGTGAGGCCAGCGACCAGGCCTGCCTTGTACTCGTCACTGCGGGCGCGAAGGGTGGTGGCTTCAAGCCGAACACGCTTACGGAGCAGGTGAGCCAGAACAGGTCCATCGGGTGAAGGCCCCCCCATGAGTCCATACAGCACCCACCGGCCCTCCATAGCGATTGCCTGCGCGTTCTCCCCCCATAGGGACCCCCCCACACAGTCCAGCACAAGGTTGGCCCCCTTACCCCCAGCTGCAGCCTTGGCGGCCTCCCCGTAGGGGCCCTCCTTGTAGTTGAAGGCGGCCACTGCGCCCAACTGCATGGCGTTCTCCAGCTTCGCGGCGGTGCCGGCCACGGCAATGGGCTTGGCGCCCGCTGCCACAGCCAGCTGAATGGCAGCGGTGCCCACGCCGGAGCCGGCAGCCATGACAAGCACATACTGGCCTGCCTTCACTTCGCCAATTGTGTGCAGCAGCTGGTAAGCTGTCAACCAGGTCTCCGGGATGCCACCTGCTGTCGTAATGTCAACACCCTCTGGCACTGGCATCAAGTGCGACTCATCAACAACCACATACTCTCCGTGGCCACCTGCGGAATTCGCTGTCAATAGAAGCAAGCCCGCCATTGCAATCACTGGAACGCATCAAGCTGCTCTCACCTCCGATTAACAATGCCATCACTTGTGCTCCGATGGGAAAATTGCTCTGCAGTTTGCATTCGGCCCCATGGGCGATAACGCTTCCAGATGCCTCCAAGCCCAAAATGGGAGTGGCTCCCGGCGGAGGGGGGATGACACCTTTACGCTGCAAAAGGCAAGAAGCGTACCCCACGGAAGCGAAATCTGATGTCTAGCCAAAACCTACCTGCAGCGTATCAGCGCGGTTGATGGCTGTGGCTGCAACCTTTACGAGCACTTGAGTGCCAGAAACAGTTGGCGTGTCCACGCTTTTGACGACACAGGTATCATTCTCAGCCAGAATAGCTTTCATAGTAGAGGGAATAGCCTCAGATGCTGCCATGCTTGATACTTGTCCGGTTGTTTGCACTTGGCGGAAGCTGTCGTGAGCGTTCACGAAATATCTGCAAGATGAGCTGAGCAGAAGGGCTAGTATAAGGCACTCTGAGCGCTGTAGTGGCAGCATGATAGAAGCACCTGCGATAGTCTATGCAAATTATGCTTGAGCTCGATAGGTGCAGCCATCTTCGAGGCGGGACGAAACTTGCCCCCCCAAACATCAGGTCTGCATCGTGACTACACAACAGCAAGAAAGCCACAACTCATGTAATTCCTAGTCTTGCATACTCATTCTGAGGGCGGCTGCTAAGTCATCCTCGTCGCTGTCGCCGCCCCCGACGCCAGGGGTAGGCACTGGGGGCGCCTGCACAGCCCCATGAGCCGTTGCCTCCACAGGGGGCTGGGGCGGGGGCACCGGAGCCCCCCCCCCTGGAGACATGGCTTGGGAGGCGGCAGCAGCGGCTCCTGAGGCAGCAGCGGCCACCTTGCTGGCAGCAGCCTCCTTGGCAGCAGCTCGCTTCTGCGCCACATACGCTTCGATCCGGGCCTTCAGCTCTACCTCTGGCTCCAGCTCGGCGGCTGTCAATGGCTGCCGGGAAAAGGGGTCCTGCGGGTTGTCCAGTAGTGCGCGCGCGATGTGCTGCCGGTCCATGATGGTGCCGCTGGTGGGCAGGCGCACTGGGTCTGTCATGAGGGTGAACATCATGGGGTCCAAGAAATCATCAGGGGCCCCCTCCTCCAGATCCAGCTCCTCATCCTCAGCCTGGGTGGTGGCGGCCTCCGTCAAAGCCGGCACCAGGGACTGTGTGATGAAGCCTAGTGCACCTGCATCCTCTCCCTCATCTGTCACCCACGTGTTCTTGCGAAACACGCCCACCGCGTACGTCAAGTACCCAATGCCCTCCGCACTGGCGCCAAAGTATCGTGTTTCTGCCACCACTGCTTTCACAAACGGGCTGTCAGCAGCTGCACTCGCCACCAAGCGCCCGCCCGCCTGGGAGTTCTGAAACTTCCCAAGGTGCGCATACGCCTCCAGGGTCTTGAACAGTGTCAAACGCGGGTTGAAGCCCAGATCCTCCATGTTGTCTGTGCGCAGCTTGGTCCTGTTGGGACCGGCTAGCGCTGACAAAAAGGAGTTCAACAGCTGGGCCATCCTGTGGCACAAGTGCTGGGAGAGCAGCACGCGACACACCTTGGCATCAGTCGTAAGCGACGCCACCAGCCGAATGAAGGCGGTGGATAGCTGCAGGAAGTATTTGGACTGCTCAATGGCAGTATGCAGCTCCTGCATCCGATCACGGCGGTCACTTTGCGACATGGCTGCCCACTCCGGGCTGCTCTGCTGCTGCTGAATGTCTCGAATGGTCTCCAGCTTTGAGAACGCCTCGTCATTCAGTGCGTAATCCAAATCGTTTAGCAGGGCATTCATGAACATGACTCCCTTGCTGGAGCCGTCTGTGTCAGCACTGCGAGATGGGGATGCAGGGGGGCTCGAATCTGCCTCATCGCCTTCAGGCGTTCCTGCTCCGGGACTTGAAAGTATTCCCCCCGCGGAGCTCCCCGTCGTGCTGGCCGAGTCTGCCCCCACCCACTCTGCAAACGCCGCACGGTGGGCTGGCCATTGCCACAGGAACTCAAGCACGTTGGCAGCTGGTAGCCTGTAGGACAGCTTGTCGTAGAACTGGGTGTGGGATCCCGTGAAGCCAATGTCGATGAAGAGCTGCCCCACGGCTGGCGCCAAGTGCCGCGTTGCCAGCGAGTGCGACACGACCCCATTGGCGTAAAAGGGCAGCAGGCGCCCCCCCTTGGCGCGACCCTTCTCAGTGGCGGCGGGGTCCGCTGGGGAGGGAATGAGGTACAGAAATGCGTTCACGATCTTGGCTCGTAGGTAGGGGTTGCTGACGTGCAGCCTTGAGGACAAGGTGGCTGTCAAGAACGAAATAATGTCGTTCATGATGAATTGGGGCTGTGTGAGCACTTGGCGAGGCGCAAACAGCCGCAGCATGTTCGCCACAAACTCCACGGTGCCAGTGCCCACCCACTCAGGCAGACTGCCCGTGGCAGAGTTCGGCTTGGGCAGCGGCAGGGACAGCTGGCTCAGCGAGAAGGCGTGCCCCTCGGGGCCTGTGAGCAGGGTCTCGGGCTGCGACAGCCCCCACAGCACGTGCACGCTTTGAGCGCGATAGTACATGAGCAGCTGCTCAAACAACTCATCGTCTGCAGTGAGGGCCTCCAGCGCCAAGTATTCCAGCATCAGCGGCTCCGTGGTCCGGGTGATGTGTGCCAGCTGCATGCGCACCATGGGGTTTTGCGCAAGCATGCCCACGCCGGCCTGCCGCTGCTTATGTGCTTGGGCCAACTGCTTTGTGATTTGCCCCATTCTAGAGCGAGCAGAGTGCCATCCCAGCTCCAGGGCGCGACCAGCCATGAAGAAGAACTCAGTTGCCTTTGTGTATGAAACGCTGATAGCTGCACCGTTGTCGCCTGCACCAGCAGCAGGCGATTCAGCCGCCGCCTCGGAGTCCGCAATACCACCCCCCTCTTCCGCAAGTAGCGACCGCTGCTGTGCCTGGTACTGCTGCTGGCGTGCCAAATTCCGCTCATCAATCCAGCGGGCTGCAGTGCCGTCCATCTGGCACAGGCGGTCTCCTTGTGCGGTGTCCCACCGGTCGTTCCCTCCTGCAGGGGGGGCTAAAATGTACCGCCCATCCAGCTTGCCGAACATCTTCGAGCTTGGCTCCAGGAACGGCGAACACATTTGCAGCAGGATGCGGGCAGTGTGCATAAGAAGGGCGGTGCTGCTTGTCTCTTCGCCCTCTTTGACGAAATCCAAGCTGTACGCTTGCTTGCTGCGTGTGGAGTTGCACTGCAGCAGCTGCCCCAACCAGCCGAGGGTTTGCTGTGAGGAGCTCTTCTTCTTCAACAATGTAGAAAGAAGAGTCGCACCAGCTGCTGAAACAGCCTTGGAGCCACTGCGCAGCTGGGCAAATACCCCGTCCAGTGTACTTTGCAGCTGTGGCGGCAGAGTTGTCCGTGGCGAGGCACCGAAACCTGCAACCTGCAGTGCCTCGACCAAATTCGAAATACCGGCCTCAGCGCCCGGCAAAATGGCGGGTGGTGCCACCACTGCATTCTTAAAGTCGGCTGGCTCCGGGCCTGCGCCCAGCAGCCGCCCCAGCAGTGTGTCGCGCTCAACTTGTCGGCCACTAGGGTGCGCTGATTGCGGCGGCGGCGGCGGCGGCGGCGGCGGCGGCGCCTCCGCAGACTCTGTAGTCTCAGCAGGCGCTGTGGGTGGGGTTGTGGAGGCCATCCACATGGGCAGTCCTACTTGCAGGTCGTTCACCGCTTTGATGCTGCATAGGGCGCTGTGGGCTTTGATGAGGGCTGTGATGCCAGCTGGGGCGCTCAGCCGGGGTCGGGGGTGCTGTGCGCCTCCAACTTGAAGTGAGGTGTCTGGCGCACTGGATGCCGCATTGCCCCCAGAGCCTGCCATTGCTGCTGCCATTTGTGCCATGGGATCGCTCTGCTGCTCCTCTTGGCTGCGTGAATTTCCATCGCCCTTGACAAGCGCGTGTGGAATCCAAGAACCGGCAGTAGATTGAAGTAATTGCAGCAAAGGCTCGAAAATCGCAGCTGTAGCAGATGTTGTTTGGCCATCTGCTACAGCAGCTTCTGTGTGTGTTGCTATAGCTGCTATGAAGTCCTGTAAACAGCGGAGGAAGTGCGCGGAGCTTGTGACCACGCCTGCCGGATTGACATACCGAAGCAAATGGAGGCACCGCAGTGGAAGGCAACAAAAGGCCAAAGAGCTCGTGAATGGCCTCATCTTGGGTCATATCCAGCATGTCAGGCTCTGAAACTGCCATGACTCCGTACTTGATGAGGCCCTTCTGTACAGATTCCATGCAGCGATGAAACTCTGCCTTGGCACTGCCACTGCCAATCTTAACCTCTAGTCGCACAGATGGCCTATCGCGGACGTGGATGCAGCGACCCCAGCATTTGACGATGAATAGTAGTGGTCGCTCCTCTTCGCTTGCAGTGATAAGCAGAATCTCGTCCAGCAAACCATCAGCGTCAAAATCTGCATCTGCATCCTCCCTGTCCTCAAACAGCGCATGCACAGCTCGTGCATTCTGGAAAATCTCCACCAAAAGCAACTCTTTCCATGTCATGGAGTTCAGCCCTGGGCTGTCCATTCTTGCTCAACAAGCACGTTGGTGAAGAAGTGCTGCGGCTGGCTATTTAGGGTTTGCAAAATCCGCAAGGGGCACTTTTGATACCCAGTTGAGCCAGCAATGTGGAAATTTCCACGCCATCCCTTATCAATGCTGGTAGTGTGTGACCACAAATATGACCTGGCTGGCTGTCAAGTGTTTTAGACCTTGATCTACGCTTGAAAGACGCCCCCCACCGATTGCTGCAAGCTTTCAAAAACAATTTTGTCCCAGCACACTTTGTCACGGACTATTGAAGCCGTACAAATGTGGGACTTCATACCATGTAACGCCAAGCATTATGTAATATTGCACTGTGATATCACTCGCTTGATCATTCAATTTTAGATTGATCGAGATTTCAGCAACGATCCTTTCTTCTGCTTCACGTCTGCTTCCTGTGTTGGAGTGGCTAAAGTTCGCCAGCTTACACATTTCAAGGCTGCACAAGGCATTTCAAAGCCAGAAAAGTACCATTGAGTACAGCTTTTCGTCGCTTTACTGCCCCAATCGCGTGGAGCAAGTGCCTTCTTGCTGACGTGGTTTGCAATCGGCATCTATATCCGCATCACCCGTCATGGCTGCCACATCTGAACGTAAAGACATTGCCATTGTAGGCAGCGGCCTCACTGGGCTCGCAGCTGCTTGGATACTGGGAGAGCATCACAATGTGACACTTTTTGAGCGTGCGCCTGCCCTTGGCATGGGCGCTTATGGAGTGCCCATCCCCATGACTGATGGGTCAACCGCCAACATTGATGTGCCCCTGCGAGTCCTGAGCGCATCATACTACCACTTTCTTTTTGAACTATACAACGAAGCAGGAATACCAGTCAAGTCTGAAGACTACTCATTCTCGTTTTCCCATGCCCCGAGCAACAGGAAGGCGAACATTGGTCACGAGCAGTCCGCCCTTGGCACAACATACTGGCTGAATACCCTGCTTCGAGTGGCGGGCTACAGCACGCCCATCCCCCGACTGTCGTCCATGGAGGCTCTTTCGGCCACTGGTGCCTTTGCTCGCTTGCTGCACTTGTGTCGTCGTGATGGCCACGACGCCTCTCTGAGCAAAGTGACGTTTGGACAGTGGCTAGACAGGAACAGCGTGCCCAAGTGGGAGCGAGACCACATCATCCTGCCACTTCTGTCCATCATATTGACATGTGACCACTCAGAAATCATGCAGTACCCTGCTGGGATCGTCGTGGATTACATGGGCGCCGGGCAGGGCGAATCGGTGCGCCGTGCTGTGGGCGGCAGCAGCACCGTGTGCGAGCGGCTCTCTCGCCGTGCAGATGTGCGCCTCAATGCCCGCATTGCCAGTGTTGTCCCATCCTCTGAAGCTTCTCCAAAGGCTGTGGTTTCCATGGAAGATGGCACGACGGCGGAGTTCGACTCAGTGGTGCTTGCAACCCAAGCAAACATTGCAGCAAAGCTTTTGGGCGAAACCGCATCCACCAAGAACCTGGTGAACGCCTTGCAGTCATTTGGGTATTGTAAAACCCACATTGTGTGCCACACTGACAGGTCGGTCATGCCGGCTGACCGCCGCGACTGGCGCGTAGTCAACTTCGGCATCGCACCTTCGGCTGAACGTTCCATGGCAACCATCTACATGAACGCATTGTTGCCAGACATGCGCATGCCTCCTCAGCAAGCAGCAAAAATTGCAAAGCAATTTCGTGAGTCGCAATTGACAGGCAAGCTGGATTGGGACGACGAGGACGGTTCCGCCCCTGGGGCAAAAAGTGCTGAGCAAGCAGCAAGTTCCCCAACCTCCCCTTCCCACAAGAAGGGCAAGGCGCTGCCTGAATACGTTTCCGTGCGGGAAGATGGCACTGTGGATGTGTTTCAAACACTGAACCCTCTCGTAACACCACACCCCGAGAGCGTCATCTCTGAATGCTGGGCCGATCGCCCCATCATGAACTTGGACAGTTTGGATGCATTTGAAACCATCTCCAGGGCACAAGGTAGTGGAAATGTGTACATTTGCGGGAGCTACTCCATGTACGGCATGCCCCTGCTGGAGGGCGCAGTGGAGAGTGCGGTGTCTGTTTGCCGCCAGCTTGGTGTGGAAACACAGTTCTTCCACAAGGCTGCTGCCCAGCGCAGGCAAAGGCATGAGGTGCCTGTCGTTGACATTCCAGGTATCGGAAAGCTGCGCTGTACCTTGTGCCTTCCCAATCTCGTGTTCCTGTCTCTGCTTGTGGTCTTCTTGCTTGTCACTGTCGTGGTGCTGTTTTCGTGAATGCTCTAGAGTTGAGTTGACAAATGAATCGTGCACAGCGAGCTCACCCGTAACCGGCCAGAACACTGCTCACATCTGCCTTGGATTTTGCTTTGCTTTTCTTTACAGCTCCTTTCTTCGGCTTGCTGGCGGACTGAGTGGCTGCTTGCAGCGCTCCGAAGCCCCCCGCAGAAGCCACAGCCGCAGAACGCTGTTTATTGCTTGACTTCCTTGGATTTGACTCCTTTGGCACTGATGGCGGGGCTTGGGGCTGCGGCAGGGTGTCCCCAAGCCCGGTGGAGCCCCCCTCCACCCCCGCAGGGGCCGCTTCGACTGCCGGCTCTCCCGCTGATGCTATTCCTGCACTGCGACCCAGCTCAAACTCTGCTTCAGCTGCATCCAAGCCTGCTCCAATGTCCACTGCACCCGCTGCAGACTGCTCCTGCATCATCAGCAGGCCCAGCACCTCAGAAGCCATGTCACCCCCCCCCTCCCCATGGCCGAACCCCTCTTGCATCAGCCGCACCTCCAGCTGTAGCTCCGAGTGCAAATCCCGCAGGGTGGGCAGCAGGAAGTCCCACGGCTGCGCTTCACCGCTAGCTGGGGCTGCGCAGCCCTCGTGCAGCCCAATGGCCACCCCCGCGGTGTGCAGGGCAAGCTGTGACTCGTTGGCCATATTCAGCGCCTGGGCGGACCGCAGCAGTGCCTTCATCACCGGGAATGCCCTGGCGCCGTTACTGGCTGCAGCGGTCCACTGAGCCGCAGACACCCCCGCCGCCGGTACAGCCACCCCCCCCAACGCTGACACAGGGGCTTCCCAGGGGAAAGGCAGTGTCAGGTGCACAGGCAGGCCTGGGGCTTGAGCGGTGGCGTGTACCTGGCTGTGGGCCCTGCGGATGAAAGCGGTTGTCCAGTCGGTGTTGCCGTCCAGTAGAGCCCCGCGGGCCAGCTGCACTGTAAGCGCCGCAGTGGCACTTGCAACACAAGCTGCCACTGCGTGTGCAGCGGATTTTGGTGCCAAGCTTGCCCCACCCACGGCTTCCACGCGTGTCTTGGCCTTGTCGGCAATCTCTTTCTCTGTTGGGTCCTGCACTTCAAAGGGCTGCAGCTGCGCTGGCGGCGCCGTGGCGGCTGTCTCCTCCGCAGTCAGGTACTGTGCGACACGCAGCAGCACCGCACACGTGTTGCTGCACAGCGTGCACTGTGAATCCAGTGCTGCAGCCAGCAAGGTGCTTGCCTCCTCATCCCCACCTGTGGACAAGGGGCCTGCGATACGAATCGCATCCGCCGCCGCCGCCAGCGCTGAGCGATAGAGCCCAAGGGCCAACCCAGCCTTCCCCCCCTGATAAGCCTCATTGCCAGCTACCTTGGCTGCTTCACAAGCTGTGAGTGCATCCAGTGCTGGCTGCCTTTGGGCAATGGCGGCCTGGAGCTCCGCCTCAGGTTGCCCCCCCCTGGTGTCCTGCGACCCCCACTCCACAGGCTCAGCGTTAAGGCCCTCATGCAAGACCCCGACAGAATCGGCAGGAGCCACCACCGATAGGTGCCTCTGGAAGTCCGCATGCAGACGCTTGGCCAAGTCTGCCTCTTGCTGCCGCAGCTCAGCTGGGTCAGAGCTGGCTGCCCCCAGGGCTACCACGGGACGATCAGGGGCGGCAGCTGCAGAGCTGCCAGCAGCAGCAGCGCCTAGCTCCTGGTCCATTTTGGATCCCCACATTTGCAGACAGTCCACTAGCTCCTGGGTGACTGTAAGCTGGCCGTCACGAGTGTGCAGTTTTCGGGCCCAGGATAGCCAAAACGCAATCAGCTGGAGGCAAAAGTAGGAGGTGCCGAGGGCTGGGTTGTTTGCATTTCGCATGCAAGCACCCAGCAAGGTCATTTCTGTAGCTTGGTCGCTTGGGCAGCCAGGTGGTGCCGCCACTAGGCCCAGCATTGCTGAATGCAGAGACTTGGTCCGCTCATCGCCTGGAGCGGTGAACCAGTCGAAGGAGGGGTGTGCGGTGATTTGCAAAAACGCATCCACAGCTTGTGATTGCAACTGTGTTTGTGTTTTAGTGAAAAGAGAAACTAGTGAACGCAGGCCTCCAGCCAGAATGAAGTGGGATACAAGTGACCAGTCTTGGATATGCAGCATGTAAAACATGCCAGCAAAGGTCTGTTGGAGCTTCCGCTGGGGGTTCGATTCGGGCATGCCCACTGGAAGGCGAGATAAGATTTGTGTATATGCACTGATATCCTCCTTGGTTGGGAAGAACAACATACGCCGATGCTGAAAAAGCAAGAAGAATGGATCAGTGTTTCGTTAGCGTTTCAAGATAAATCTCACATCTTCGGCGGACACTGGGCGTGTCAAGCAGATCGTTAAAGCCTGAAAATTTGGGCTTTGGAACTCTTTTTCCAGACGCTGCAAAAAGTGGCAGTAATTTTAGGTTTCTATTTAACGTTTGGTGAAGTCTTACGTCCAGGACAAGGCTCTTGACAGTTTTTCCCTGGGCAGAAGACAAACACAATGCAGGCAGTGAGGCGCAATTTATCCAAAAGCACTCACATTCCCGGCATCTATTGAGGGTAAAGAGTCGCCTAAGCTGCCTTTAAGCACAGCGAAGCGTTGAGCAAGTGCACTCATAATCGTGTTTCAGCCAAATCACCGGGTCCACTATGAGCTGAACTCAAACACGAAGAAGCGTGGTGTTGCAGTGAAACACTCGGACGTCATTGTATTGTTGCTGATTTATGCTTGCGTAACCACTTGCACAAAGTGCGTAGGCATTCACGCACCCCCTTGACCACGCTTCGCAGACAGGGTAAGGGGGGGCAATTCTGGCTGCCCTACTGGCACGGCTGTGCGAGTCTGCTCACCTTGAAACCTTCAAAAGCACTGCTCCAAACCAACATTGAGTCCAAAGCTTCAATGATTCCGCCGCCAATGGGGCCTGCCTTGTGCCATTTGGAGGCAAACACAGGAGGGGCTACGCTGGCAGCAAACCTACGGGGCGCATGACCAGCTGGAGTGAAGCCACCACCCCCCGGTGACCCCCCTTCACCTGTTAACCTAGCCCTGAGCTCCTTTGCCTGCTGTGCAGACGCCCAGTCCAGGTACTCAGCGATCACCTCACAGCGCTCCTTCAAATCCCACAGAAACCGGTACATATCGTACGTCAAGTCACGACGCTGCAAGCGTGTGGAGATCTCAAACAGCCGACAAACTGCTGCACACATCGCCTTGGCATCCTCCACAGCACGAGCAGAAGCCGTCAGGGTGCGGGCTCGGGTGAGGGTGGGCGATGTGAGTGGGAACAAGTCGTGCGTGTTCGTTGCTGCGGGGGGGGCACTGTACTCGCTGTTCTCCCTTGTCGCAAAGCCCAGCTGTACGTCGCTGTCGCCGACCTCGGAGTGGCTGGATCCGCTGCGCTGCATGGCCACGGTGGGCCCATCAGTGCGCCCATCAGTTTTCCCCTCGAAGTCAGCAGCCGCCCCACTGTCTGGTGCAGCGGGCACAGCACCAGCGGCAGCCTCACTTGCTGAATGGAACATTGGCAAGCCCAGCCGACGCACCCAGCTGGTCAGCTCCCCAGCTCGTTTGGGCTGGACGCCGCGGGAGTGGCGCACAGGGGACCCAAAGACAGCAGATGCGGGGAGGGGGGAGGTCACTGGCGTGCAGGTGGAAGGGTTGGAGGACAAGCGACTGGGCTGATCTGGTGCCCAGCCTGCTGCATCACTGTCGTCGCTGTCGCCGTCTTCAAATTCCGCGTCGGTCGCCCTGCTGCGCCTTGTGGCTTCGTTCAAGTCGGGAGCGTCGGGGAAATGAGATGTGAATCGCCAGTGCTTGGAGCCACTGCTGGCCCCACTGCTCACCAAAAAGTCTTGCAGCGCAAAAACATCCAGACCAGTGGCAGAGCCATCGAAATCTGTCGCGATGAGTGCATGCCGAACGGTGGCAAGCAGCAGCGCTGCGCGGGGCCCAAGCTGGTATGGCAAGTACAGGCAGTCCACAACCAGCAGCAAATCATCGTGGCTGGGCACTGAATCAGACCCATGTGCAGTTGTCCAGCATGTGGATGCCCACTCTTGCACCGCTGAGTGCAATGCCGTCCGTACGCCGAAGCCACCGCTCACACGCTGCGCTGGGGAAAGCAGTTCCGCATCGACGTTGTCTGCTTCTTTGCCAGCCTCTAAAGCAGACAAATACGCCTCTGAAAGCATGTCCCATGGCGTGGCACCGCGTGCATGGTGCCCAAAGCATGCAAGTGTCTTCAGCGGCACGAAGTTTGCCTCGTACTCGCAGTTCGGATTGCTCAGCACGCCAAGGCACACAGATGGAAGATCATCTGCATCGCGCCCGGCGCCGTATGGACCAAGAAAACACCTCCTGCCGTTGTCATAGTCGTTTGCATGCAGATTGTCCCACAGCAGCACCCGCCGGTGGAGCGTGCGACTCACTCGCAAAATGTGCTCCGGCAGAATGGCTTGCGACACCACATCTGGCCCCGTCCATAGCGCCGTGTATTCTGGCAGCAATGACCGGCCTAGGGTTTGCAGGTAATCTGATGTGAATGGGGAGGAATCAGGGCTCATAGCTGAGCAGTACTCGGTCGGGCACAACAGAAACGTGAGGGGCGGCACATGAAACGATTCCCCACCCCCCTTGCCTTCGCTGGGTGCTGCACTAGCTGCATACCCTGAAGTGGTTGGCCACTTCAGACAGTATTGCCCATGTGCCGCCTGGGACATGGCGTGCACTGCAACAGCGTTGGCTGTGGAGGCTTGGGCCACTGCTGAGTCTCCAAAAGCCGCTGCATCTGAAGGTGCAAGCACTGCCGGGATGTCGTCAAAAAGGACAGCAATACTGGTGGCACCCAAGCTCATGACTTGGTCAACCTTCTGCAGCAGCAGCTGCCGGTCTCTGTTGCTGGAATGCTCAATGTCAAGTCCAGGAGCTATGGCGTACACAAAACGCACACCGGCTGTGTGCGCTGCAGAAATCAGAGACTGCAGAGATCCGCACTCTTGTTCAGTGTATGGCTGTCGCCACAGTGCCCGGTGCTTGATGTCGTCCTTTGGTGCGTATATGTACATTTGCATGCCCCACTGGGCCATTCTCTGCAGTAGTTCACACCTCTGCGAGTGTTGCCAGGGCCTGCCGTAGAACCCCTCAATCACACCCGTGACAAAATCGCTGGGTGGAAGTGCATTTCGGAGCTGTGTAGTAAATGGCAGCCGGCTTGGTCGAATGCCCATCCAAACATCGTCACCTGAGCGGCCGAGTTCCTGGAAGCCGAGCCGAAGGTAGAATCCATACGCCCTCAAATTTTCGGTAGCCATCTCAAGGTGGATACCACATGCACCAGCTTTACTCAAGGCAGCTATGATTGTATCCATCATGGCCCTGCCCTGCCCTTTGCCTTGTGCAGTAGGCAGTAGATCAATGTGTAAGTGCCCAGGATACAATTCTTCGAATGCAGGGGGGAAGTGAGCAGACCAGCTGTGGTACTGCTCATAAACTTGCTCTTCCGCAGTCCAACTGTCCTTAATTGAATTGTCGGGCCTTGGATACTCTTCTTGTATTTTGGGCAGGTATGTTTGATGCATCCAGTCTGCAAAGGCTTTGGAGTCTGCGACTCCTAACGTATAGCCCACCACGCCTCCTGGAGCTGTGAGCATGAAGCACGTATTCTGCATGAAATCAGGGTGAATGGACTCAGACAAAGCATGTATATTGCACGCACTGGGCTAAACTGAAGGTATGGCTCTGTGTAGAGACGGCCTGCGAAGGTTGTTGATTGAGGGCTGATTGGCTGTGCACAATTTCTTGGAAAGTTCGAACCTAAAGCCTTTGGGTCTGATTTGTACTTCATGGAAGCATCTTTGCCAGCATCTCCAGTCGCGCAACAAATTTTATAGCATGCATCTGAGTCAGATGGTTTGGCCCTCCGTATGAAGTATAAGCTCCCGCCGTCCATTGCGACCTCCGTATGAAATCTGGCAAACCTTGTGCTGATCCACTGTCAAGAGACAGAATTTACTTGACACGGGGACTTCGTGTCACCAATTTGGGTCTAAATTATCACAGGTCATAGGGGTGAATTGAGCAGGATGCAGTGCAGTGGAGCGCCACTGCGCGCTGCTGCTCCGTGGTCCCCTCCATATTTGACGCAGGGCCCCTCCCCTCTTCAGAACCTCGTCAGCCTGGCAAAGCGCCAGAATCAGCCACAGCTGAAGGCTAGCCCTGTGAGCTATGGCAATGCATTGTGGGTTGACATTGCTCATCAGGGGGCGCTTGGTTTGGACAACAGCCCAGGCTGGGCGCTCGAGGCGCGTGCCGCTGAGCCCCTTGGAGATCAGGGCGGTCCAGACTGAACCACCAAAAGTGCTCAAACGGGGGTACATGTCCAGTCTGTTGCAGGTTCACTTTGGCTGCCCCCCAGATGAGGCCCCACTGCGAAGCGAAGGAGCTGTGAGTATCGGCAGAGCACCCACCAAAAAGGCTGAAACATGCCTGTATCATCGCCTCTGCCTACTGTACAAGCCTGCCACTATTGGGTCCATGCTTCAGGTGAAAGCACTGCTGAAGGGGGGGGGTGACTTTTTCGAGGGGGTGCTGGCCGTGCACTAGAAGTTGGCATCTGCTGCTCTGTACTTGACTTTGGCCTCGGCGGCGACTGAGAGCTATGCTGAGCTGATGCAGGATGTGTGGGCGTTGATACTGGTGGGTGGCCTGCAGCCGAGGTGCCACTCGCATTCCAAGTTGCGTTTGTTGAGTTCAATGCTGCTGTCAGCGCATCTCTCGCAGTTTTGCGCACAAATTCAACAGCTCTATCGTGCTCTTTGGATTGCTGAATCGGAGACTCAAAGCGGTGTTGGTGAGACACTTCTGGTCTTGTTGAACTGCTCATTTTAGCAGAACTGTTTCTTTGCAAAACCTCATCTGCCGAAGCTTGATCCGGCTGTACAG
>Ga0307982_1002187_pt1 | contig 15852 bp, 8 predicted proteins | sample OrgLakmetagen989_FD_201847 | JGI IMG/M metagenome (GOLD analysis project Ga0307982, IMG submission 201847) | Saline water microbial communities from Organic Lake, Antarctica - #989 | ecosystem: Environmental > Aquatic > Non-marine Saline and Alkaline > Saline | place: Antarctica: Organic Lake...
CAGAGGCTGATGCAGGTCGTGACGGTCCCTGTTGCAGCGACATGACACTGCTACCTGCAATGCTGCGCCCCGCATCTGTTTCTGCCTGTAGCTCCATGGACGTCTGTACCAGCTGCTGTAGCACCTCCGTGATGCGCTGCTCGATCACACCCAGGAATTGCATGGCACTGCCTTCTGTCACAGAGGCGTCTGCCACCAGGGCTGCAATTGCGCTGCCGTCGCACCCAATGGACGTGAATGCGTCCTGCACCGCGTCACACACGCTGCCCACTAGCTGCTTGCAAGCCCGGAAGCGCACCTCAAGTGCCTCCGTGGCAGCCTCCAGCTGCTGCTTGTTGTCCAATAGGGGCTTGAGGCGCCCCCTGTCGGCAGCGACCACCCCTCCCCGCTGCCGCTGTGCCCGCATGCCGTCCTCTCGCAGAGTGTCCAGCTCTTCCTCCAAGCGCTCAATTTCCGCATTCTGTTCCGCAATAAAATTGAACAGCGAGAAGTTTTCCTCCTCGTTGCGCAGAAAGGTCGCCACCAGCTGCTTGATGTCCGTGATGCCGGTGGAGGCCTGCAAGAAAATGGGGGGGGGTGAACAGCTGGTGAGCAATCATAGGGGGGGGGCACATCGCATGCTTACCTTGATCTTGGAGAAGGCTTCCTCGTAGTAGGTGATCTTATCTGCAGCCCGCGCCACCTTTGCCCGAGTGAGCTCCACCTTGCGCTGGCCGGCTGCCAGCTCCTCCTGCAGCTGGGCCTCCTCGGAGGCTGTGAGGGCGCCCTTGGTCATCTCGTCCATGCGTTGCACCCGCTCTGCTTCCTCGGCGATACGGGTGTCCACCTCCGCCAGGAGCGCCTGGAACTCGGCTTTCTCCCTGTCCATTTCCTCCCGAATTTCCGCGGTGTGGAACTCCGCGTTGTCACGGATCTCATACGCCTCATTGGCAGCCTCGATGACGTCTGCCATTTGCTGCTTGATGCCTTGTAGCTCCTTGTCCATTTTGCCGTACTGTCGCTCAAAGCCGAGTCGCTCCTGACGAAGCGAGTCGATTTCCCGCCGCAGGGACTTGTTCTGCGCCAGCGTCTCGTTGTACTTCTGCAAGGCCTTATCCAGGCGGTTCTCCAGGATGCTGGTTTGCTTTTTAATTTGTCTGTGGCTTTCCAGAGCAGCGTTTGCTCCGCCCATCTCGGCGCGCTGCAGGGAGGGGTGGCCGGTGTGCGACGAAAGCCCACCAAATCTTCCTGGGGTACTCACAAGCGACGTGATTTGATCCTGGGTCTGGCTAATGGACTTATCCAAGGCCAGTTGTTTCTTCTCCTCAGTTGCAACCATGGCTTTGTATCGCTTCACTGCGTGATGAGGAGCACGTGCTTGTCTCAGCTAGCTGTGTTGCACATGGCTAAATATGCTTACGCTGCTCCGACAAAGTCGTCGAGCTTTGCCGTTTTGTCTCTCTTGTTGACAACTTTTGCTGCAAAGCGAATTCCTCCCGAAGCGCCTGCGGTGGCAAAGTGTTTGGCGTTTCGACATCGTTTCAGCTCAGATGTGCATACCTCGTTTTCAGAATGCAGGCTGGAAATCAAGTGCTTTTGCTCTTTGATTACAGCTTGTGATTCCTCTGAGTATGCCTTTCGCGTCACTTCTAGTTGTGCATGCTCTGCCTGAAGGTCAGCAACGAGCATGGCATCGTGGTCATCGACGGACGACATGCCTTCCGTTACCGTGCAACAACTCGTGAAGCTGCTTTCGATGCAGAACCACTACACCAATCCACGCAATTGGTTTAAAAACTATAGAAAATACGTGAATGCAACGGAATTTGTGGCTAGTATTGCACAAGCAGGGGTAGCCAAGGTGGTGACGCACAACTTCCAGTTTTGGGGGGGCCAATTTTGGGCCCAAAAATCGTTACGAATAACTTCGGCAGATGGGGAATGACACTGAATTTCCCCCATTTTTTCGAAAAATTTGAAAAGCTGCCCTGTATTTTGGCATTTTTTCGCGGGGGAGTGACGCGTGACTTCGTCTGGTGCCAACCATTGGCTACCCCTGAGCCTGACCTGACAGGCATAGCCGACATCGATTTGATAAAAAAGACAGGCATTTCCAGGGGGGCCTCTGCATGTGACAGAAAACCCCCGCATTTTGGTAAAATGCAACATGCCTAGACAGCATTTTTGTTTCACGGAAAAATGGAGGGGTTCAGTTCTTCTTCACATGGTCCTAAAAGCGGCTGGCTTTTGCCAAATTGCAGGCCCGCGGCACCCCCCCTGCAAGTATGATGAGTTTGGACACCCGAACTGTGGTGTCAGTGTCGCCATGTATCTTGGCCAAATTACGAATGCTGCTCTTTGTGGCAAGCTGTTGGCGTCTTTGCGGCTTGCATCGAATGAGCTTTGTGTACCGTAGCCATGTCTGAGTGCTCGCCGTACCTCACGGCTCCTAGCCTTGATGGACTGAACGCAGCTGAAAAGCAGGAAACAGTTCAGGCTTACATGAAATCAGTTTTGATATCGTTTGCTGAGGTTAAGCCCCCACGTGTACTTTGGGGCATGTCAGCGCCTGATGCATGGGACGCAGCCGAGCAAACGGAGCAGCTGGACGCAGGTGACGGATGGGAGCGAAGTTTTGCTTCAGATGGCGACGGAGTCATCAGCTTTTCGGAGCTCCCACCCCTCCCCCCAATGCAGGACCTGCAACGGGCAGCTGTATTACTGCAAGGAGTGCCTGGTGAGGGGGCTGGTGACTGCAGGCTGTGCAGTGCCGCAGAAGGCGTAACGCTACTGAAACGCTTCTCACCCTCCGACGTGCTTGGTAACGGATTCTGGCCGAGCATACGGGAGGGTTTGATGCTGAGTATGCATGCCTCTAGTTGTTGTCCACTCGGAACAGCCTGTGCTACATTACTGAGCGACATGTATCATACATCAGCAGCTAGTACCCCTGGCACGGCTGCGGAGATTTTGGCAGGGTGGTTGCAACACCGAATGTGCAGCCAAGGTAGCATCCGACAACACGACGAGTTGCTCATTGCGATGCTTTCCAATCTGGAAGATGTGTGGAAGAATGCTGTGGGTTCGGTTCAAGATACTTTGTTCGTCTCGCTTTGCCAGCAGCCCAGCTTGTGGAGCACCCAAGTGTGGCACAGCTTGCTGCACGGCACGTGGCCCAGGGGGTGCATGCCACAGTGGCTGCTGCTCACGGGCGCCCTTGCTCGCAGCTTTGCATGCCTACTGGGCAGCTCAGACGGCTCTGTATCCCCCCCACAGGCCGCTGCCTTATTGCTGCAAGCTGCCGCGTCAGGCTCCCTGCAGGATGCTGTGGCAGGCACTGCAGTGCGCATGCACACACAACGCAGCACCCAGCATTCCGCACCGCTCCAGCTATGGCCTTCCCAGGGGCACTGTTCCTCCCATGCATCCCTGGCGCCCAGTTTGGAGGCGGCCCGTGACAGCGTGACGTCAGCAGCAGCTGTGCGCACACAAGTGCCCAGCCGTGACTCACCCGCACTGCAGACGGCCATGCAGGCAGAGATGGACCCCTGGTGTGTGTCAGGGGACCCCCTGCAGGGGCTGTGGCTGGTCCCGGAGGGGGTGCTGCTGGAGGACCAGGCGGTGAATGGCCTGGTGCGCAGCACGGACCCTGCCTGGTGCAGGGGGGTCATACGAGACGGTCAGGCGCAGCAAGCCGTATCCAGTGCCCTCAAGGCCATGCTGGTGGCTGCACCGACAGCACATGCCGCAGATGTCTTGATTGACCTCACGGCGCTGCTGTGCCCAGAGGGGGGCACTCAGCGGGAGCTGTCATGCACTGCAGCCTCACTAGCAAACTGTACAACGCCTGGCGTGGTATCAGGTGAGTGCTCACCCAGTGTTCACAGCGTCGGCATGCTGTATGCCTCGGCAGAACGGGATGCTCACAAGTAAGCCCTTCGAATTGCTGTTGTCTTCTGAATGAATCTAATTCACACCTCAAACTCATAATGTCTCATTATTTGGAAACTATCTTGGTAAAAAAATAGGGGGCTGCTATGCTGTCGCAGGGGGGGGTGTCTGAACCTGCTCATTGCTTGCACGGTCCATCAAATTCCCCTGCACGATTGTTGTGGAGTGAAGTCACTGCGCCCCGCACAAAGATGATGACAAGCAGCATGCGCCGCTATTTGCGGCAGCAGTACGGCACAGATGACGTGAAGCGTTTGCAAAAGACACTGCATATTGAGGCAGGCGACACTGCAGATTCCAGGGCAAAAGCCGCAGGCATGGCTCACGCTCCTGGCCTCATCCGCGCAGCCAAGAAAGGCCAAGGCACCCTGGACGACACATTCAGACGCCAAATAAAGCAGGGAGTCAAGAGCATGAGTGCCTCAGAATCTTTGCCGGCACTGATGCGTTCAGATGGCAGTGCTCGGCCGAAGCACACCATGAGCGCCTCGCAGCTCCCGACGCTCAGCGCCAAGACCAGCGAGACAAATGGCGTACCCCTGAAGCTGCGGGAGAACCCATTTGGAGCAGCACACCACACGAAGCCCAAAGACGAGCGCAAGCGTGAGGCTTTCCGTGCTGTGCTCTTCAAGAAGCTCATGGCACGCTACGCAAACAGGGTACGTTTCAAAGCGGTTGCCGTCATGCGGGTCGCTGCGACCAGCGAGATGCCACTGCATGTAAAGGGCTTCCAGAGAGTCGCATAGTGTGCCCATAACTTCCACAACGAGCGAATCACTTTACTTGTTCATTCTCCTTGCAGATCAGTCCTGCACACCGTGCTGCACAGTTGATTGTTGCGGAAATTGATGCCGCTGTGGACGGCTCCGACACTGTCTCTGCAGACACAGTACGCCGTGTGGAGAAAGGCGTGAAAGATCAAATCGCGGCTGATCCCGAGTTACATTTGTTGTCTGCCTCCCAGGCTTTGGGCGGTGCGGGGGGTGTGGCCTTGCGTGCTGCTGCTTCTCGGGCCGACGCCGCAGCCGCCGCCGCTGCACGGGGCACTGGAGGCTCGGCACGCAGCCAGGGCAGTAAACGCAGCGGCGGCAGTGCCCGCTCAGCAGACCTGAGCGTGCATGGTGCAGCTGCTCGCGAGGGCTTGGATGCCATGGGGGTGTCAGGCACCTCAGCCCTGGGCGCAGAAACCGCTGCCCTGCTGGCTGATCTGGATGCGCCCACGCTGAACCGCAGCTACGGTGCAGGACAGGCGCACCTGGTGCATGACCCCATCCCCAAGAAGCTGGTGGGAGGCAAGCTGGTGAACCAGAGCGAGTACTTGAACCGCACGGGGCAGGGGGGCGCCGCCGCCCAGGAGGCCCAGTGGCTCCTCATCCAGCGGGCACGCGACCTCAAAGCGGTGCAGGCGGAAATGGAGGCCACCCAGAGCAAGCACGATGCAGCGGAGCAGACGCGGCGTGTTCTTGCTAAGCAGATGCAGGAACACGACGCTGCCAAGCAAGCTGAGGCTGCCAGTGCGCGGCGCTACCTGGACACGGTCATGGACAAGCAAGCTCGGGAGGAAGCTGCGCTACAGCGCAAGGCCCAAGCCGCCAAGGAGAAGAGCCAACACGAAGCAGAGGAGCGCATTGGACAGGTCGCCGCCGCCCAGCAGCGCCGTCGCCTGGCCAAGGAGCGGGAGCAGACCCACGAGCGTGCAGTCATGCAGCGCACCGAAGCCAAAGTGAAGCAGGCCCAGGCGGATGCCGCAGAGGCACGGGTGCAGGAGCGACTAGCCCTGCGGGAGTTCCTCTCCCAGAATGAGGCCATACGGGATAGCCGCAAGGAGGCGAAGGTGGCTGAGCAGGAACAAGATAAGGCCCTCATGGAACAGTACGCGGAGCTGCTGGAGCGCCAAGAGAAGGCCCGCGTGAAAGACCTTCACTCCCGTGAGGAGAAGCTGCAGAAGACGCTCACCAACATGAAGGAGACCTTTCAGAGCCAACAGGAGAAACGGGAGCGGGAGGCAGCCCTGGTGCAAAAGTACCAGGAGCAGCGCGAGGCTGCCCTGGCACAGCGGGAGGAGCGGGAACGCCAAGCGCGCCGCGACGCCCAGGGGAAGCTGTACGCCGACTTGGAGGGACAGCGACGGGAGAAGGCGGCAAGCCGTGTGGCGCAGCAGGCGGCGGCCCGTCTGGAGCTGCAGCAGGCCCTGGACGAGGAGGCCAGCCTGGCGCAGAGGGAGGCGGCTGCCAAGGCCCACAAGCGGGAGGTGGTGCAGGCAGAGCGCGCGGAGCTGCTGCAGCAGATGCAGGAGCCCCGCATCGGCGAGGAGGGTATGAGCCCACGCACATCCACCCTGAATGCCCGGGAGATCCAGGAGGCTGTGGCGTACCTGTCAGGGGTGGGAGGCGACATTGTGCACAAGGCTGACACCGTGAAACGTTCCAAGGGGGGGCAGCCAAAGGACAACTTGACGCTGAAACGCACCACGGGGGGGGCTGGAGAGTCACTCTTGCTATGAGTGAGGGAAGAGTTTTGCTGCTTACGAATAAATTGCCAACCACGCATCAAAATGTAATGTGGATGCCAGCACTGGTGGTGGGGCCACCTGCTTCGGGACAGAACACCTTGAATTGCCCCCCGTTGACTGCCTTGGAGTCCTGTACAAACTTGCGGTGGCGTGTCACAAGTGCTGCCTGCTCCTTGGGGTCAATCAGATACGAGTCAAACTTGGTGTGTTGCTGACCCCCCCCTGACCCTGTTCCCTTCTCGCTCTTCCTGGGCTTCTTTGGGCGGGAGGGTTCCCCCCCTGGGCTGTTGGTGGCGCCACGCTGAGCCTTCAACGCTTTCTTCTGCAACAGGCGCATTTGGCGCTTGGAGAACTGAGTGGCCTCCTCAGCGGCAGCTGCTGTCGCGGATGACACTGTTGGTGAGGCAGCGGTGGCAGCTGCTGCACTGGAGCTGTTGCTAGCAGACCCAGCAGCCGCCGCTGCTGCATCGCTGGCTGAGGCGCGCACACCCCCCTTGACAGGCTTAAGCGCCTCCACCATGGCCACCTGCCTCTGCTGTGCAGACAGCAGCCGCTCTTCAATGGCGTCGCAGTGCACCCCCAAGGCCTCTGCTGTGGCTTCAGATGCCGCAATGGCAGCCGCATACTCAGCCTCCTTGGCGGCCTCATACGGGGCCGTCTTCTGCATGATGACGCAGCGACGAGCCAATACCATGCCCAGCCGTTGGTCACACGTGTCCAGCAAGCGCAGGCAGGGGTGGTAGGGAACCTCCTCTGGCACGAAGTCCACAGTGGTGGGCAGCAAGTACACAAGGCGCCCCCCCACCACCAGGGTCTGTGCAGCCAGTCGCAGCAAGTCACGCATCACATCCCCAGCGCGATACACCTGCGTGCGGGCAATGTGGCAGTCGCGGAACTCCTCCGGGATGGCGCGCTGGTCGTCCTCTGGCTGTCCTGATTTGCGGGCATGGGCGCGGATGCCATAGGGCGGGTCCGTCACAATGGCGTCGAAACGGGGGGTGCAGTGGAAGGGCACCAGGCTGTTGTCCCCCCGGATCTGTTCAGGGATGCCCAAGCCATACTCAGTGAAGTTCGTCTCCAGTGTGCGTCCCGCCTTGCCAGACAGCACCCGCACGTCGATGTCCATGCCCACCGTGTATGCCCCCAGGGCGGCGCCCGCCGTGAGGAGGCTGCCTGTGCCCCCGAAGGGGTCCAACATGTACGCCCGCCCATGGGGATGTGCCGGGATGTTCGCCATGGCGCACATGACCAGCCCCAGCTGCGCGTCCAGGGAGGTGGGGCCCAGGTAGGGCCGCTTGCGCAGGTCCAGCTGCTGGAGGAGGGGCAGCATGCCACCCTCTGCCAACTGCAACATGAGCCGAACACGAACACAGGCGTCTGCAGCGAGAAATTGTGTGTTATCACAGCCCCGTGAGAGGTTAGCTTCGCTGGCCGTGATGACTTGCATGACAAGGATGGAGTCAGGCTCGGAGAGGCTCAGCTCGCCTGTGGGCTCGGGCCACTGCCCCATCACTTCGATGATGGCGGCTGTCTTGCCTTCCCCGCTTGGGCGCGAGTATGTAACGTCTACATTCATCCTGTATGGCTTGGCCAGGGCTGCAGCGATGCAGCCCTCAGTGCTCTCGGTGGCTTTGGAGGCGGCAATAGCCTCATCCAGGCTGCTGCCCGCTCCCCAGACGCGGTACACATAGCGCGCCATGCTGCTTACTTTCAGCAGCTGCATGGCGTGATTATCACTGGGCAGCTCTATTTCGATGCACGGATCCCTGTTGTCTGCATCATCAGACGGGCTGCGCAAAGCAAACGTGCTGTATGCGGAACTTGGCAAAACCTTTCGCGTCGCATACCAAACCTTGATAGCAGCACGGGCAGCGCTTGCATCACCCAGCACTCGTTCCACAGAGTTATACGCATCAAAGACAGCAAACTTCTTCAGGTTCATGGGCACCTTCAGGTGCAGCGCGTACAGAGGCATGTCTGGCACTGTTGTGGCAAGTCTTGTTTTCGAGCAAGCTCCCTGCTGTACGTTGTGTAGAGTCTTGAATGAGCGTGCAGGCAGTGTTATTCCTCCGAGACGATACTATTTACCCACTTTGAGTCTTAGTGGAGCTTTTGTGCCGCGTTTGCACAGCCATTCCAAAATATTGAATTGCTTGCAGACTGCAGAGTTTTCTTCGGCACCCCCCCCATTTGCACAGCTCCTTCAAAAAAAGGTGTGCACAATTCCTACGACTACATTATGAAAAAAGCACAAAAGTTAAGCACACCATTTCCTGGTCACATTGTTGGGCGGCATGGGCATTTCAGGGTGCGTGTGCAGTGTGGATGCTTGATGCGCTTGTGCCCGCTTTACAGAGGTCAGCAGAGCGTTGTGTGCAGCGTGTTGATCACAGGTCGCCAATACTCGTCCAGAAACTACCAAGGGCATTCTTTTGGGCTTTTTGGGTCATAGTTATGCTATCCGCTGCTCCCTTAGCTGTCGGCAAGGCCTTGCGGTCCTTGCTCAGCTTCTACTCAATGCTTGTACATTTCCAACTACGTGGTGGCAAACTTGGGGAGGCACCACTCACGCATGGCAATGTTGCAGCAGAGGCATACATTTATAGCATCTGCTTGGAGTTTTGGATGTGGGATAGGCCTCACTACCGCAATGGGAGTTGGGGTGAAGACTCGGTGAAGAATATGCGGAATCTGTGCATCCCAGGCACGGGCATCCCACTTTCCTGGCTCGCCATGCACAAAGACATTGCGCTGGTATTTCTATGGTGCATCTACCCAATTGTGTGTCTCGTTGCTGCGGTGTACTGCTACCTGCCTCGTGGGCTGGCTGCTGTCGCCCAGGGGTTTGAGACCAACCTGCTGCAGCCTGACGACTGGTTCAGCTTCTGGCGTTTGAATTGCCGCTTGGCGTCTGCCCATGCACACCTGATGCCTGCCACGGGCTACGCCATGGAAAACAAGTGGACATTCCTCGTGGCCGCCAAGGCTGCAGGCATCCCCGTGTCGCCCTGGCTGGAGGCCCCCGCGGCACTGGTGGCCAAGGACCGCAATGAGGAGGGGGGTATGGGCATCCACTTCTTCAAGAACGCGGCCCATGGGGGCGAGTGGATCCTGCAGCCCCGCCTGCACAATAGCGCCTTCCTGAGGGGGCTGCTGCCACCCTCAGCCCCCCTGTCCACCCTGCGTATCATCACCTCCTCCACGGCTGGCTTACGGCGGGACTGCATTCGCAGGGTGGCATACACAGGCGAGCAGCCCCTGGAGGGGGGGGCGCTGCAGGAGGCCCGGCGCCACATCACTGCCCTGTCGTGTGTGTTTCGTGCTGGGCGGGCAGAGGCTGAGACAGACCACAGCTGCATTTTGTTTGATGTGGATCTTGCCACGGGGTTGGTGGGGGGGGGCACCACCAATGCGCACTGGTACCGGCTGTGGCAGCTGGGTGGCGCTGATTTGAACAGCAAGCACGACTACCAGGTGCACCCGGACGGCGGCGCCCCTGTGACTGGGGCAGTCATCCCGGACATGCAGGGCATCACGGACATGGTGGTGGGGGCCCACGCCGAGCTCCTGGCGGATGTGCCCCTGGCTGGCTGGGATGTGGCGTTGACGCCTGAGGGCCCGCTGCTGCTGGAGGTGAACCTGTCCTGCAACTTCTTCCGGGGCTCCTTTGACGCGAGGGAGTACTGGAGCTTCGTGCGGGCGTACATGTGCCAGCTGGACAAGGCTCGGAGGCGGGCCTGGGAGCAGTAGGGTGTGCACGGGGGCATGCAGAGTGCGGGACGTGGAGTCTCCCGCGGCCGCAAGCCTGCGCAGAGGGGCGAGTCGTCACGAATTGATGAGCAATGAGTATTTTCCTTTGACGGCGGTTTGTTCTACCATTCACATTGAGTACGAGCCGTAGCAATTGCCGTGGTCATGCCGAAGAACCATTTTCAAGTGCGCGCACAAAAGCAGACAGTTTGACTGTCCTGCACCCCCCGTCAGTAGGCTGCCGACCTTGCTTGCAAGGAAACCCTAAAGTACAAAGCAGCCACAAGCATGATCGAGCTGGGCAAGTTCAGCATGCCAAGGCATGTGTCCATCAGTCTTCATGAGGCACGTTGTAAAAGTCAGCCTCAGGACAGCAGGCTCATGCGCCTCAGTGCGCAGCCGTAAGTAAGCCTTGATGACCCAAGTTGCCCTTGGCATCTTCATCTTGTTTCCTGCGACTTTTTGCGAAGCGCCTTCAACGCAGGACAGTTCTGAAGATACATAAGGGCGTACATGTGCAAGCTAGACAAGGCTGGCAGCCGGGCCTGTGGACAGAACGGGGTGCAGGGGGGTCGTGCAGAGTGCTACCTATCCTGGCAGGTGGCATCCTGCCTGTCCAAGCTTCAGTAGAACTCAGGAACTGCAACTGTTGCTTGTGTAATATGCGCTGATTGTGATCTAGTTTTTATTTGTGTGAATTTCCCACGCACCATCTGTTGCCTGCTCCTATCTCATTCCTGGCCGCTCGGACACTTTACCAGGCAGTTGACTGCAGAGTTTTCCTTCGGAAGCAGTGCCATTCGGGGATCACACACGCCAGCAGGCATGGCGTCCACCAAACCACGTGCAACAAGTGCATCGCATGGTACGCTGCACTGTGCTTAACTTTAGGACTGGATGCATTGGGGCGGCCTCTGCAGCAAGCAAACACAAAGGGTCATATTTGCAGGGGCATACCGTGGCATGGGCTTCGACGCCGCGCTTCGAGGTGTGCGACAACTGGTCAGCAAGAAGAAACGGCGGTTTCAGCTTGAGGGCTTCGACTTGGACTTGACCTACATTCTGCCGAATGTGAGTGCACAGTCAGGACCCAACGCAAACGGTCGCCGCGACTGATTGTGCGAAGCACAGCGCTGTTCAGTGGCCTTGCACAGTCTAGCTCACAATCATGTAAATCAAACTTGACTTTTGCTTTTACAGATTATTGCAATGGGTTTCCCCTCCACTGGCTCTGAGGGCCTTTTCCGCAACCCCATGCCCGAGGTGCAGCGCTTCTTCCGTTTGATGCACGGCAAGGGCAAGGCCCTCATCATCAACCTGTGCATCGAGCGGTGGTACGATGCATCGTACTTCGATGGACACTGCCTGCGGATGCCCTTCTCGGACCATAACGTGAGTCTTGCCCCGCTGCGTTGGCCGCTGCTGGGCAGCACCCCCCCCCCCCCCCGATGCGCAGCCGCCCCCCCTGGACCTCATTGGGCGCTTCTGCGAGGCAGTGGACACTTGGTTAGCAGCCGACTCGCAGAATGTCGTGGCCATCCACTGCAAGGCTGGCAAGGGTCGCACCGGCTGCCTCATCGCGGCGTACCTGGTGCACTGCGGCTTTGCGCCCAATGCAGAGGCGGCACTGGCGTGGTTTGGTCGCATGCGCACTTCAAACGGCAAGGGCGTCACCATTCCATCACAGATGCGGTACGTGCACTACTATGAGCATGTGCTGCGATATGGACCCCCCCCCTACATCCCCACCTTCAAGGTCTCCCATTTCCGCATGGTGAGCGTCCCCCAAATCGACTCTACGGGTGGGTGCACCCCAAACATCGCCGTGTACTGCGACGATGAGCTGGTGTGGGACTTCAAAACGGCCCGGGCTACAGCTATCGCCACGGCAGAGGCTGAGCGTGCGGCGGCGGCAGCGGCTGCCCAGCGGGCGTTTGAGGCCCTTGCTCAGGCCGAGGCGGCGGCAACGGCGGCGGCAGAGGAGGAGGCCGAGCGGCAGTGGGGGGCGCAGCAGGCGGCGGAGGAAGACAGTGCCATGCAGCGACGCAGGGCGCAGTCGTACGGGGGCGTGCGCTCCCCCACCGTCGGAAGCAAGGGGGTAAGGGGGGGCTCAACTGTCAGCGACGACGGCGAGCTGCAAGAGGATCTGGGGGGGGGTGAGCTGCTGGGGTCCAGGGGTCCCTCCGATGGCAGCTTTGCATCCCCAGCAGTGGCTGTGTCAGATGGCGTGCTGCAGCAAACAGCGCGCAACGTGGGGTGGGTGCCCTTTGAGATGGACCCGTCCACCGCCGCCGAGCAGCGCCGGGGGCGGCTGGACAGCATTGTGGGCCGCACGGGCGGCAGCGCGTCCCCCCGCAGCACCTCCCCCAGGGGGGGCAGTGACAGCGACGGAGCCCCCTCCCAAAGCAGTGCCAGCGGCGCCGCTGCGGCGGGTGCTGGCGTCGCCACAGCGGCTGAGCGGCGGTACGCCCAGCTGTCCCAGCGGGGGCTCATCGGCATGTCGGGGGCAAAGGCGCCCTTGAAGCGCTACCACCGCTTCGGCGCCGCCTCTGCGAATGTACTTGAGAGCGAGGGGGCGTTGGTGATGACGCCCACGCATGCGCGGCGGGCAGCAGCCTCCGCTTATGCCGCGGCGGCGCGGGCTGGGCTGATTGCGGACTCCCTGGGCGCAGAGGGGCTGCGGGCATATGACGGCACCGAGGAGTACGTGGACATGGACTGCACCCTGCTGGACCTGCGCATGGGGGGAAATGTACGGGTGGAGATCACACACGACCCAGAGGGGGCAGTGGGGGGGGCTGCCGCTGGTACGGGGGGGGGTCTCGGGAAGACCATTGCCACCTTCTGGCTGCACACTGCATTCATTGAGGGCAATGCACTGCGTTTGGCGCGGCAGGCCGTAGACAAGGCCAACAAGGACAAAAGCGGGAAGTTTGCACCTCGCTTCGCTGTTGAGGTGTATGGGCATCCGGTGCCTGGAGCCCCCCTGCCCCCCCGAGCCTTCAAGCCCACCTCTGCATCTGCCAGCCTGCAGAGCGGCGTGGGAGGTGCCAAGCCCCAGATGCGTCCCATCACCTCTGCACAGGGGGGGGGGTCTCTGCAGGGGCTGGTTGCGGGGGACGGCCCCGTAAAGCGAGGGGGGGGTGGTACAGCAAGCAAGCTCCCCTGGGGCTCCGTGGAGACCGCTGCCGCCTCCCGCAAGGCAGAGCAGGAGCTGGCGGCCCGCCGCACGCACATGCACAGCATTCGGAGCAATACACAGCTGTGGGGGGCGCTGCAGCAGCAGCGGCAAGTGCGCGCCCAAGTCATCAAGGCCCTGAATGAAGAGGAGGGGAAAGGGGGGGCTCATAATACAGGTTCCACACCCGTCGCTACCACTGATGTGCCAGACATCAATTGGGACAGTGATGATGACCGAGAAATAACAACCGCAGGAGTGGAGGCTGATGGGGGTGCAGGGGGGCTCCTTGATGCCCTGGAGGGGCGTGCCGCAGACAGCGTGCGGATAACACTGCAGGAGCCCAATTTCTGGTCAGGTATGTGGACAGACACGGCAGTGGCGGCTGCAAATGTTAGGGGGGCCTATCGGTCGGCTGGAGCCCCCCTTCCAGGCGATAAGCCAGGGGGTCAAGGGGCCCGTGAAGTTGCAGCTGGGACGGGGCAGCATTACACAATGCTGAGAGGGGTTGCAGCACAGCACTATGTATCTGTTCCGAGTGCGAACAGCGGTATGTATGGCCCTCCACCCGCGCCCATGGTGCTCCCAGGCGACGCCGGGGAGGTTGACATCCTTGGACTGCCAGTGTCCGCCCAAGTGCGGCTGCAGGAGGAGGGGGGTGAAGGGGGGTTCATTGCTGCCGACAGCTCCGATGATGAGGAACCGGAACAGTTTGACGACTACGAACAGCAGCTGGATGAGGATGGCGAGCTCCTGCAGTCGGAGTCAGGCGACAGTGACTCCAGTGACTCAGAACGCGGCGTCTCCATTGATATCAACGAACAGGATGAAGCGGTTACTGCAGGCGATGCAGCGACATCTGGAGGTGCTGCATCGCCCGAGGAAGCCCCCGCCGATGACAGCAGCAGCAGCAGGGTGCCGGCAGCCCGCTCCTCCAAGAAATCAGGCTCCATTATTGAGATGCCGATGCATATGCAGCAGCAGGTGCAGGTGCGAGCAGACGGAACCATTGTGTCACCCCGCGAGGATGGGCCCATGCGCCGCCCCTCAGCAGCGGTGGGCTCGTTGGGGGGCATGCCAGTGCCCCGTCACCGAAGCGACGCCGACGAGATGCCCGAGGGCATGGAGGGGGGTGAGGGGGGGGGTCCCACCCGCTCCGTGCCCATGCATGTCGCCAAGCTGCGTGGTGCAGGAGGGGACAATGCATCCGACGGCACCGCGTCTGTGCGCCCCGCGCCCGTGCGACGCACCAGTCTCGCCAAGGACAGCCACGCACGGGGGCTGCTGCGGGGGGGGGACGCCTCCTTCCGCTCCCCCGCCGCCACTGGCGTGCTGTCCAGTCGAGGCAGGGGACGCCGGCGCACCATGCTGCCCAAGGGGGGGGGGCAGCCAGGGGCGGAGGCTGCAGCAAAGGCGAAAGCAGCGGCGGCGGCAGCGGCGGCTGCAGCCATGCCGTCATTGCAGGAGTGACCAAGGGTTGCTGGTATAATTACATTGTATGTGCTCTGAAACGCACTCATCTGTCACTTGTGCTGTGCTGCGGCAGCACTGCCCCCAGGGATGCGCCTACTTGCAGGGCGCCCTCCAGACCAAGGCCCCACCAGGTGTCGCCCCTGCTGCCCTCCAGGGCGCACAGCACGGCAGATGCTTCAGCGGCAGTCATGATCTTGCCAGTCGAGGGGGGGGCTGCAGGCTGACGCCCCCCCCCCTCCTCTGATTCCACCCATGCTTCCTCTACATCCTCCAGCAAAGCAGAGCAGATATTCAAATCACGCCAGGCTTTGTCTCTGGCTAGACTTTGCTGTGTCCAGATGTCTGTGTGTGTCTGCGGCGGCGGGGGGGGCGCCCCGGCCCCCGCCGCCTCTGCACAATGCAGTGCCCACGCCAGGTCGCTTTGCAGAGCCATTTCACCAGAGTGCATCACTGGACCCGTTCCAGATGGTGCTGGTTGGTAGGCCTTTTGGTGGGGGGGCGCCGTGGAATGTGGTAAGCGGCGCCCTGCAGCCTGCAAGTCAGCTGCAGTGGAGGCTTGCAGTCCCTGCAACTTCAACTTCAACAAAGTGTTCCGCTCATTCGGTGCCACGTTCTTAGCTGCAATGCCCATGGCTTGTCGCGTGCCGACCACGTATGCCGCAGACTGGGCTCGGCTAAGCGCCGTGTACAGCACCCCCCTTGACAGCATGGCCCAGTGGCTGCCGTGCAGGGCGCAGATGACGGCAGGCCACTCATTCCCTTGGGCCTTGTGCACGGTGGTGGCATACGCTAGCGCCATGTATCGCGCGCCCTCCCCCAGGGTGTACTGCACCTGTCCCCCAGCGGAGGCGGAGGCGGCGTCGAAAGTGACGGTCACCCGCGCCCCCCGCGACAGGGCTGACGCGTGGGGGGTGCGAGAGCTCTGCCACCACCGCCGCTTGCCGTCATTGCTGGTGGCGCTGCTGCCCCCTCCACCGCGCTGGTGCACCTGCAGACCCCCCCCATCCAG
>Ga0307982_1002188_pt1 | contig 15848 bp, 9 predicted proteins | sample OrgLakmetagen989_FD_201847 | JGI IMG/M metagenome (GOLD analysis project Ga0307982, IMG submission 201847) | Saline water microbial communities from Organic Lake, Antarctica - #989 | ecosystem: Environmental > Aquatic > Non-marine Saline and Alkaline > Saline | place: Antarctica: Organic Lake...
GGGCACCCCGGCACAGCGATCACCAGCTGCTTGTGGGCGTCTGTGTCGGCGGTGATGTTGCTCAGCGCCCAGCAGGCCTCCTTCCGTATCACTCGCTTGGAGTGCCCCATGAGCGTCACCACCTTGTCCAGGAAACCAGCCTGCACTACAGCCTTCACATGCCGTGCGCTGCCGGTGACGATGTTGCCCACGGTGCGCAGGCTCGCTGTGACGAGGCCTGCATCGTTGGAGTGCAGCTGATCAACCAGCTGTCGAATGACGCCAGGGCAGGCGCCAGATGGCGCAGTGATGGCACATATTGCCTCCAGCCGATCATCCCTGCCATCGGTGAGGTACGACAGCCCCCAGGCCGCGTCTGTTACAACAGGAAGTGAGCCCCCCGGAGGTGTACACGCCCACGTCTGCCCCTGTGCACTGCCACTGGCATCCGCCAGCAGGCGACTGAGGCACGCCATGAGCTCGCGCTGGTCGCCATCAAAGTCCGGCTGTGGCTTCCCCCGTGCCATGTTGCTCAGGGTCCAAACGGCGTTGCGCATCAGCTCGCCACTGAAGGTGCGAGCTGCTGCAGCATTGTGGTGGGGCAAGAGGGACATGATTGCGCCCAGTGCTCCTGCTCGCAGGCATGCATCGCGCTGAGCCACGCTATCCCCAGCGATGTTCCCCAGGCCCCAGATGCACTGCTCCACGAGCGTGGGGTCTGAGGCATCAGACAAGCCGTCCATGAATCGAGTGAGCGCGCCCTGCTCCATGGCCACCCGGCAGTGCTTCGAAGCACCGCTGGTGATGTTGGTTACCGCCCACGCCGCTTCATACTTAATCGTGGAGGTGCTGCCCGCCCCGATGAGGTCACACAGGCGACGCACAAGGGCTTTGTTGGCGCACACTCGGTCCAGCTCAGCCTCAACCTCAGCTTCCTTGCTGAGTAGGGTGCGGATGACGCGCAAGCTAGTAAGCAATGCTGCGTGATCTTTCGATGATAGAATTGTATCACAGTGTGACTCAAACATTTCTGTCTGTGCAGTGTAACCGTGTGCCGTGCTACTGGATTGACACTTGGCGTGGTTGCCTCGCTACTTGCTGTGGGATGTTCATGTTGCCTCGCTACAACTTACCGACACAGGCAGAGTCGCCCCACCATCTACAGTGGTGTCTGTTCGATCATTCCGCTTACTCCGTTGTACATCATCATCGTGTAGATTGGCATCGCTCATGCTGGGCAATAACAGCAGCGGTCAAGAGCTTTCTTGCACAGCTTCACAGCCTGCACCACACAGAAGACTCCTGCACACCAATAGACCGAACTCAAAGTGTCAGTGCATCCAGAAATGCAGTGTCTCACACGACCAGCCCGCAATCCTGAGGTGCTGGAACAATTCAGAGCCCCCCAACACCAAACATGCCGGTGATTACATGCCATCCGTCTTGGTACCGCATAGCATGGCGACTTTGGGCTGAGGCAATCTACGCATGGTTAAGATTATTAAATAAAACGAAATATCTACTCTTGGTGCGGGCACTTGCACTGTTTCGTGCTCGCAGCGCTCCCGGCAGGCAAAAGCGCGTTAGTGCAGGCGCACACGTAGGACTGCCACGTGCAGCGTAGTGCTTGTCAGACAGACTGACTTGGCAACAATATGGCTGCCATGAAGAGACTTCGGACCGAATTCAAAAATTTGACCGAATCACCAACTGAGGGCATCGTGGCTGGACCTGGTATGCATATGCAGCCATCCCTGTGCCAGGCGTGTCTGTGACGCCTTTTCTCCCCGCGCAGTGTCGCCTGATAATCTGATGAAGTGGGACTGCTTCATCATGGGCCCACCTGACACAGTGTATGAATATGGCTACTTTCATGCCACCTTGACATTCCCCTCAAACTATCCCATGTCGCCGGTGAGGCTGCCTGCTTCGGTCCTGGCTTGAGAGCCTTTCAGCATTCGCCTTTTGCAGCCCAAAATGGTATTCACACCGCCCCTTTGGCACCCAAACATTTACAGTGATGGAACAGTAAGTGTTTTTTTCCATTTAGAATCTTGGTTTGAGGGAGGCTTGCTTGCCCTAAACCCAAGTTGATACACGGTTTGATTCTGCAGCGAGCTGGCGAGGTGTGCATCAGCATCCTGCATGCAGGCCAAGACCAGTTCGGCTACGAGCATGACTCTGAGCGTTGGTCACCCGTGCAGAGCGTGGAGAAGATTCTGCTTTCTGTGCTGAGCATGCTTGCGGAGCCAAACATCGAGTCACCAGCCAGCATTGACGCCGCAAAGCAGTGGCGGGACGACCGCAGTGGGTTTGAAGCACGCGTGAAAGCGCAGGTGGAGGCCAGTCTGGGCCTGTCGTGAGCAGCAGGTGCCAGCTTGTCCAGTGACTGTGGCCTTTTGCAAAAGCACAGCAGCCTTGTGCGTGGCTGCGCATGCCGTGCCTAGTCACCATCACACAGGAATAGGTCACGAATGGCGTGGCATGCGCAGATAAACCAGAATTCATGCTGGGTCCCTGCTAATGCATAAATGGGCCCTCCTTTTCAGGCGCGGCAGGCCAAGACTTTCGATACACTCAGGAACCCTCATCAATTTGGGCTGATGGGCCCCTGCCGGAAAAGTCCTGTGACACCTGCATTACCATGTTACCATATGATAACCCATCAACAAAAATCATCACACTTTCCACGCTTATTGTGCATGTTAGTGATCATTTTGATTGCGGTTTCCCTGGTGAATGCTGCCAGACTGCATCTGTTTTTCTCTCACTGTGTGGCTGCTGAGCAACCGTCGCTTCGTCTAAGTCATGAGTGGACGCGGTCAGCACGATGATGATGACATGGAAATGATCCCCGCAGATGAGGACAGTGGAGATGATGCACCAAGCGTGCCTTCGTTTGTCAAGGTGCGTGGGTTGCGTGGGGTTATTAGGCGAAACAAGCGACTGTTGCCTACCACGCCACAACTTCTACAGCCTCGCATGCCCCAGAAATAGCCCACAATAACTCTTCATTACAGATGGCAGAATTCAGTGCCCATTGTAATGCGATTCTTAGCTCTGCCGATGATCGCGCGGTATTGGCTAGTACAATTTACATGCGCAAACTGCTCAGTGTTGAGACGAACCCAGCCTTGGATTTAGTGGTCAGCAAAGGCAAGCTTGTGGCGCGACTGTGTGATCTGATTATCACCGGCAGCACACCAGCCATCCAGTTTGAGGCAGCTTGGGCTGTAACAAACATTTCAAGTGGGTCCTCCGTTCACTGTGAAGCTGCTGTGGGTCACGGTGCCCACAGCAAGTTCTTGCACGTGTTGGCCAACAGCTCTAACATGGAGCTGAAGGAGCAATGCGTGTGGGGCCTGGGGAACATCGCCGGTGACGGTGTCGGCGCTCGAGATATGTGCCTGGGCGAGGGTGCTCTGGACGCCATCCTCACCTGCTTCCCCCACCACAACGCAGCAGCAGCACACCCCCCACGGTCCTTTCTCAGAAACGCGTCCTGGGCAATGAGCAATTTACTGCGGGGGTCACCACAGCCGCCATTTGACGATTCCCAGCGCGACGCCATGGCGTGTTTGGGGCGCGTCTTCATGGATGCCTGCGGAAAGGCCCAGGGCAAGCCGTGGGCCTGTGCAAATGGCGACCATGAGGTGATTGTGGATGCAGCGTGGGGGCTGTCTTACCTCACAAACGGCTCAGACGCCCGACTCGGTGTTATTTGCGAGATGAGCTCCCCTTCTGGGGCGTGTCCGGGCCTGGTGGACCAGCTGGTGGAGTGCTTATCCTCCCCCCGTCCCAATGAGCGCACCCCCTGTCTGCGCACCGTGGGCAACATCGTCACCGGCAATGCCACCCACGTCAAGACCGTGGTGCAGGCTGGCTTCCTGGATCAAGTGGTGCCGCTCATGAAGGATGCCAAGCGCACGCTGCGGAAGGAGGCCTGCTGGGCGCTGAGCAACGTCACCGCGGACACAAACGCCCACAAGCAGCAGGTGATCGCTGTGCCAGAGTGCGCCAGGACCCTGCTGAAGTGCATCGGCGACAGCCATGACATCGCGAAGGAGGCAGCATATGTGCTGGCGAACCTCTTCGAGCAGGCTTCTGTGACAGTTGTCACATCTGGCATCGCTGCAGGGTACCTCGGAGTCTTACTTGCTTGCACTGCAAAGAACGCATCTTCTTCAAATGCCACCACCCAGGTGTGTCAAGAGGGCATTAACGCAGTTGTGTCCATGTTTCACGGTAGCCCCCCCGTGCAAGACGCATTGAAGGCACAGGTGCAGTCGTGCGCAGCGTATCCAGCCCTCATGAAGTTGGCAGTGGGGGAAACTCGGGAACTCATTGAAGCCCTAAAGGAAACACTTGGTGCCGACTTTGACAAGCTGTTCGAAACGGACATGTCCGAGAAGGCCGCAATGGCAGCCCTGGGTGCTGTCCTGGACGGCACCGCTCCCCCCGTTGCCTTTGGCGCCGGCTCTGGCGCCCAGGCATCTGCCAAGGGCAAGACTGACCCAGCTGGGGATGCATCCACATCCAACAAGAGTGCAGGCGTGTCAGCTCACAAAAACAATGACATTGCAGCAGCCTTTGCGCCAGTGGCGGTGGCCGCCGCCCCGCTGTCGCCCCAGGAGCCTGAGCAGCCCCTGGCAAGCGTGGAGCTGGCGCCAGACAACATTTCCGACTCCGGATCGGAGGGTTCCAGCGGCGACGACGAAGTGCCTCCATGATAGTGTGTGCACGGACACCGCGGTCCGGGGCGCAAAGTTGTGTAGACTTTGTCCAATCATAAATTCTGAATACTGCTGGCAGAGCATGCTGCAGTCTGTCTGCCGTGCGCCCGATCGCGTCATGGTAGATCACACGCTCGGGGGCCACACACCCACCCACTGCGTTGGCCCGCTTTGTTCTTGTGTGGCATCTGGCGCGATGGGGATGTACCAGCCACCACTGCCGTCCTCCCTGGCAGCCTGCAGGCGCACGCTGTACTTGCCAGGCATGTTGAAGCGCGAGCTGAGGGCGACGCGGGGCTGCACTTCGCAGTGCACATAGCTGCGCTGCACCTCACATGTCCCGTCGCCGTGCTCCGGCCGCGGGCCGTCTTGCGCCTCACGGGCCATGGCTGCACTGTGCAGGTGCTCGCTGCCCGCCTTCACCCACTGCTGGGCAGCTTGTGCCGTGTCTGAGCGCTTTTCAACTGCCGCTGCACTGCCCAGGCTTGCATGCGAGTGGTGCTCCTCGTCGTCGCTGTAGTCGTCATCTGGCAGCGCTTCTGTGGAGCGTTTTTGGAAGGACATGATGTGGTAGGTGACCTGGTGCCGTTCCCGCCACTTGAGGAAGTTCTCAGGCGCCAGCATTTTGAAGTGGTGGTCGCGCATTTGGTCGTTGCTGACAACACGCACTGAGCGCTGGGAGCCGTCAGAGGCGCGCACCGTGACAGCTGCGTACAGCCAGTACCAGTCATCATTGTTGCCCCGCTGCACTTCATACAGCAGCCCCATACGGGTCCAGCGCTGCCGGTATGTGTCCAAAACGCCCTGCTGCGCCAAGGCGTGCTCCTCTGCAGCGGTGGCCACATCGGCCTCTACACTGGCAGCGCTGAAGCCCCCCCCTGCAGCTGCCTCGGGCTGGCTATTGCCGCTCTCCACATTGCTCCCGTCTCGACGGCGCTTCTGGGAGCCGTCTCGTGCGCGTTTGAACGGCTGAGGGGCTGTGCCAGCACTGAGCCATTTGGAATGTAACACCACGGCAACGCGTAGACCTTGTGCAGAAAAGTGGCGAACTGCCGCGTCGATTTGTGCGTGGCTGAATGCCCCTCCGGCGAAGTTTTGATTGAAAAAGCCAAGGTTCGCGCCATCGATCAAGATGTCAATTGGGCCGGCCTTGTCCAAAAACACCTCAAATGATTTGAACTGTGCGGTCCTGCGCTCAGAGGTGCATGCAAGGTCTCGCGCTTGCTTGGCCAGGTCCTGCAGCTCAGCCTCCGTCAAATCCACACTCCGCATGCGGTGTCCATTGGCAGAAAAATGCCCTTCTGCATCCACTGTGCCTTGGCCTGTTTGCCAAGGAGCAAGCGATTCTGGTGCAGAGCTTGATGCTGTTGCTGTTCCAACTGAGAACGCCTCTTGGATGGCCTTGGCCGTGCTGCTTTCCAGCTGGTAGATGTCGTGGGTCATCTGCACCAGCAGCTGCTGTACGTACGATCTCCAGCCCAAGGAAGTATCGTCTGTGCATTCTCCCACCTCTGTGGCGATTTGTGCGCGCGGGGCTGTGTCGCTGGCAGCCAGCCTTGCAGCAACAGCTTCAAAAGTGGATCGGTAGGCTTGTTCAGTCAGCGGCACGGAGGCGTCCTGCATGGCTTGAAGGGCACACCGTGCCCCTGCTGCATCACCAACTTGCGCAAAAGCTGCCAGAATTGGCAGAAAGGACCGAGCTTTGCACACTGTGCTGCGTTGTTTCATTTCTGCGACGTAGCCCAGTGCCACGTGAGGCTGGCCACAGCCACACGCAGTGCGGATGATGGAGCTAAAAGCGGTTTCCTTTACAGGGGCATCGCCTTGATCAGCGGTTTGCAGGGCCTGCTGCATGATACTGCGGGCAGTGCGCAACAGCTCGGCGGGAGATAGGCTGCTGCTACCGGGCTCGCGCACGAAGGTTGGCCCGCCTCCAGGGGCGGCAGCAGATGCTGAGTCAGCCAGCATCGACGCTGGCGTTCGCAGTTCACCTTTTTTTCGCGCCTTACGGTTGGCTGTCATGGGGGCAGTTTGTCCTGTGGCAGCGTTTGCGCACAGGTTTAGAAGCAGGCTGACTATGTACGGCGAAACCGAGGATACCGATGTGCACATATCTTTGTACAGTGCTAGGGCGGCATCAACATCATTATTATGGGCAGCAGTATTGAATTGTTGCCTAATCGTTGCAGCAGACTCGGCAGCAGGCTGTGAACGCAGGTAGGTGACGGCTACAGTTGCGGAAATTGCGAGACAGTGCTCGCCGGTTCTTAAAATGCGTTTTGTCAAGCTCGGTGTTGCAGGCAAACATATACGCACCGCTATCAGGCTTTGGGTGGACAATATTGTCTCAGTGGCTGTGGCACTTTCGCTGCTAATTGCTGCTGCCATATGGAATACTCGGAATGGCTGCACTTCCCTCGATGCCCCGTTGTGAAGCCAGCTGTGGAGCGAACCTTGAACAGGATTGCGGTGCAGCAGGCGCCGGACAAGCGCAAGGGCATACATTTTGGCGCTTGCTTGAACATCCTACGTTTAAGCATGCTGACGCGCTGCACCGTGCATATCGTGACAGAGGCAGCGAACAAGCTTGCAGTAGCCCCGTCAACATTCGCCAAGCCCCCTCAGGCAATTCGGCAACTCTCGTGGCATTGCATACGAGTATTGTGGTCCGCCTGCTGAGATCGAGCCAAAACTTAACTGTCTGCTTCTCTGCTCCGTTGTGTGATCCATTTGCACCGGCTATATCATAATGCGTGTTTTGTCCATGGTGTTGGCGGCTGCCGCCGCGGTTGCTTCTGCAACTGCCCCCACTTTTTCGCAGCAGTGGTAAGCAAAAAGATATGCACTGCACACCATCTTGTGTTTTACACCATGCTCCAGTTTCCTGTCGTGTCCCTGTACTTGCTGCACTGCACCACCGCCAGCTTGAGATACAGCAACTGTACAATTTTTACACCATCGAGTTGCGCAGGTCTGCTGCCATCGTGCAGCACACTGTCACAAACCAGGGAGGCCAGAATGATGGCAACGGCAGTGAGTTTGGGCGCGCTGGGATGTTAAGCCGTATGCGGGAAAGCAGGTGGCTACGCCAGCAGCTTCTCGGCAGATTTGCAGCGTGTTGATGCACATGCGGTCCGCTTTCCAACACACATGAACGCAACCTTTTCATTCCAATGCAGACATCTGCTGTCCTTATGCTTCACCTCAGTGCAAGATCCAGACCCAGTACGCTGCATCCAAGCAGTACTTTGACCTGCCCAACAACCGGTAAGTTCCGCCCCTGCCTGTGTCTTTCCTGGCATTCAATTTTCGGCAAATCATCAGCTGTCTCCAATGCTAGTAAACAATTGTGCCATTTTCAACTCTGAGCTGCCGTTTGTTGCCTCGCCAGTCGCACGCGGCTCCTTTGGCTTCATTTTTGACCACCGATTTTGTGCAGCACCTCCGCTTTCTACTCTGATGGTTCCGCCATCATCACCCTCTTCTCCGAGTTGAAGGAGTACGAGGTCAACTCCCAGGGCGTGTGCCAATCGTTCTGCCCTCTGCCTGACTACCCCATGCAGCCTTTCGGCATTCCCTCCGACGCCACCGACAAGGGCCCCGAGAAGTACAACGGCAAGGATGCCGAGCTGTGGACTACCTACTCTGCGTTCCCCGTGCTGAACGTGACCATGTCCACCACCAACTTCTACGTGAACGGCAACGCCAATGCTGCCCCTGTAGCGTTCGTGCAGCAGCTCACCCCCTTCGGACAGCCCCTCGGAGGCTCCACCACCATGTTCTCCGACTGGGCCACCGGCGCCCCTGACGCCTCTCGCTTCGTCGTCACTGGCAAGGCTGCCTGCAAGGAGGCCCAGAACTGCGGCGGCAGCTCCGGCGGCGGCTCCAGCGGCTCCCACCACAAGCACAAGGACAGCACCTCTTCTCCCTCCGGCGGCGGCGGCTCAGGGGGCCACCAGGCACGCTACCTGGCCTCCATCGACACCCCCTTTGGCTATGCCGCCCCCTCTGAGCTGCGCGCCACCGCTGCCCGCCGTGCCAGCCAGGAGTAAGCTCCACGCACTGCCCGCGAGCAAGGGGGGCCGCGGCTGCCCCTTCCGCCTGCTGAGGCCTGTGTAGGTGCCGCAAGGCTCTGAACAGTGCAGCAGCCGATGCAATGCATTTACATATAAACTTTAAAACTTGCTGGTGACATTTTGCCTGTTGTGTGGCTCATGAAGCTAGTAGCTTCCGCTCATGACAAACCCCCCAGCCTTGTGAAGGACGTGGGCTGAAGAATGCGGTGTCCAACGAACTGAATACTCGGACAATACTACCCAAAAGACGAAGTGGCGTGCGCATATTTGCGCAAGTTTGACATCTTGCGCCTGCCAAGTTGCCCGCACACTCGCTGGAAGGCTGGTTTGAGACGACGGAACTTGAGGCTAGTCCGTGTCGGCCGCTGCGATTCTTGCTTGTCGTGCAATGCCACAGCCGAAGCGTGACGCACCTGCAGGGGCAAATGGTCAGCCACTTCCTGCACTGGGCGGTGCGCACTTGCCTGGAGTGAAGACTCTGAGGCCGATCTCTCGGCGCTTGTGTGAAGTGGCGACTGAGGCACGTAGCCTTCCTCTTAGCGAACGGCTCATCACAGCTGTTGCTGCGGATGTAGAGCCAAAGCACACTGGCGTGATAATTAAGTTGCTGAATGGGAAAGGCTGGTTCACTGAAGAGGTGTGTCAGAAAGCAGAGCATCAGTCCTTGGGTGGCGAGCTTATGCGTACATCGCGGAATTTGAGCCACTTGACAATGCACCGCACCAATTAACGAAAGTCCTATTTACAGTGGCGACATTTGAAGCGGGTGATGCGCTCCATTCCATCAAAGGAATCGGTTGAGCAGCAGCCTCTCTTTGGTGTCCTTGACGTGATTCCTGTGCACCAGCCCCTGAGCAAGCCGGGGTGCTTGAGGGTTCTGTTGTGCAGCACCGACTTGTACAAGACTATCCCTGAGGAGGCGATGCAACCTATCAAAGATGTAGCGCATGCCCTGGTACAGGTGCAGGTTCCAAGAGATTCACCCATGAAGAAGGAGGAGATTTTTCTTGAGTCCAAGTGGGTGTGGCCTCAAAATAGCCTTGCTTCAGGGCCGCCTCCGCCGGAAATGCCGTCGGCGGAAGAATCGCAAATGATCTTACGCTGCATGCGACAGACATGGGCAGTTGCTGTAGCAGCACACAAGGCTGGGGTGAATGCCTCCCTGAGCGCATGCCTTATCCACGACCCCTTCTTGGACAGAGTGCTGGCAGCTGACATCTCAGCAGCACGTGGGCGCATTCCCCGCACAAGCACCGCCGGAGTTCTACTGGCAGCTGACAGCGTGTTCCCTTCGCACAACCGAGGCATGACCTTCGCTGCCACTCTTGCGACCCCCCCCTCGTTAATGGACAAGGGGTCCCTTGCTTCGGCAGGGGCCGACCAACTGCGCGTGGGTGGCCCCCCCTCAGCCCCCATCCGCAGCACATCGCTGGCGACACAGGTCGGTGATGAATCGCCGCACCATGTTGCCTCGGCAGACCTGCCTGCACTGGCGGGCAGCTGCCTGCGGTCTCTGAACATCACCCAGCAGCTGCCTTCGCTGTGCAGACAGCTGGGCCTGGAGGCAGCTGGGGATGAGGAATGCCAGCAGTATATGGATGCAGTGCCTTCCACTGTGGGTGGAGCCAAGCGCCCCCCCCCCATCGACGCCCCGCCCCCCGACCGCATCACACGCGGCCAAACAATCACCCCCATCCCCACCCCCCATGGGCCAAAACACATCCTGGACGGCATCAGCGAAGGCGGCGTTAGCCTGGATGGGACGCCCCCCCCTGCACTTGCCTCTTCTACGAAGCTGCGGCGCTTGGCCAACGGCTCTGCAGCTGCAGCCGATGGCCTTGACGGCCCCAGTGCCCCCCTGCCACAGCTGACGCACCCTAACATTCAGCTAGCTGCGGAGCGGGGCGATGTGTTTGCCCGTGGTATAATGCTGCCAATTTCCCCCCTGCATACTGCTGTGATGCGGTGTGTAGGACAGGTGGCCGCCCAAGACAAGATCCGGCACGAGAAGGGTCACGTCCCCTATCGCCACCGAGTGGCGTTTTTGAACTCCACGGCAGTAGTACCGGGGGATGTGGCCCCCGACTCAGAGGATGAATCTGAGGATGATGGCGAGGAGGAAGGCAGCAGTGAGGGAATGCAGGGGGGGTCCCCACCAGCCGATGACAGCCCTGTGTCGGGGGGGGGGACAACACCCGCAAACCCTGCAGCTGCCGGAGCTGGGGACAGCACCGGCACCGCGAGCCTACCAGCCGACAGCCCAGGCGCCAATTCACAGGGGGACTCCACGGGGGAGGATGGCGTGCCCAACCGGTACCTGTGCACAGGCTTCGACGTGTACTGTACCTTCGAGCCCGAGCCCATGGATGCCATGGCACTTGTGCACTCCCGCGTTCGCCGTGTCATTTACTGCCTGCCCAACCTGGCTGAAGGTGCCCTGGGTAGCCGCTTGATGCTTCACGAACAGAGACAGCTGAACCACCACTACAGGGTGTTCCGTGTTTTGGAAGCTCCAGAGGGGATTGTGTCCATGGGCGCCCCTCCACCTCCCGCGGCGCACTCATAAGCGATGAGCATCCGTCGAGATTGTTAATTTATTCCCATTCAATCTGCGACCCGATTTGTGTTGACCCCTCTTTGACAATCACGATGCTTGCCGCAGCTGCAGCTGGCGGCGGCACGCAGAGTGCTCAGGGCTTCAGCCAATCAAGTGGACACAGAGGAGGCTGGGACCCAGAAAACTACAGCCACAATGCCCCTCCCAGCAAAGCTTGTCTATCAAGAATACGACAAGATCTGAAATCTTTGCTCAAAGGTATGTTCAGCATATGAGTGCGAGTGCTTTGGTGCTATGAGTTCTGAAGCTTTTTCTTCAAGGCTCACTCGAGCAATTTTTGGTCTACCTTCAGCTTGTTTTACAGACCCGTTGCATGGAATTCTGGTTGTTCCAAACAGTCAAGATATCACTAAAATTGATGCTCTCATCATTGGGCCAGAAGATACACCCTACGCAGGCGGCATGTTTGCGTTTCGGCTTGCATTCCCTCAGGACTATCCAGCTGGACCACCACGCGTGAAGCTGGTGACGACAGGCAGTGGTACCGTTCGCTTTAACCCGAACTTATACATGAATGGAAAGGTTTGCTTGTCCATTTTGGGCACGTGGTCAGGCCCGTCCTGGTCCTCATCGCAAAGCCTGGCATCAGTGCTGCTGAGCATCCAGTCCCTGCTGAACGCGCACCCTGCTGCAAACGAGCCTGGGTTCAGGGCCACGAGCAAGACCACAGAAGCATACGATGCTGTCATTGCACATGAGACACTCCGCGTGGCTGTCTTGGGCACCCTGGTTGACCCTGATTCCAGTTTACACCCCGACCTTGTCAAGTCTGCTGTGGACTTGGCGTGTGGCAACGCCAGTATGTATGCTCAAACCGCAAAGGGCTGGGCACATTTGGACGGCAAGTCATTTGCTGATCCATTTGTGCGCAATGTAGGTGGGCAAAACACGGGAGTGTTCGACTTCAGTGGCTTGGCCTCAAGCATTGCCGAGCAGATTCAACAGAGGATCGAGGCTGCGGAAAGTTGCAGCGCCTCAAGCGACACATCTGGCAGTGACACAGATAGTGACAGTTGATATGAGGGCAATGCGCCTTTACCTGGCCCCCGTGATGGCAGCACTGCTTGTGGACACTGTGCACCGAGTTGCACTCTTGTGCAGCAGGAGCAGACGGCACCACCACAGCAGGCTTGGTCCAAAAATGTTCTACAGCCACTTGATGTCTGAGCTTTTTTTATGCCTATCCGAGCCGCTTTGGTTGAAACTACACGCGACCCCCCTTGCACACCGTTGCTGCATGAAAAAGTGCGCAGAAGTGCACAGGGAACCGTGGCCGAACCCGACCAAAGTCGGGACAACAAAGCATTGCGCACCTGTATCGAATATATGTTGCCTCGGAGTTGTCTACTGGTTTGGTGGTGCTTGCTGGCAGGATCAGGCAGGATGCCGAAAAAAGGCAAGAGCAAAAAGGGCAAGAAGGAGAAGAAGCCAGTACGCACAGAGACAAAATATGACGACTGGGAGCTGCCACGAATTGAAGCTCAAACTGCCAAGTACAAGGACCTTCTTGACAAAGCTGCCATGGACCGTAACCAGGTGCAAATGGACAAGGTACGGCTGGCGTTTCGCCACGAAACTTTGTGCAGCCTGCGACACTACCTGGTGCACTGCAGGATGCTGTCCAGCAATTTTACGATATCACCAGGCGGGAACTTCGGGAGTTAGAGCTTGGCGTTCTTGCAAAAGAGAAGGAGATGGAGGTCATGGAGGAGAATCACAGGGTGGAGGTCCGGGTATGAGTGCAATGGAAACGCCCCCGTAACGACAATCCCTGAGCAATGTGCACCATTGCAGGTGTATGCACAAAAAGTAAAACACTTGGAATATGAGCACCAAAACACACTTGGCAGAATCACAACACAAGAAGACGAGCTTGTCATCGGCGAAGGCTCCACACATGGACTGTGAGTATCGTGGCCCCTCGTCAAGTTCGGGGTGCAGTCACACGCCCCAATTGCAGGCGGGAGGCAGAGCTGAGGCGAAAGAAGGCTGAGCTACGGGAGACCATGGCTGAAATGGAGCGAAAGCATGCTGCTGCAGTCAGCAAAGCAAATGGTGATCACGACCGCTACTTGAGCTCCTTGCGGGACTCTTTCCAGCAAAACATGGTTGAGCTGAAGGCGCGCTACGACGCCCGCCTTGCGAAGCTCAGGCGCGACCTGGAGTTACAACGCAAGGTTGAAACGCATGAGGTGGAGGAGCGCAAGAACCAGCACATTGCAGACTTGGTGGCGAACCATGAAACGCAGTTTGCGAAAATGAAGGCATTCTACAACGAGATCACAAGGAGGAACCTGCAAACAATAACCGACTTGAAGGCAAAGATTGACGACATGAACGAGAAACAAGTGGCCAACCAGGCTTTAATGGTTGACATTGCTGAGGAGAACAAGACCTTGGCTGACCCGCTCACCGTTGCCACCGCTGAAGTGCAGTCGTTGCGAGCTGACCTGCGTGACGCGTCCAAAGACCGCCTGGCGCTGCGCAACGCCAAGGCGCGCATCCACAAGCTTGATGATGATATTGCACAGCTGCAGCGCAGCATTTCCAAGATGGAGGGCTCCTTCTCGCGTGTTGAGCGGGAGCGAGATGAGCTCACGGACAAATTCCAGGCAACGGTGTCAGCCATGCAGGTGAAGGCTGATGAGCGCAACGAGGCGCTGGAGGGCAAGCTGGACTCTGTGCAGGATGAGTTCGACGAGAAGTCTGCGCAGCTGCAGGAGGTGCTGACAGCTGCCTCCCTCGACCCAGCTGTTATCGGCATGGTGTCCTCTCGTCTAGACGCGATTCTGGACGCACGGAACCGCATCATCAAGGAGCTGCAGCATCAAGTTGCGCGGGTGACTAAAAGCCACAACGACGCGCTGCGTGTGTTTGAGGCCAAGCTGCGGGATATGGGGGTGGACACGGGTGACATGCCGTTTGTGCCACTTCCGACCACCACCACCATGGCCCCAGCAGGGCTGGTGGCAGCGCCGCGGTTCAAGGCCAGGCGCCAGATGGGCGGTGCTGCGGTCGGAGTGTGAGCTTGTCTCGGGTGCGGCACCGTGCATGACTCAGGCCAGCGGAGCTACGCACGTGGAGTTGCTCTTCGATGCCAAATACTGCAGAACATTTCACAGAAAGCTGCTAGTGTGATGCAGCCTAGACTGGTGTACCAGGGCTTGTGCGCTGCAGGTGTCGCATACGGGCTTTGGTTGGGGGCTTGACACCGCCGCAGTGGCGCTTGCTGCCTCCCGCGTAGCACAGCCCCAGCCAGCAACGAATTTCCACGTGACAACAAGTTGGACATTTTCAGGGGGCCCCTACACTTGACGGGATCTCCCTACATTTCGGCGGAAATCGGCCGCCTTCAGCCTCATGTGAAAGAAACCCCCCCCATTTTTTGCCGGCTGGCAGTCTGAAACAATGCTGGTTAGGCCTGCAGCTTGCTCAGGGGGAATGCATTTCTGCGGTATGCACCTTTCGTTTAATTTTGGCGCGCTTGGGTGTGGGCTTGCTTGTACGCAACCCACTTTGCAAGCTGCGGGTATTTGCAAGTCAAGTGCTGTCAGGCACCATGGCTTGTGCCCACCTCTCACGGCGCGGTGCAGGGGCCATGCTGCTTGCGTTGGGCTGTAGTGTATTACTGGTAAATGTCTCGTTTCTTTGGAGCTCCCCCAGCTCCCCCCTGGCCACTCAGCAGCAAAGTGGCAAGCCTGGCGAACAAATACCGCAACGAGAGGATGCCGGGTGGCAGCGGCAGTCCCCTGACTGGGTTGCTCGCCTGAATGAGGTTGTATCTGCTAAAAAGCCCCATTCTTCGGCAGCCCCTGTCGAAGTGCCAGCAGCAACAGTGCCTGCTCTTGAATCACCAGGCAAAACAGCACATGCAGGGAAAAGCACACGGCCGTTGAATCCTGGAATGCCCCAGGTTTCAGATGCCCCACGAGCTGCAGAACGGCCAAATGTGATTGTCTCGTCCACGCCTGTACCACTGAAGCACCGATTGCCCCCGGCGCCGGACACGACACATTCCGCATTCACGTACGAGGAAATGTCGCGAGAGGCGGATGCCGCCACAGGCCGACCAACCCCTGCAGCTACTCCTGCAGCTGCCGGGCGCCAAGCCCGACGGCTGCTATTCCAAGACAAACACAAGCTAGTTCGAGATGCCCTGCCCAGTGCCATCAAGCAGTTGCGTGCCCCCTCCCTGGCGGGGCTTGCAGCAGGCGTCTCCAAGGCCGGCCGGGCTGCCGTGCAGGAGTGGGCTGACGGGTGCACTGGTGGGTGCAGCTGTGCGGTGGGGTGCGATGATGATGCTAGTGAGCTGAATGTGGTGGCCATGCTTGTGGGTGCCAAGGGGGGTGGCTGGGGGGGGTACACGGTGCCCGGGGACGCTGCGGGGGTGGTGTCTGAGTGGCAGGGGGCCAGCGCGGAGGCTCGAGAGGCGGGTGGTGTGGT